>Ga0209719_1002195_pt1 | contig 20974 bp, 17 predicted proteins | sample AD_JPNAS2_MetaG_FD_184421 | JGI IMG/M metagenome (GOLD analysis project Ga0209719, IMG submission 184421) | Active sludge microbial communities of municipal wastewater-treating anaerobic digesters from Japan - AD_JPNAS2_MetaG (SPAdes) (version 2) | ecosystem: Engineered > Bioreactor > Anaerobic...
CCGCACAACTAAAAACGTCTGTTCACCGGCTCCAAGTTTCATACTGCTTGTGCCGCTTGTAATCCTCGATGCGGTCGCCGCGCCCCTCTTGGCCGACTGCCCAGAGTACCAGCAGGCTCAGCGCGAGCCAGCCCCATCCAGTTGTTTTCCTCATGCTTTACCTCTCCGTAGAGCCTGTCATTCGTGCATCACGTCATGATACTCTTTGGAAACCGCCGCATCCGCGTCGCGGTCCTTGCGCTGGGCGTCCAGCGTCTGCTTGGCCGTCTGCTCCCGCAGCGTGGCGGATTCACCGGCAACGACGAACATGCTCGTGACCGAACGGCTAAAAACCACCACAGCGACCACCACGGCGGCAGCGATCAGCACGGCCAAGATCACGTACTCCATGTTGATCCCGCCCGCCCGCCGGTCTCCCGCTCTGATTGTGGGATTATTTTTCATGTCGCACCTCGTCGGCACCCCGGACCTGTTACCGGAAACGGTTCAGTCGCGGCGCGGGCCGCGAACGGCGCTGTGCGCCCGCACCTCCGTCCTCGCCGCCACCCCGCAGCGGCGGCGGCAACGCGGGAGGCGCCTCCTTCGGCGGACCGAAAAGCCAGTCAAAGAAATCGTTGGCGTAGCTCTTTGTCTTGTCCTTCCGATAAGCATTGTACAGGTATTCGACGCCCGCTTCACTTCCCTCGCTGAGCAGCCAGGCGCCTACCGTCCCGCCGATGACCGAGCCTGGGATCGCACCGACACCACCGAAGAAACTCCCGATGGCAGTGCCGATGGCGGAGCCCACGGCCGCGCCAGTCATGCCACCCACGATCTTCAAGGATCCCTTCTCCAACTCGTTGACCGACTTGCTGAACTGCTCGCGGTCCCGGTTGTATATCGCTTCGAAGACATGTCCGCTCAGATGGGCGACCTTGATGCCCTTCAGCGCCCAGTCCAGAATTTTCAGCTTCTTCGAGTAGTTCTGGATCTTGTCCTGGTTCTTAGCCAACTGCTCGACCAACTTTTTATTTTGCTTCAGCGCCTCCTCGATGAAGTCGTTCAGTTTGCCAATGCCGTCGGCGCCCGCGTTCAGGATCTTGAAGGTCCAGGTATCCTGAACATAGTCCAAACCGTCGGCCGTTCCGTCCAGCACCTTGAGACCGAACTTGCCTGCCTCGCCGATAACCTCCGGGTCCTGCGCGACCAGATCGATCATGTCGAGCATGTTCGGCACACGCGGCAGGCCCGCCAGGTCCTGACTCGTCGGAAGGACCGTCCCACTGCTGTACACACCCCGGGCCACCGTCCAGATGTCGCTTCCCGGCTGGCCGGCTGTCAGCGTGCCGACCGCGAGCAGCAACGCGAGCGTGCCCGCCAGCGCACGGAGGTTTTGTTTCCAAGAGAAACCGACTGAACGCTTTTTCATTTTGGAACCTCCTTTTTCCAGAGCTTCAGCACTTGGTCACCCAGTTCAAGGTCCAACAGTTCAATCCGCGCACTCCGCGGGGCGGGCTTCTTGCCTTGAAAGGTCGCCTCAAGCAGCCAACGCGGCGCAGACGGATTCACGTAGCCGACGATCACGCCTTCCGATGCCCGGGCGAAGTAGACCGGACCGAAGTCCTTCCGGATGGACGGGTCGAGTTGGCAGACGCTCTCGACCAACGCCGCAGGTTGCCGCTCCGAGAGAAACGCCATAAGCTTCTCTTTGTCGCCGGCCTTCAACGCATGCATCAGCACGCCGCTCTGGACCATCCAACCGTGGTTGGCCTTGTCGAGGTAGTCCCGAAACATTTTCATGCGCACGATCATTCTCGCCTTCAGGAGCATCAACTCGCCCGCTTGGGAGTCTACGCGCGCCTTCAGCGCAGCGGGCAGCAGGACCGGTTCGCCCGTGGGCGGGTAGAGCGCCGAGAAAAGCTCCGCCGACGGAGCATAGTACCGCGACACCGCGACGATCAGCGGCTCCTTCAGGTCGTAAAGCGCCAGCGCCTGTTCAGGCGAAAGGTCTTCGACGCCGCGGAGGCTCTCGCCGCTGATGAACGCGAAATCCGTGAGCACGGGCATTTTCTCTGCAGTTTGATCCATGGCCAGGACCAGCAGCCCGTCTACCCACGGACTGTAGAACCCGGTCACCGACTGCGCGCCTTTGCATCCGCCGACCCACACGACCGCACTTGAAAAAAAGTCGTGCAGCTCGAAGCGTTCCGGCCGGCTGAACAACGCATTGACCTCAGCCTCCCACTTCTGCCGGAACGCCTCGTTGCCCCATTTCGCCACAGCGGCGTCAACGTCGACCGCCGCATGCAGGCGAAACATATTGGCGGTCATCCCCGCCATGACGCCGATCCCGACCTGCTCGGCCGTCGGCTTGGCGGTGCCGCCCGCCGTAGCCTGCGCCGCTGCGGAGAGCGTACACGCCAGGGATGTCCACACAGTCAGAAAAGTGAGCCCCCACTTTCCGGTCACACCGATTACGTCACATGTCATATCTGTCATCCTTTCCGAAACACCTTGTTTCCGCGCCGTTTCAATGAACCACCCACCCCTCGGCCCCGCCGTACGAGACCTCGGCGCCTTCGTTCATGCCTTTCGGCGCACCCTGCTGTCCGAGTGCGCCGCCACCGTCGTACAGAGGTCTCCACGGTCCGTTTTTCATCTTACTAAGGATCTGTCCGGCAGTCTCGCCCTGCCACGCGCGATCCTTACCCTTGGCCCAAGCCCGGTGCAGCGGCAGCAACACCGCATCCCAGTCGCTGGTCTTCAGGTTCCAGAGCCGGTCGTCGGCATTATTCTCATACGTCACCTCATAACGGCCCTCGGCCGACCGGCGCGGCATGGGGTTATACCCTGCGATCGCCGCGCTCACGGTCCACATGAAACGGTTGCCCCCATTCACTGTGAAGGGTTTCATTACACCGACATCGCCGCCCACCGCCATGAACTGAAACGGATTGTTGAGACGCCGCGTGAGCCCGACGCAGAGGCTGCCGCCCTTGGCGAAGAAGCGCTCCTTGAGCACCTGCGGCTGCGCACACTCCGTGATATAATAGTTCTCGTCGTAGATCTCGCTGTCGTCGCCCTTGACCGAGCTCGATCCAGAGGTTTGCGCGATCATGACGCAGGCACCCTTCACCATCTTCCAGACCGAGCTGCACCAGTCCCACTCTGAGATCAGAATCGGATGGCCGCGCTTGTACTGGCGCTGGAGACCGGGACCGCCCGCGGCGTATTGTTTGACAAACCAGTCATCTGTGCCGGGACCGAACACCTCGCGCGCGCTGTTACCCTGTTCGCGTATGTAGTCAGCGTGGCGCAGGAAATCCTCCTCCTCTTCCTGCTCCAAGACGCGGAAGTTCTGATCCAGGGGCCGCTCCTCCTGCTCCAGCGCGTACATGATGCGCCCACCGCCCGCGAAACCGTCGTTCCACGTGTCCTTGGCGTTCTCCTTCAGGATCTTTTCGACCGTCTCCTTCACGCGTCGCGGCAGCTTGCGGATCAGCTCTTTCTCCTTGTCGTTCATCGCCTGAATCTCGGAGCGGCAATGGTCGATTTTCGGCGCCAGCGCGGTATAGCTCTTCCCTTGCGCCGCAGCGGACTGGCGCGCAGACTTGATCTGATCGACGGTCGTGAGGTGGCGCTTGTTGAGCAGGATGCGTTTATGCCCCGCGCCATTGCCGACCGATACGCCCTTACCGGTACCGTACCAAGGCAGACCGATGTTGCAGGTGCTGGGCGCATTGAACGCTTGCATCCGCTGGTTATCGATCTCCCAGCGCTTGAGCGTCAACCAGAGCCACTTGTCGACGATATAGTCCATCTCCATGCGGACCATCTGCACGTAAGTCCAGGCCATCGCCCGGTTGATCGCGGCCACGCGGCTGAGCGTGTCGGCCTGAACGATCGCAGCGGAGTAGGCACCGGCATCGGTGCCGTTCTGCACCTCGACTCGCTGCCGCACGGTTTCGCCGATGGCATAGACCGCGCACGCCATCATGAACACGGCGAGGAACACGATCATCGTGACGGCCAGCACCACTCCGCTGTCGTCCCGCCACAACCGCAACGCGACTCTGTTCGCTGCATGCAACATGCTAAACACTCTTGCTTACCAGCCAGAAGCCGGCAACCCCATTTCCGGCAACACCACATAGGGCCGCGGCAGGACGGCCACCTCTTTGAAGCGCAGGTGCGCCTGACGGATCAGGTCCGCGCTACCGACATTGCCGGTGTCATCGGCGCGCTGCTCCAGCCACTCCTTGCCGTCCGCCCACGGATTCACCAACCAGCCAATCATCGGACCGGCGATCGGAAAGATCAGCGCAAAATCATGCTCGACGGTGGCCTTGACATTCCAGCGCCCGACATCTTCGATCCGCACGCGCGTCTTGCGCCGCACACCACCGGATCCAGGAATCTCGCCCCAGCCGGGGATCCGCTTGTCGGACTCGCCGCCGGTCGTGCCCTCCGCGATCCAGGCGCACACCTGCTCGGCCGCCTGCTGCGCCGCCGCCTCGCGTTCACTGTTGTGACAAACCAGCGTCGCACGTGCGGCACAGAAGGCCGAATAGTGGACCACCTGTTTCGCCATCCAGATATGCGCGAACTGCATGCAACCCAGCATCAGTGCGAGAATCAGCGGGAAGGCGAGCACAAACTCCAGCATCACCGTCCCGTCCCGGTCGTCCGGCCGTACACGCGCCCCGCGCTCACTGTTGAAATCAGGCTTCATGGTTTTACTCTCCCAGCAGCGCCGCGAGCAACCCCACCGCAATCGGCACGCTGAACGGGATACGCACACGGGCGTCATCTTTGGGCGGCAACGCAGCGGCAGCGACCTTGCGGTCAAACCGCCAGTCGAACAGGCAGCGCAAGCCATACACGAGCCGCGCCCCGTCCAGCGCACCAACCGCCAGCAACACGACACCGAACACGATACCCGCCAGCGACGTCGCCCACAGCAGGCGGAAGACCCTCGCCCAGCCGACGATCGCCCCGGCGGCGAACAACATCTTCACATCCCCGCCGCCGGCACCGCGCAGCAGAAACGGCAGCAACAGGAAAGCGCCGCACACCGCCGCTGCGGCAAAACCGTCCAGCAGGCAGGACAGACCGCCATAGCCCAGCCGGAAGACCAGAGCCGCCGCAGCGCCACCCACCGTCCAAAGATTGGGCAGGCGCCGCGTACGACAGTCCTTCCACGACAAGACCACAGCCCAGACCGTGACTACCGTCAACAGCAGATATCGCTCGACAGACACGATCCGTCCGTACCCCGCCGTCCTTCCGGCCTGCTACTCGTGCATGCTGTCGTGATAATCTTTCGCCTTGTCGGCGTCAGAGTCCTGCGTGCTGCGAGTCGCTTCCAGCGTGCTTTTGGCCTCGCTGTGCCGCGTCGTGGCCCCTTTGCCGGCCACATCAAACATGCCGACGATCGTCTTGCCGAACATGGCCACCGCCACCACCACGGCCGCCGCAATCAGCACGGCCAAGATGACGTACTCCATCATCACGCCGCCCGCGCGGTCCCCCATCAGGCGACACAATACCCTCTTAACCCGACTTCTGTTCCAGCCCTTCATACCCACTCCTTCGGCGAACCGGTCGCCCTTTGCCTGCCTTGTTGTTTTTCGTTCACCAGCCCTCACGGCAGCGGCAGGCACACGCCGCTCATGACCAGCCGGTAAAGCTGAACAAACGCATTTCCAAATGTGCCGAAATCCTCACCGCCGAGCGCCCCCTCAACCGAGAAGGTGCGGCCCGACGGGTTGAAAAACCCAGTCGACGCGCCGACCAGCGGAAGGATCACCAGCACGCACAGCACGACATACTCCATCAACACGTCGCCGCGCTCGCCATCCCGGCGACGCCGCCGCTCCGATCCCCTCGTCCCATCACCGTGTGACGGCCTCTGCATCTTAACATACCTCTTCGTGACACCAATCGCAGATTGTGTCGGCTATTTACCCTATTTCCCCAGCCCTGTCAAGCGGTTTGTCAGTGGTTTCGCAATTGTAATCATAATCGGGTGGCAGAGGGGCGAAAAGATCGTGTATTTTATCGCAAACTGGCGGAACCGGTGCGCGAAACCTCCAGCCAACCGGCATCCGGCGACACGCCGACCGCATCCAGCATCGTGCAACGCAGTGCGCGGTCGCAACCCAGCGTCGGCACCAGCGGGAAGGCGTGGCGTCGCAGATCCGGCTCGCCCAGCCGCGCCGGATGGATCAGGCAGCCCACCCGCCCGGCGGCGCGATCCAGATAACCGGCAAAGCAGCAACTCCCGTAGCGGCGCCGCCATAGCCAAGCGCTCATACCAAAGGTCAGCGGCACCAGCCAGACCGCCAGCAAGTGATCGCGCCAGCCGCCGCGCGCCAGATGCACGCGCACCAGATCGCGCCACTGCGGTCGCCCCCCGCCCCGCGCCGCCTCGACCGCCCGCGTGTTGGCCGCCAGATAGTCCGTCAGCCGCTCCGGCGCCCAGCGCATGTTCACGCAACAACCGCAGCAGCCCTGCCTGAAACTCTGACACTCCATAACCGCCTCCATGCGTCCGAAATTGCCACAGTATACGCTTTTACCGCCATCGGAGCAAACACACTTACATCTCTAGCCCCATATTAACAATCGCCGCCCGATTGACAAACGAGGTCCGAAAGGCGATTATAACGGCATGGAAGACACCAACTCTTACCTCGCGCTGTTTTTCGAGCCGATCCGGCCTTATCTTTTGGACGATGCCGTCTCGGAGATTCTGATCAACGGGCCCAACCAGATCTACGTTGAGCAGAAGGGCAAACTGCGGGCGACCGACGCGCACTTTGTCAGCGAGCCGGCCCTGAAGGCCGCGGCTGTGAACGTGGCCAAGAACGTGGGACGCCTGCTCAACGACGAAAACCCGCGCCTTGACGCGCGCCTGCCGGATGGCTCGCGCGTGCATGCCGTCATCCCGCCGCTTGCGCGCTGCGGCACCGTGGTCGCGATCCGCAAGTTCAGTAAAGAGAAGCTGACCATTGACCAACTGGTCGAGTTCGGCAGCATCACCCGGCAGGGCGCGCAACTGATCGACGCCATCGTTAAGCTCCACAAAAACGTCATCGTCTCGGGTGCCACCTCGTCGGGCAAAACCTCGGTCCTCAACGTGCTGAGCGCTTTCATCCCAGACAACGAGCGCATCCTGGTCATCGAAGACGCCAGCGAACTGCAGCTCCAGCAACGCCACACGGTCTGCTTCGAAACGCGCAAACCGGATAAGAACGGCCAGGGCGAAGTAACGATCCGCGACCTGATCCACTCCTCGCTGCGACTGCGCCCCGACCGCCTCGTCATCGGCGAAATCCGCGGCGGTGAAGCGCTCGACCTGCTGCAGGCACTCAACACCGGCCACGCGGGCAGCATGTCCACCATCCACGCCAACAGCCCGCTCGACTGCCTGTCGCGCATCGAAACCTGCGCGTTGCTGAGCGGCATCGACATCCCGCTCTCCGCCCTGCGTGCGCAGGTAGCCTCGGCCATCGATGTGGTGGTGCATACAGCACGCCTCTCCGACGGCTCGCGCAAGATCACGGCCATCTCAGAAGTGCTGGGGCTCGAGAACGGCGAGTACCGGATGCACGACCTCTACGTCTACACGATCCGCGGAATCGCGCCGGACGGCTCGCTGGACGGCGGTTTCGCCGGGACCGGCGCCATCCCAACCTTCCTGCACGAAGCACGTCTGCGCGGCCTGCCGCTCGATGAGACGACCTTCGCGGTCGCGCCCGGCGCCTGACCGGTTAGAAGCCGAAGAAAGAACGCTTCTCTTCTTTCTCCAGCAGAATGTCGATGCGGCGCGTCTCGCCCGGCTTGACCGTGTAATACTGCTGCACGGTCTTATAGCCTTTGCTTTCGACCGCAATCTGGTGGTTCTCGTTCGCTAAGACCTCGTGACGCCCGGCAGGCACCGACAATCCGTTCAGTAGCACCTGCGCGGTCTTGGGCGAGACCGTGATTTCGAAGGTTCCCTTGGCCGTAGCCGGCGCAGGCGCGGCAGCAACGGGTGCGGACTTGGCGGCGGTAGCCGGTGCTTCCGGAGCCGGTGCGGGAGCAGCAGGCGCGGGCTTGGCGGCGACTGGTGCCGCCGGAGCAGGCGCAGGTACGGCGGGCGCAGGCCTGGTAGCGGCGGCCGGCGTCTCCGGCGCAGGCGCGGCAGCAACGGGTGCGGACTTGGCGGCGGTAGCCGGTGCTTCCGGAGCCGGTGCGGAAGCAGCAGGCGCGGGAGCGGCGGCGGGTGCTGCCGGAGCGGGCGCGGGGGCAGCAGGCGCAGGCTTGGCGGCGGCGGCCGGCGTCTCCGGCGCGGGCGCGGGTGCAGCAGGCGCGGGAGTGGCGGCGACCGGCGCTTCCGGAACGGGCGTGAGCAGCCCCCCTCCCTCGTCGAGGGAGCGCTCAATCCCGCTGCCGGGAGCCAGTTTAACCGTCTCGATACGCGAGCGGAAGCGGCTGTCACCACGCACTGTGACCGAAACCGTCAACGTTTCGCCCTTCACCGGCAGTAGCCACTCTTTGGCCTCGCCGTCGGCCAACGCGCCGTCCGACATCCCCAGTTCGCGGCTGGTGAGCAACAACGGGCGCTTGGAACGGTTGACCAAGCGCAGCAGTCCCAAGCCTTTCTGCTGTTCCAGTGCACGGCGCAACCCGGCCGCCTCGGCACCGAACACCGCTGCGGCGGCAGCGTGTCCCAGCACCTCGCCCACCGCTTCGAGCCGTCGCAGGCGTTCTTCCAATGGTTCCTTCTGTTCAAGCGTCTGGGTCACCTTGTTGACATAGGCGGCGCGCGAAGTCTCCCAGCGAGCCTTGAATGGCACGTCGGCCAGCATTTCTGGCGTCACAGCACCCAGTACCGCGACTCCGTTCCGGCACGCCTCCAGTCCGCCGCCGCGAAGCTGCGCATCGAGCGCGTCCAACCGGCCGACCGCCTGGGCAAGCCGTGCCGCCTGCTCCTCGGCTCTCTGCCGTTCAGCTTTCTCCCGCGCTGCTTGTTCTTCGGCCGCCTTACGGCGTTGCTCCTGCTCGCGCTTGACACCCTCGACATACGCGACATAAGCGCGGTCAACCTGAGCGGCCGCATCCTCCATCGCCGGCGCGAGCCACGCTTTCAGCCGCGGCGACTGCGCGTCCAGCCGCGCCAGCCGCTCGCGTTCAGCCTTGCCGTCCCGTCCGGCAGCCAACTCAGCCAGCGCCGCATCGCGCAGGCGCTTCACACCCTCGGCGGTGAGCGACGTGAGCCGCTCCTGCAGCGCGGCAAGGCGGCGTGTCCGCGCGGCTTCGTCAAGTCCGGGCCACGGCTCACTCGCCTGTGCCGTCAGGCGACCAGCGGCAGTCTCGGCGGCCAACCAGGAGGCATCGTCATCCAGCGCGCCGGGAATCGACGCGAGCAAACTCTGGTAAACCGGATCGCGTTCCGGCGGCAACGCAGCGACCGCCGGCTGCGGCTTCGGCTGTGTGGCGGCTGGCGCAACGTCTGCGGCTTTCGGCTCAGGCTGCGGCTTCGCGGCAACCGACGCAACGTCTGCGGCTTTCGGCTCCAGCGCCGACTGCGAAGGCGGATGGGTGGACACCTGGGTCTGGGACGTACGCTCCGGCTCCGTCGGCCCCCCACCCCCTCGCCGCTCCGCGACGCGGATGCCCAGCAACACACCGCCGATCCCCACCGCCACCACGCCTATGGCCACGCTAGCCAGCAACAGCCGTTTGCGCGTCCTGCGCCGTCCCGCCTCACGCCGTCCTGCCGCGATCAAGCCGCCGTCTGGAACCGCCAGCGTAGCATCCACCAACTCAACCGGGCGCGTGGCCAGCGTCATGCCGGGCCCAGCCGACGGATGACCGCCCGCCAGCGTGGCCACGGTCATCTCTCCGGCGTCAAACAGGTCGTCGCGCTCCGGCAGCACGGCCTCCGGCTTCAGTGCGTCTTCCAACGCCGCACGCATCTCAGCCGCACCGGCATGGCGCTGCGCAGGCTTCTCGCACAGCGCCCGGGTGATGACTTGCTTGAGACGCGGATGGCGCGTAAAAACCTCGTCATCGAAGGCAATCTGAGGTGGCTTGCGGATGCGGTCCTGAAAGGCGACCCACGCCGAGTTCAGGTCCGTCGGCAGCCGTTCAAAGACCGGTTTGCCGGTGAGCGCCTCGTAGAGGCAGAGCCCGAGGGCATAAAGGTCCGACTGGGGCGAACCGCGGTCACCGCCGACCTCGGCGAACTCCGGTGCCATATAGTCCAGCGTTCCCGGTACGCCGCCGACCGTCACGGTACCAGTTACGTCGCGCGCCACACCAAGGTCAAAGATCTTGGCTTTGTCGGGCTGGCCCATCGGCGCATAGAGGTTGCCGGGTTTGATGTCGCGGTGGATGATCGGTCGCGCACTATTATGCAAAAACTGTAGCGCAGCGAGATAGTTGCTGAAGATCGTCACGACCTCGGCCACGTCCAGTCCGCCTTCATTCTTGATGCGGTGGCGCAACGTCCAGCCAGGCATGCCTTCGAGAAATTCCATGATGAGAAAATACTGCTTCTCGCCGCCCGTTCCCTTCAGCACCATGAAATCGACATATTTGACGAGATTCGGGTGCGGATACTGATGCAGGATCTTTGCCTCTTTGAGAAAACGGTCCGACTGCTTTTCCGCGAAGAGGTATTTGACCGCAACCAGCAGGCCGTCGCTGACGCGCCGCGCTTTGAAGACTTCGCCAAAACCACCTCGTCCCAAAACAGCCAACAGTTCGTACTCCTCTTTGCTCTTATGGCGCAGGCGACGGTAATGGATCTTGCGGAAATCCTCCAGCAACGCCATGAACGAAGGGTAACGCTCCTCGCGCTGCACTGCCAAGCATTTGGCGATCACCGTTCTGGCGGCATTGAGCACGCGGAAAACGCCCGGCCGGAAGGAGGGCGACGGCGCGGACGCATCCCGCCAGCGGTTGAGATAGCCAATGTGTGCGGTCGCCCCCAGAGGCTCATACGGCAGCACACCGGTCAGCGCCTGATAGAAGCAGACGCCCAAACTGAAGATGTCAGAGACTTCGTCACCGCGAAAGCCGTCAATCGTGATGAAGTCCGGCGCCATGTAGTCGAAAGTGCCTTTCCAGCCGGCCGTGCTCATCTGACCGCTGTCATCACGCCGAGCGATATCGAAGTCAATCAGCTTGGCCTGCCCTTCCTTGGTGATGAAAATATTGGACGGCTTGATATCGCGATGTGTGATTCCGCGCTCGCGGGCATGGATTAACCCAGCGAGGCACTGCTCGAAAATGCTCTCGACTTGCGGCCACGGCAAGCCGTTTTTTGCGTTCTTGAGCCGGTCGCTGAGCGGTTCGCCCTCCAGCAGTTCCATCACCAGACACTGCGCCTCGTCCCACTCGCCGGCATGCCAGGCAAAACAGTCGCGGTAACTCACGATATGGGTGTGCGAAAGGCGGCGCAGGATATCGGCCTGCTCCTTAAACTTGAGCCGAAACTTGTCGTCTTCACCGGTGACGCGCACCACCTTGAGCGCGACCTCCTCGCCCTGCCGCACGTGAGGCAAAGCGTCGGTGACACAACGCGCCCGATAGACGCGTCCCTGCGCGCCATCGCCGATCAAGGCCAGCAGTTCATAGTCACCGATCCGCTCTTTGCCGTTCTCGTCCATCTCACCATCCTATCGCTTCAGCCACACAAAAAAGGCCGCCGCCGCCACCGCTGCCGCCAGCACAAGCAGCCACACCCATCGCCGCGAACGTGCCGGACGCAACGGAGGCACCTCCGTCTGTGTGATCCGCTCGGCCGCAGAGCCGTCGGGGTCCGCCCCGGGCTCCTCCTGCACGGCAGGGGGTCCCTCTGCGCTTGATAACGGCGTGGCCGGCGTAACCTGCGACGGGGCGGCCGCACGCGACCATTCAGGCGGCGTCACGCCCTCGCCGGCGAAAATGGATGAATCCATCGTCTGACCGGTCGCGGCGGTCTGACCGGTCGCGGCGGTCTGACCGGTCTCCCGTTCTTCGTCATCCACGGTCTCCGCTGCGATCGACGCGGCCTCAGCCTCCGCCTCCTGCTCCAGTTCCCGTGTGCGCGCCGGCACCTCCTGCGTCGGGCCCTGCGGCAATGCGTCAGCCACGCGCACCAACACGACCGAGACATTATCCTCGCCCCCGGCTTTGAGCGCCTCGCCGACCAGCAACCGGGCCAGCGCCTCCGGTTCATCAGAGGCATGTTTACGCAGTAGTTTCGACACCGTTTTGTCCGGCACCATCTTGGTCAACCCGTCCGAACAGAGCAGAAAGACGTCGCCGGCCACGACATCGACCGCCGTCTCATCCAGCAGCACCGTCTCTTCCAAACCAACGGCGCGCGTGATCACGCCCCGGAACATCGCGGGCAGATTCTTGTCATCGGCCAGACCGGCCGCGACCGCGACCGAATGATCCGCACTCAACTGCTGCAGCTTGCCTTTGCGATAGCGGTAGGCGCGACTGTCTCCGGCATGCAGCACGAGCGCCCGTTCCGGCATCACGCGGTCAAAGAGCAGCATCACCACCGTGCTGCCCGTACCGCTCAGGCCGTGCTCATCTGAACGAGTCTTAATCCAATGGCTGGCCCGGTTCAAGGCGCGCGACGCCAGCCGCGCGGCAGCGGCGACCGTCACGGCGAAGGGTGCGTCCGGCGACACGGTAAAGGCGTCACGCAGGGCATCGACCGTCGCCTTGCTCGCCACCTCGCCTCCCCGCGTGCCGCCCATGCCATCGGCCACGCAGAACACGCCCGCCTCGGGTATCCGCAGCACGGCGTCCTCATTGTTCCTGCGCCGCCGCCCGACATCCGTTACCTCTGCCGACGCAAGATATGCAAACGCACTGTTCACGAGATCCTCCTCCATGGCTCTGTCACTGGGCAAGCGGATCGACCCTGACCGCCTCGCTTTTGACGCTCTCTAACTGGTCCTTGTCCACCGCCGTCACGGCCACGTTCACTGCCTTAGTCAAATCGGCCACAGGCCATGCGCAATCGGGATGTTCAACCGTCGCCAGCAGATCCCAGCCCAGCAGCTTTCTGGCCCAAATACGATATTGGACAACATCCGTCTGAGACGGCGGTTTCCAAACAATGCGGACGGCCGTGTCTTCACGTTGTACCGACACACCCGACGGCGCGTCCGGCAACGGTTTAGCCATGCCTTGCGCCACCTCGCTCCAAAGACTTTCGAGGCCGTCCTTATCCATCGCACAGACCCGATAGTAGCGGGCGGCACCCGGCTCTAAACCGGTGTCCTCGGCCTCCAGCGACACCCCTTCGAACACCGGCAGAAAGGCCAGTTTGCGGAACCCGCCGTCCGGTTTTTTGGAGACCTCAATGATATACCTACCGATGTCTTTTTCCGGATTGGATGCCCACGTCAATCGAATGCCGCGCGCGCGCTGCGTCGACGCTTCAAGGCCTGACGGTGTCGCGGGGATGACTTTGGTTTTAGCCTGCACCGGCGCGGAAGCCGACGAGCGCACGTTCGCCGTGTTGAAGGCGATGACCCGGTAGTGATAGACAGTGCCATCAGCGAGCCGACCGAGCCGCGCAGCGTCTTCTTGACCGCCGCGATCAAGATAATTGGTTCCGGTGCGGCCGGTCAGCCGCACGATCTGCCCCCACTCGTCGCTGTCGCCCATGGCTCGCCACACTTCATAGCCCGTCACTGCATCATCCGGCGAAGCTGTCCAAACGATCGGCACTTCGCGCGGCCGTGCGGACTGCACGGCCACTTGCCGCACAACCGGCGGCACCGCACGCGTGGTCGCATGCACCACCTGCGAATCGGCGCTCTCGGCAGTCACGCCGTTGACGGCGCGCACACGATAATAGTAAGCGCCCTCGTCTTCCAAATTGCCGGGGTTCCCGCCACCGTCCATAAAAGCCGTGACCTCACGTCCCTGCACTTCGCCGATCTTCTTGAATGGGCCTTCAACCGACCGGGCCTGGTAGACATCGTAACGCACCACGTCCTGTTCGGGGCTGGCCATCCACGCGAGCGGCACGCAGCGCACGCCGTTGGACTCAGCGGTCACCTTGGTCGGCGGCGCGGGGGGCGGCAGAGTCAGTACGGACGCGGTCGAGGAGGGCTCGCTGACCGCGTCGACCTTGTTCACGGCCAACACACGGTAACGGTAACGGGTGCTGTCCTTGAGCGTCGACGCCGCCGTTCCGCCGTCCACAAGCTCAGTGCCGGATATGATGCCGATCTCCTCGAACGTCTCTGGCGCGGCTTCGACGGCGCGTTGCACGCGGTAATGTTTGAGGCCGGCAGAAGATGACGCGGTCCACGTGACGGTCACCGCGCGCGAACCCGTCGCCTCGGCTCGGCACGAGGCGGGCGGTGTGGGCAACGGCGCGGTCATGGTCTTGACCGGCGCGGACGGTTCGCTGATCAGCCCGTCCCTGTCAAGAATGGCGCTGATCCGATAGTAATAGGCGGTAGCGTCTTTGAGCCACGTTTTGGGATCTTGGCCGTCGGTATAGGTCAACACGTCGCCGGGCAGGTCCACAACCCAAGCGTATGGCCCCCCCACGCTCTCGGCGCGCTCGATACGATAACAATAAGCCGGTTTGGTCGGCTTCGCCCACGACACCGTTGCCTGGCGCAGTCCACCATCCGTCACGGAAACGGCCTCGGGCTTACCGTACGCGACCATTTGGCCGGTTTTCATGGGCAGACCCGTGCCGCCCGCCTCCGAAATGATATCTCCGCCCGATGACGTTGAGCGGCATCCTGCGATGTATGCCATGTGGAGCACCGCGAGGGCGGCCACCAAAACATAGAAACAACCAAACACAGCGTTCTGTCGTCCGAGCTGCATATTCGACTCCTTACCCGTGCCAAGCCGGCGTGACCGGCAGACACGTTCTGACGATCCACTGAACCGTCATCAAAACTATAGTGGTTTAGCAACTGTGTGACAAGTGCCATTACGCATCGGACGTCACGGCTCCCAGCGCTCCGTGTCCTCTCGCTGCGGACGCCATGCGGGACGGTGGCCGAAGAGCACGGTGCCGAGCCGCACCCAGGTCGCGCCCTCTTCCACCGCCACCTCATAATCGTTGCTCATACCCATCGAAAGATTCGGCAGGCCGATTGCAAACTCCTGCTCCCAGCGGTCGCGATATGCGCGCAACTGCGCAAAGACCGGACGCGCCAGCTCAGGATCGGGACAGAACGGCGCCATTGTCATCAACCCAGTCAGCGTGAGCGAGCGGCATTGCAGCGCACACTCGATCACCTCGGGCACCTGTTCGGGCTTGAGCCCCTCCTTGCTCGATTCGCCTGAGACATTAACCTCCAGCAGGATCTCGGGCCGGTGACCACATTCGTCGGCGATCCGCTCAAGCCGTTCGAGCAGGGGCACAGAATCCACAGAATGGATGACGGAAAAAAGTTCCAAGGCGGGACGCACCTTGTTGCGTTGCAAGTGACCGATCAGATGCCACGACGGGCCGCTGATGCTCTCCGGTATCTTCCAAGCTGCCTCCTGCACCCTGTTTTCGCCGAAGAGTCTGACGCCCGCCTCCCATGCCTCGCGCACCACATCCGGGCCATGCGTCTTGGTAACACCGATGATCTCGACTTCATCCGGCTTGCGACCGGCCTTAGCGCAGGCTTCCGCGATGCGCACCTGCACGTCCATCAAAGTGTCAGAGATCGCTCTGTCCGTTTCCATATGACTCCCGACTCCCTTTTTTGACATGATTTCCCGCTACGCGGGCGCATATATCCATGATTTACATGATTGGGTTGCGGGCTCCGCCCGCGTTAGTTTGTCTGGAGCACGCTGTCGCGCTCCGCAGCGCCCCTCAAAAAACCTCTGCGTCTCTGCGTCTCTGCGTTAAATAAATTACCCGCCGTCAGCTACACGCGATGCGACCGCTGATAGCACGTTTGAGCGTCAGCGGATCGGAATAACCCACACCGCTGTCTGCGGGCAGACCGAAGGCGAGGCGCGTCACACGCACCCCCAGCGGTCCGAGCAGTTCACTGATATAACCTGCGGTGGCATCGCCCTCCATATCAGTGCTCAGAGCCAGCAACACCTCCTCAACGCCGCCTCGTTCAATGCGTCCGACGAGTGCGCGCAAGCGCAAGTCTGCGGGGCCGGTCTGCCGCGCGGGCGAGAGCTTGCCCATCAGCGCATGGTAACGGCCGCGATAGCCGCCGGAACGCTCGATGGCGAAAATGTCGGAAGGCTCCTCCACCACACACAGCAACGTGCCGTCGCGCGAAGTGTCGGCACAGAGACCACAAGGATCCTGCTCGCGCGCCGTGAACCCACCGCAGACCGTACAGCAACAGACCGTGGCGCGCGCCTCCTGCAAAGCCGCCACCAAAGTGTCCAGCAACAACTCGGGCTTACGAAGCAAAGCCAACGCGGCACGCTCCGCCGACCGCCGTCCCAGTCCGGGAAGTTTGGACAGCGCATGGATCAGATTATCGACCGGCGGCACCATGACGGCTTCAGCCCCCGAACACGTCATCCATGCCCGATCCCTGCATCATCTTGGCCATGGCTTCCTGCGTTTGCTTCTTGACCCCTTTGAGGGCGCCGTTGACCACGTTGTTGAGCATCGTCTCGAAACGCTCCGGCTTACCGGCGATGACCTCCTGCAGCGCCTCCTGTGCCACCTTGATCGATACGATCGTGAAATCGCCGCGCGCCACGCACGTGATGCCGCCGTTGGCGTATTCAAAGGTGATCTTTTCAATCTCCGACTGAATGCGCTTGGCTTCCTTGCGCATCTGCATCGCCTGCTTGACCTGGTCGAGCATACCCATGTGTCCAACTCCTCAAATGGTTGCGTCCGCGATTTCTCCACGCGGACAGATCTGGTTTACTTGACGGGTAGTTTAGTACACCCTGCCGCACGTCTCAAGCCTGTTTGCGGAAAACCAAACACATTTGATTTGACACCATAATGGATAGGCCCAAAAATCATCCCGTAGTTCGCGCAAACCTGATCTTCCGGCTGTATATTGATTCGAGTCCTGAAAATCAAAGCCATACCGCTTCCCCCGTGCAGGCAATTCAATATCGGCCGTTCTTTCAAGCAAGCGAATCGGATTGCGCTTCTCTTTCAGCACAACCTCCAGCGTGGGAATGGGAGTCCCGTCGTACTGCTCGAAGACCTCATCGCCCGACGAATAGTAGTTAGCGCGGGGTCGTACGCCTCGGCGGGGACGGCGGCGTTGAGCATGAAGTACTTGCCGACGCCCATGCCGTGGTCGGCGATGGCCGAGGAGACGACCATGTTGCCGAGGCTGTGCGCCATCATGATTTTCTCGCCGGACAAGCCGTTGACGTAGTTCTTGAGGTACGGCGCGGTTGCGAAGGCACTGACCACATCTTCGTGGCAGCGAAGGGCATTGGGCCATCCGACGTCGCCCTTCCACGTCACCCCGTGGAAGCGCGCTTTGGAGCCGGACTGCCAGAGGCGCTTGAACATCTCGGAGTGCCAGGCGCGCGCCTCTTCCGGCGTGACGTTGAAGCCGTGCAGGAAGACGACGTTCGTGCCGTTCGCGGGCGGGAGGCGGGAACCCGGCGTCACGGCGGCGGCGCCGTCGCGCAGGTTGACGCGGGCGTACATCTGCTCCACGGGCGCGACGCGCAGGGGCAGCGGCTTCTCCAGGACCTTCCTGCCCTTGCGCCAGATTTCAAGGACGAGGGGAGAGGTGGTCGCCGCGCGGCCCTCGATGAGGATGACGCCCTTGGACGGGTCGGCGCGGACGGCGTCGACGAAGGTGCCGGGGAGCGCCACGCCGGCGGCGGTGATCTTGCGCGTGGCGGCGGAGGCGAGTCCCGCGACGTCCGAAACGAGGAAGGAACCGGCGTCGTTGGTGGAGAGCGAGGTCGGGACGCAGGCGAGCGCGTCCCGGGCGTGGCGGAGCTTGATCTCGATCCTGCCGCCGCCGGGCACCGCGTCGAGAAGGGCGAGGGCTTCGCCGATGTCCAGCCACACGGGGAAGAAGTCCGGCAGGTCGGCGCGGCCGTTGACGGTCTCGTCCCTGAAGTTGGCCTTGGACAGCCAGCCGGAGGACTGGCCGGGCAGGTCGCTTCCGCCTTCGGCGACGTCGCCCGTGTCCGCGTCGTCGTTGATCCAGAGATGGAAGGGTTCGGCGGAACACTCGTCAGGAGCGATCTCGCGGTCGCGGTTGCGGTCGGGGACGAGCCCGGCGCGGATGACGGTGAGCCGGGCGGCCTTCCCGGCGGCGTAGAAGGTCTCGCTCTCGTCATGGACGCCGAGGATGCCGTCGGGGTCGTCGGCGAGGACGGCCATGCCGGGCGCGGAGGCGTCCGGGGAGAACTCAAGCGCGTAGTCGTAGTCGGGGCTGGAGCGGTCGGGGTCGGTGGCGACGTGCTCGAGCGCGACCTCGTAGGTCGCTCCGGCGGCAAGCCTGACGGTGAGCGGGTCGGGCTGGCCGAACTCGCGGTTCACCAGCGTCCAGCCCGGGCGGGTGTCGCCGGATACCGGGGTGACCGTCAGGCGGTATTTTTCGGAGTGGCTGCCGCTCTCGTCGCCGAAGAGGACCGTGAAGGGGACGACCTCGCGGGGCTGGCTGTCCGAGCCGTCGAGCGGGTCGGAGCCCTGGCCGATCTCGTCGCCGTCCCAGACGCCGTCGCCGTCGGTGTCGCGGTTGAAGGGGTCGGTGCCGCTCAGGTGTTCTTCGGCATTCGTCAGCCCGTCGTCGTCGGGGTCTTCGTCCGCGCCGTTGCCGGCGATGCCGTCGGTGTCGTTGTTGACGAGCGGGCTCATGCCGTTGTCGAGTTCGAAGGCGTCGGAGAGGCCGTCGCCGTCGGTGTCCGAGGCGAGAGGGTCGAGCCCGGCGGCGGTCTCGGCGGCGTCGTTTATCCCGTCGCCGTCGCTGTCGGCGCGGAGCGGGTTGGTGCCGGTGCCGAGATGATAGGCGATGGAGAGGCCGGGGAAGACGGCGGGCTGACTCCTGGAATAGGTGAGCGTGGTGTACAGGGCGCGGGCCTCCAGCCGTGCGTTGCGCCCGTCGCCGTACCCGGCGGCGGCGAGGAAGACGACGTCGGCGCGGTCAGGGACGCCCTCTTGGAAAATGACCTGGAACGAGACGAGGTCGTTCGTGGTTGCGCCGCCCCAGTAAAACCCCATGTTTCTGTATTCGATGACGCAGTACCGCGCGCCGTTGGTCGCGATGTCCGCGAGCGTGACCGATGTGCCGAGTCCGGCGGGATAGGCCTTCAGGTCGGCATAGAAGGCGTCCAGCTGCAGGACGCGATCCGGAAGGTGTCCGCCTGCGGCTGACGGGCCGAGTTCAATGAAGCCGTCGATCCCGACGCAGACGTTGGAGCGGGCGGAGCCGTGGATCTCGACCGGGAACGGCAGCGGCAGGACGGCCATGCCGGAGTCGGGGTCGTCCATCAGCGCGAGGACGTCCGTGCCGCCGGGGACGGCGAGCGGCGGCAGCCCCGCGCCGGTCCATCCCGCCTCCTCGTTGTCGCCGAGGCCGTCGCCGTCGGTGTCCGCCGAGTGCGGGGAGGTGCCCAGCGCGGCCTCGCGCAGGTTGGGGATGCGGTCGCCGTCGGGGTCGGCGCCGGGATCGGGGTCGGCGGGATCGAGCGGGTCGAAGCCGTGGTCGTCCTCCCAGCCGTCCGGGCAGCCGTCGCCGTCCGTGTCGGAATTCCAGGGTGAGGTGCCCAGCGCGGCCTCCTCGCTGTCGGAAAGCCCGTCGCCGTCGGTGTCGGGGTTCAGCGGGTCGGAAGCCGGTGTGCCGTTGACCTCCTCGCCGTCCGTGCGCCCGTCGCCGTCGGTGTCGGGGTTGCGCGGGTCGGTGCCTTCATAAAACTCGTCTTTGTTGACAAGCCCGTCGCCGTCGGTGTCGGCGGGGCCGTCGGACGGATCGGACGGGTCGAAGCCGTGCGCGGCCTCCCACCCGTCCATCATGCCGTCGTTGTCGGTGTCGGCCTTCAGCGGCTCCGTTCCGGCGGGAATCTCGTCGCCGTCGTCCAGCCCGTCCCAGTCCGAATCGCGGCGGCAGGGATCGGTCCCGCGCGCGGCCTCCTCGCCGTCCGAGAGGCCGTCGCCGTCCGTGTCCCAGTCGTTGGGGTCGGAGGTGTGCCCGCGTGTCCCGAGATATTCCTCCGCGAAGGAGAGGCCGTCGCCGTCGGTGTCCGAGAGGCCGTCGGACGGGTCGAGCGGGTCGAACTCCGGCATGTTCCGGAACTCCCAGTAATCGTTCAGCCCGTCGCCGTCGGTGTCGGGATCGAGCGGGTCGGTGCCGGCATCCGCCTCGTCGCCGTCCGCAAGGCCGTCGCCGTCGGTGTCGTCATCAAACGGGTCGGTGCCGAGGGCAAGCTCCCCGCCGTCGTCCAGCCTGTCGTCGTCGGTGTCGGGGTCGAGCGGGTCGGTGCCGATCCCGAAGCGGTATTCCAGCGCGAGGCCGTCCGCGACGGACGCTGTTTCGCGTGAAAACTGGAGCGCCTGCGGGACCGTCCGCGCCCCCAGCGTGGCCGAGCGCCCGTCGCCGTAGCCGCCGGCGTTCCGGTAGAACACGCGGAAGCGGTTCGAAACGCCCTCCTCGAAGACAAGCTGGAACGAAACGAGGTTGTTCGTGGTCGCGCCGCCGGACCAGAAGCCCGCGTCTTTGTATTCGATGACGCAGTGGCGGCGGCCGTTTGTCGTGACATCCGCCAGCGTGACGGCGGAATCCAGCGCGGGGTAGAGGCGCAGGTCGTCCCAGAACCCGGCGGCGAGCAGGCCGCAGCCGGGCGGCATGTACGCATCGCCCATGCCGCCATTGAAGCACCGCCCGGTGCCGACCGTCCCGGCCCCCGTGAAAAACCCGGCGATCCCGTTCGCGTTGGCCGACAGGTTGGTCAGGACCCGCCCCCCGAAGAAGAGCGGAAACGGGAGCGGCTCCTCCGCGCAGCCATTGTCCATGTCGGACGCGAACCGCGCGGTCAGGTCCGTCCCGCCCGATGCGTCGAA
>Ga0209719_1002200_pt1 | contig 20895 bp, 18 predicted proteins | sample AD_JPNAS2_MetaG_FD_184421 | JGI IMG/M metagenome (GOLD analysis project Ga0209719, IMG submission 184421) | Active sludge microbial communities of municipal wastewater-treating anaerobic digesters from Japan - AD_JPNAS2_MetaG (SPAdes) (version 2) | ecosystem: Engineered > Bioreactor > Anaerobic...
TCCGGGTGACCGCCAACTCACGGCCGACCAACTCGACACCGTGTTGCCTGAAGCCGATCACCTGATTCTTGTCTTGCCTTCCGATACAGGCACAGACCGGATGATCAATGCCGCGCGGCTGGCTAAGCTGCCACGCCACGCGGTGCTCTACAACGTCGGTCGCGGTAATTGCGTCGATGAAGCCGCGCTGGCGCGCGCGCTCCAGAAGGGCACGTTGCGCGGCGCGTGCTTGGACGTGTTCGCGGACGAGCCGCTCACGCCGGACTCGCCGCTTGCGGCTGACCTGCCGGGGCTGGTACGGATGCCTCATGCGTCGGCATTTGCTGACGAATACATGGACCGCTTCACGGATGAGATCATCGCGTGGCTGAAAAAATGAGCCGCAAAACTTATACCGTCCGGTCAGTCGAAGAGACGTGGCAGGTGGCCGCCGAGGTCGCGCGACAGCTTGTGCCGGGTATGGTGATCGCGCTGCATGGCGATCTCGGTGCCGGCAAGACGACCTTTGTCCAAGGACTGGGCTTTGCATTGGGACTGAAACGTCCAGTGACCAGCCCGACCTTCACGGTCTGCACAGAACACCGTACGGCGTCATTCACGTTGGCGCACATGGATCTCTACCGCTTGAACGGACCGGACGACCTGCTGGCCATCGGCTACCCGGAGTATTTGGAGAGCGGAGCCGTGGTAGCCATTGAATGGCCGGACCGCGCTGGCGACCTGATTCCTCCAGACGCGCTGCACGTCCGCCTGTCGCTCACTGACGACCCGGAGACGCGAGTGATTGAGGTCAGCCGCAACGACGGCGGCTGAGCTTTTTTTAACGCAGAGGAGCAGAGGTTTTTTGGAGGGCGAGTGTCCCCACGAGCCGCACTTAGTCGCGACACTTCGTCGCCCACACGTCGTCGTTTACACCTAGTCCAAACACTTCGTCGTTGAATACGGTCGACTAAGAGTAGCGACTAAGCGTAATCGACTAAGTGTGTATTCCCGCGGACAGCGCGGCTCTTGTCACCGCACCAAGATGCGCAACTCCTAAATCCTCAATCCTAACTCCTGACTCCGCGCGTAGCGCGGCCGGCCCACCTGTCGATAGAACTCATACGCAGCAGCGGCTGCGGCATTGGCGAGGTTGATACTGCGCGCATGCGGGCCGGGCATGGGCAGCGTGACGAGGTGGTCACGGTATTCGTTGTAGAAGTGGGGTGGCAGGCCAGCGCCCTCGTTGCCGAAGACCAGCGCATCATACGGCTGGAAGGAGCAGTCAAAGAGCGTGCGTGTACCGTGCGTGCTGAGGAAAAAGAGGCGCGGCGGCTGCACGGCGGTAAGGAACGCCGGCCACGAATCGTGTACGGTCAGGCGCAAATGCTGCCAGTAATCCAGACCTGCGCGCCGGACATACTCGTCAGAAAGGTGAAAGCCCAATGGACGGATGAGGTGCAGCATGCAGTCGAGGCCCACACAGAGGCGACCGATCGCGCCGGTGTTATGCGGAATCTGCGGTTTGACCAAAACAAGATGGAGCGGGGTTGTCATGTGTACAAGATACCGCCGAACGCCGTCGCCGTCAAAACGAGAGCGAGCACTAATCCGCGCTAGCGCGGCTGAGCGGCTGTGTGGCGCAAGGTTTTAACCTCATCTTTGTGACCACTGGGTGGTCACAAAAAGTTGCCGTTTGCCTCTTCTACAACTCCTGTGCCCACAGGCGGAAGAACAGTCGCGGGTGATCCAGCCCATCGTTCGCCCTCCACCGGCCGCTGCCGGATGGCGATTCGATCATCGGAATCAATGCCGCCTCGGACCAGTCGGTCAGGTCTTCGGTTGCCAGAACCTGCAACACCTGAATCGCGTTTGTGAAGGCTGCGGGCGAGACGATGGCGTCCCCGCCGGCCGGTTTGGTCAGCGTCAGCAGCGGGTCGGTCAGAGGCCCGGACGCGGTGTCCGTCGCGAAGCGGAAGAGGTTGGCGACGCCGTCCGTGGACTCCACCGACAACCCGTAAATACTGTTGGCGCTCGCCCAGACATCGTAGGGTCTGTTGCTCTGGTACTCGTAGCATCCCATGTCCGTGGCGGAGCCGGAGACCCTGCGGTTCCCCGCCAGGTCCTGGTTGAAATGCGACCGGAAGTAGTCGGCGGCGTCGATGCACGGCGAGGAACTCAGCAGCGAGTAGTCGCCAGCGGCCGCATTGACAAAGGCGGGGGCATCGGAGATGCAGCCGTTCCCCGCGAGCGAACCGTCCGGCAGGCAGAGATTCGAATAGAAGGAGGGCTGGTAAACATTGTTGTTTCCAAGGTCGGAACTGTTTCCGTCAATGATGGAGTTTTCGGCACCGGCGCCCGCGATGCCGCCGCCGTAGGTCTTGGTGGTGTTTCCCACGATGGTGCAGTAGTTCGCGGACGCACCGGCCAGACCGCCGCCGACGCCCATCAGCGGAGCGCGGACATTGTCGCCGAGCAGATACTCCAGAAGGGTACTGTCAACCCGGTTGCTCGCAATCAGGCAGTTCTCGACGCTGAGGAAGATCCCGCCGCCGCCGGCCACGAGCGCCTCGTTCTCCAGCAGCTTGCAATTCGACAGGATCGCCATGGCGACGCCGCCACCCACCCAGCCGTAATTATTCTTGATGATGCAATTCTGGACGCGCCCGTACCGCACGCCTCCACCCAGGTTCCTGATGCTCATCGCATTGCCGCCGGTGACCGTGAACCCGTCCAGAAGGGACTGCGGCTCGGCGTAGCTCTGCCCGAGGACGACGGTCGTGCGGCTCGCTCCGTCGCCGAACAACGTGCTTTTGATGGTCGTTGTGTCCGCGCCGTTCACACTCTGGAGGGTGATCGACTTGCCAATCGTGGAGACCGCGCCGGAATAGGTGCCGTCGCCCACCAGAACCTTGTCCCCGTTGCGGGCGGCATTGACAGCGGCCTGAATGGTCTTTTTCGCGGTCGCTTGCGAAAAACCATCGTTGCCGTCGTTGCCGGATGTGGACACGTAGATCGTCTTCGTCTCGAACTTGGCGATGAGGACGATGTCCGAGGCGATGCCGGAGAGGGTGATGGTGGTGCTGGTACCCGCGGGCGCACCGTTCTTTTCCCAACCGAGGAAGGCGCGACCGGTCGGTGGTGTCGCGGTCACGCTGACGCTTCCACCGTCTTCCACGACTGCCGTTCGACGGGAGACGACGCCGTCGCCTTCGATCCGCACGGAGACGACGTGGCCGGCGACGCCGCCTTCAAAGCAGCCCATGTCCGGGGCAGAACCGATGACGCGGTCGTTCCCCGCCAGGTCCCTGTTGTACTGGGGCTTCACGTAGTCGCCTGATCCGGCATCCAGGCACGGGGACGACGCGCGCAGCCGGTAGTCGCCGTTGGCGGGGTCGACAAAGCACGGATTTGCTGCGATGGAGCTGTTGTAAGTCAACTCCTGCTCGAGAGAGCAGATGTGGCTGTAGAAGCCGCCGCCGCCGGGGAACCCGATTGTCGGCCGCAGGTTTCCTGAGGCGTTCTCCTGGCCCAGGAGGAAGGCGTCGAGGTTCTCCTTGCGCCGCTCCGTGCCGTGGGAGGTCAGGATGCAGTTCCGCAGGATCGTGCTGTCGGTCGCGCTGTTCTGAACCGCCCGGTTGTTCACGATCGTGCATCCCGTCGCGGTGCCCCATTTGCAGCCGCCTCCCAGCAAGGCGTCGTTCTTGTAGAGGAGGGAGTTGAAGACTTTGCACTCGTAGAGACCGCCGCCGTCGGCCGCCATGTTCCCCACGACGACGCACCGGTCCACCGTGGCTCCGGCCGCGCCACCCCCGTAGACGGAGACGTTGTTCGAGATGACGCAGTCACGGATGGTCCCGCCCCAGACGCCGCCGCCCTGCGAATCGAGGGTGGAGAGCTTGATCAGGTCGCCGTTGCAGATGGTGAATCCCGTGATCTCGGCCCCGTCGCAAAGGGTGACGGCACGCGACGCCTTGTTGGCATTGATAAAGGTGGTTCCCGCCCCGTTGACACCCGTGATCGCGAGCCGCTTGCCGTCCACGTCAATCGCGCCATACGTCCCGGATTTCACGTAAATCGTCTCGCCGCTGACCGCCCGATCGATCGCGGCCTGGATGGTCTTGAGCGCGGTGGCCCAGGAGTCGCCGGTGTTGTTGTTGTTCCCGGTCGCGGCGTCCACGTACCAGTCGAGAAGGTTGAACGCCACCGTCACGTCGGTGTGCGAGAGGATGTTGGTCAGGGTCAGCGTCGAGTTGGTCGCCGACGCGATGACGACACCGTTGGTGGACCATGACGCGACTGTCCTTCCGTAGGTGTTCGTGTCTGCGGTGAGGGTCACAGACCCGCCGCTGTTGATGATGGAGGTGGCTGGGGACACCAACCCGCCGTCGCCCGTCCGCGCCGTCACGACGATCCCTTGGATGACGGTCTCGTACACGCCGTAGTCGATGTAGGCCCTTCCATCCCCATCGCCGTCCTGGACGCGGATGTGCCCAAGAAAGTCGGTATTATCCAGATAGCCGATGTATTGGTAGTAGTGGTTGCCGGCGTCGATGTACGGGGAATCCGCCCGCAGGCGGTAGTCGCCCGCCCAGTAGTTCACGAAGCAGGGGTTTGGCTCGTTGTCATATTCGCGGATGCCGTCGCCCGAGTTCATGTAGAAGAGGGTGTTGATGAGGTAGCAGTTGGCCACGGATCCCGGCAGCTCGCTGCTGTCCGTGGTGTTCGCGACAACGGTACAGTTGAAAAGCCGGTGGCTGTTGTTGTTCTCCCACGCAGACGCCGCGCTAACCATCTGCCTGGCGTGATTCTTCTCGAAGATCGTGTTGTAGTGGCGGTTGGTCGAAAGGGGGTTGCAATGCGCGCCGCCGCCGAGTTCCGCCGTGCAGTTCCGGATGATGCAGCACTCCGTGGTCGCGTCGGCCACGCCGCCGCCGTAGCGGGCCGTGCAGTTTTCGACGATGCAGATGAGCAGGAAGCCGCCGCGCGCCCCCGCACCGCAATCCTCGTATTCCTGCGCCATATAGTTTGACATCACGTCGCCGTTCCGCAGGGTTAAGTTCACCAGCGCGGTATTGTCGCCCGCGTGGGCGTCGTCGGCAATCAACGTCGCGCAGCGGTTTGAACCGCCACCGTCTATGATCGTGTCCGCAGCGGAAGCGGAGTCACCCCAGATGACCACCTGCTTGTTGCTGGAAATAATCGGCGGGTAAACTCCCGCCGCCACTTTGATCTCATCTCCGTCGTCGGCGGCGTCGATCGCCGCCTGAATGCCGGCGAAGGCGTTGTCGTAACTCGTCCCGTCCATATTGCCGGCACCGGATACGGTAACGAAGTGGGTAGTCTGCGCGAACGAAGCCAGCGGCATTACGCCCGCGATGACAAGGGTAAGAACCAAGATGCTCCGGAAGATTTTTTTCATGGCGTGTTGTCCTTTCATCATGTAGAAAAACCCCGCACCTCGAAAGGTACGATGCGATGGTATAACATTCGAGGTCCCTACGCAACCTCAATAAATTTGCTCTTTGCCCCTAAGCGGGGGTGTGGTAAGGTGAAAGCGTATTTTACCGGGGGAGGGGAACTTCGTGGATACCATTCAAGCTTATTCGTTGATGTGCATGATCCGCCTCTTTGAAGAGGCGATCGAACGCCTTTTCCTTGAAGGACGCATCATGGGCACCGCACACACCTGCATCGGTCAGGAAGCCGTGGCCGTCGGCACGGCTGCGGCGATCGAGGCGCGTGACGCCATGACCACCACGCACCGCGGACACGGCCACTTTCTGGCGCGCGGTGCCGATCCCAAACGCGTCATGGCCGAACTCTTCGGGCGCGAAACGGGATACTCGCGCGGCCGCGGCGGCAGTCAGATGATGATGGATCCTGCCATCGGTTTTTTCGGCGCGAACGGCATTACCGGCGGCAGCATCCCCTTCGCCACCGGCGTCGCGCTTGATGCGAAGCTGCGCGACACCGGTCGCGTCACCGTCTGCTTTTTCGGTGACGGCGCCTCTAACCAAGGCGTCTTTCACGAAACGCTCAACCTCGCTGCGCTCTGGAAACTCCCTGTCCTCTTTGTGGTTGAAAACAACGGTTATGCCATGTCCACGCCTACCGCGCGCGGTCTGGCGAACCCACACATTGCCGATCGCGCCAGCGCGTATGGCATCACGGGTGTCAGTGTGGACGGCAATGACTTTTTCGCTGTGCGCGATTGCGTGGCACAGCACGCGGCCGTTTGTCGTGCCGGACAAGGCCCAGTGTTGCTGGAGTGCGTCACTTACCGGTTGTCGGGCCATTCGCGCGGCGATCCGCGTGTTTACCGGTCGCGGGAAGAAGAGGCCGCCGCATGGGAGAATGACCCGATCCTGCGGCTGGAGACGCGCCTCAAAGCCGACGGAACGCTCACCGACGCCACCGCAAAGACTCTGCGCGAAAAAGCTCAGGCATGCGTCGATGACGCGATCCGCTTCGCGGAATCCTCCCCGCTGCCGGACCCGGCCTCGTTGCAGGAGGATCTGTTCGCTTAACCCGCTGTCTTAATCTTCACCCTCTATTTCGAGACTGTCATGCGTTCTGTCACCTTCACACAACTTATTCGCGAAACACTGGCCGCTGAACTGCGGCGCGATCCCTCGGTCTTCCTGATGGGCGAAGACATTGGCGTCTACGGCGGCTCCTTTGGCGTGACGCGCGGATTGATCGACGAGTTCGGTCCCGAGCGCATACGCGACACCCCGATCTCGGAACAGGCGCTGACCGGTGTCGCGATCGGTGCGGCAGTCGCGGGGCAGCGGCCCGTGATCGAAATCATGTTCATGGATTTCATCACGTTGGCCGTCGATCAGCTTGTCAACATGGCTGCTAAGCTCCATCCGATCTACGGTCGTCCCTGTCCGCTCGTCATCCGCACTCCGCCCGGCGGCGGCCGCGGTTACGGTGCTACGCATTCGCAGTCGCTCGAACGCCTCTTTGCCGGTGTCCCGGGCATCAAGATCGCGGCACCCTCAAACGCCACCGACGCCTCCGCGCTGTTGCAAACCGCGATCCGCGACAACAACTCGGTCCTGTTCCTCGAACACAAACTGCTCTACCCGCAACGTTTTGATGTAGAAGACGACCTGCCGACACCGTTGCCGTTCGGTTTTGCGCGTGTCGCCCGCGAGGGGGAGGACCTCACGATCGTCGCCTGGTCGCACCAAGCCTTTGTGGCCGAGCGGGCCGCTGCGCAACTGGCGACCGAGGGCATCGACGCCGAGGTCATCGACCTGCGCACGCTCTGTCCGTTGGACATCGATACGCTGGCTGAGTCGGCCCGCCGCACCGGCCGCGTCATGATTCTGGAGGAGGGCCCCAAGACCGGCGGATTCGCGGCCGAGATCGCCGCGCAAATCATGGAGCACGCCCACGAGTATCTGGAGAAACCGGTGCGCCGCATCGCGGGCGCGGACTTCCCCATTCCGTCAGCCAAAAACCTTGAGGCCGCCTGTCTCCCCGCTTACGACGACATTCTGGCGCTGGCCCGTGAGTGGATGGGCTGAAATGACTTACTCGCTGATTACCCTTTCGCACAACAAACTGGCCTGCACGCGGCGCTGCCTCTCGGCACTGCTGGCAGACACGCTCGTCGACGCCCCGTGGGAGATGATCGTTGTCGATAACGGCTCGACCGACGGCAGCGCGGAATGGTGCGACACCGAACTGGTCGCGTTGGGCGCGGCGCACGGCGTACCGGTCACCGTGTTGCACAATCCCGGTAACATCGGCTGCTCCTTTGCGCGCAACCGCGCGGTGGCCGTGGCGCGCGGCACGTATCTCGTGTTTGTCGATAACGACGTGGCACCGCGTACGCGACGTTGGATGCAGGGGCTACGCGCGGTACTCGAATCCCGTCCCTGCGTCGGCATGGCAGGCGCCAAGATGGTCTATCCTTGGGTGCCTTACCCGATCCAGTGCGCCGGCGTCGGCATCTCACGTCGCGGGCACGTCTGCTTCCGCGGCCGTGGCGCGCCGATCGACGATCCGCGCTTCGCGCGACTCGAGGAGGTCCAGTGCTTGATCAGCGCCTGTCTGATGATCCCTGCCGAACTGTTGCAGTTGCATGGCGGTTTCGACGAGGCCTTCCATCCGGTACAGTTCGAGGATTTCGACTTGGTCTACCGATTGCGTGAAGCCGGTCATGCCGCAGTCTACACGCCGGATGTGGAGATGTACCACTTCGAGAGCGTCACCACGCAAGGCACGCCGACCGTGCGCAACGCCGCAGTCGTCGTGCGCAACGGCCTGCTTTTCCAGAAACGCTGGCGTCACCTTTTCGAGCATGAGGACGGCCCGCCCGAAGAGGCCTGCCGCTGGCTCAAGATCACGCCCGTCCCCTTCGACGCAATCGGCGACCTACCGACCTTCGAGTGAGTAATGAACCGCCAAGACGCCAAGGAATAAGGGCTGTCAGAAAGGGGTCGTTCTTTAGTTGAGAAGATTGACGCCAAACGTCGAGCGACTGTCACGCCCTTTCAGGCAAGAAAAAGGGTGCTCGTAAAAAAACAAAAGATGTGTAGAACAACGAGGGCTCCGCTCCGGCACGCCATGACTGTCCCCCGCGCCAACTAAAAACCACAATCCGGCCTCACACCGTCACGCCCCGGCTGCACATACAGCCTAATTCGGAATCGCCGATATTTTCCCGTCGTGACTGACACCGGGCGCAAAGTATGCTACAGTTTGCCGCCACGGAAGGGAAATCAGGTCATGTCAGAGGAACAACAGCAATCGGTCAATGAGTACCGTGCGCAGCGTATCGTGAATCTCCGGAAGTTGGAGGAGTTGGGCTTTGAACCGTACGGACGGGCGTTCGAGCGTACCCGTCTCTCCGAGGTGCGCGCTGGGTTTGAAGAGGATAAAAAAGTGCGGGCGGCGGGTCGGCTGATGACAATCCGGCGCATGGGCAAGGCCTCGTTCGCCACGATCAGCGACGGGACGGCCAGCTTTCAGATCTTCATCAAGAAGGATCTGCTCAGCGAGACGCTGTTTGAGGGTTTCAAGTATCTGGACCTCGGCGATTTCATCGGGGTCGAGGGGCGGCTTTTCACGACCCGCGCGGGCGAGCCGACCATCGAAGTGCACTCGTGGAGCTTCCTGGGCAAGGCGATTTTGCAGCCGCCGGAGAAGTTCCACGGCTTGCAGGATGTCGAGGAGCGCTACCGCAAGCGTTATCTGGACCTGATGGTGAATCCCGAATCGCGCGACCGTTTCAACAAACGTAGCGCGATCCTCGCGGAAATCCGTAACTTTTTGCATGCCCGCGGCTTTATCGAGGTCGAAACGCCGATGATGCAGGCCCAGGCCGGCGGCGCCGCTGCCAAGCCCTTCTACACGCACCACAACGCGCTCGATACCGAGATGGTGATGCGTATCGCGCCGGAACTCTACCTCAAGCGCCTGATTGTGGGCGGTTTCGACAAGATTTTCGAGCTGGGCAAGAACTTCCGCAACGAGGGCATCGACCGCACGCACAATCCCGAATTCACGGTGCTCGAGGTCTACGAGGCGTACGGCGACCGCACCTCGATGAAGGCGATTATCGAGGGACTGCTGCCGCACCTTTGCGAGAAGGTTTTGGGGCGCCTGACCGTCGAGTACGGCGAAGCCAAGGAGATTCTGGACTTCACGCCGCCTTACCGTGAAATCGCCTACAAGGACGCGGTCAAGGAGATGATGGGGCAGGATTGGTTCGATTTGACGGTGCGGCAGGCGCGTGCCAAGGCAGAGGCACAGGGGCTTGAGATTGATCCGGCGTGGGATCACCTGCTGATTACCCACGAAGTTTACGACAAACTGGTTGAAAAGACGCTGCGGCAGCCGACGTTCGTGACGCGCGTTCCGCGCCAGTTCGTGCCGCTGGCCAAGGCTTGCGCGGATGATCCGGAGTTGGTTGACGTCTTTGAGTTTGTCGTTGCCGGCAAGGAGTTGTGTCCCGGCTATACCGAGCAGAATGACCCCGAAGCGCAACGCAAAGCGTTTACCGATCAGGTGGGCGAGGACACGGAAAAGATCGACGAGGACTTCATTATCGCGCTGGAGCATGGCATGCCGCCGACGGGCGGGCTCGGCATGGGGATCGACCGGCTGGTCATGTTGCTGACCGGCACCGAGGTGATCCGCGACGTGATCCTCTTCCCGCAAATGAAAAGACTCCAAACTCCCAGTCGGCAGTAAGGCAGTGGGCAGTGGGCAATAGGCAGTCGGCAGTAAGGCAGTCGGCAGTAAGGCGGTGAGGTGGCGCAGAACTCAGAACGCAAAACTCCTAACTCCTAAATCCTAACTCCTAAATAGTCCGGGGGGCGTATTCAACGGAGTTGAACCGCCCCCGGGTTGAAGCTTGACTCTCGTTGAAAGAACACGGAAAATACCCTCGTTTTCAATTCACTAGGAAATAACAGCATGCGTGTAATAGGCGTGATCCCGTCGCGCTGGGGTTCGACGCGGTTTCCAGGCAAGAGCCTGCACCCGATTTGTGGGAAGCCTTTGGTGCAGTGGGTCGTGGAAGCGGCGCGGCGGGCGAGTGCGCTTGATGACATTATGGTCGCCACTGATGACGTCCGGATCGCGGACGCGGTTTCCGGTTTTGTCAACGTGGCGATGACGCGTGCCGACCATCCATCCGGAACTGACCGAGTGGCCGAGGCGGCGCAGCCCGATGATGACGATATCGTGATCAATATCCAGGGGGACGAACCGCTGATCGATCCGGCGTTGATCGATGCGCTGGCCGCGCGCATGAAGGCGGATGCCGGCTGGGCTATGGCGACCGCCGCGTGTCCGATCCGTTCGATGCGCGATCTCGAAGCGCGTACGGTGGTCAAGGTGGTGTTGGCGCGTGACGGCGGGGCACTTTACTTTTCGCGGCTGCCCATCCCGTGTCGTCGCGATGGCGAGCCGGACTTGGCGTCCGGACTTTATCTGCGCCATCTGGGCATCTATGCCTATCGCGGCGCATTCCTGAAGCGGCTCGTGCGGGAGCCGCCGTGTCTGTTGGAGCAGACCGAGAGCTTGGAGCAGTTGCGTGCCCTCTATCTGGGTGCGCGCATCGCGGTCATCCCGACCGAGGATCTGGGTGTGGGCGTTGATACGCCGGAGGATGTGCCGGCGGTCGAGGCGATGATCAGGCAGAGAATGGCAAGCGAAAACCGGGAGACGGAAGAGTGAGCGTGAAACAGGTCAAGGTGGGTGATGTCGTGTTCGGCGGCAAGCGGCTGGCGTTCATTGCCGGGCCGTGTGTGATTGAGTCGGTAGGGGGCGCGATTGACCTCGCGGCGCGGTTGGTACGGCTTGCGGAAGAGTTGGATGTGCCGCTGGTTTTCAAAGCTTCGTTCGATAAGGCGAACCGTACCTCGGTGGATTCCTATCGCGGACCGGGGCTGGTCGATGGGTTGGCGGTGCTGCAAGAGATACGCGACCGCTTCGGGGTGCCGGTCCTGACCGATATCCACGAGCCGGAACAGGCGGCGGTTGCCGCCGAGGTGGTGGATATTCTGCAAATTCCGGCGTTTCTGTGTCGTCAGACCGATCTGGTGGTGGCGGCGGCAGAGACCGGTAAGGCGGTCAACGTTAAGAAGGGGCAGTTCCTTGCGCCAGAAGACATGATCAACGTGATTGAGAAAATCCGCTCGGCCGGAAACAACAAGATCATCCTGACCGAGCGCGGGGCGAGCTTTGGCTATCATAATTTGGTGGCGGACATGCGCAGTTTGCTGATTATGCGCGAATTGGGTGTGCCGGTGGTGTTTGATGCCACGCACAGTGTGCAGCGGCCGGGCGGCGCGGGCAAGATGAGCGGGGGCGATGGGCGCTGGGCGCCGGCCTTGGCGCGTGCGGCGGTGGCGACGGGGGTTGACGGTGTGTTCATGGAGACGCATGTCAATCCAGCCGAGGCCCTCTCGGATAAATCGAACGCCATCCCCTTCAAGGATTTGAAACGATTGTGGCAAACGCTGGGAGCGATTCATGGTTTGGTGCGCTGAACAGAAGCGCAGTGTGTTGCGCGTGGCGCTGGCGGTCTTTGCGGCATGCGTCGTCCAGTCGACGGCGGCGGTCGAAGATCCAGATGTCGCGCGCTGGTTCAACCGGCACGACGATGCCGTGTGGCACCCGCTGGCCGAACGCTGGTCGACGGTCAAGGCGGCTATGACGACACCGGTCGAAAACCTTGCGCTACCGCTGGACTACCATGCGGACGGACGCATCCGGGCGCGGTTGCGCGCGGAGAAGGCGCAGGTCTTCACGGACGGCATGGTTTTTGCTGAAGGTGTGACGGTAGAGCTTTTGACGGCCGAGGGGAAGCCGGACGGCGTGCTCACGGCGGAGGGATGCCTGTTTGACCGTGAGGCCCGGCACGGGTACTGCGACGGTCGGGTGACGGTTGAAAAGGACAGTGACCGACTCAAAGGGCGCGGTATGTACTTTTCAATGGCGGGCGAGTATATTAAGATCTTGGCCGAATGCGAGATACGGACACATCGCATCCGGAGCAATTTCGGGAGATTCTGATGAAGCTGAAACGGTTTACGGGGATGAGTGTTGCGGCGGCGGGTTTACTGGCGGTTGCGGGCGTGTTTGCCCAAGCGGCGGCAGACAGCGGCGGCGCGGCCAAGAAGGCCGACGCGGCCAAAACAACTGGCGCGAAGGCGGCGAAGGCTGAAGCGCAGACGGCGCCCGAGCGCGAGGCGGTGATCACGGCTGAACGCATTGAGTTTGACAACAAAGAGGGGGTGATCCTTTTTGACGAGAATGTGGTGGTGGACGACGCGCAGTTCGTGATGCGCTCGGATCGCCTGCTGGTGTTCATGGAGGGGACCAACGACGTGCAGCAGATCATGGCGGTCGGCAGGGTGAGCATCACCAACCTCAACCGATCGGCGAGCTGCGACAAGGCGGTCTACACCAGGAAGGATGGCCAGATCGTCATGACCGGCAACGCCCGCCTGATGCGGCAGGGCGACGAGGGCGGCGAGGTGACCGGCAACCGTATCACGTTCTGGCTGGACGACGAGCGGATGGAGGTGTCGCCGGGACGTGTGGTGCTGCCGCCGGGTACCTTCAACAAAGCCGACACCAAGAAACTGATCCCGCAGGGAATGTGATTTGACGAATGAATGACGCAGTTGAACAGGACATCGAGCGAGCACCGGATATCCAGGCAGACAGCTTGGTGAAGCAATACGGGGCGCGTACCGTCGTGAACGGCGTGTCGCTGCATGCCTCGTGTGGCGAGATCGTCGGTCTGCTGGGGCCCAACGGCGCGGGCAAGACGACCACCTTTTACATGGTGGTGGGCCTGGTACGCCCGAATGACGGCACGGTCACGTTCCGCGGGCAAGACATCACGCGCATGCCGGTCTACCGTCGCGCACGGTTGGGGCTGGGTTATCTGGCGCAGGAGCCGTCCACCTTCCGCAAGTTGACGGTGGAGGAGAATGTGCTGGCGATCCTCGAAACCATGAATTTGACGAGAGCCGAGCGCCGCGCGCGCGCCGAGGAGCTGCTCTCCAGCCTGAATCTGACGAAAGTCGCCCGGCAGCGCGCCTACACGCTGAGCGGCGGCGAGCGGCGTAAGCTCGAGATCGCGCGCGCGCTGGTGCGCAGCCCCGCGATCCTGATGCTGGACGAACCGTTCAGCGGAGTGGACCCGTTGGCAGTACATGACATCCAGGAGATCGTCAAGGGACTGCGCGACAGCGGACTCGGGATCATTGTGACTGATCACAACGTCCGCGAGACGCTGTCGATCGTAGATCGTGCTTATCTCGTCTATGACGGCCAGATCCTGCGCGAAGGATCGAGTGAGTTTTTAGTGCAGGATGAGACGGCGCGCCGTCTTTATCTCGGGCAGAATTTCAGAATGTAACCAAACTAACAAGCCCGCCCTCGCGCGGGCCAACCAAGGAGGATGCCATCTATGCCACCTATGCCTATCGAAGTGACGATCCGTCAACAGGATGCACCGCCCGGAATCAAGAGATACGCGGAACTCCGCGCGACCAAGTTGGTAGAGCAGTTTCCGAGAATTGAGAGCGTGCGCGTGGTTGTGGACATGCAGCGCCAAATGTACGAGGCGCAGTTCGTTGCGCAACAGAAAAACCTGACGGCGGTCGGCAGCAAGGAACTCGCCGACAACGCGCGCGCGGCGATTGACACGGCTGCGGCGCGCGTTGAAAAACAACTGCGCAAGACGATACGTAAGCGTAAGCATGCGCACACACGGGTCGCGAGCAGGAAGTAATGGCCGCAAAGAGACAGAACCAAGCCCGTCCGTCGCGCGTCACGGTCGACCAGTTTCTTGAGGTCGGCCGTGAGAGGCTCGGTCTGGAACTGGTGGCGGGACGGGCCGGTTTGCGGCGGGTGATCGTTGAGCCTGTCGCGCACCGCCCCGGCCTCGCCTTGTCGGGTTTTTACCGGCACTTCGCGTACAAGCGCATCCAAGTGGTGGGCATGGCGGAGTTCGAATATCTCTCGTCCATGCCCGAGGCGCAGCGCGTGCAGCGCCTCGAAGAGTTGTTTGTGAGAAAAATCCCGTGCATGGTCTTCACGCGCGGCAAACGTATTTTCCCAGAGGTGGAGCGTCTGGCCGAGCGTAACAATGTCTGTGTGCTGCGTACGAACATGGTGACGCGCCACTTCGTCCATTCCGTTTCCTTCGTGCTGGAGGAACTGCACGCGCCGCGGTGTAAAGTCCACGGAACGATGTTGGAAGTGGCGGGAGTCGGCGTCCTCATTGAGGGCGCGGCTGGGCTCGGCAAGAGCGAAACCGCGCTGGGGTTGATCAAGCGGGGGCATGCGCTGGTCGCGGACGACCTGACGTTGCTCCGGCGCGACAGCAGTAACATCCTGCTGGGATCGGCCTTGCCGGTGACCCAGTACTTCATGGAGATCCGCGGGATCGGGATTATCCACGTGCCTTCCATTTTCGGCGTGGCGGCGGTGCGTGGGGAGAAACAGGTGGACCTGGTGGTAACGCTGAAACGGCAGGGCGAGGCCGACGCCGAGTTGGACCGCACAGGGATGGATGATTTGCGCCGTGAATTTCTCGGCGTGGAGGTGCCGCAATTGGTGATCCCCGTGGCTCTGGGCCGTGATCTGGTGAATCTGGTGGAGACGGCGGCGCAAGAACACAAGCTTCGATTATCAGGATTTGTCGCGGTGAGCGAGTTGGAGTCGCGGATTAAGCGGCACCACACCACATAGAGGAGAGCGGGAAAGTGGCCAAGACGACTACAAACAAAGAAACCCGGGAGTTCGTGCTGCTGAATAAATACGGCATGCATGTCCGTCCGGCAGGACTTTTCGCCAAAGTGGCGTCACGCTTCAATGCCGAAGTCGAAGTCGAAAAGGACGGTACCGTCGTGTCCGGCAAGAGCATCATGGCCTTGATGACGTTGGAGGCAGTGTGCGGAGCCAAGCTTAAGGTCACAGCATCCGGTCCGCAGTCGCGCGATGTGCTTGATGAGTTGGAGGCGCTGATCGCCCGTAAGTTTGATATTCCTGATGAACAGTGACACATACGTAGCCTGTGATACCGCGCGCGACGAGATGCGCGTATTGACCGGATTAGCCGTTTCCCGTGGATTCGTCATGGGGCCGGCCTTCCTGTATCGTACCGCTTCCAGCGATCAGGTGCCGGAATATCGGATCGATCCAGAACAGATTGAGCATGAAGTGGCGCGGCTGACAGATGCGTTTGCGTTGACGCGGACACAGATCTATGCACTGGCGCAAGAATTGAAAAAACGCATCAACGGCGATGAAGCCACCATTTTCGACGGCCATCTGATGATCCTCGATGACCCGACGTTGCAGAGTGCCTGCAAGGAAAAAATCGTCAATGACCTGCGCAACGCCGAGGCGGCGGTCAAGCAAGTTTCCGACTCCTACTCGTCAATTTTCGACGCGATGGACGACTCCTACCTGCGCGAGCGCGCACAGGATGTCGGCGACATCGCAAAACGTATCCTGCGCAATTTGTCGGGCGTCGGCAGCGATGCGCCCGCGCTGCGTGTGGAGCATCCATGCATCGTGGTGGCGGATGAACTTTCGCCCTCTGAGGCGATCTCGCTGCCCAAGCATCAGATCCTCGGATTTGCCACCGACCGTGGCAGTACCACGTCGCACGCCTCGTTGCTGGCGCGTGCGCTGGGCATTCCTGCCGTGGTCGGACTGGGCTCGCTTTCGGCGCACGTCAAGAGTGGTGACCTGTTGCTGCTCGACGGAACACACGGCAAGGTGGTCGTCAATCCGGACCGTGAGGAGTGTGCTGCCTTCGAGAAAATGATGGCCCGCTCACGGACGCTGGAGGAGTCGCTGGCGCAGGTCACGATGCAGCCGGGTCGCACACTGGACGTCCGCCCCGTGCCGTTTCTGGCGAACGTCGACAGCAGCACGCCGCTGACCGATCTGCATGCGACCGGCGCCGAGGGGATCGGTCTCTACCGTACCGAGTACTTGTGGTTGAGGGAAGACCGCGAGCCGAGCGAAGAGGAGCAGACACATGCGTATACGGAGGTGGCCCGCGCTTTGCCCGAAGGGCAGGCGGTCGCCATGCGCGTGCTGGATCTGGGCGGCGACAAGATGATTAGAGGTTGCGGTATGACGTACAGAGAGGCCAATCCTTTCTTGGGCAACCGCTCGATCCGCTTCCTCCTGCGCAATCCCGACGTCTTCCGTCGTCAACTGCGCGCCATTCTGCGCGCCAGTGCGCATGGCAACGTGCAGATCCTGTACCCGATGATCACGACGATCGATGAGTTGCACGCCGCCAATATGGAACTGCATGCCTGCATGACCGAGTTGAAGGCCGAGGGCATTCCCTTTGACGAATCGATCCAGCGCGGCGTGATGATCGAAATTCCGTCTGCGGCACTGATTGCAGACGCGCTGGCTAAAGAGTGCGAGTTTTTCTCGATCGGCACCAACGACCTGATCCAGTACACGCTGGCTGTCGACCGCGTGAATGAAACGGTCGCGCGCCTCTATCAGCCGACGCATCCGGCTGTGCTGCAATTGATCGACCTCTCGATAACAGCCGCACATGCCAACGGCCTGAGGATTTCGGTGTGCGGCGAAACGGCGGCCGATCCGGTGATGGCGGTATTATTCGTAGGCATGGGCATGGATGAGCTCAGCATGTCGCCGAATCTCATCCGCCTCGTGAAACGGGTCGTCAGCCAGGTGTCGTTCGCCGACGCTAAGGCGCTGGCCGACAGCGTGCGGCGTATGATGGGCACACCAGCCGATCAGATCTACGCCTTCTGTCGCAACCAGCTCATCAAGCTGGTGCCGGACCTTCCCTATCTGCAGTGAAGAGATCACAAACAAAAGTTATCGCGGCGGATGATTCTGTCAGCACGCGCCAGAGGATATTGGACGCTGCGACCGAAATCTTCGCCGAGCACGGATTCCGCGCCGCCACGACGCGCATGATTTGCGCGAAGGCCGGGGTCAACGTTGCGCTCGTGAATTACTATTTTAATTCCAAGGCCGAGCTTTACAAGGCGGTGATCGCGGCCCTGTTCGAAAACATGGGCAAGACGCTACTGACAATTCCCGACACCGTTACTGATGCGGCCTCATGGCAGCGAGCCGTGCGGACGTGGGTGGCGCGTTCACTGCAAATTTGCGCGGCGCGCGAGCCGCCCGAAATCTGGGTGACGAGACTGATGGCGCTCGAAGAGTGCGTGCCGTCGGATCTGACGCACGACATCGAAGAGAAGTTCGCTAAACCGGTGCGCCAATGTTTCCTGCGTCTCTTGCGCATGGGATTACAGGATGACGATCCCGTGACGCTCGCCCTCTGGGCCAGCGACATCCAATCGCAATGCGTGATCTACGCATTGACCAAGCAAGGGTGGGGGGCGCGGTTCTGTCCGCCGGGCGTGAGCCATGAAGAATGGATCAAACGCCTCGAAGATCATATTTGCGACGGCATCTTCCAGCGCTTGAGGTATAGCTGACGCGCTTTACTTCGCATCCGCCGCCGGAGCTGGCTTTGCAGCGGGTGCGGGTGCCGGTGCCGCCGGAGCGGGTGCTGGTTTCGCATCCGGTAGCGCCGGAACTGCGGCTGGTGGTGTCGTTACGGGCACGGTGACCGGGGCTAGCGCGTCAACGGCCTTGGCGGCCTCATCGGCGACGTCAAACAACGAGCGTTCCGCACGCGGCTCATAACGGGTGACCACGCCTTCGAGGTTGGCGATGGCCATCTCCCAGACAGCGTCGTCCGTTTTTTCAGCCTTCAGATTTTCGAGGAGTGTCTTGGCCTCATCCTTCTTGCCTTGCAGGGTCATGACGCGGGCGATACCCATCACGGCCTGAGGACGCAGAAAATGGTCGGTATAGTTCTTCTCAAACGTCTGGAAAGCCTGCAGCGCTTCGTCTAGACGTTTGAGGCCCTCCAGCGCGTGTGCGCGCCCCAACTCCGCAATCTCCTTAAAGCCGGTCGGTGCGCCCTTGCGCAGGCAGAGGTCGTATGTTTGAAGCGCCTCTTCATATTTCGACGCATCGTAATATGCTTTAGCCAGCCGCATCCGTGTCGCATTCCCGGCTTTGGTCGATCCGTATTTTGCAACCGCCGCTTCCAGCTCATCCAACGAATTGGCCCTAAGCAGTTCCTGATTGGCGGCAGCGATCCTGCTCGCGCGCACGCGCTTGAACGCAAGCGCACCGCTCAGCAGTACCACCGCAACGGCCACCGTGATCAAAAACTGTTTGCCGTTCGCCTTCCACCAGTCATAGAGGGGCAACAACTCTTCTGGCAAGTTCTCAGGGATCGGCACTTCCGCCGGTTTAGGTGTCTCAGGTGCAACGCTTTTTTTTCCGCTCATTTAAATCGCCTTTTGCTAATTGAAAGTGGCCGACATTATCAACAATTTCGCATGAATGATGCAAGTCAAAACCCTGTCGAATGCCATTAATGCCTTAACGGCTAAACACGCGCAGCCAAAACCAAGGTGTTTCACTTTTTTCCTCCGGAAGAGGGCTGGGGTGAGGGTTACGGGCTTCGCCCGTGTTAGTTCTAACGCGGCATGACAACCGTCTGCTTTTCCGCCGCAGGGTAGATCGCGTCGATCTCGTCCTGTAATTCGATGGTCTTCCCGAGCGCGGTTACGATGCGGCAGTAGGCGCGGATGTCGTCGAGTTCAAGACGCCGCTCCCTTCGATCCTTGAGCCACTTCTCGCAGACCTGGTAGCCGCCGATCTGATAGTTCCAGATGGCTTCGGGCACGGGTGCAAAATATTGCGCGGCATTGATGTAGACCCGTTTTTTGTCGGCGTCATACCGCAGTCCGGTTTTACGATCCTTTTCAACGCGATTGTTGCCGTCCCCCTCGAACCGGCATGTCGGCGGATCGAGATCGCACGATTTCAGCAGATGCAGTGCAACCAGCTTCTCGCCCAATGCTGCCAGTCTCTTGAAGAGCTTGGCGTCCGACGTGAACGGGATGCGCGGAAAATCCATCTTCAGGAACTCAGCGTACTTCGTGCGGTAAGTGGGCGCGTAGAGCACCGCATAGACGTAATGGAAGATGGACTCTGGCGTCGGTGCCTTGCCATAGGCTGCCGCGAGCGCGCCAACAATGGCCGCGTTCAGATTCGGCTGCCGTGCGCCATATAGCTCCTTCGGCTCGAACAGCATCATCGACACATAGCGTCCGACCCCGGCCTTGTTTTTTTCCGGTCGCTCGGGCTTAGGCTCTGGATACAGGTAGAGGGGGAAGAGGTAATTGACTTCCTTCAAAGAAACGGAGTGATGTTGAACGAGGGTCGTCGTGCAAAAGGCATGCTGATAGCCAACGCCTATTTCAACGTTTCGCGTAGTGGCGAGCGCCAAATTCTCCCCGGCCAGCATGTGTTGCATGACTTCAGGACGCGGCCTGCAGATGAAGCCACTTGAGCGTCCCGTGTAATAGGTGTGACGCACATCGAAGGGACGGTAGAGGATTGGAACGACTTTATCGCGGCTAGGCCCAGAATCCAAAATGTCTTGCTGCGCAAGTGTGACCTTCCAGTCTTTTGAGTCCTTGCCCAATTGATAGCTGCGGCGCGCGAGTTCGGGATCAGATTTTGCGAACAGGTTGACCGTGTGCCAGACATCTTGTGCCGACCACTGGATTGTCAAATTGTCGCGGGCGGTGACGATGCCGACGCTGTTGAGCGGAAAGATGTCGGGGATAGACAGGAAGCGTTCGTATACGCGAAGCGCCGACTCGTCTCGCGGAATGAAAAGGTAGCTATCGGTACGCGGCGCCAATTTGCGCCAGCGGGTTTTCTTGGCATCATGCTTGTCCAGCCATGTGTACTTCGATTCGCGCGCGCCGTACAACTCCGCATGACGGACTACGGCGTCCGACTTTGTTTTGCCGCCGCGCTTGATGAAGAAAGCAATGGCCACCCCCGGGCGGATGTCGAAAACATTTTTGTCCGGTGAGCCGTCGGGACAGGTCTCCTTCTTGAGCGTATTTCCGTGGAGATCCAGCACATAGATGTCGTCGAAAGTCTGCATGAGACTCCGGCGCATGCCGCGGAAGGTAGGGTTGTCCAGATAGCCGTGGTTGGTGATCATGCCGACCACGCCGCAGCCTGCTTGTTCGATCTTCCACTGCGCAAAACGCAGGAATTTGACGTAATCGTCCTGGAGCCACTTGGGGTTTTTCTCGCCGAGCGGCTTGCCGTCCACCTGCTTGTAGGTCTCTATCAATCCGCGTATCCAGTCGCCGGTGTTGGTCGAGTGGCCGGAGTAGGGGGGATTGCCGAGGATGACGAGGATTGGGGTTTGCTGCTTGACCTGTCCAGCGAGGCGGGATTCCTCGGCCAAAGCGGAGAAGCCGGGCAGGCGGCTCTGTTCCAGTTCCTCGTTGTCGAGGGTGTTGG
>Ga0209719_1002203_pt1 | contig 20843 bp, 24 predicted proteins | sample AD_JPNAS2_MetaG_FD_184421 | JGI IMG/M metagenome (GOLD analysis project Ga0209719, IMG submission 184421) | Active sludge microbial communities of municipal wastewater-treating anaerobic digesters from Japan - AD_JPNAS2_MetaG (SPAdes) (version 2) | ecosystem: Engineered > Bioreactor > Anaerobic...
GACAACATCGGTTTCCGCGCCGCAAAGGCTTTATGAAAATCTGTTTTTTGTAATCTGTATATCTGTTTTACGAAAGGAGGTGAAAATTAAAGGATGGGGATGGATAACCTGGTCATTTATCAAAAGATGTACGATCTTATCCTTTATTCCGTCCCCATCATCAACAGGTTTCCGCAGTCTCAGCGGTTTATAATCGGGCAGCAGATCCAGAACAGCATGATCGATGTGAGCAAACTCATCGTCCATGCGAACAAATCAAGAAACAAGCTGCCCATACTCTTTGAAATTGATTTAGAAATTGAGAAGTTGCGGCTATTGATCCGCTTGGCCAAAGATCTAAAATTTATGTCGATCAAAAAATACGAGAATCACGCGATGATGATTGACGAAATAGGCAAGATCCTCGGCGGGTGGATCAAGAAATCGCAGCCCTCAAAACAGGGGCATGGTTGATTCGTGCGGCCTTACGTGGTGGCAACTTCAACAACGGGGAGAACGCTGGCGTTTTCTATCTCAACTTGAACAACGCGCCGTCGAACTCGAACTACAACATCGGTTTCCGCGCCGCAAAGATAAAGACACCATCAGCCCGAAGCCCAGGGTCAGGTCCCCGGGCGCAGTGCGTAAATCTTTGGAACCATGACCCTCACCATATTTTTAAAGGTGAAAACTAAAAAACGGGATGCGCCCCTGGTAGGCAACGAACGGGGCGCATTTTCACGAAAGGGACACCACTACGCATGGCAAAAACCTACAAGAACCTCTACCCGCTCATTTACGATTTCGACAATATCCACCATGCCTACCACAAAGCCCGCAAAAATAAGCGATACAAGTGGGATGTTCTCGAATTCAGCGCCCACCTCGAAGACAACATCATCGACATCCAGAATCATTTGATCTGGAAGTCTTACCGCTCCGGACCCTATAAATATTTCACGGTGTACGAACCGAAAGAGCGCCTGATCGCCGCGCTGCCTTTCCGCGATCGCGTCGTCCACCACGCCCTCTGCAATATCATCGAGCCCATCTTTGAGCGCGGCATGATCCACGATTCCCATGCTTGTCGCCGTGGCCAAGGTGTCCTTTCCGGCGTGTTACGGACTGTCCGCTTCCTTCGCGCCGCCCGTACCAGGTGGGGCCGTGTCTATTGCCTGAAGGGTGACATAAAGAAATTCTTTCCCTCCATCGATCATGAGGCTTTAAAGAAGATCGTCCGCAAAAAGATCGCGTGCCTCGATACCTTGGACCTCATCGATAAAATCATTGACAGCAATGGAGCGGATACGGCGCTTCCCATCGGCAACCTGACATCGCAGTTATGGGCGAACGTATATTTGAACGAACTGGACCACTTCGTCAAGCAAGACCTGGGCGTCAGATATTATATTCGTTATATGGATGATTTTGTGGTCTTTCACGGTGATAAGCGAATTCTTAGCTGGGTGCTGGCGGAAATCGAGGGTTTTCTCGATAACGTCCTGCGCTTGAAACTTAACAGCAAAACGCAAATCTTTCCGGTCGGCCTCCGCTCGGTCGATTTCCTGGGTTATCGAATCTGGCCGGATTTCCGGTTGATGCGCAAAGGAAATATAAAGCGGACAAAGCGAAGATTCAGGAAGTTTAGGCGTTTGCACCAGAGCGGGCAGATAACCTTGGCGGAAATCCGGCCCAGCGTCATGTCCTGGTTGGGACACGCAAAACATGCAGATACCTGGAGATTGCGGGAGATAATCCTGAGGATCCTGTCAAGAGATATATTGAAAAGCGTCGCCACTCGTCGCCACAGTAAAAAAGGGTTACTCTCGTAACCCCTTGATTTTGGTGGGCGATCTGGGACTCGAACCCAGGGCCTTTGGTTCCGGAGTTAAAAGATCTTCATTGATATTATTCAGTATTTCCACTTTTAGGTGTAGCCACAGACGCATTTAAATCCTTGTTTTTATTGCTTTTGACCCGTAGCCACAGACCCATTTTTAGCCATCCCCGCCTCTATCATATCCCCCGCCTCTCGCAGGTGATCCAGGGCTACATGGGTGTACCATTGGGTTGTTTCGATGTCGGCATGACCTAACATCTGTTGGACGATCCGCAGATTGGCCCCCCGCCCATCAAATGTGTTGCTACAGAGTGGCGGAACAGGTGGGGGCTGACATGCTTCGCGATCTTCGCCGCCACGCAGGCGTTCTTTATTGCCTTCCTGACGTTCACAATCGGCCCCTTTGACCTCTGCGAATAAAAGACATAGTCAGACTCGTTCCGCCCTTCCAACACTTTCAGGGCGGCTTTCAGCGAACCGGACAGGGGCAATATCTTCCAGGCCCCACCCTTCTGGATGCACCGGACGCTGTTATTCTCAAAGTCGATGTCCGACCAGCGCAGCGTCCTCGCCTCGGTAAATCGTAATCCCAGGGAATAGAGCGCCAGGAAGAAGGCCCGGTAAAACGGCGGCGCCGCTTCCAAGATCCGGGCGACCTCGCCGGGCGATAACACCAAAGGAATGGGCCGGGCGTAGGGGAGCTTCTTCATCTTGACGGCCCGGACGTCCAGGCCTTTTTCATCCCGCGCCCACCTGAGAAACCCCAGGACGTAATAAAGCTCCTTGTTGATCGTCTTGTTGCTGACGCCCTGGGCGTTCCGGGACTTCTGGTAAAGCGAAATATGATGATCGTTGAAGGCCAGGACCGGGACGTTGCCGATGATCGCGTTTATATAGCGCATCGTATATTCCCGTTCCCGGTAGGTCTGTTTGGTTCGATGGAGCCGGACCCATTCCAGATAGTCCGGCGTCAGGTCCTCGATGGTCGAAGCCGTGAGACTATCCCGGACAGATCCCGGCTTCCGTCCTTCCAGGGCCGCCGCCCGCAATGCCTCGTCAAAGCCCCTGGCCTGATCAATCGTTGTGATCGTATCTTCCAGGGGATACCAGGACCGTTTTCCGTTGCGCCCCTCCGGATAATACCGGACAAAAAATGTTTTATCGACAGATCCGCAGGCCGGGCAAGGCATTGCCGGATCTTTGACAATAGCGCGGCAGGAGCGGCATTTGGTTATCACGGCCATGGGCTCTCTATTTTTGTTGGCTTTCTAAATCGGTTTTTAATTTATTCAGAAGATCCTGAATTGTTTGCCCATTCTTTCCGAAATTGCCTGATCGAGATTTCTCATAATTTCTTTGACGTTATCCATATATTGTATTTGAATTCAACCGCTTTATTAATATAATACAATCAGGTTATTTTCTTTCACCAATTTTACGGGCCTACCTCTCAGGAAGCGCCACTCTGCATTTTTGACGATTCACCAACTATGTATTTAATTTTATTCTCTAATTCTGTGATACGCTGATCTTGTTTGACGGCGTGCTTAAATACCTTGATGTTAGATAACAAGGCATCAGCTACACTATCATTATCGGATTCCAGAACCTCCTTGATATCTTTGCGTGCGTCTGTGGTTCTTTTTCTGCATCCGCACAGAAAATCCCCCAGGTTATTCTTGTACGGGTTAAGTTCTTCCGCAGCCAGGCTTATATTCGCCGGTGGCGGTGCGGGCCAGCGGCCGTGGGGGTACCATTCGGTGGGTTTCCCGGTGAAATTCGAGACGGCGACAATATGTTCCAGTGATGGGTTGGTTTTAGTTTTTTTGCCATGTATATTGCTGATTGACGCACTGTTGGCGCCCGTGTGTTTAGCCCATTCGCCTACCTTGTGTTTTTCTTTGTCAAGCTCAATTCGCTTTTTTATCTCATCGTAATTTAAAGACAAATCAATTTTTTTCATTGCAGTAAATATTTTCTCTTGACACAACACTTGCTGTCGTGTATTTCATCTTACAACACAGATTATAGTCTTAAAGAGGCGATGAACAAGGTCAGCCTTATCCTCATCGCCCATGGCATGATGGAGCCGATCCCGGGCCCCACCTACGAGGAGGCTGTGGCCGAATACCTCAGCACGGGCAACAACAGCGTTCTGATCGAACATTTCAAACGTACCAAACCTTGGGCGGCGATGCCAGCAGGCTGGACCAAGACAAACAGGAGCAACAAGAGCATGACGGACCCTTCCGGGCGCTTCAAGGCGCGGATGGTCCCGGTTTCCATGACCGGCGGCAAGAACCCCTCCGGGTCGGATTCCGGCCTACGCCCGCGCTCCGCAAAGTCCCGGTCTATTCTTCCCGGAAAACAAACGAAGAAGCGGTCAACGGAAACCAGTAGTATGCCGATGGCCCCCGTCCCGCAATGTTCGGGGGCCATTAGTGATTAAATGGAGGTCATCGATGCTGACAACAAATTACGAACTCATATGGAAAATGAGGAAGGAACTGGAGAAGCAGATTGGCGACGGCATCACGGAAAAACGCATGGACCGCATTATGGACGAAGCTGATATATGGTCGCGCATCCTGGCCTGGGCGGCAGTTGCGGCGGCGGTAATTATAATAATCCTTCCGGCATTGATGGCCGCCTGGATTCGGTAGAGGACTTTATCCGCCGGGCCGGGGCTATCTACCTCCTCCCCTGGCCCGGACCCGTATATTAGCCGGCAGTCCCCCCGCCTGTTCCGAACTGAGACGCCGGGCGGGAAAACCGGGGAGACGGATTTCGCGAATCCGTCTCCCCGGAAGAGCGCAAATGGTGAGAAGGCAACAATGAACGGCATTATATGCGGAAATTGCAAAAGCGGGATGATCTACCAGGATTATATTCCAGGCCTGCCCGGCGACCATGGCTGGGCGTGTATGAAGTGCGGCAACCGGGAGCCGAACGGAAAATTTATACAGAAAGCAGCGCAGCAAGACGGGAAGGAGGAAACTTTGAAGAAAGGAACCTGCACCAACTGCAATAGGCCTCACATGGGCATTTACAATGCCGCCGGTCATTGTTCGATTTGTCATGAGGCCCAAAAAGGCTTGACGGGAGATGAACGGGAAAAGGCCCTGGCTAAGGCGAAGGACAGATTATGCGATCCAAATAATAGGTGTGTCGTCAACCATGCCGGTCATAATAAGATGATCAAAGAAACTTCAAATGCGCCGGCGCCGACTGCCGATATAATTCATGCTGATGTCATTGCCAAAGGAGATAATTTCCATGCCGTTACGCATCAACCCATAACAAAGTTAGGAAAGTTCCCGCAGAAAGCATTTCCCGCTGTTGATATGGAAGCACACGGCCCCGGCTCCCAAGCGTTGATGACCCTCCTTTTCAACGAGGATATTGATCTGGAAGTATATGAATATATCCTTGCGGAAGCAAAGCGGCTTAGGAGGACACCCGAACAACAGGTCTTGTGGATTCTGCAAATGCAAATGCCGAAATATCAGGGCAGGGAGGAGGCCGCTCATGTGAGTCGGACATGGAAGGAGCAGGCCCATGGACGATAAAGTTGCTTATCATGGCGAGAAATATAAGCGGATCGCCACGAGCATCGGCGCCCTGGTGGACGCGAAAAACGAGGCTTACGGGGATTCGTTCCGGGAATGCCGTGATTTCCTGCTTCTTCTGTATCCCCATGGCGTGCCGGTGGATCAATACGAGAACATGCTGGCCATCGTGAGGACCTGGGACAAAATAAAGCGCATCGCTACCCACAAGGACGCCTTCGGGGAGAACCCCTGGCGGGACATTGCCGGCTACGCCATCCTTATGTGTTCCCTCGGCGACAACACCGGCGACGGGGACGACGATTTCTCCAGCCTTGATGAATGGGAACGGACATGCCGTGAACGCGGCTTCACCGACGCCTACTGTGACGACCGCAGCGGGGCGCCTCGTTAAGGGCATCAAGGAGGTAAAGCAGATGACGCCAAAGAATCCGTTTCAATGGGGCACCCAGGCGCACCGTCTTTATGAGCGCCTAACCTACGGACCGATCTACAATATCGAGATCGTCAAGGAGTTGGCCATTCTGGGCTACAATAAGAAGATCGCCCAGATCCGCCGCGCCCTGGCCGGCACCGGCGTCACGGTAAAGACCAGGTCCATGAATCACCGTGGAACCCTGGTAGAGTATCGGCTGGCCACGGAGACAATGCGTAATTAACGGAGGCATGATCATGCACGATGTATCGATCAAGATAAACGGTATCAAGGAAGCCCTCGAAATGTTCGACCCCAATAAGGTCGTAGCCGCGGCGAGCAGCGCCATCAACAAAACGGCGGCACAGACAAAAACCTTTGCCTCCAAGGAGATCCGTTCGGAGTTTAATGTCCAAGCCGGCAGGGTCAATCAATTCCTTAAAGTATCAGCCCGGAGCGGCGCTAACCTGCAAGCCATCATCGAAGGGCGCGGTCTGGGCATGGCCCTGTCATACTTCGGGCCTCGTCAATCAGGCGTACAGGTCAGCAAGAAGAAAGGCTTTCGATATACCAGGAAGGCCCAGGCATCAGGCGGCCTGAAGCGTGGCGGCACAGTAACGGCGGAGATCAGGAGAGGCAACCGCAAGGAAATCAAGGGCGAACCTAAACCCTTCCTTACGATCTTGAAGTCGGGGCATATAGCGGTCATGCAGCGCACCAGCGATAAACGCTTGCCACTTAAACAGCTACTTGGGCCTGGCATAGGCGGTCTCTTTGGATCAAGGCTATTCATGCCGAGAATAACCACGTTTGTAAATGAGAAATTCGCTCCCATTTTTCAGCACGAATTGGAATGGCGCCTTACCAAATAATCATTGGGCAAGTCCCAGGAAGGGAGAATGATGTCTCAAATAATAGGTATCTATGACGACGGTTTCACAAAAGATGCCCGGGGACGCAACGTAGCGGCGATCCGCTTCAAGATCGTCACCCGCGAGGGCACCCCTGACGACCTGGTTGGCCATTGCCTGCCGGCATATAAGGACGCTGTGGTTAAGAGCCTCCGCCGCCTGGTATTCCAAAACGATAAGAAATCATCTCAAGATCAGACAAAAACCCCATCATCTGCATCATCTCAAGAGGATAATTATAAGTGACCAATATCATTAACTATAATCGGCTTACGAGGATGCCCTATAATCGACGATCGCATCATCCCCCGTATGATTCTTCATCCTTTTTCTCTTTATTTATTTCACTGATTGTTTTCTTCGCCATAACTCCAAGCGAGGGGCGTTTTCCTCTCAAACCCCGCACCCCATTATTCAATAATCATATCAAGTATCTACTGGCTTTCCGACCTCGCGGGTCCTTCCGGCGAGATGGATTCTATACGGCTGCCAAGGTCCCAGATTTCGGGTCCGGGTGAATTATAAATTTCATGAGACTTTGGGACTATGCACATTATGCTAATATATTTTGACATCGGAGCCAGGGGCAGCGAATGACTGACGAAACCACGGACGACATCCGCAAACAAGTGCAGGAACGGGTGGAGCAAGAAGCGGCTCAGGCGGGTGGACCGCCGGGGAACGGCAAGCCGGAGATTACAAGAAAGTTCATCAACGAATGTCTCTTCGCCAACGAGCTGGGCGACGGCGTTTTTTATGCCACCCTGTTCAGGGATCAATTCCTTTACTGCAAGAACACCATGGAATGGTTCAAGTGGGCCGGGCACTGCTGGCAGCGTGACACCATGGGTTGCTCCCTGGCCGCCGTGGAGCAGGTCGTCGAGCACTACCTGGCCGAATTCAAGCGCGTGTCGGATGAATTGACGACGATCCTGGCTGCAGGGGAAAGTGCGAAATCGGATGTAGCCGTGAAACTCAAAGACAAAAAGGATGCCCTCCTAAAAAGAGCAAGTCACCTCCGGAGCACCCGCCGGCGCGGCAACTGTCTGGAATTCGCCCACACCACGGAGAACCCCATCGCCATCACCGGCGAGGAATTCGATAACCGCCCGATGCTCTTTCCTTGCGCCAACGGGGTCATTGATCTGGAGACGGGCCGCCTGAAGCCGGGCCGCCCAGGCGATTACCTTTCCCTGGCCAGCCCGATTGAATTCCTGGGCATCGACACCCCGGCGCCAATCTGGGAGAGGACGCTCCTGGAGATCTTCGCCGGCAAGGAAAACCTTGTCGCCTACCTTCAGCGCCTCCTCGGCTATGCCATGACCGGCCTGGTCAAGGAAAAGGTTTTCCCCGTCCTCTACGGACCCACCGGGTGGAACGGGCGCAGCCTGATCATCGAGACGGTCAGCCATGTCATGGGAGCCATGGCCGGGTCCATACCGTCCGAAATGTTGCTCTCCCAGAAGTACGCTAAAAGCAGCTCCGCGCCCTCGCCGGACATTATGTCCTTAAAAGGCGTCCGCATGGCCTTCGCCTCCGAGATCGATGAGGGCCAAAAGTTCAGCGCCGCCAAGATCAAATGGCTGACCGGCAAGGATGAAATGGTAGGCCGTAACCCCCACGACAAATTTCAGACACGCTTCACCCCGACACATAAGCTGTTTTTGATGACCAATACACAGCCCGAGGCCCCGGCGAATGACAAAGCATTCTGGGAGCGCCTGCACCTGATCCCCTTCACAATATCCTTTGTCAATCGAGATCCCCAGGAGCCCTATGAGCGTCGCGCCATCACCGACCTCGATCAGCAGATCCGCGCCGAGGCCCCCGGCATTCTCGCCTGGCTGGTGCGCGGGTGCCTCCTTTATCAGCAACAGGGATTGAATCCGCCCCTGGAGATCACAGCGGCAACGGAGGAATACCGACGCGGGGAAGATGTCCTTGCCGATTTCATCGACGAATGCTGCATCCGGGAAGACGGCGCCAAGGAAAAAGCGAACGTTCTCTATAAGAGATATGTCACCTGGTATCACGACAACATCGGCGAAAAAGAGCGGACCGGAACATGGTTCGGAAAGCAACTCAAACAGAAATTCAAGAAGACGAAAGTCAACGGTTGCGTCACTTATCATGGGATCGCCCTAAAGGATCAGGATCAACAGGGAGAGATAGACACTTAGACCCGAGTTTAACCAACAAAGTTTATAAATATGGAATTCACGAACAAACACAGAGGAAACCATCTATCCATCCCTAAAACCGGGAAGGCGATGGAAGCGAAGATCACGGAAATTGTCGCCGGTCATTTTCAAACCATCTACTCACGCTGGTTTTCGTATTTTACCGGATGCGTCATAACATGCGAATATGTTTCAGGGATTGCGGTTGATAGTCTGGTTGAGGAAATTTCAGGGGGAAGCGTGGATAGTTTACGCCTTCTCTAATTCCCTGCAATCAAAAAACACTTCTCGCATGTATAAATATAGGTAAACTATCCATGCATCCCTTAATAAGGGGAACCATTAAACATAAATATAATATATATTGTAATGAAAATAAATAGTTATAAAAAAGAAAGAGAAGAAGAAAAAAAGGAGCAGGTAGACGGTTTGAAAAGTTTAACGCACATCGACCTCTTTTCAGGAATTGGCGGTTTTTCCTTGGCGGCTCAATGGGCAAATATTGAAACAGTGCAATTTGTGGAGATAGATTTATTTTGCCAGAAAGTATTGAAGAAGAATTTTCCAGAGGTTCCAAAAATTGCCTATGAGATTATGAAGGCAATCAAGGATATATCATGAACACCCTGGATCTGGCGTCACGAAAAGTGAAGATGAAAAAAGTATCCAACACTAATTGCGGAGAATGGCAGGGTCCATGTCCGGGGTGCGGCGGGGAGGATCGTTTTCATGTCTGGCCGGAACAAAACGAAGATAAGGGCGGTTATTGGTGCCGGCAATGCGGGAAACACGGCGATAACATCCAATTTCTTCGTGATTTTGAGGGAATGTCTTTTGTTGACGCCTGTGATTATCTTAATATTCCACTGCCTGAGCGCGGGAATCCCTCCTTCGCGTCTCAGGGATCGGCGCCGGGCGGCATGTCATCGTTTGGAAACATAAACCCGGAACGTCCCGATGAGAGGAAAAAACCGGAATTTGTTCCAAACGAGCATGTCGCCCCCGCTGATTTATGGCAGGAAAAGGCCGGGAAATTTGTTACCTGGGCACAGGGGAACCTCGCCAGGAATGATGAGGTCCTCGCCTGGCTGTCCGCACGCGGGATCAGCGCCGAGACGGCCGTCAATTTCCGCCTCGGATGGAACATCGGAGAAGACGGGAAAGACATCTATCGCGCCCGGCAGTCCTGGGGGCTCCCCGAGGTCCTCCGCGACGACGGACGTCCAAAGGCCCTTTGGATTCCCCGTGGTCTGGTTATTCCGCACATCGTTGACAGCGTCATTTATCGCATCCGCATCCGTCGCCCTGAAGAATCCGGCCTGCGCTATTATGTGCTGCCTGGGTCGTCCATGGCCATTATGACCATCGAACCGAGTCGCAGGGCCTTCGTGGTCGTCGAATCGGAGCTTGACGCCATAGCAATCACTGCCGCCTGCCCTCTTGCTGGTGCCGTCGCCCTGGGCTCTGTGGCGGCCAAACCTGATGCCGACACGACCGCCATCCTTCGGGGTGCCCTCCAGATCCTCAATGCCCTAGATTATGATGCAGCCGGAGCAAAAGCCATGACCTGGTGGGCGGATCAATTCTCAAACTGTGAACGCTGGCCGGTCCCAAAGGGAAAAGATCCCGGCGAAGCCGTCAAGTTGGGGATAGACCTTGATTCGTGGATTAAAGCGGGGTTGCCGCCGGTGATGACCATAAAGCAAGGTGCATCCAGGACGGAAAAGGAGAGCAGCAGGGAAAACGAACAAAAGACGCCGAAATCAAGCGATGATTCGGAGGCAATCGCGGCGGAAGCGGCGGCAATCGAAAAAATGGGCCTTTCTCCCTTAATAGTCGAGCTTCGGGACCTCCTCCGGAACAATCCGAGAGTTAAAATAATCAACAAGCCGGATCGTTTCACGGTCCTCCGCGACGATAGATATGTCGGCGGACGCATAAACTACCTCGTTTTTCGAGAGGAAATTGTAACAACTTATATTTTAAACCATCCCGCCGAGGAAATCGACGGGTCAAACTTTATAATTATGAGGAAATAACATGGCGAAGAAAAAGAGTAACACGACGACAATCTTGGTTCCAGATCCACTGCGGAAATCCGTCGAGTTGGCCACGGGCGGAAAGGGCACGGTGCTCTATACGAGCAAGGGATATCCAACGTACATGACCATCGTTCCGTCGTTCAATTGCGAGGATGTTGCTGATGATCTCGGCACCGGCAAGCACCCGGCGTTTATCGTTGATGGCGTCGATAAAAGCGAGATCTTCATCGCCACCTATCAGTCCATCATTCATGACGGTCAGGCCCTTTCCCTGCCCTACCAAAGACCGCGCACGTCGATCAATTTTAACGATGCTAAAGCGGCCTGCATTGAGGCCGGACCCGGTTTTCATCTGATGACGAATTGGGAGTGGGCCGCTATCAGCTTTTGGTGCATGAAGAATGGATTCTTTCCGCGCGGGAATACTGATTATGGAAAATCTCATTCCCATCCGGACGAGGTTGGATTGAGATCCAGAGATTACGGAATTACCTTGACCGGATCCGGACCGGACACCTGGCGGCATGATGGAACAATGTCCGGCATATCTGACCTGGTCGGCAATGTGTGGGAGTGGATAGACGGTCTGCAATTGATAGACGGCAAAATCAAAATGCCATCCGACAACAATTTCTGTCAGCCTGAAAATAAATGGCCAGATGCCGGAAGCAAGATAGACGCCGTGAACGGGATCCAGATTTCCGACGCTATCACTAAGCGCGGGTGGACGTCGCAATGGTTCAGGGACATCGCCGCAAAAGAAGGATACGACGTTCCCGTTGCCCTCAAACGGGCGCTGCTTTGCCCATGCGATGCGATTGCCGGAAAATCTGAGATACCTGGTTACGTCTGGGCTGATAATAGCAAGAAACAGAAAAGTGCGGCCTTGCGTGGTGGCAGCTTCGGCGGCGGGGGGCTCGCTGGCGTTTTCTTTCTCAACTTGGGCTTCGCCCCGTCCCTCTCGAACTACGGCATCGGGTTTCGCGCCGCAAAAATTGAATAATCTGTAATCTGTTTATCTGAGGATCTGTTTTATGGGTATGGGCGCAAGAATCTAATGATCAACAAGGAAGCGTTAGAAAAACTTTTGGCGAATCAGCCGCCGGAGATCCGGGGGAAGGGAATCCTTCTTTTCAACGGGATGTCGGCAGGGGCCCGCGCCTATCAGACAGAATCATCAGCAACAAACTTGCGGAACTGGCAGGCGGCGGAAGCGGCCATGACCGCCTTTATCGAAGGACTGGACCGCCGCGCTGCTGCGGATGCTGAACAGTTTAGCACATTGGCCGACGTTCTTGATTATTTAAAGGACGCCGGTTGGAAAGCCACGAAAGCCACGCTTTACCGCCACAAGGATGAAGGCAAGATTTTGCCCCGGCGCGACGGATCTTATTATTTCAGGGACGTTGAAAAATATGCCCGGACCTTTCTCAAGCAACAGGCCACAGGTAAGCGTATCCAGGAGCGTGTCGATGAATTGCAGCGCAAGAAACTGGAAAAGGAACTGCAAAACCTGGAATTGGAGATATCCCGCAAGACATTTGCCCTGGAACGGGATCAAGAAAAGTATATCCCCAAGGAATTGATGGACATCGAACTTGCCGGGCGGGCGGGCATCCTGGAGGCGGGCCTGAAACACTGGATACAATCCCACGCCGCTGACTGGATACGCATGTCCGAAGGGAACACGAAGAAGGCCGGCGAACTGATCCAGTTTATGTACCACGGCATTGACGAGCACATAAATGAATATGCCAGTGTCCGCGAATACCGGGTAATCATTGACGACGATGAACCGGGCCTCGATACGGAGACCGGAGAAGAAACAGAAACCGGGGACGAAAATGAACAAGATGAAGGAGCGCCGCAATGATCCCAACCATCCACATATCCCGATCCTCCACCCCCTGGCTGCCGGCGTCGTTGCGGGCGCCTGCCGCCGTCGGGCGGGTGGTCTATGAGATCCGGTTGTCCGACGCGGAGGTGAAGATATTCAGGAAGGGGAAGAAGATCCCCGCGTCGTCATGGTGCGAGCGTTACCGTTATGTCACCATGTCCGTCCTGCCGGGGAAGTGGAAAAACGAGATCACGCCCTATCTGGCCGGGATCATGGATGCGTCTTTTTTCCCGTCCGTACAGACGATCATCGTCTGCAAGGCCCCCCAGGTCGGCGGCACCGAAGCCGTCCTTAACTGCCTGGGCTATGCCATTGACCGCGACCCTGGCCCCGCCCTCTGCATCTATCCCGACGAAATGACAGCCCGCGAAAACAGCCAGGACCGCATCCTGCCCATGATCAAGGCCAGCCCCCGGCTCCGCACCTATCTGACCGGCATCGATGACGACAGCTCCATCCTGCGGATAAGCCTTCAGCACATGCCGATCTATATGGCCTGGGCGCGATCGGCGGCGCGTCTGGCCAATAAGCCCATCCGCTATGTCATCTTTGACGAGGTGGACAAATACACCGACACCGCCGGGAAGCGCGAGGCGGACCCCATATCCCTGGGCGAGGCCCGGACGACGACATTCCGCCATAACCGGAAAATATGGAAGATCTCCACGCCGACGATTGATTCCGGGAATATCTGGAAGGCTCTGACGACGGAGGCCCAGGTTATCTTTGATTTTTGGGTGCAATGTCCGGCCTGCAAGGTATCCCAACGAATGACCTTTGGGCAGATCAAGTGGGCGCACAAGACGGAACCCGCAGCGGACGGGAAATGCCATTCGGAAGCGCCTGAGACCATCGAGGCGGAAAAGCTCGCCTGGTATGAATGTCCCCATTGTCTTACCCAATGGAGCGACTACGATAGGGACAGCGCCGTCCGTCATGGCAAATGGCGGGAACGGCATACGGAGAAGGACCTGAAAACCTACTTGCGGGAACATCGCCCGGTGAAGATCGGATTTCACCTGCCCTCATGGTTGTCGCCTTTCGTGTCGCTGTCAAGCATCGCCGCCGCCTTCCTGCGCGGGATGACGGACATCAATAAATTCAAGGACTTCTACAATAAGCACCTCGCCGAACCGTGGAAACTGATCATTGTCTCAAAGGATGAAGAGCAGATCCTGGCGGCCCGGTGCGACCTGCCCGCGCAGACCGTCCCGGAGGCCGCCGTCGCCCTGACCATCGGCGTCGATGTCCAGTTGTCGGGATTCTGGTTTGTCGTCCGCGCCTGGGCGCCGGACCTGACAAACTGGCTGATCCATTATGGATTCCTGGCGACCTGGGAGGACGTGGAAAAGCTGATCTTCGAGGCGGCCTATCCGGTGCAGCAACAGCAGGCAACAGGCAACAGGCAACAGGCAACAGGGGAGGTAATGACCCCGGCGCGAACCATGCGGATCTTCCGGGCTGCCGTGGACACCGGCGGCGGCAAGAAGTTCGAGACCATGACCATGACCGAGGAAACTTATTTCTGGCTCCTGAAGAACCGCGGGCGCGGCGGCGTGGCCCTCTGGGGGACGAAGGGCTCCAGCTCGGCCATGGCGGGAATGTTGAGCCTGGGAAACGCGATCATGTCCACCCCGGCGGGCAAAAAACTGCCGGGGGCGCTCCGCATCCTTTCCGTGGATACGGCCAAGGCCAAGGATCAATTCCATTACCGCCTCCAGTTGGCGACCAAAGAAGACAGCCGCGACCTCCCCGGCGCCGCCTTCCTCCACGCCGATACCGGCACGGACTACGTCGCCCAGATCCTGGCCGAGCAGAAACAGCTAAACGACCGCGGCGGCGAAGAATGGGTCAACGTCCATCAGCGCCCGAACCATCTTTTAGACGCCGAAATCCTGGCAGCCTCATGCGTAGAAATGGAATTCCCCGGCGGGGGGCTGCGTTTGATTGCGGCATCGTCCGCATCGAGATCCGGCGATCCGGCAGCGCCGGGGACACGAAAAACAGGACGCCGGGTAATCAGCGAGGGGATCAAGGGCTGATGGTCGCTAAATCATGCAAGATTCTGACAAGCAAAGACGAAATAAAAGCATACCTGGGGAACTTATCAGATTATATGTTCAAGAAATATATCGAGAAAGGACTACCGGCGCGTTATGAAGACCGCCGATGGATTGCCCATGTTGATAATTTGGATGACTTCATGAAAGCATATACCAGAATATCGTTGAAAAAGATGCCCGCCGAAGACGATTTTCATGCCCCAAATGCACAGTAAAAAAATCGTGTCAAGTAAAATAACACTTAACTGACCCCCAACTGACCCCCAACTGACCCCCAAATAACACGCGAAACCAATTTTTCTAAAAAAACCCATGTTATGGTGTACGCGCAAAAAGCAACCACTATATCTTGGGGGCAGAAATGGCATTTACAACCTGGACGGCATTAAAAACCCAGATCCTGGACGACATCGCCGCCGGTTCAATTCTCACCAGGTCCTATTCCATCGGCACCCGCAGCCGGACCTTTACCAGCATGGCGGAGGTGATCGACTTCCTCAAATTCTGCGACTATCAAATTACCTGTGAGACGACATCCCGCCGCGGCCCGACGTTGAAAGGAGCAACCCCGACATGAGAGAGGTTCGGGTAGGGCGATCCAAGATTGAGGTCCGGGAAAACATTATCGATCATATCGTAAATTGGCTCGATCCCGTGCGCGGGCAGCGCCGCCTGGCCGCCCGCCTTCGTCTTGCCCTGGCCGGCGGATATTCCGGGGCGTCCAAATCAAAAAGATCGCTCATGCAGTGGACCACGGGCAGCCGGGACGCCGATTCGGACATCCTCTGGGACCTGCCCACCCTACGCGACCGCAGCCGGGATCTCCTCCGCAACGCGCCCCTGGCGACCGGGGCCGTCAATACCGTGATCACTAATACCGTAGGGCAGGGCCTCCGCCTCCAATGCCGCCTCGATCGCGCTACTCTGCGTCTGACCGACGAGAAGGCCGAGGCTTGGGAATCCGAGACGGAGCGCGAATGGGGGCTCTGGGCCGAAACGCAGGAATGCGATGTTGCCCGGACGCTGACTTTCGGCGACATTCAGGAGCTGGTCTTTCGCCAGGTATTGGAGAACGGCGATGTTTTTATCTTGATGCCCCGATTCGTGCGGGGCGGCTACCCTTACATGCTCCACCTTCAGGTAGTCGAAGCCGATCGCGTCTGCAATGCCGACTGGGCGCCCGACAGCGACATCCTGGCCGGCGGCGTCGAAAAAGATTCGTATGGCGCCCCGGTGACCTATCATATCCTGCGGCAACACCCCGGCAACATGCTCTTTGCCACGAAAAGGGATTACACGTGGGAAAAGGTGCCGGCCTTCGGACGCAATACCGGGACACGGAACGTCATCCACCTCTATCGCGTCCTGCGGCCCGGGCAGAGTCGGGGGGTGCCCTATTTGGCGCCGGTCATCGAGTCCCTGAAACAGCTCGATCGCTATACGGAAGCGGAGCTGATGGCCGCCGTCGTGTCCGGCATGTTTACCGTGTTTGTCGAGACGGAGCGCGGTGATGCCAATTTCGGCATGTTCGCCCCCGATGCGGAAACCGGTGCCCTGACATCCGACGAGGACTACAAGCTCGGCAACGGGGCCATTGTCGGCCTGGCTCCCGGCGAAAAAGTCTCCACCGCCAATCCGGGCCGGCCGAATCAGGCCTTTGATCCCTTCGTCAAGGCCATCATGCAACAAATCGGCGTGGCCCTGGAGATTCCTTATGAAGTTCTCATCCGCCATTTCTCGTCATCATACAGCGCCTCGCGGGCGGCGCTGCTCGAATCATGGCGGTTTTTCCGCAATCGCCGGGCCTGGCTGGCCCGTAGCTTCTGTCAACTCGTATATGAGGCCTGGCTGGCCGAGGCCGTGGCGCTGGGTAGGGTGCAGGCACCGGGCTTTTTCCGTGATCATCGCATCCGCAAGGCTTACACGGGCAGCCTGTGGATCGGCGAGGCCCCCGGGCAGATCGATCCTCTAAAAGAGGTGGATGCGGCCGAAAAGCGGTTGAGCCTGGGTTTGTCCACCCTGGATGAGGAGACCGTGGCGATTACCGGCGGCGACTTCGACCGGAATTATCCGAGGATTGTCAAGGAGCGGCGCATGCTGCAATCGATAGGCATGTGGAGTCCCGGCCAAAACAAAAACGCAGCTACCCTGTCGGGACCCCAGAACAGCGAAGACGAAAAGGAGGGCGAAGAATGAGGCTCCTGGACATCATGACGTCACCCTGGGCCATCATCCCCGAGAAGCTCCAAGAAATCCGGGCAATTTACGAGACCCACATGCGGGGCGAAAAACTGGACCTGCGAGGCTTCAAGCAAGTGAAGAAAGTCGGGAGCAGTTTTACCGGCGACGTCTCTGAAGAAGATTTGCGCGGCTACGCCATCGACCGGGGTGTGGCCGTCATCGCCGTTAATGACGTGCTGACCAAGAACCGGACGTTTTTCTCATATCTGTTCGGCGGGACTTCCATGCGGGACATCGGCGACGCATTCAGGAATGCACTGCAAGACGGGGAGGTGCATGCCATCCTGTTGCATATCGATTCCCCCGGCGGGACGGTGGACGGGACGGAGGAACTGGCCAACACCATTCGGGCGGCGCGGGGGACAAAGCCCATCGTGGCCCTGGCGGACGGAACAATGGCGTCGGCTGCCTATTGGATCGGGGCCGCTGCCGATAAGGTCTTCATTGCAGGAGATACAACGCAGGTGGGCAGCATCGGTGTGGTCGGCACCCATATTGACGTATCGAAACAGGATGAGATGATGGGGGAAAAATGGACGGAGGTTACCGCGGGCAAGTACAAGCGTATCGCCTCGATGCACCGTCCCCTCTCCGAGGAGGGAAAGGCCTATCTCCAGGAGCAGGTGGACGAGATCTATCGCGTATTTGTGGATTCGGTCGCCGATCTGCGGGGGCGCTCGGTGGAGCAGGTCCTGGAAGCGGCAGACGGAAAAATATTCTTTGGAAGGGCGGCCATCGAAAACGGTTTAGTGGATGAAATGGCTGCCCTGGAAGACATCATCAACCAGCTAAAGGAGGACAACCTGATGAATTTGGATGAACTCAAAGAAAAACATCCCGATCTTTATCGGGCGGCATACGAGGAAGGCCGGTCAACCGGGGCCTCGGAGGCCCAGGAGCGGATCAGGACGGAGGCGTTCGCTGCCGGCAAGGCCGAAGGCCTGACCGAGGGGGCGACGACAGAAAGGGATCGCCTCATGGCGATGGATGACAACCTCATCGAGGGGCATGAAGAACTTCTGGCCGCTTGCAAGAAGGACCCTAACTGTACGGTGAACGAATTTCTGCGAAAACAGACCCAGGCCGAAAAAAAGCTCCGGTCGGAAGAGCTTACCAAACTGAGAAATGACGCGATTTCACCCGTCCCCCATGCTGCCCCGCCCATTCCCGGTGCGGATGGAGGAGACAGCGCCCTGGACTCCCTGCCCATCGAGCAGCGAGCTCAGACGGAATGGGACCGCAATCCGTCCCTTCGTCATGAATTCGGCGATAACTACGGCGCTTATCTGGCGTTCCAAAAGAACGTAGCAGCGGGCCGGATCAAAATCCTCGGTCGCAAAGACCGATAAATAAAGGAGGAAAAAAAAGATGGCACTTACAGCAGATACTCCGAGAGCTTATGAGCTGGGCAACATCAACGAATTGCCCGTAAAAGGCTCCACAAAAATTTATGAAGGCGCGGCGGTGGGCGACGCCGCCGCCGGATATGTGCGCGGCCTGGTGGCCGGCGACCCCTTCCGTGGCTTCGCCCAGCGTCAGGCGGACAACAGTTCCGGTTCCGACGGCGACATAAAAGTCAAAGTGATCACCGAGGGCCTGATCAGACTGACCATCACCGGGATCGCTATTACTGACGTCGGCAAGCCCGTCTATGCCAGTGCGGATGGGACTTTCACCCTCACGGCGGGGTCCAATAGCCTGATCGGTTACGTCCATCGGTATGTCACGACCAATACCTGTATCGTCGCGTTCAGCGACAAGGGCGAGGATTCCGCGGCGTCCGCGGCGGCGTCCACGGCAGACAGCAAGGCCGTCTCCAACTCGGTTATCGCATCGGCTAATCTCAGCACCGGGGACAGTAAGGCAGTTTCGCTATCAACGATCATTTCCGCAAACCTGTCAACGGGCGACAGCAAGGACGCCTCCAACTCGGTTATCGCATCGGCTAATCTCAGCACCGGGGACAGTAAGGCAGTTTCGCTATCAACGATCATTTCCGCAAACCTGTCAACGGGCGACAGCAAGGACGCCTCTCAATCCGCGCTGATCAGCAACCACGAATCCAGAATGGCTTCGCATAGCATTTAAGGAGTGAGAACGTGCGTATAGCCCACTGGACAGAGCATATCGGGTCGGGAATGAGCAGGGTGGCAGAGGACATGGCGGCCCAGGAGCGCCTATTCGGCCTCGATTCCCATGTCTTCAGCCCATTCCTGGCGGTGGGCGACGATGCGCGGCAGGCCGACATTCATGTGATCCATCAGCACCTGCCGGATGAGTTCCACGGCGAAGGGTACCGAAAGGTCTATGTCACCCACGGCACCCCGGAGCATGTCTTCCAGTCCTCCGTCGAGGCGGGCCTGAACATCGGCTACGGGGCGAGCGACCCCTTCATGATCGCCCAGTACTGGCTCAAGGCCGCCGACGCCGTCGTCACCTTCTGGCCGCGCATTCAGGCGATCTGGCAGGACCTCTGCCAGAAGCCAAAAAAGGTTGACCTTGTTCCCATGGGGATCGACCTGGAATACTGGCGCGACGGGCAGAGCCGTGGGAAGTATACCGGGGCGCCGAGCGTCTTCAGTGCGGAAAACTGTCATTACATCAAGTGGCCTCTCGACCTCATCATCATGTGGCCCTGGGTGGTGGCCCAGGTCCCGGCGGCGAGGCTGCACCTGGCGTACATCCCCCGGGATCAGCACCGCTGGTGGTTCCCCTGGATGCACGCCAACGGTTGCGCCTTCAAGAGCTACATCAGCGGCGGGGCGCTGTCCTGGCCGGATTTGCGGAACGCCTTCCAGTCCACCGACTATTACCTCGGCCTGGTGCGGTACGGCGACTTTGACCGGGTGTGTCTGGAGGCGCGGGCCGCCGGGGCGAAGGTAATCTCCTGGGCGGGAAACGATTACGCCCATTACTGGCTCCACGAGGGGGATCAGCGCGACCAGGCAAGGGAGCTGGCGGCGATCCTGAAGGGCGAAATCGATCCCCGCGATGTCAAGGACGTCCCGCATCGGAAGGACATGGCGGAGGCCATGATAGAGATATATCAGAGGGTAATAGGGGAATGAAGACAACCTGCACGATATGGCCGCCCGCCAACATCTACGGGAAGGCCCGCATAGGCCGGGGCGTCAAGATCGGCGCATATTGCGACATCGGCGCGGCGACCATCGGCGACGGGGTGAGTATCGGTGCGTTTGCGTTCATTCCCGGCAAGATTACCATTAAGAATAATGCCTGGATCGGACCCCGCGTCACGTTCACCCACACCTTCCCGCCGGCGACGCCGGACGACTGGGAGGAGACGGTGGTCGGCCAGGGGGCGAAAATCGGCGCATCGGTGACGATCCTGTGCGGCATAGAGATCGGCGATAACGCCGTCATCGGGGCGGGAAGCGTCGTGACCAGAGACGTACCCGCCGGCGAGACATGGGCCGGGGTGCCGGCCAGACCCATCAACACAAAGATCACGTAAAGGAGGCTCAAAATGGGAGCATCAGGATTAGGGAGCCGAGCAATCATCGGCGCGTTTTACAACAAATTGTCTCAGGACCTCGGCATGAGCTGGATTCCCGGCGTGTCCATGCTGTTCGAGAGCAATCAAGAGAGTGAGACGTACAAGTGGCTGGGCATGGCCCCGACGATGCGGGAGTGGATCGGCGGCAGGCAGGCCAAGGGATTCAGGGAAAACGGCATCACCATCGTC
>Ga0209719_1002205_pt1 | contig 20830 bp, 20 predicted proteins | sample AD_JPNAS2_MetaG_FD_184421 | JGI IMG/M metagenome (GOLD analysis project Ga0209719, IMG submission 184421) | Active sludge microbial communities of municipal wastewater-treating anaerobic digesters from Japan - AD_JPNAS2_MetaG (SPAdes) (version 2) | ecosystem: Engineered > Bioreactor > Anaerobic...
CTCACCCTCTCACCTTCTGATTCCCATCCCTCCTATCCTCGCATCTTCGCAGCTTCGCATCTTCGTATTTTCTCACCCTCTCACCTTCTGATTCCCATCCCTCCTATCCTCGCATCTTCCCAACTTCGCATCTTCGTATTTTCTCACCCTCTCACCCTCTCACCTTCTGATTCCTAGCCCTCCTATCCTCGCATCTTCGCAGCTTCGCAGCTTCGTATTTTCTCACCCTCTCAGTCGCTCGGCTTCTCAGCTTCTATTCCTTTTCGCAATTCTGTGCGGAATACCCCCATGACCGCCAGGATGATCATAGCCGCTCCCGCCGCGATATTCCAGGAAAGGGGTTCGCCGAGAATGAGCCAGCCGAGAATGACCGCCAGCACCGGGTTGACGTACGCAAACGTCATCACGATGTCGACGGGAAGGAGCCTGAGGGTCATCACATAAGAAGTGAACGCAAGCACCGAGCCGAACAGGATCAGATAGCCCCATGCCGCCCATGCTTCGGGGATCGGGGCGGGAGCCGGCTCGCCGAGCACAAGCGATATCAAAATCAGGACTGCCGCCGAGGACAAGTGCTGATACGCGGAAACCGCGAAGCCGGAGAGATCCAGGGGACGCCTGGCCTGAAAGACCGAGCCGATCGACCAGTTTATGGACGCAAGCACCAGGGCTGCTGCGGCGACGAATTCATTCGCGAACCCGCCCGCTCCCGGCGCTAAAAGAAAACCCACCCCCGCAAAGCCCAACAGGAGATAAACCATCAGGCGCAGGGAAGGCTTTTCCCGCACGAGGGCGGATTCCGTCAGCGCCGTCCAGATCGGGATGGTGGAAACCAGAAGCGCTGTTATGCCGGAACCCACGGACTGCTCCGCCCAGGTGATGAGCCCGTTGCTGCCGACCCAGAGCATGACGCCGGAAAACGATGCGACATAAAGCTCTCTCAGGGTAATCCGGATCCGGTCCTTTCGAAGAAGACAGATTCCGATCAGAATCAGACCCGCCACCAGCATCCGGCTCCCCGCCATGATGAAGGGGGGAAAACCGCTCCCTTCCCGCACCGCCACGCGGATTGCAAGATAAGTACTGCTCCAGACGGTATATACTACAAGAAGGTGCAGCAGCCCCGGGGTGGATAGGTGCTCGATTCGGCGGATCAATGGGTGCTCCCTCGGATTAAGATGGAAATTGCGAAGATGCGAAGTTGCGAAGATGCGGCAAACAACGCAGTTGCGAAGCTACGAAAATGCGAAGATGCAAAAATAAAGAATATTTGAATCCTCCAAATCCGAAATAACAACGTTGGCGAGAGATTTTTACCCCGGAATGGAAGCGGATCAAGGCGGAAAGGCGTCCCCCTTCGGTCGACATGACGCCTTTTGGGTGTCAGTTACCTATCTTCCCATCTTCGCAACTTCTCAACTTCGTTCCCGTCAGGCTGTCTTCCTGAGCTTTTCCCCCGGGCGCTCGTCGCGGAAGAACGCGAGCACGATGTCGAGATATTCGGCCAGGAGCTGCTTGCTGACGACAAAGATATGTCCGACGTTCTTCTCGATCGTGCGGTTCAGGCCGCCGCGGGAAACGGCGAGGTTCCCGTCTTCAACCATTCCCCACAGCTCGCTCGCCACGCAGGATCCCGCCGGGGCGATCGGGTCGCGCGTGCCCCGGTACGAGAAGATCTGGACGCCTGCCCGCCGGAGAGCGCCCATGTCGACCGGCTTTCCGTCAAGCTCCGGGACGGAGGACGGCAGGCGGTATTTCCCCTCTGCAATTTCGTTCCCCATGAAGACGCGCTCGATCCATTCCCGGTGCGCCTTGGCCGGAAATCTCGTTCCGTGCGTCAGCCAGTAGAGGAAAGGCGCCGCATCCTTGGCGGCGTGCGGGATCTGGACCCGTCCGTAAAAGCCCAGCGAGACGGTATACTGAACGCCGGGCTGGATCTCGTTCATCCCCGAGTCTATAACCTGGGGCGGGATATTGACTGGCCCGAACAACTGGTCCATGACGACGGGATCGTATCCGCGCCGGATCACTTCCCGTATCGAACCGTGGCCGCTCTCGGCATCGTCGAATTTGACGGGAGCCGCCATTACGGCAATTTTCTTTATATCCATCTCCTTCCCCTGCGCTTCGAGCTCCTCCGCCCTTCTCGCCAGATAGGGGAACATCAGCGTCCCGCCCATGCAGTAGCCCATTACGAATATTTCATGCCCGGGATGCCTCTTCTGGATGAGACTGATGTAGTGGTCATGAACCGTTTTCCCGAAAAAGCCCAGGCCGAGCTCGGTCTCGGACGACCCGGGATTGCCGAAATCCACCATGTAGACCTCGAAGCCCTCGGCCAGCACCGCCGCAACAACCGACTTGCCTTCGGCCAGATCGAGTATCTCCGGCTTATTGATCAGGGGAGTGGAGAAATAGAGGATCTTCCCGTTCGGCTCCACGCCTTTAGGCGTCCGGTATTGGCGAAGCCTGACGCTGTTCATCTTGGAACCGCGCACGTATTCATAGGGAGAAAAACCGATTTTGCCCCCTGTTATCCTCTCCGAAAATTCGCGTATGTCGAAGGCGTTTTCCTTGAAAAGATAGACAAGCCTGTTCTGGTTCTCCTCCAGGTACTGTTCGAAAGTCTGGGCCCAGGTCCCGTCCGCGTTCTTTTTCATGAACGGGATATCTCCGTCGCGGGGCGGGGTTTCCGTGATCACGATCAGGATGCTTTTCAGGAGATCTTTCATCGCCTTGAGGCGGGTTAGTCCCCGCGAGCTGTAGCTTTTTTCCAGCTCGGTAAAATCGTTCAGGTAATTCTTGAGATACTCCTTTCCCTCCCGGGTACAGGTTGTCTCCAGCATTATTCTGCGGTCGAATTTATCTCCTTTGATGAAATGGCGGCAAAGGTTGTACAGGACATCCGCATAATTCGTATACACGAAGGCGTTCATTTCTCCGAACAGGTCCGGATTTCTGCCCGTCCGGGCGGCGATGCGGGCATGGGCCTTCACGTGGCCCAGGAATGAATTCTCCATGATGTCGCTCTGTAAGCCCGCGCCCAGCGACATCGGCCCGAAAAAGAAAGGATTCTTGCGAATACCTTCGAGCATATACTGCCAGCGCAGCATCGCCCTTATCTGCTGTCCGGCCAGTTGGCTCTTCCAGGAAACCGCCGTGTCGTACCCTTCCGGATTGTCCGCCGGCGTCGCCCCTATTGCTTCCAGCAGCTCGTCAGGAGTAATTCTTGCCTCTAATGTGATCTTTCTTTCCATCCCACTGTCCTCCCCCTCTTGTGCTCTACTCTACCCTAACAGATTCCGGGAATTTGAGACATATTTATTTCAAATCATTAGCTTTCTTACTGCCAAGACCCCGTCCCGCAGGCGCGCTCCGGGACATACTTTCCCCTTGACGCGTCTTCCGGGTAATTTTAAGTATATATCGACTTTTCCGATAAAAAATGAAATGGAATGGAAATATGAATGTTCGCAGGACGGTTTTTTTTGTCTCCGACAGAACCGGCATTACGGCCGAGACCCTCGGGCAGAGTCTCCTGACCCAGTTTGATCATATCGAATTCGACCTGATAACCCTGCCTTTCATCGATACGCATGAAAAGGCCTCGAACGCGGTCGTCAGGATCAACAGCACGGGGCAGGAAAAGGGAATACGGCCGATTGTTTTCAGCACGCTTATCGACCCGGAGATCCGGGAGATTCTCATGACGAGCAACGCCGCCTTTTTCGATTTTTTCGAAACGTTTATTTCCCCTCTCGAAAGCGAGCTCAGCATGCAGTCTTCGCATGTCGTCGGCCGTTATCACAGCCAGGCCAGCGACACGGCGTACCAGATCCGGATCGATGCCGTCAATTACGCCCTTCAGAACGACGACGGCATGTCGACAAAGGATTATGATAAAGCGGATGTGATCCTGGTCGGAGTCTCCCGGAGCGGCAAAACTCCCACCTGTCTCTACCTCGGACTCCAGTTCGGGATCCACGGCGCGAATTACCCGCTTACGGAAGAGAACCTGCTGAGCCGCTATTCGAAAATGCCGGATGCCCTCGAGAACTACCGGAAGAAATTGTACGGCCTGAGCATCAATCCCGACCGTCTGCAGAAGATCCGGGCGGAAAGAAGGCCCGACAGCCGTTACGCTTCGCTGAAACAGTGCCAGATAGAGGTCTTCCGGGCCGAATCACTGTTTTATTCGGAAAACATACCATTTCTGAATACAACGATGATTTCAGTGGAGGAGATCGCCGCAACGATCATGCATGAGATGAAGCTGGTGCGGAGGGTGCACTGAAGGCAAAAGGCAAAAGGCTAAGGGCAAAAGGCAGGCAGGCGTTGTGTCAAAAGCTGAAGCATGCGGAGCGGATATCTATCTGCGTCCAAGGCAGGCTACAATGGAATTCAGACCATGGAAGGACCTGCGATGAACGATTATAGGAAGAAAGTAAGGATCGGTTTATCTTTTCCTGCTGGAATGAACTTAATCCGGAACAGTTCAAGGGTTAGATATGATCTTTTCGGGCCCTTTGCCCCTTGGGCTAAAGGCACAAGGCAAAAGGCTAAGGGCACGCAAAAGATTCGGTGGCCCTTTATCGCTTTGCCCTTAGCCCTTTGCCTTTAGCCCTTTGCCCTTAGCCCTTTGCCTTTAGCCCTTTGCCTTTAGCCCTTTGCCTTTAGCCCTTTGCCTTTAGCCCTTTGCCTTTAGCCTCTTCTTGATATGCGCCATCAGCCCCCCGTCGTCCAGGAGTTCCTGCATGAAGGGAGGAATCGGCTGAATCCTTAAAACGGAAGGATCGCCTTCCACGCGAATGGTTCCCGCATCGCCGTCGATTTCGATTTCCTGTCCTTCCGCTACCCGGTCCCAGAGCTCCGGGGACTCGAAGATGGGGAGCCCCATATTGAATGCATTGCGGTAAAAAATCCGGGCAAAGCTTCGGGCTACGACGCAGGACACTCCTGCCGCCTTGATCGCGATCGGGGCGTGCTCCCGGGACGAGCCGCACCCGAAATTTACGCCCGCAACGATTATATCCCCTTTCCCGACCTTTTTCGGAAATTCCGGATCGGCGTCTTCCATGCAATGGGCGGCCAGTTCCTGCGGGTCGGAAGTCGTGAGATAACGGGCGGGAATAATCGCGTCGGTGTCGACGTGATCCCCGAATTTCCAAATCCTTCCTTTAAACTTCATATTCGTTCTCGTATGATTTATTCGTAAGGAGTGAGGAGTAAATCGTAAGGTGTAAATTCGGAAAGAACACCTCACCCCTTACTCTTTACTCCTTACGCCGAAGTTCTTCCGGGCCGGCGATCCTGCCTGTTACCGCCGAAGCCGCCGCCACCGCCGGTCCGGCGAGGTAAACTTCGCTCCCGGTGTGGCCCATGCGGCCGACAAAATTCCTGTTCGTCGTGGAAACGGCGCGCTCCCCTTCGGCAAGAACCCCCAGATGCCCCCCCAGGCAAGCTCCACAGGAGGGAGGGCTGATCACGGCATTGGCCTCAAGGAATGTCCGAAGGAGCCCTTCTTCCATGGCCTGCCGGTAGATCAGGGGCGTTGCCGGAACGATGATCAGGCGCAGCCCGTGAGCGGCCTTTCTGCCTTTCAAAATACCGGCGGCTGTCCTCAGGTCCTCTATCCTGCCGTTGGTGCACGAGCCGATGAGCACCTGGTCTATCCGGATCTCGCCGACCTCGCTTATTCCCCTGACGTTCGAAGGGAGATGGGGGAAAGCCACCTGGGGCTCTATTCCGCCTGCGTCGATCTCGATTTCATCGCAGTATGCGGCATCGGAATCAGACCGGTAAATGCGAATTTCGCGCTCCCCCCTCCCCCGGATGTACTCCATGGTAATTTCATCCGGAGCGAATATTCCATTCTTGGCACCCGCTTCGATAACCATGTTCGCGATCGTCAGGCGATCGGCCATGCCGAGAGCGCGTACCGTCTCGCCCGTGAATTCCAGGGCCCTGTACAGGGCGCCGTCCACCCCGATCCGTCCGATCAGGTTCAGGATGAGATCTTTACCCGAGACCCACCGGCGCAGCGATCCCCGGAAAATTACCTTTATGGATTCGGGAACCTTGAACCAGGACTGGCCGGTCATCATTGCCGCCGCCAGATCGGTGCTGCCCACTCCCGTCGCAAACGCCCCCAGGGCCCCGTAAGTGCAGGTATGGCTGTCCGCTCCGATAACCAGGTCGCCGGGAACGACGACGCCCTGTTCGGGAAGCAGCGCGTGCTCGATGCCGATCTCTCCCCCTTCATAATAATGGCGCAGCTTCTGCTCCCTCGCGAATTCCCGTATCTGCGCGCACTGCCGCGCGGCGTCGATGTCCTTGTTCGGCGTGAAATGGTCGGGGACAAGGACCACGCGGTCGGGATCGAACACTTTCCCTCCCCCTGCCTTCCTGAATTCGGAGATGGCAATGGGCGCGGTGATGTCGTTGCCGAGCGCAATGTCTATTTTTGCATTGATCAGCATTCCCGGACGCACTTCCCGCTGTCCGGAATGGGCGGCCAGGATCTTTTCCGTTATTGTCATTCCCATTGAAAACTGTCCCCGGAGAAAATTTCCCGCTTCATAACACAATTATTCCGCTTTCACCATCTTCTTGTCGCGCTTCAGGAACTCGAGACGGTTGAGCGCAGCCTGTATTTATCCTCGACCCGGAAGACTTCTTCAAATATTACTGCTTCCAGGTCTTCATCGAAGATCTCCTTCTTCACGTCCGCAAGCTCCTTGAAGCGCGCGAAGATCCGGTTCATCTCCTCTTCGCCGGGGTTGAAGCCCATCTTTTTCAGATGCTCCCTGATCGCATGCCGGCCGGAATGCTTGCCAAGGACCATGTGGCTTTCCGGAATGCCGACCGACTGCGGCGTCATTATTTCATACGTGCTCTTGTTCTTTATGAGACCGTCCTGGTGGATCCCCGACTCATGCGCGAAGGCGTTCGCGCCTACTACCGCCTTGTTCGGCTGAACGGCTATTCCGGTGACCTGCGTGAGGAGCTTCGAAGTGGGATAGATATTTTCCGTCTTTACCCGGCAGCCGACTCCGAACCGGTCCGCCCGCGTGTTCAAAGCCATCACGAATTCCTCCAGAGCCGTATTGCCCGCCCTTTCTCCGATCCCGTTGATGGTGCATTCCACCTGACGGGCGCCGTTTTTCACCGCGGCGAGCGAATTGGCTGCAGCCAGGCCGAGATCGTTGTGACAGTGGACCGAAATTACCGCCTTCCGAATATTAGGGACACTCTCCAGGATACAGGCGATCAGCTCGCCGAATTCGTCCGGCACCGCGTATCCCACCGTATCGGGAATGTTCACCGTGGACGCGCCTTCTTCGATAACGGCTTCGATCATCTCCAGCAGATAAGCCTTGTCCGTCCGCGTCGCATCCATGGGCGAGAACTCCACGTTCAGGGTATACCCCCGGGCGTGACGGACGGCTTCGCGGGCCTCTTTCAGTACCTGGGACCTCCCCTTTTTGAACTGATATTTGAGATGTATGTCCGAGGAAGAGATAAAAGTATGAATCCTCGGGTCTCTTGCTTCGACGACGGCATCCCAGGCGCGGTCGATATCCGCGAAATTGGCCCGGGCGAGCGCGGCGACCTGGGCTTTTCTTATTGTTCTCGCAATCTGCCGGACGGAAAAAAAATCCCCTTCGGAAGCCACCGGAAAGCCGGCTTCGATAATGTCGACGCCGAGTTTCTCGAGTTGCCTGGCCACGCGCAGCTTCTCCTCGGGGTTCATGCTCGCCCCCGGGGACTGCTCTCCGTCCCGCAGCGTCGTGTCGAAAATCCATACTCTGTCCTTGTTCTTCATAGCCTTTTCTCCTTTAAATAAAGCCTCATGTTCACAGTTCACAATTAGAAATAAAAAGGCCGCTGATGGTTACCCCACCCGCGGCCTTCGGAAATTCTCTTTATGTGTTTATATCAAGGTGAATCCGGAATGCACGGGCGGAGATGGGCCTTCAGGCTAAGGCCGAGGAGAGCGAGAGCGAGAATATTGTTGATTCCGTTACCGTGCATGTCCATTCCTTTTAGTGATTGCATATTAATTGATTTAGTCATATCTGTCAATCTGCTTTCATCATATAAAACTCTTGACATCCGATTTTCCCCTGATATATTTCTGTATCTGAATATAGTGGTGAATCGATGAAAGATTTCCTGAAAGTCGCAAAGGCGCTGTCCGATCCCAACCGGCTGAAGATAATCAAGATGCTTCAGCGGAAGGAGCTGTGCGTCTGCGAACTGCAGGCGAATCTCGGCATTGCCCAGCCGACCGTCTCCAAGCACCTGAAAATTCTTGAAGGAGCAGGGCTGGTTACCTTCAGAAAAGACGGATTATGGGTTAATTACAGGCTGGCGGACGGACGGGGGAGCCCTTATGCAGCAAGCCTCCTCGGAAATCTGAAACACTGGCTCGAAAATGATCCGGAGATCGCCAGATCGGTTGGGAAAATGTCCCTGATCAGACGTGAGGATCTCAAGAAGAAGTAATTTTTTTGCCTGAAGTATATTGCCAGATAGCATTACAGAAATATGAATTTCGGAACTGCGCTGAAAGGATTAACGGATGATTGAAGAATTGATAACAGCAGGCCTTCTGGCCATCAAGGACTATGTGGCCACTCATGTGCTGACCTGCCTTGTTCCCGCCTTTCTGCTCGCCGGAGCCATGGTGGCGTTCATCAACCAGGAAGCGATCCTGGACCACCTGGGCGAGAGGGCGAACAAGCTGAAGTCCTTTTCCCTGGCCGGATTGGCGAGCTTTTTTGTCGCCGCATGTTCCTGCACCGTCATACCCGTATCGAGCGGCCTTTTTTACAGCGGCGCGGCGATAGGCGTAGCCTTCATTATTCTCTGGGTCGCGCCTTCGGCGAATATCCTGTCACTGATTTACACGGGAAATATCCTCGGCGGAGAAATCGTTGCAGCCCGGATTGTCGCCTCCCTGCTGGTGGCCTTTGTCGTGGGCTGGGTCATGACGCTGGCCTTTCGGAAAGAGCGGAGGGAAATCGAGGCGGCCGGAACTGCCGCCGCTGCATCAAACCCCGGAACAAAAAACAGAATACTTTCCAGGACCCACCTGATCTTTTTAGTCCTGATAGTCCTCACTCTGCTTCTTCCCAACTACATCGGTCAGACAGGCCCGTATATCGAGAAAGTCGTCATCTGGGGCGTCATGACGCTGGTCCTTGCCGCATACGCCTTCAGGAAGCTGACCAAAGATGAAATAAAGCAGTGGCTCAGGGAATCATGGTGGTTCGTGAAAATCATTTTCCCTCTCCTCATCCTGGGAGTATTTCTCGTGGGTATCATCGGCAAACTGCTGCCTGAAGAGTGGATCAGGAGCTGGCTCGGAGGAAACGGCATCACGGCATCGTTTCTCGCCACGATGATCGGGGCGATAAGCTATTTCGCCACGATGACGGAAGCTCCTTTTGTCGATACCCTGATGAAGCTCGGCATGGGCAAAGGGCCGGCCCTCGCTCTTCTCCTCACGGGGCCGGGACTGAGCCTCCCCAACTGGATCGCGATCGCGCGGGTCTTCGGAATGAAAAAATCTTTTGTCTATGTGGCGACAATAATTATTCTTGGCACTGTTGTGGGCTGGTTTTTCGGAAATTATATTCTTTGAAAGCTGAACCAAGCGGAGGATAGAAATGAAGAAGTTACAGATCTTCGGTCCGGGATGCGCAAAATGCAAAAAGCTCGCGGAAGATGCGGAAAAAGCGGCAAAGGACCTGGGGCTGGAATATGAGATTGAAAAAATTACCGATGTGAGGGAAATGGTAAAATTCGGCGTACTCACGACCCCCGCCTTGGGCGTGAACGGTAAGGTTAAATCCGCCGGAAAAATTCTCGATCCTGAAAAAATCAAGATCCTGATCTCGGAAGAGTAGACCTCAATCAAGGACCGGATCGAAAAGAATTACTGAAAGTAACGGGGTGATGGGCTGAGGTTAAAAAGAGGCAGACCCTTTCACTTCCCATCACACCATCACCCTATTACTCATGACCTTCAGTCCGTTTCATGCTCGGCCCTCCAGAACCTCCGGATTCAGAATATTGGGCGGAATCTCTCCCCTTAATCCCGCGATCAGGTTTTCCACTGCCAGCGACGCCATCCGGACACGGGTCTCAAGCGTACCGCTTCCCACATGGGGAAGAAGAGTTACGTTTTCGAGCTCCGCGAGACCGGGCGCCAGCGCCGGCTCGTTTTCATAGACGTCAAGACCCGCCCCTTCGATTTTCCGCCCACGGAGGGCCTGCACCAGGGCCTTCTCGTCCACGACAGGTCCGCGGGAAGTGTTGATCAGATACGAGGTCGGTTTCATCAGCGCCAGCTCTTCCGCCCCGATAAGATGTTTCGTCGCTTCCGTCAGCGGGACGTGGAGGGAGACGAAATCCGCTTCCCGCAGCAATGACCGGAGGTCCGCGTATTCCACCCGGAGGGCCCGCTCCTCCGCGGGGTCGAGCCGGGCGGGATTGCAGTAGAGCACCCGCATATCGAACCCTCTCGCTCTCCGGGCGACGGCCTTGCCGATCCGGCCCAGTCCGATAATGCCCAGCGTCTTCCCGCTCACCTCCCGCCCGAGAAACAGCATGGGCGCCCACCAGCGGAATTCCCCCGCTCTCGTTTTCCTGTCCATCTCCGGGATGCGCCGCGCTGCGGCCAGCAGCAGGGCAAATGCAAGTTCCGCCGTCGCATCCGTAAGCACGCCGGGCGTATTGGAAACGGGGATGCCCCGCGCGGTCGCCGCTTTCAGATCGATGTTGTTGAAACCTACGGCCATGTTTGCGATCATTTTTAAACGCGGAGCCGCGTCCATCATTTTCCCGTCGACGCCGTCCGTGATCATCGAGATCAGGCCCTCACGGTCCCGGATGAGCTCGATCAGTTTCTCTCTGTCCATCGGCCTGTCTTCCGTGTTCGCTTCCACGTCGCAGACCCCGGCAAGTCTCGCCATAACTTCCCCCGGTATTCTTCCGGTCAGAAGAGCTTTGGGTTTACTCATCATTCACCTCATATTGCCTTGCGTATTTTCATCAGGACGTCTTAAAGCTTACAACAAACCAGGCAATGAAACCACTGGGGGAATTTTCCTCGCGGGATTCTCCCACCCAAATCCTGACCCCTTGAAAAAAATAATTGACATGTTCCCTCCGTTCCTGCTAAACAGAAACAAATTTGCGGAGAAATAACAGAATGAAAAATCTCATATTGAATCTTAACTGGTGGTGGCGGACTTCAGCGGAGGGGTCCGTGCGCCGGTAGTCTGATTGAATAATAGAGCCGCGGGTCCCCCTGGGGACGCCGCGGCTTTTTTGTTTTATGCCGAAGAAAGGCCGTGAGCGATCACGGCCTTTTTGTTTTGTGGAAAGGAGTTCAGAATGTATTCCCCCGATTTCGAAACTTTCCGGAAACTGGCGGAGAAAGGAAATCTCATACCTGTGTACCGCGAGATCATTGCGGACACGGAAACCCCCGTCTCCGCGCTCATGAAACTGGACACGGACAGGACCTTCCTCCTGGAGAGCGTGGAAGGCGGGGAGAAATGGGGGCGATACAGCTTTCTGGGCACCGATCCGCGCCTGGTCTTCCGGGTTAGAGGAGAATACGTCATCATCGAGGAAAATGGAAACCTGAGCAGCTTCCGCCATGAGGGCGACCCCCTCGGCTTTCTGAAGAAAATCCTCGGGGCGTACAGGCCCGTGCCGGTGCCGGGCATTCCCCGGTTTTACGGGGGCGCGGTCGGGTATCTCGGTTACGAGATGATCCGGCATTTCGAAAATCTGCCGTCCCGGGCCGAAGACGACCTGGGAACGGACGACGCCGTATTCGTCGTCACCGATTCCCTCGCCGTCTTCGACAATGTCCGCCACACCATAAAACTGGTCTCCTGCGTGCACATCGACGGGTCCGACCTGAAAACCGCGTACGAATCGGCCGCGCAGAAAATCGAGAGCCTGGCGGAACGGCTTGCCTCTCCTCTTTCGTCCCCGGCCGGGCCGAACGGCATCGGGAGTGCGGCCCTGACCCCCAACATGCCGGCGGAATCTTTTCGCTCCATCGTTGACAGGGCCCGGCAGTACATATTGCAGGGAGACGCAATCCAGGTGGTGGTTTCACAGCGGTTCGAAACGGAAAAATTCTCGTCGGAGATCGACCTCTACCGCGCTCTCCGGTACGTAAACCCGTCCCCGTACCTGTTTTATCTTCGTCTCGGCGACCTCACCCTTATAGGATCGTCGCCCGAAGTAATGGTTCGCCTCGAGGAGGGAACAGCCGAACTGCGGCCGATCGCCGGCACGCGCCGCCGCGGGGCCACGGAACAGGAAGACCGCAGGCTCTCCAATGAACTCCTTGACGATCCGAAAGAGAAAGCGGAGCACGTGATGCTGGTGGACCTCGGCAGGAACGATCTCGGCCGGATCGCCGAAACCGGCAGCGTCCAGGTGACCCAGCTGATGATCGTGGAGAAATACTCGCATGTAATGCACCTGGTTTCAAACATCCGGGCGCAACTGGCGGCCGGCAGGGACGCCTTTGACGTGATCCGCGCTTCCTTCCCCGCCGGAACCCTGACCGGTGCGCCGAAGATAAGGGCCATGGAGATCATCGACGAACTGGAACCGGTCCGTCGCGGCCCTTACGGGGGAGCTGTGGGCTACTTCAGCTACACGGGAAATATGGATTTCTGCATTACGATCAGAACGATGCTGGTCCGGAACGGGAAGATTTACATCCAGGCCGGAGCCGGAATTGTAGCCGATTCGAATCCGGAAGCCGAATACAGCGAGACCCTGAGCAAGGCGGAAGGTCTGGCGCAGGCGCTCCGGCTGGCGGCCTCGGAATTCCGGATGAAGGCGAAGACATGATGAATGAGAAAGGGGCGCGGCAATGGTCCTGATGATCGACAACTACGATTCATTTACTTACAACCTGGTACAGTACCTGTCCCAGCTCGGCACGGACGTGCACGTTCGCAGAAACGACGCGGTGTCCATCCGGGAGATCCGGGATATGTCTCCCGAGGCCATCTTCATCTCGCCCGGCCCGCGGACCCCGAAGGAGGCCGGAATATCCGTGAAGGTCATAAACTCGTTTTTCGATTCCATCCCGATTCTGGGCGTGTGCCTCGGGCACCAGGCGATCGGGTTTGCCTTCGGGGCGGAAGTAGTTCGCGCGGAAAGAGTCATGCATGGCAAGACGTCCCGCATCCTGAACGACGGGCGCACGATATTCCGCGGGCTCCCCAGCCCGTTTACAGCCGGCAGATATCATTCGCTGGTCGTGGACCGGGAAACGCTTCATGCCGACCTGGAGGTAAGCGCCGAGACCGAAGAAGGCGAGCTTATGGCAATCCGCCACCGCCGGCGCCCGGTGGAGGGGATCCAGTTTCATCCCGAGTCGATTCTGACGCCCGGCGGGAAACGCATTCTGAAGAACTTCCTGGAAACGGCCGGCGTCCGCACAAACCGTGAATCGTGAGGCGTATGGAGTAAGGAGTTTTTCCGGCTGTCACACCTTACTCCTTACACCTTACGCTTTACGACTTACGAATACTCAAAATTGAAGATAAAGGAGGAAAAAAAATGATCCAGGAAGCTATTGCTACCGCCGTGGCGGGCGGTAATCTCAGCGAGCAGCAGATGATGTCCGCCATGGAAGAGGTAATGGAAGGCCGCTCCACGCCGGCCCAGATCGCGGCCCTGATCACGTCCCTGCGGATGAAAGGTGAAACCGTGGACGAAGTGACGGGCGCCGCGCGCATCATGCGCAAAAAAGCCGTCCGGATCGACCCGCGTGCTCCTGTCGTCGTGGACACGTGCGGAACGGGCGGAGACGGGCGGAACACGTTCAATATTTCCACAACGGCGGCCTTTGTTGTCGCGGCCGCCGACATCACCGTCGCCAAGCACGGCAACCGGGCCGTTTCCAGCAGCTGCGGAAGCGCGGACGTCCTCGAGGCCCTCGGGGTAAAAGTGGACGCCCCTCCCGAACTCGTAGAAGAATGCGTTCAGCAGATAGGGATAGGGTTCCTCTTCGCCCCGAAATTCCACGGGGCCATGAAATACGCCATCGGACCCCGCCGCGAGATCTCGATCCGCACGATATTCAATATGCTCGGACCGCTTACGAACCCTGCGGGAGCAACCGCCCAGCTGCTCGGAGTCTACGACCCCCAGCTGACGGAGATGTTCGCGGGCGTGCTTAAAAACCTTGGGACAAAGCGGGCTTTTGTCGTCCACGGCCTCGACGGCCTCGATGAAGCCACTGTCACCGGTGAGACAAGAGTATCCGAGCTGAAGGACGGCCTGATTTCGACATACAATATAGACCCGACGGCGCTCTTCGGTGAAGCATACAGGCCGGAAGATCTTCTCGGCGGCAATGCATCCGTGAACGCCCGGATCACGACCGAAATCCTCCTCGGTAAAAACGGAGCCCACCGCAAAGTGGTTCTGCTGAACGCGGGATTGGCGATCGTTGCCGGAGGTAAGGCGGACACGATCGCCCGGGGGATCGAAGTCGCGGCCGACTGCATCGACAGCGGGGCGGCCGCAAAGAAGCTGCAGCAGCTTATTGAGATGAGCAACTCTTAAAAAAGCGTGAAGCGTGAGGAGTAAGGCGTAAGGTGTCGGGCGGGAAAGATTTCTAAAGGTCATAGGTTATGGGTGATGGGTAATGGGGGCAACACATTGCGCTCACGCCGACATTTTTGGATTTCGAATTTTGTATTTCTGATTTGTTACGTCATCCTGAGCCTGTCGAAGGATGGAATTTGGGATTTAACACCTTACGCCTTACGCTTCACGCCTTACGGATTTTGGGATTTAGGCCATGTTTCTTCAAAAGATAATCGAAGCGAAAAAGAGGGAGACGGAGGAGCTGAAGCAGGAGCTGCCCCTTTCCGTGCTGCGGGAGAAAGCGGAGAAAATGCCGCCGGCGCGCGATTTCAGGAAGGCGCTTGCGGATTCGACCTGCGCGATCATCGCCGAGATAAAGAAGAGCTCCCCCTCGAAAGGACTGCTGACCGGTGATTTCGATCCTGCGGGGTTCGCAGTCGCATACGCTCAGGGGGGCGCCGCGGCCCTTTCCGTTCTTACGGAGAAAAACTTCTTCGCGGGCCGTCCGGAGCATATCGCCAAGGTGAAGACGGCGGCGGACCTTCCGGTCCTCAGGAAGGATTTCATAATTGAAGAGTGGCAGGTTTGGGAAAGCCGCGTCATCGGGGCGGATGCCGTTCTCCTGATCTCGGAAATTTTCGAAGAACGGCGCCTCCGCGATTTTATCAATGTCGCAGAGCGCCTCGGGATGACGCCGCTCGTCGAAGTGCATGCGCGCGAAGAGCTGAAAAAATCGATTTCGGCCGGCGCCGGAGTGATCGGGATAAACAACCGCGACCTCGGGACATTTCGCACCGATATCGCCGCAAGCATCAACCTCGCGCCCGATATACCCCCGGGCATCATTTCCGTCAGTGAGAGCGGAATACGGAACCGGGCGGATATAGAGCGGCTGCTGTCCTGCGGTTTTTGCGCATTTCTGGTCGGAGAGGCGCTGGTCCGCTCCGCCGATAAAACAGGAAAAATGAGGGAGTTGCTGGGAAAATGATCCAGGTAAAGATATGCGGGATGACCAATGCGGAAGACGCCCTCTGCGCCGCTGATCTGGGCGCTGATGCCGTCGGGTTCGTCTTCTATCCCGGAAGCCCCCGCTACATTCTTCCCGATCAGGCGCGGAAGATCTGCAGGCGGCTTCCTGGCCGCGTCGCCCGGATAGGAGTTTTTGTGAACGATGCCGCAGACGATGTAAACGCCGTCCTCGCTTTTTGCGGGCTCGATTTTGCCCAGCTGCACGGGAGCGAGTCGCCCGCGTACTGCCGCCTGCTTCCTCCCGGCAAGGTGATCAAGACCGTCACGGACGGTCACCTCCTGCCGGGTATCGAGGATTACCCCGCCCGGGCATTTCTCGTTGATGCCCATGACCCCGCGCGGCACGGCGGTACGGGCCGGATCGCTTCCTGGCCGTTGGCCCGGCATATCGCGGGCCGGCATCTCCTTATCCTTGCGGGAGGGCTGAACGAGCGCAATATACGAAGCGCTCTGCAATCGGTCCGGGCGGACGCCGTCGACATCGCAAGCGGAGCGGAAAAGTCCCCCGGGAAAAAAGACAAACGGAAGATGGAACAAATAATCGAGACCGTCCGCGCTTTCGATCCTGCAAGGAACACGCCCGGACTGGTATTCTGCAGAATGGCCGCCAGGAAGGAGGAGATGGAATGAAAACGGTTCCGGACGCGGGAGGACATTTCGGCGAGTTCGGAGGGAGGTATGTCCCGGAAACGCTCATGCCGGCCCTGATCGAACTCGAATCGGCTTACCGTGAGGCGAAAAAGGACGCCGGCTTCCGGCGGGAGCTCAACGGCTATCTCCGGAATTATTCCGGAAGGGAAACTCCCCTCTATTTCGCCGGCAGGCTCACCCGCGAACTGGGAGGGGCAAGAATATATCTCAAGCGGGAAGACCTTAACCATACCGGGTCCCACAAGATCAACAATACTCTGGGACAGGCGCTGCTCGCGAAAAGGATGAAGAAAAAAAGGATTATCGCCGAAACGGGGGCCGGCCAGCACGGCGTGGCCGCCGCCACTGCGGCGGCCCTGCTCGGGATGGAGTGCCGGGTGTACATGGGCGAAGAGGACATCCGAAGGCAGTCCCCGAACGTGTTCCGGATGAAAATACTCGGAGCGGAAGTCGTTCCGGTCGCCGCCGGAACGGCCACTCTCAAGGACGCCATGAGCGAGGCGCTTCGCCACTGGGTATCCCGCATACGTGATACTTTTTACGTGATCGGCTCGACTGCAGGTCCCCATCCTTATCCCATGATGGTCCGCGATTTCCAGAGCGTCATCGGCCGGGAGACGAGAAAGCAGGTCCTCATGATTGAAAAGAGGCTCCCGGATGTTCTGATCGCGTGCGTGGGGGGAGGCAGCAACTCGATGGGATTTTTTCATGCCTTCAGAAACGACGCAGGCGTCGAGATGATCGGTGTCGAAGCCGCGGGAAAAGGATTGGATACATCCCTTCATGCCGCCAGCATATCGGCCGGCACGGTCGGTGTGCTTCATGGAAGCAAATCGTATGTGCTCCAGGACGGAGCGGGGCGCATCCGCGATGCGCATTCCATCGCGGCCGGACTGGATTACCCGGGAGTGGGCCCGGAGCACAGCTACTTTTTCAGTTCGGGCAGGGCGCGGTACACCGCCGTGGAGGACAGGGAGGCGGTGGAAGCTTTCATCCGGCTCTGCCGCTGCGAGGGGATCATCCCGGCGCTGGAGAGCGCACACGCACTGGCTTACGCCCTGCGCATAGCCCCGGGGATGAAGCCGGACAGGGTTATCATTGTGAATCTCTCCGGAAGGGGCGATAAGGATGCCGAAATCATAATGAAGAATGGAGAGGAAAAATGAACAGGATCGGATCGAAATTCGCCGCCCTCAGGCAGAAGGGGGAGAAGGGGCTGATCGCTTACATAACCGCCGGTGATCCTGATTTCAGCTCCACCAGGGAGATCGTGCTCCGGCTCGAAGAGGCCGGGGTGGACCTGATCGAGCTCGGCATACCGTTTTCCGACCCGACGGCGGACGGGCCCGTTATCCAGGCGGCCTCCGGACGCGCGCTTGCGGGCGGTGCGACCCCGGCGGGCGTCATCAGCCTGGTAAAATCGATCCGCGCCGAGTCGGAAATCCCCCTGATCCTGTTCAGTTATTATAATCCCATATTCTGCTACGGCTGTCGGGAATTCGCCGGAGACGCTGCGGGGGCGGGTGCGGACGGCCTTCTGGTCGTCGATCTTCCCCCGGAAGAATCACGGGAGTTGAGACAGTTTACCGATCCGCTTGGGATGGACTTCATCTCGCTGATCGCTCCGACCACCGGCCCGGCCCGGGCCCGGAAAATACTCGGAAGCGCTTCGGGGTTCGCCTACTACATCGCGGTTACCGCGGTGACCGGTACAACCCGGCCCGATCCGGAGAGTGTCCGCAAGGACATCTCCCGGCTGCGGCGCATTTCCCCCGTTCCCGTCGTTGCCGGATTCGGCATCAGCACGCCGCAGGACGCGGCCGGGATCGCAGCGCACGCCGACGGTATAGTGGTCGGAAGCGCCCTGGTCGGAATTGTGGAAAAAAACAGCCGCCGAAAAGACCTTGCGCTGCAGGTCGCATCCTTCGCCCGCGAAATCGGCGGCGCCATTCGTACTCCCCCCTCCGTCAGGGGATGATTTCGAATTAAGCCCCCGGCGGCGAATAAATCAGAGAAAGGAAGATAGTAAGAACATCCTCTTCTGTTAAAGTTTATTTTATCCTGAACGGAGCAGTGAAAAGCATGGAGGCGGAGCGGCGGCGATTAAAATTGCCCGGAATACGAAGGGTGCCAGGAGCGTCAATCCAACCTTATGGTCCGCCCGTGGATGACTCCGTTCCGGAATAAAGCAGGAACCACCACGCGAAAGGAGTTCCACCTATGAAAAAAATACTGTTGTTTGCGCTGATCGCCGCGTTTGCATTCAGCGGATGCGCCAGCATGACGGGAAAAAGCGCGGGAGAAACCATTGACGACGCTGTAATCACTTCCTCCGTAAACGGGAAAATAATAGCCGATCCCATGCTGAAGTTTCTGAAGATCGACGTCGACACCTTCAACGGCAACGTGACTCTTTCCGGCTCCGTGGCGAACAAGGAGGCCGAGCAGCGCGCAATCGAGCTGGCGCGGGGCACCAAGGGCGTCAAGAGCGTCAAATCGAACCTGATGATCCGCCCGATGCAGCAGAAGACGCCGCAGGCCCAGTAAAATCCGCGGGGATTACGACGTTTCTCACCTGATTTCCCCCCCGGTCGTTATTACGACCGTTTCCAGAGGTATATCCCTTCCGGCCAGGGACATGGCCTTGCGAATTAATATGGGCAGTCCCTGGCAGCAGGGGACCTCCATCACGGCGGCGGTAACGGTGCGCACATCCGCCCGGGAGAAAATTTCCGCAAGCTTATTCAGATTCAACTCCTGATCGTCAAGCTTGGGACAGCCCACGAGAACAACTCTCCCTTTCACAAAATTCATGTGGAAAGCGGGACAGGCAAACGCCGTGCAGTCGGCCGCAACCAGGAGATCGGCCCCTTTCAGGAACGCCGCTCCGGGGGGGACAAGCCGTATCTGTACGGGCCAGTTGGCCGGCCCTGATTCGACGGACTCTCCCTGCGGACGACCCGCCCGCTTCCGCGGACGCAGATCGATTACCCGGGAGGACGGGCAACCGCAGGCCGGCGCCTCTTTATCCTGCTGCGGCGGGCCTTTTCTTTTCCGGCTTTCCGCGGCTTTTTCGTCGAAGGGTTCCGCCTCCCGTTCGACAAGCTCGATCGCGCCCCTCGGACACTCCGAAAGGCACGCGCCCAAACCGTCGCAATAAATATCGGACACGAGTTTCGCCTTCCCGTTTACGATATCTATGGCTTTCTCGGCGCATTCAAGGACGCACAGCCCGCATCCATCGCATTTATCTTCATTGATCCGTATTATGGGCCGTACTCCTTCCCCGGCCGCAGGTCTGTCCATTTTCCACACCTTCCTTTTTTGTTCTTTAATTACACTCTCCCCGTTCCGCTTTCATTGACTTAAGTCAATAATCGCATATATTGTCCTTATGAAAAAAATCAATCCCCCCGATCATGTCGGGATATATTCTTCTATTCCTCTTTTCCAGAGCCTGAATGAAGAACAGCGCCGCGCGCTGGATTCCATTTCTGCGCGCCGCTCGTTCAAAAAAGGACAGAAAATCTTCCTGGAAGGCGAAAAAGCAGCCGGATTTTACATTGTTCTGTCCGGGAGGGTGAAAGTTTTCAAATCGTCAGCCGGGGGCCGGGAGCAGATTTTAAGGTTCTTTGAGCCGGGCGATTCGTTCGGGGAGGTCCCGATGTTCACGGGAGGCGGGTTCCCCGCCAGCGCCGAAAGCTGCTCGGAGACATCGGTCCTCTTCTTGTCCCGGGAGGGTTTTGTCGCCCTGATCAGAGATAATCCGTCTCTGGCCATGAACATGCTCGCAGTGCTCTCGAAAAGGCTTCATCAGCTATCCGCCGTTATCGAAGACCTTTCCCTGAGGGAAATTCCCGGGCGGCTTGCCGCCCATCTTCTCTTTCTTGACCGGGGAAATGACGGCGGGGAAATGGATCTCGACCTGCCGAAGGGGGAGCTTGCCCGGCTTCTGGGCACAATCCCCGAGACGCTGTCCAGGATTCTCGGAAGAATGGTCAGGGAAGGCTTAATACGTTTGAAAGGCCAGAAAATAATCATCCTCGACCGGGGCGGCGTTGAAGAAATCGCCGTCGGAACCCGAAAACTTTCATAGATTCCAGCATTAAACATCAGACAACTCTTGCCTTGTGCCCCTGCCTCCATATTTGATATGATTCGTTATGCGTCAGGCATCAGGTGTCAGGTGTTTCAATTTATTCCTTTCGCCGCACTTCTCGCCTGCATTCACTATAGTTCAAGCGCTCTTCAGTTCCGGCGCGCAGGAGTCCGGTTTGAAGCAGCCCTCCATCCGGCACTTTATATTTGAGTATTCCGGAGCCGATCGTCCGATAAATCCCGTCTCCCTTATTCTGACCTCTTTGTCTCGCTGTTCCGGCAGGCCCTGTTTACGCGGACCTGCTTTAAAATCCATTGTACAGGAGGATTTGCATGGTGGACCTGATCCCCCGGCAGGAGATAATGACCAGGAAAGAATTCACGTTGCTGATGGGCACTCGCAACG
>Ga0209719_1002212_pt1 | contig 20787 bp, 18 predicted proteins | sample AD_JPNAS2_MetaG_FD_184421 | JGI IMG/M metagenome (GOLD analysis project Ga0209719, IMG submission 184421) | Active sludge microbial communities of municipal wastewater-treating anaerobic digesters from Japan - AD_JPNAS2_MetaG (SPAdes) (version 2) | ecosystem: Engineered > Bioreactor > Anaerobic...
CACCGCCGAGAAGCGCCGCGCCGAGGTCCGATCCGCTCAAATTGGCCGAATTCAATAATGCATTTTTCAGGTTTGCCCCGTTCAGGTTTGCCCCGGCAAGAGGAGCGATGTTCAGGTCGCAGCCGGGGCAGTATTTTGACGATAATAATCTCTGCAGATCGGCCGGATCGAACGCCCCCGCCGGTCCGGACACAATAAGCAGGAAAGACGCTGCTGCCGTGATTGCAATAAGCCTTGATCTTTTCATATGCAGACCTCCAGCTTAATGAGCTACAGAAGAGCAAAGTTTATACCTTAATGGAAGAAAAATTATCGATTTTTTAAAAGAATGCCGTTATAAATGACTATGTTATAAATAACTCAAGAAAGGACGACTCATGAAGATCAGCGCCAGGAACGTTCTGAAGGGAAAAGTGAAAAAGGTGAGCACGGGTGCAGTCAATGCGGAAGTTATTGTCCAACTGGCCGGTGGGGTGGACATTGTCTCCATCATCACCAAGACGTCCGCCAGGGCGCTCGGGCTTAAAAAGGGGAAGGACGTCTACGCCGTTATCAAGGCGACGAATGTAATGATCGCGGCAGATTAATGCTCTCCTGTTGAAAACCCCATGTCATGGTTCGACAAGCTCACCACCGCTCACCACCGGCAGGCTCACCACCGGCAGGCATCATGACATGGGGGAGGTCTATCCCGGCAATTCAATTCAATCTTTACTATTCATTATGCATTGAGTATTAAGGTTCTGAAAAAGGCCCTTCAGGGAAATCTCTGCATTTTGAGCAGGATTAAATGATCAAAAAAGGGAACGGCACAACCGGACAGCCGCTGATCTCGATCCGGCGCGGCGCGGCGCGCATCCGCGACCGGATCGTCCTGCCCGGTGTTTCCTGGGTGATCAGCACCGGGCAGAACTGGGCCGTCCTGGGCGCGAACGGCGCCGGGAAATCAACGCTGATGAAAGTACTGACCGGGGACGTCCCGCTGGCCGGCGGTGAAATAACCCATTATCCTCCCGTTACGGAAGATTCGATCGGCCATGTCTCCTTCGAAAGGCATGAGCAATTGATCGCGGAAGACGAGCTTGCCGATGACTCCCGGGACTTTGCAGGGGAAGAAGGTTTTCTGAAGGTCCGGGACTTCCTCCTGAAGAGGGAAGAAGTTCCCGAATCTCCCCCCTTGCCCGGGGGGGGAGTCAGACGAAGAGCGAAAAGGAAATTTCCCGATCAATGCATTCGGGAAGAGCAGCATGCGGATTCCCGCCTTCGCGGGAATGCCTTTTTTCGGGGAGAGAATTTCAAATTCCACTCTTCACTCTTTCCTCTCCTCTCTTCAAATCTCCTCGACAGGCCGCTCCGTTCATTGTCCACGGGCGAAATCAGGAAAGTCCTGATTGCCCGGGAACTGGCGAGAAGACCGCGAATCCTGATTCTCGACGAGCCCTTTGACGGACTCGACGAAGGCTCGTCCCGCGAACTGGCCGCCCTCCTGGAGGGCCTTATGCAGAAAGGGCTCCCCGTCATCCTCGTATCGAACAGGAGGGACGAGATCCTTCCCGGGATCACGCACATTCTCCTTCTCGGGAAGGGGAGAATTCTGTTCAAGGGAGAGAAGGACGCCGCGCTCCGGCGCCGCGGGATGAAGCAGGTTTCGCGGCCGCTGAAAATCCGGAAATCCTTTTTCAGCAATGCCCGGAAAAAAGACGGGAGAGAGGCGATGCGTCCTCTGGTCGAATTGATAAACGCCACCGTGCGGTATAACGGGGTGGCCGTGCTCGACCGGCTCAACTGGACAGTAAAGCCCGGGGAAAACTGGGCCGTGACGGGGCCCAACGGTTCCGGGAAATCCACCCTCCTCGCGCTTATTTCCGGCGATCACCTCCAGGCATACGCCAACGAGATTTATCTGTTCGGCAGAAGGCGCGGCTCCGGCGAAAGCATCTGGGATATCAAAAGCCGCATCGGCATGGTATCTTCCGAGTTCCAGGTGCGCTACCGCAAGCCCCTGAGCGTCTTCGAGGCCGTTGCCTCCGGGTTTTTCGATTCCGTCGGACTCTACAGGGACGTAGACGCGGGCAGGCGCCGGCGGGTGCGCGAATGCCTCGATACTTTCGGATTGGCCGGTTATGCCGATAATATGTTCAACAGGCTCTCATACGGTGAGAGGCGGATGGTCCTGCTGGCGAGGGCCATGGTCAAATGTCCGGAGCTTCTCCTGCTGGACGAGCCCTGCCAGGGCCTGGATGAGAAGCACCGCAGGCTGCTGCTGGACATGGTCGATTATATCGGAACCGCAACTGATACCTGCATGATTTACGTTACTCACCGGCGGGACGAGATACCGCCGTGCGTGGACCATGAGCTCAGGCTCAAGTCGAGAGGGTAAGAAGGTGAGAGGGTGAGAAAGAACGAAGTTGCGATGATGGGATGTTGCGAGGATAGGGGGCGCAGTAACAGAAGGTGAGAGGGCGAGAAAGAGAAACATCTTCTTGCTGTATTTTTATTTATGCGCAGTTTTATTCAATTGACGATATGAAAATGTGGGATTCTCATCTTCTCAGCTTCTCAACTTCTGCATTGGTGAAGCGAAGGGCCGAAAATGGAAGTGGAAATCGTAAAAGGATATATCCCCGGGGCGATCGGGCGGATTGCCGAGATGCACGGCACGTATTACCACAGGCACTGGGGATTCACGCTGTTCTTCGAATCGAGGGTGGCGATGGATCTCTCGGAATTCCTCCGCCGCTATGACGACAACAGGGACGGAATCTGGACGGTGTCCACCGGATCTCCCGGCGGGCGCGTCGAGGCTTCCATCGCCGTTGACGGCTTGCACGCGGACGGCGAGGGAGCCCACCTCAGGTGGTTCATCGTATCCGACTCTTTGCGGGGGCGCGGAATCGGCAATTTACTTATCGGCGCCGCCCTCGATTTCTGCCGCCGGTGCGGATATGGGCGCGTCCGCCTGTCGACGTTCGAGGGCCTGAACGCCGCCCGTCACCTTTACGAAAAACACGGATTCAGGCTGATCGATCAGAAGACAGGCACCCAGTGGGGAACGGAAGTCAGCGAGCAGAAATTCATGCTGGATTTAAAAGAAAGACCGCCGAAGCCGTCACCCTGAGCCTGTGAAGCGACGATGTGAGATGGCCCTCCTGGAATTTATTCGAACGTTATCACGTCGAAACAGTCGGGGATACGCTCCTTCACCACGCGCGGAACGGCGAGCGGCTCGTAGCTGGCTCCGTCAACCTGCCAGGCCCTGGCTGCGTTTCCTGTGACCACGAATTTGTCAAAGACGTAAGGCACCGATTCGGCCGCGAGCGGATCCGGCCCGTTGCTGATCTGGAAGTGCAGGTGGGGAGCGTTGGAAACCCCGGTGTTGCCCGCCTTGCACACGACCTGCCCTGTCCGGACCTTATCGCCCTTCTTCACGACCACGCTCCCTTTCATACAATGGGCATATACGGCATAGTGCCCCTGACCGATATCAAGATAGACATGGTTCCCCGTGACGTCAGCCGGCTTCACCCTGCCCGTATCCGTGAACCAGCCCACCCAGTCGTCCATGCCGTCCCTGGCATCCACAACCGTTCCATCCGCCACCGCCAGCAGATCCGCTTTCCAGATCGGATAATCCTCATTAGTCTCGCCCGGCTCTTTTCTCAATTTTCCGTCCTGCGTCAGGATCATCCAGTCGGCGGCGTAACGCTGGGGATTTTTCGTGCGTTTCCCGTCCATTACCGGCAGTCGGAAATGATGGACCTTTTCGTCGGTTGTCTCGAACAGCGCGATCAGCTTTCCCTTCATCGGGGAAGCTATGACCCGTACGGGTGAGAAATCTACTCTGGTCCCGGCGCCGGTCATTGTGACTGCGCGGCCGTCGCTCACGCGCTGAAAATAGAAGCGGTGGATCAGCGATTTCGGCACAGTCCCGGAATGATCGAATTTGAGCCAGACGAGCACCATTGGGATCTTGATTTCCTTGTACTTGTCGGGGAGAAGCATATTAGCCGCGAGCGTTTGTCCCTCATAGGCGCGCACGATTTTCATCTTTCCAGCCGGATCGAGGACTTCGACGCGCTTCAGCGCATAACCCAGGGCCCGGTAATCCCTGGAGATGTCTATTTCGTATGCGACGTTCTGCCACTTGTCGCTGAGCACACGCTGCGGCGCGAACGGAACAGTAAGCTGCAGCTTCAGTGCTGCCGGTTTCGCGGCTTCCGCCGGGGAGCCGAAGACCGCTGAAACCAGAATTAAAGCGAAAACGAATGAAGCTCTGCGAAATGCCGACATTTTGTCCCTCCCGTTTACGGCCTGAATTGAAAAGAATCTGTACAGAACCTGATCTGGCGGAAAGAAGTTATAAAAATATACCGCCCGTGTCAACAATCATGTCCAGCACTGAGCAGAAACAGAAACAATTGACAGAAATTATTGAATTTTCTAAATGGGCTTTGTCCTTGACGAACATACCTGATTCGTAATATTTAAAACGTGCCGTCCCGGTAATCCCATAAAAGGGACCCGCAGAGCGGCATGCATCCCCGATCCGGCGATAAATGCTCTTTCAAGAAAGGATATGATTATGAAGCGGTGCTGGTTCTCTTTCATTATGGTCCTGGTTTTGTGCGCGGCTCTTCCATTTATTGCCCGGAGCGCGCCGCCGGAAAGTAAAACTTTCGGCGACATCAAGATCAGGCACTTGGCCGCAGGCAAGAAGGTAATTCCGGCCGTAACCCGGATCTCTCACTGGGAAATTGTCGATATCAAGCTGCCCGATGTAGTTATTGAGAACCGGGGCAAGCGGCCCATCACCATTCAATCTATTGATGCCATCGGCAGAGACGGGGAAAAAGTCATCGCGACCGTGCGGCTCCAGCAGGAAGAGCTGACGGCCGAGGCGCGCAAGGCGGCCCGCCTGCTGGAAAATCCTTACATTCCCTCACTGCAGCTCGCTCTCGGTGATATCGTGCTTCCCGCGGGAAAAGTCGCGGATTCGAGAAAGATCGGGCCGGGCGAGAGCGCTGTCCTGACGCTTTCAAAAGTCGCGTTCCTCCACTACACGGGCCATTCCAGGGTCGAAACAATGGATCTGGCCGTCAAAATATGGAACGGGAAGAAATCCGGAATTCTGCAATATCCGGTGAAGCTCACCCACTTCGAACAGAAAGGTAATTATATCTTTCCGCTGAAGGGCGACATACACATGGCCCAGATCCCCCTCAGCTACATCCACCACCGGGGCTCCCATTCCCAGGAGTTTGCCTTCGACGCCGTCGGCGCCGCCCAGAAAGGGATCGACTTCACCGGGATCTCAACCCCGAACCCGAAGACGCTCTCCGATTTCGGCATCTGGGGGCGTGAAGTTTATGCCGTGGGCGATGGAACGGTCGTGGAAACGGGCGACAAATTTCCGGAAAAGCTCATGAGCGATCCCGCCGTGTACGAAAAGCCGGGGTACGCGACAAAACTGGTCAGGGATCTGTCCGGAAAAATCGGCTTCACCAACGCGGTTGCGGGCAATTACATCGTGATCGATCACCATAACGGCGAGTTCAGCACGTATTGCCATCTGAAAGAGGGCTCACTCCGCGTGAAAGAGGGAGACCGTGTAAAAAAGGGCGCCGTAATCGCCCAGGTCGGAAATACGGGCAACTCCGGCGCGCCCCACCTCCATTTCCAGATTATGGACGGGAAAAGCTTCACGAAATCGAACGGCCTTCCCGTAATGTTCGAAAACCTGAAGACGGATGCGATCATTGTCGAGTACCCGGCGAAAGCGAACGTCATCGGATTCAGCGACAGTGTTTATTATACGGTTAAATAATTTGCAGGAGGGTCTTGAAGCAGGCGTCCTTTTCTGAGGCCGCGAACGGGCCGGCAGAGGACATCGACTCTGAATGACGTAAGGAGATCATAATGAAAAGGATGCATTCGACCGGAATCAAATTGCTGCTGACGGCGTGCACGGCACTTTTCCTGGCGGCAACCGCCGCCGGCGAAGCGGCTGCGGCCGCGGGCAACTACAAAAACACGGTTGCTACGGCGCGAAAAACGCTCTGGAAGACGATTACCACCGGACACGGGACTGGAGCCACGGTAGCCGTCATGGACAACGGCAGGATTGTCTACTCGGAGGGGATCGGCGTTGCCGATCGGGCGGCAAACAGACCGGTGGACAGGAACACGCGGTTCAATATCGGCTCGACCAGCAAAATGTTCACCGGGGTGGCGATCCTGCTTCTTGTCGACGACGGCAAGGTGAAGCTGGATGAAAGCGTCGCGAAGTACATCCCGGAATTCAGGATGAGGGATCCGCGCTACAAGAAGATCACCGTCCGGATGCTGTTCAACCATTCCTCCGGACTCCCCGGCTCGTCTTTTTATTTCGGCTACGAACCTGACGGCGATTTCCACAACATTCTGATCGATACACTCAAAGATGCGTACCTGAAGCACGACCCCGGCGCAATGTCCATTTACTGCAATGACGGCTTCACGCTGGCGGAGATGATCGTCGAAAAGGTCTCCGGGAAAAAATACATGGATTTTCTGAGACTGCACGTGTTCAGGCCGCTCGGGATGAAAAACACGGGGCCGAGCGTCGGTGAAGCCAAAAATATAAAGGCGGCCGAGTACTATGATGTGAAGACCGGGAAGAAATATCCGCGCGAGGTCGTCAAAGTATACGGCGCCGGAGGGCTGTCCTCGACGGCCGAAGACCTCTGCCGCTTCGGCGACAGTTTCTCGCCGAAGGGCAGGAGAATTCTATCAGCCGCTTCGCTCAAGGAAATCCTCAACCCCCAGCCGACCCCCTTCGTCGCTAAGCTGAAAAACAGGCAGATGTTCGGCGCTTTCGGCTGGGAATATTACAGTCTCCCGGGCTACGGGGAAAAGGGGATCCAGGTCCTGGGGAAGGGGGGCCATACAGGTTTTTACTCCACAAATCTGCAGATTGTTCCGGAAAAAAGGATAGCGATCGGGTTCAGCATCTCGGGCAACGCGGAAGGAGAGGGGGTGACCCGGCCCATCCTGGATGCGCTGATGATTGATAAGAAAATCATGGAAGCTAAAACCGGGGCAGCAGGAAAGCCTTTAGATCAGCAGACCGTTCCGGCGGGATTGCTGGAGTATGCCGGGTTTTATGCGAATGAATCCGGTCCGGTCAAGGTTGAATTCGATAAAGAGAAAAAGAAATTCACGGCGACTCCCCTCAACACGCAAATCAAGGCAAAGCCGCTCGATTTCGTATACGCAGGCGGTATTTTCCACAATCCGGAAACAGACAAGTACTGCTACTTCGCCGCTGTCGACGGTACAAGCTATATCATGCAGAAGGCGTTGCCGCCTTTCGGACTGGATTTCCTGCTGTACCAGAAACTGGATGCCATAAAGGAGCCGAAATCGCTGAAGCCCGATATAAACGGAAAGGTCTGGCTCGTGCGCAACCTTCCTCCTCGTGTATCCTCAATGGTAATTCCCGCTTTGTCTTTCACATACCCTGAACTGCCGGGATACGTGGACCTGGGGGGGATCAAGAAAATAGAAAGCACGGATTTTGCGAGCATCGCCGCAACGTCGTTCCGCGACCAGTCCGAGCTGTATCTTTTCAGGAGGGGCAGCGAATCCTGGGCCAAGGTGGCAAACTTCCTGTTTACAACGGCAGACGGCGTGCAGAAAGCGGCAGACGGCGCAAACAGAGTGGTTATAAAAAAAGAGGGATTCAATGAATGGCTGAAGATTGAAAAGGGAGCGATTCTCCGCATGGAGATGCCCCGGAAGGGGAGGGTGCTGGTCGGGAATACGGAAGCTGCCCTCTACGACAGCGTCGTTGATTCCGGGGAATTTTATGCGCCTGCCGGAACTTATGTTTTCTGCGCCGGCGCACCGGGGGACGTTTTTACGATCCATGCCAGATAATGCGCATACCCCTGGCTCAGAGGAAGGTATTTATTTAAAAATCTCCCCCATTTTATTAATAAGGAGACACGGCCGATGGACCTGAGAATGAAAATTGCGTCTTCTCTTATTCTGTTCGTGTGCACGGTCCTTACCCCGGCAACATCCAATGCAGCCAAGGCCGGCAACGATTACAAGAACACCATCGCAGCGGCGCGCGAGACGGTCTGGAAGGCGATCACGACCGGCCACGGCACCGGCGCCACGGTGGCCGTTATGGACAACGGCAGGATCATCTATTCGGAGGGGATCGGCGTCGCCGACCGGGAGAAAAACCGCCCGGTGGACAGGAATACGCGCTTCAACATCGCATCGACAAGCAAGATGTTTGCGGCGACGGCCGTCCTGCTCCTTGTCGATGACGGCAAAGTCAAACTGGACGAGGGTGTCGCGAAATACGTCCCGGAATTCACGATGAAGGACCCGAGATATAAAAAGATCACCGTCCGCATGCTGTTCAACCACTCCTCCGGGCTTCCCGGCTCGTCAGACTTTTGCGGCTACGCAGGGGAATACAATATTCATGAATTAATGCTGGACAGGCTTAAAGATTCCTGGCTCAAGCACGATCCGGGCGCCATGTCGATATATTGCAACGACGGCTTCACGCTGGCGGAGATGATCGTCGAAAAAGTCTCCGGGAAGAAATACATCGATTTCTTAAGGCGGCGCGTATTCAAGCCGCTGGGCATGAAGAATACCGGGCCCAACGTCGGCGAAATCAAATCTGCAAATGTCGCCGAGTATTATGACCCGAAAACCGGGAAAAAGTATCCGCGCGAGGTGGTGAAAGTTTACGGAGCGGGCGGCCTGTCCTCCACTGCCGAGGACCTGTGCCGCTTCGGCGACAGTTTTTCCGGGAAGGGAAAGAGAATCCTCTCCGCCGCTTCGCTCCGGGAGATCCTCCGAACCCAACCGACCCTTTTTTCCGGCAAATTGAAGGACTATCAGATGATGAGCGAATTCGGCTGGGATTATTCGAACCTGAGAGGATACCGGGAAAAGGGAATACAGGTCCTGGCCAAAGGGGGGAACTCGCCGTTTTATTCCACGAACCTGCAGGTCATCCCTGAAAGAAGGATAGTAGTCGCCCTGAGCATATCCGGACAGAACAGCGGAGAAATGCTGACGCGGCCGATCCTGGATGCGTTGATGGAGGACAAGGGAATCATGGCGGCAAAGGAGAATATTGCGCGGAAACCCGCCGACCCGCAGCCGTTTCCTCCCGAATTCCTGAATTATGCCGGGCTTTACACGAACGATTCCAGTGTTGTCCGTATTGAATTGGACAAGGGCAATAACAAGGTCAGCGCGACCCCGCTCAGCAGGAACGCTAAACCCTTTACGCTCATTTACCGTAACGGCTATTTCCACAATGCTGAGAGGGATGTGAATTTCTATTTCACGACGGTGGAGGGAAATAGCTACCTGGCAGCCCACGCCATGGCTCCTTTCGGCGCCGACATGCTGACGTACCAGAAGCTGGAGGAAGTAAAGAACCCCGTATCCCTGAAGACGGACATGAACGGGAAGACTTGGCTGGTGAAAAACGCGCGGCCGTACATCTCGACGGTCCAGAATGTCTTTGTGGTTTCTTCATCGGTCTATAAAGAGCTGCCCGGCTACGTGGACCTGGGGGGGATCAAGAAGATCGAGAACGCGGAATATGCAAGCATCGCCGCTACGTCATTCCGGGATCAGTCCGCGCTTTTCCTTCGCGACCGGAGCGGAGAAACCTGGGCGAAGGTCGGCATATATTTATATTCTCCCGCGGAGTCCGCCCCGAAAGCGGCGAGCGGCCCCAACCGCCTCGCGATCAAAAAAGAGGGCTGGAACGAATGGCTCAAAATCAACAAGGGCGCGCTCGTTCGCATGGAAATACCCCGGAATGGAAGGGTGCTGATCGTGCGGGCGGACGCAATACTTTTCGACAGCATAGTTGATTCCGGCGAATTTTACGCACCCGCGGGAAGCTACGTCTTCTGCGCCGGCGCTCCGGGGGACGTGTTTGCGATCCATGCCAGGTAATGCGCATACCGCAGCTCAAAGGAAAGTTTTATTTGCCGGGCCCAGTGTCGGCGAAATCAAGTCAGCGAAGAGTTGAGTAAAAAAAGGGGCTGCCGATGAGCAGCCCCTTTCGTTATCGGTGTGATTATATTATTTCTTAAATAATGGTCCGAGCTTAACCTCCGTGGTATCGATCACCGAGTTGTTCGACGCGTTGGCATCGACCAGACTCGAATCGACAAAGATCTTGTTGCCGTTGACGAGGCCCGCTTCCACGCATTGAATGACGATGCGTTCAAAAAAACTGCGGAAGATCTCCACGCCCCATTTCTTGCGGGCCTTGGATAAAACGCTGTGGTTGGGTATCTCAGAGTCGAGATCGCAACCCAGAAACCACAGCCAGTCGAGTCGTTCGGGCAGGGTATCCATCAACTCACGCTCCGAACGCACGTTGTAAAGAACGAGAAGCAGCATCAGCTTCAGGATCACCGGTGGCGGAACCGAGACATTGCCCCTTGTGCCATAGAGGCTTTCAACTTCTTTGTAGACAAAATCAAAATCGACCAGCTCGTTGATCTTCCGGAGCGGATGATCCTTGCGAACCCGTTGATCAATATTGAAACCGACATAGAAAAGACTGGATTGAGGCGGAGGCTGAACACCCATCATATCGAACATCTCCTTGCAGACCTCGGAAAGTGGCTGCACTATAGCATTGTTCGATTAGCTTTGCTTCGGGCATTTGGGCAACAGCCCCTAAAGGAGCTGTTGCCCAAAAACGTGATTTCCATTTTTGTCATTCCGTGCAAGCGAAGCGCGACACGGAATCCAGTATTTGAAACAGGTCCTGGATACCGGCTTCCGCCGGTATGATAATGATTACCGAGTTTTCAATTTGGGCAACAGCCCCTAAAGACCTGACCCCCAAAGGCAGGCGGCATTTCTCCGGTTCCGCTTATCCTCGCAAATATTTTTTGTTCTTTTCAGCTATTTCTGAAAATATGCTCTGCAGGCATCCGACAGCTCCGCCTGATTGCTTTTGAGGCACGAAGTTATTCTTCCCTGGCCAGGTTTAATACGCTTGCAGAATTTTTCGACATCGGCTTTGCAAGCTTGCGCAAATCCTTTTACCCTCTCGCGAATCATAGCCATCTGCTCCCGGCACGCCTGTGAGATGCGGTCCTCATTACCTTTCAGGCAGGCCCATATCCGGCCTCCACCCGGTTGTACTCCCTTGCAGAATTTTTCAATATCCGGCTTGCAGACGTCCATCGACGGGTTCGGCGTCATCTTCCCGCCCTGATCCTGCGGAAATACGGGACCGGATACAGCCAGGAACGAAAAGATCAACGCGCAGGCGAAAAGCGAGAACTTTTTCATGGGGGCCTCCTTCGGATATTTTGAGAGTAATCGTCAGGATAACCCGACGGATTGGGAACGGCAAGGCCGGGCGGGAAAAATAATAATAATTTCTGAGCAGGAAATCAGGATAAAGGATCAGTCAAGGGGCCGTCTTGATTTTTGAATCCCGCCTCGATCGGGCATATCTCCCGAAGCATTCTGCCTGAATGTCAAAATTAAAGGGCCTGTTGCTCAAATAGTCCAGCGGTTTTCCGGAAATTTTCGGTGCGCGGGTGGGGCCGGGTTCCGGACGGCGCCCTTCGACAGGCTCAGGGCAGGCTTTGTCATGGTGAGCTTGTCGAACCACGAGCAGCGGAGCGCCCGTAACGCACCCTGAGGCCGGCCAACCACCACGGCTTTCTCACCGTGCTTCGATTCCGGACGAATGTGCGTTACAGCGGAGCGAGAGAATAGAGCGGCAGAAAAGACCTGTGCGCCGGGAGGAATCCGACCCGACCGCCGGACATTGAAAGTATAAATGAGTTTATTTGGGCAACAGCCCCTAAAGACCTGACCCCATGAGCGGCCACGAGGGGAGCTGAAGGGGGCGCCAGGAATCGCCTTCATACAATACCTGTTCCAGGAATAGACCGGAAGCAGGCGCCGTGAGACTGGCCGGCTCTTCCGAATGCTCACGGAACATGGCTTCTATATCCCGGACCGAAAGTTTCCCCCGCCCCGCTTCCACTGTAACTCCCACCATCCGCCTGACCATTCTCCAGAGGAAGTGCGAGCCGATGAACCTCAACAGGACGATGTCCCCGAATTGCGCCAGGGCCGCCTCATCGATCTGTACCAGGGGCGAGGCGCCCTTTTCCCTTCTCTTGTCGGCAAAAGAAGAGAAATCGTGGAAGCCGCGGAAAAGCTGCATGGCGGTTTTCATCCGCTTTAAATCCAGCGGCTCCTTCACCCACCAGACATATCGTTTGGCGAAGGCTGTCCTGCGCCGGGAGACAAGATATATGTAGCTTCTGCCTTTGGCATGATGCCGGGCATGGAAGCCGGCGCCCGCCTCCGTCATGCTCAGGATATTTATGGGAGCGGGAAGTTCCGCATTGATCTTTTCCATCGCTTCGCCCGGGTTCAGCTTCCGGGGCGCCTCCAGATGAGCCGCCTGAGCCAGGGCATGGACCCCTGCATCGGTGCGGCCGGACCCCTGAATATCCACTTTTACGCCAAGCGCCCGCCTTGCCGCCTCGATCAGGGTATCCTGTACGCTCCTGGCGTTCGTCTGACTTTGCCAGCCGCGGAATCCCGTTCCGTCGTATTCGATAATCAGTTTATATTTCGGCATGACGTTTTATTTTCATCTTTTAAATCGTGAAGCGTGAAGCGTAAGGCGTGGGGTGTTCTCTACACTTTCCTTGTTGTGCTTTATACTTCATTTACTCAGTGAAGCTGAGCCCATCAATACATATTCAGGCAATTTAGCAAGACAACACCTGACACTTTACTCCTCACGCTTTACGATATTATCAATTTCACAGCATCCATCTTTATTCCTTGACTATCATCTTTTTTGGTAATAAGGATTGTACCGGCTGCGGGGATCGATTCTTTCTCTGTTCCTTCCGATCCCTCGATCGATTCCCTCTCTATTTTTGACATTCGCCTTCGTTTTCCTTATCTCTCTCAATCCACGCTGCTGACCCCCGCGGCCAGCAGTGTCTGTGCCGCATCTGGAGTGTTTTCCCTCCGGCTCCTTCCCGGGAAACCCTTCATTACAGAAAATCTCCCGCCACCGAGGCAAAACAAAAAACCAATTTATTCCTTTGCGCCTCTGTGCGGGAAATATCTTATCGAAAATAAGGACGCGAGTGGGAACTGTGCAGGAGCCAGTTGTCGCGGTACTTCTTCGCGATTTTTGCCGATCTGATGATCAGCAGGTTCTCGGCGTTTCGCTTCTCGGCGGCCTTGGTGAAATTGTAAGAGCCGGTGATGACGATTCCCGCATCTACGACGATGACCTTGTTATGGGCAATGGCGTGTTCCGAATCGATCATGACCGGGACCCCCGCGTTGAAAAGAAAAGTAGCCGAGGTATAGCGTTCTTTCTGCTGGCTTTTATCGAGAATAACGCGGACCTTCACTCCCCTTTTATGGGCGTCCACGAGGCGCTTGGCGATCGGCGCCGAGGTGAATGAATAGGCCTGGACGAGGATTTCGGATTCGGCGCCGTCAAGTATTTCCGCGATGGCGTCAGCACAGCCGCCGCCCGGGGAAAAGAGCACGACCACTTCGGGCATTCCGCCGCGGGCGGCGCCGGGCAGGGGAATGGGAGCCGATACGAGGAGAACAGCGATGAATATGAATAAAGCCCGGCAGTCCCGCAATAAGCGCCCCATAATTAAGTCACCGTCGGAATTTTTTAAATGAATCGTAGCGCAAATATCACCTGCATGTTCATTATGGCAAGTGTTTTTTGGGGCGGAGCGGTCCGGAATGATTTACCTGAAATCTGCTGCATTGCGGAGAGGTTATTCTGGAAGGCGTTAATCCGTGGTGAAAAATTATAAAAATCAATAAACAAAAACAATTGCTGATCCGAGGGAGAACCTTTCGGAATACCGGGTTTCCAGGTTCAGACGGAAGCCCTTGCCGATGGGGATATCGACCCCGGCGAATCCGCCGGCGCTTGTTTTGTTTCTGATCAGGACATCTTCTGAAGCCAGCGCGAGTCCCCGGACGGCGGGAGAGGGGGAAGCTTTCGCCTCCGCATAATATACAAAAGGCCCGGCATAAAGCCTTACGCCGCGCGGAACCGTCCACTGTAAACCGATGCCGAAATTAATGTCCCAAATGTCCTTCAGTTTCAGTTCCGTTGCGAACGGGGCCCCGTTGAGCGTCCCGGAGACGCCGTCCTTGAAATCGCCGAAAGCGTAAGAAGCCTGGACGAAAATACCCATGCCCAGGCAGCTTCCGAAAGGATAATACCCCTTTCCGCCCAGCGTGCCGAAAAACTTCCATCTGTCTTCAAAATCGCTCCGGGAGGGGACTGCCGCATCGTTCGCAGACCCGAAGGCGTCGGAAATTCTCAGATCGGACATACTGACCCTTCCGTATATTTCCCAGCGGTCGTGAGCCCCGTATCCGGCCTGGGAATAAATATGATTCTGCCTGATGACGTGATCCGCGCCGTCTTTGAATATGTCGGCGTAATGAATGTAACCGACGGCCGTATGCAATCCTCCCGCATCCCTTGACACAGGCTGGGGCGGACCGAACATCCCTCCGGCCACGGCCGTTCCGAAACAGGAAAGAGCGGACAGGACTGCTGCAAATACCGCAATCGTTCTCATGGCCGTTTCTCCTTGCCTGAGGCGGTATCGCTGGCGGGCATTCGTGCGACTCTGTTGACCTCCGCCTCCGGCGCGAGCTCCCATGATATTTGCATTCTCCGGGGCGCGGGCATGCCCGGATTTATGATTCCTTCCGCGCCCGCCCTTACCCCGCCGGGCGGCGGTTCATCGGTTTTGCCCCGGGATTCGACCAGCTTCCGCCGGTACTGGGCATACGCGTTGCGCAACGCAATGTATGGGTCTATCGCCGCTTCTTTCAGGGATTCATAATCGCCTATCCTCAAAGAGGTGTCGTTGACGGATTCGTATGCTCTCGCGCCCCATGCAGCGTACCAGGGTTCAAGGTAGTAAACGGGATAAAGGAAATATCCTCCAACGATATCGACTGAATCCCTGGGGCTGGACGGCCCGATGAAGGGCCAGACGATGTAGACGCCGTGTCCCACTCCATATGTTCCGAGGGTCTGCCCCAGGTCCACGTTCTGCATTTTCAGGTCCAGGTCCTTGCCGGATGCCGGATCGAGCAGGCCGCCTATTCCCCAAACCGTGTTTACGACGAAGCGTCCGGTTTCGGTCGCCGCGCCGCGGAAATCCGCCTGGAGAAGGCAGCTGGCGAGACGGATCGGATAAGCGAGGTTGGAGAAGAAGTTCCTCACGCTGATCCTCGCATCCTCGGGAACAACCTTGTTGTAGCCCTCCGCAACGGGCTTGAGGACCCAGAAATAAAGCCGGTCGTTGAAGTGGAACATCGCCCGATTGAGCGGTTCCAGCGGGTCGGCGATCGTTATCTCCTCTTCTTCTTCACCCTTGAATTCCTCCGCGTACTCGTCATCCCCCGCGGGAACGTCCTCGAGATATTCATCCCCGGTTTCCGCCTGCTCTTTGCCGGAATCCTTTTCCGAATGCAGAACTCCGGGTCTCAGTAATGATTCAAAGGCGCTGGGGGCGACCCCCGCGGCAGTGAGAAAGACGGGAGGATTCCATTCCGCTCCCGGGCCATCGGCAACAACAGCCTGATTTCCATGCGCGCAGCCGAGGAAAAGCAAGGCAAAGATGATATAAACCGAAGCCTTCATCGCATTGGCCTTCCACAACGGAATAGGCAAACATTTTGCAAATTGCATCCGACTGAATCATTTCGACTCCCCGCCGGCCGGCGAAGTTGGAAAGATTTCTCATCCGCCGCGGCGGATTCGAAATGACGCTTCAAGGGGCCACTCGAATGATTTATTAAGGGCCGATTCTGAAACTTGAACCCTCGACCCTTGAACGACCCCTCGACCCTTGAACCCTCGACCCCTCTATTTAATTTGCTTCACCCTCTTCCGGAGTATTTCAATCAGTTGAGGCGGCGTGTTTTTCGACAGGATCTGGTTGAACTGGCTGCGGTAGTTGCGTACGAGACTTACATTCTCGACGATAACGTCGTATACCCTCCAGGCGCCATCCTTCCGGATGACCCTGTATGATATCGGGACCTCCCGGGACGAAGTTATAATTCTTGTCTGCACTTCCGCCTGGTTTTCCGAAATCTTTATTTCCCTTGTGAAGACGATTTTTTCGTTGGTGTAAGAGAGAATTTTATCAATATAGGCGTTCTCGAGGACCTGCCTGTAGAGGTGGACGAATTCCCTTCGCTGATCGGGCGTCAATTTGTTCCAGTTCAGGCCCAGTGTGCGCCGGGAGAGTTCGATCTCATCGAACATCACTTCGTAAATGGCCTCAAGCCTCTTCTTTTTCTTTTCCCTGGCCGATTCGGGTTTCAGCGCCGGGTCGCGCAGGACGTTCAGGACCTTGTCGACATTCGCCCGCACGGCTTCCGTCGGCGGCCCCGCATATGCCAGAAGCGGAGCCGTCACGCACACAAGTATCAACAGGAGGAGCAGTCTATTTTTCATCGGCAGTCTCTTTTCCGTTCTCTTGCCTGATTTCGCCGAAAGCGTACCTGCCGATAAGGTCCGATATCTCAACGGCGGGCTGCGTCTCGACAATCGTTCCGCCGGCCGGGAGAACTTCGCCCGACCCTCCGGGATCTATATTCAGATACCTGTCCCCGATCAGCCCTTCCGTCCTGATCGAAGCGAGCGCGTCGTCGTAGATCCTGATGTCCTTTCTGACGCTGATCTCCACGACGGCCCTCTGCTCTGCCTGGTCCATCGTGAGTTTTTCCACCCGTCCGACCTCGATCCCGAGGATATTCACGGGACTTCCCGTCCTCAGGCCGCTGACCGAAGTGAAGCGGGCAAAGAGGCGGTAAGTATTGTTGCCCGGGAGGGAAATATCGCCGAGCTTCAGGGTCAGGTACCCGATGCACAGCAATCCGAAAACCACGAAAATGCCGACCGAAGTCTCCATTGCATATCTCTTCATTGCCCACTCCTTCACCAGTCGGGGATGCAGCGGAGCCGGGCGATTTCCTTCTGCTGTTCCACCGCCGCATTCATGACGGGGCCGACCTCCACTGTCGGCCGCCCCTGGGCCAGTCCCGCCTTTATTCCTATTTCAACGCACTGTCCTTCGCCCCCGCGCCTCCGGGCGCCGTTCAATATGTTCACGATGTCCTCCCTCTGAATATCGGCCGCAAAGTTGTTCAGAATAGCCTCCGCTTCCGCCATATCGGAATAGGGGAGCATGGTTATGAACTCGTTGATTCCGAGGCGCGTGGATACCCCTCCGATGGGGCCGAAATGCTTTTCTATGGCCAGCCCCATGCACCGTATTGCTTCCTGCGCCGCTTCGTGCCCCATTCCCGATGCTATGGCATCCAGTCCCTCCAGGGTGAAAACGACCAGCACGTAAAACTGGTCCAGCGCCTTGCGCTTCATCTGGCTTTGATAGAGGACTTTAAACTGCCGGCGGGAATGAAGGCCCGTCAGCTCTTCCTGCAGGCCCTCCAGACTGTGAATGACTTCATCCATAAAGGGATGATCGAATTTTTCCAGGTCCTCCGGCGCGCCCTGGAAGACTATCGTGCGGTCGTAAAGAGCCAGGATGCGGTTGGAGATGAAATACACGTCGGGGATTTCGTGGCTGACGAGGATCGCCGTAAAGCCGAATCTTCTCTGGTACTGGGCGATCATGCTGAGAATAGCGTTCTTGCGCACCGGGTCCTGGCCGGACGTGGGTTCGTCGAAGAGGACGATCCTGGGGTCGGTTACCAGGGCGCGGGCCAGCGCCGCCCTCTTCTGCATTCCTCCCGACAGCTCGGAAGGGAACTTGTCCGCGGAGTCGCCGAGCTCCGTCTGTTCTATCCGGGTCCGGACGCGGCGGTCGATTTCCTCCCTGCTCAGGTCGGTCGTCTCCTGGAGAGGGAGCGCGATATTCTCATAGACGGTCATGGAATCGAAAAGGGCGTTGCCCTGGAACATGTAGCTCATCTGCTTGACAGTGTCGGCAATATCTTTTTTGCGCACCCCTAAGAGCGGCTTCCCCCGCAGGCAGACCGTTCCTTCATCCGGCTGGATCAGCCCGATGATATGCTTGAGTAGAACGCTCTTGCCCGCGCCGCTCAAGCCGATAATGGTGGTGATCTGGCCCTCGTATATCCGGAGGTTGACGTTGTCCAGGACCGTACGGCCATCGAATCGCTTCGTTACGTTTTTAAACTCAATTAACGGGAAGGGTTCCATGCATTCAGGTTCCGGGTTTAAGTTCGCAGTTCCCAGTTCCCGGTTCCAGCCAGTCCGACTCAAACCAGAAAGAGAAAATAGAAACTGGATCTGCTTGTTCTTAAATAAGAATCGAAGTGACCACGTAATCCGCGATCAGGATGAGTACGCACGACAGCACAACCGCCGAGGTCGTCGAGAGCCCTACGGCCTTTGCACCGTGGCTGTCCGTTCTCATATGGGTAAAATAACCCTCGAAACAGCATACGGTGGAGACGATCACGGCGAAGACAATTGCCTTGATAAAGCCGTCCGTAATGTCCTTCATTTCCACGCTGGCCTGAACGCGGTACAGATAGGTTCCGGCATTGGCCCCAAGGAGCAGCACTCCGGATATGTAGCCGCCCAGAATACCTATGATGTCGAAAACAGCCGTGAGCAGGGGAAAGCTGATGATCGATGCGGTTATCCTCGGGCTGATCAGGTACCGGAGGGGGTCCACGCGCATTGTATCCAGCGCGTCTATCTGCTCGGAGATGCGAAGGCTCCCGATCTCGGCGGTTGTCGCCGAGCCGGCCCTTGCCGTAATCATTATTGCGGTGAGAACCGGTCCGAGTTCCCTGACCAGGGAAAGAGCGACGAGGGTCCCCAGCGCCCCCTGTGCGCCGAATTGGACCAGCGCGTGATAAGACTGGAGGCCGAGGACCATCCCGGTGAAGAGCCCGACCAGGAGAATGATAAGCGTGGAACGCGCACCTATGTAATAAAGCTGCTGTACGATTTTGGGCAGCTGCTTCTTCCGGAAGGCCTTCAGGAGCGCCAGCACCAGAAAAATCGCTGAGGCGCCCATGCTGCCGACATACTGGATGGTCCCTCTGCCTAAAAATGCAAACGGTTCCGTAAACAGCATGAGCAATCGCCGCATTCTTTTGCCGCCTGATTCTTCTTCGTTTCCGGCCGGTGCCATTAATGCAACCTGGATAGTATTGCTTGCATGCGTCACGGGTGCAGGTGTCTTCCGTCGATCGAATAAGGCAGGAGAAACCACAAGTTTAAATTGCGCTCGATATTCCCCTGTACGGCAATAGGAATATTCCTGATTTAGGCTGGAGCCGTTTCCTGAAAGGGACACACCGATGGCTTAGCACGCAAGCGGGAAATGCGGGAAATGCGGGAAAGGCGGGGAAGAGGGAAGGAGGGAAAAGCGGGAAAAGCAGAAAAAGCGGGAAATACGGGAAAGGCGGGAAAGGCGGGAAAGGTTTTGGGGGTATGATGTCATTTCGAGGAGCGCAGCGACGAGAAATCTTTCAGTCAATCAGTCCAAAAGATTTCTCCCATGCGGTCGAAATGACATTCAAAGATCGCTCAGGATGATCACATCGGTCATATTATCGCCGATCAGGCCCAGAACATCTTCGTTGCCTCTCAGAGCGGTTTCGAACTGTTCCAGGCCGACCGCCGATTTCCCCGGTCTCCCTGTCCGCCGGCGGGAGGCCTCCGGCGCCTCCAGGAGTTGTTTCTTCGTTTTTCGGCTGCTTTTCAATGCAAACCCAACGCTGCATAACGCATAAATCCGCCGTCAATTCCTGATGGAACAGCGGGCCCGGTTTGACGGGAATGATACGTTCTGTTTATTAAGGATATCCGGAGGACTATCCCCGATGGACTATCTTTTTCTATGGCGTGAGGCTTTCAGCCGTTTGCGGTATTTATGCTTGCTGATCTTTTTCCTTCTTTTCTTTACGATACTCCCCATTGCATCACCTCATTTCCTTTGATTTTTATATGAGTGGCAGACGGATCTGCACCTCTTGTGCCCTCCTTCGCCGGATGCGGCGCCCTGAAATTCCGCCTAAATACATCGGTAAAGCGCTAAATATTTTTTTCGTATGTACGATTTAAATAAGTAACCTATAAGAAAAATCATACCCTTGTCAATAGACAAAATTATTTGACTTTTGGATGGTTTTCCATTTTTATAAAGAACCATTTGAAAGCGGCGAGGATCTGCCTGCCATGGATATAAGGTATATCAATCCCTTTTTGCACGGAAGCATCGAAGTCCTGAAAAAAATGACGGCTATATCCATCGTGCCGGGGAAGCCTTACGCCAAGAAGCACGATATCGCCCCGGGCGATGTCTCCGGCATCATCGGCATAACGGGAGACGCCGTCGGGTCGCTGGCGATCAGCTTTTCCCAGACATGCATCTGCTCGATCGTCACCAGCATGCTCGGAGAATTCTATTCCGAGGTGACGAAAGAGGTGGTGGACGCTGTCGGAGAATTCACGAACATGGTTTCGGGGGCGGCAAGGTCCCGGCTGGAAAAGGAAGGCATGATCCTTTACTCAGCCATCCCTACCGTCGTTTTCGGCAAGGACCATACGGTCAAGCACATCCTCAATACCCCGAGCATCGTTATCCCGTTCATGACCCCGCACGGCAATTTTTTTGTCGACGTGTGCCTGAGGGCGACGGCGAAGGAAGAGGACGCGGTCGCGCCGGCTCCGGC
>Ga0209719_1002220_pt1 | contig 20750 bp, 20 predicted proteins | sample AD_JPNAS2_MetaG_FD_184421 | JGI IMG/M metagenome (GOLD analysis project Ga0209719, IMG submission 184421) | Active sludge microbial communities of municipal wastewater-treating anaerobic digesters from Japan - AD_JPNAS2_MetaG (SPAdes) (version 2) | ecosystem: Engineered > Bioreactor > Anaerobic...
CGTTGATATCGTTGCGCCCAGCCACGGCCCGGCGGTATCTGACCCAGGCTACATCATCGACTGCTATAGGGAATGGAGCGCCGGCCCCATGCGCAACAAGGTGTGCCTGCCCTACGTGAGTATGCACGGCAGCACACGTGTGATGGTAGACGCGTTGGTTTCGGCTCTAGTCAACCGCGGCGTGGCAGTAGAGAGGTTTGAGCTCACCGGGTCAGACCTTGGAAACGTGGCCATGTCACTCGTGGATTCCGCCACCGTAGTCATCGGGGCTCCAACAGTGCTGGGCGGCGCACATCCGGCTGCAGCTCACATCGCTCTGCTGGCCAACGCACTGCGGCCGCGCACAAAGCTGGTGTCGGTTCTGTGCTCCTACAGCTGGGGCGGTCGGGCAGTGGAGCAGATCTCCGGGTTGATCGGTAACCTCCGGGCTGAAGTGCTCGAGCCCGTGGTGTGCAAAGGGCTCCCACGAAGCCAGGACCTGCAGGCGATAGAGCGTTTGGCCGACCAGATCGCTGAAAAGCATCGTGAGCTGGGGTTGGTGTAGGCCGGCGAGCCAGTAAGCAAGCTGGGCGGGCGCATGGGCAGGGCGCACAGAGGCTGGCCAGGATTAAGGGAGAGTTGAGACCTGTGGAGGCAACTACCCTCGAACGATACCTCGGGAGCATGCTCGGCCTCGCGGTGGGCGACGCTGTTGGGGCGCAGGTTGAGTTCATGCGTCCCGGAGATTTCGAGCCCGTCGCCGACATGGTGGGCGGGGGAGTGTTCAGGTTGCCCGCCGGCGCCTTTACCGACGACACATCTATGGCCCTGTGCCTTGCCCAGTCGCTGGTCGAGCGCGGCGGGTTTGATCCCGTCGATCAGCTGGAGAGATACTTGAGGTGGATACGAGAAGGCTACATGTCCAGCACGGGTCGGGCTTTCGACGTGGGGGGCACGTGCGCCGACGCCATCCTGAGATTCGACGCGACGCGCCAGCCCTACTGCGGCAGCACGAACCCTGATCGTGCGGGGAACGGCTCGATTATGCGTCTTGCGCCGGTTCCCCTCTTCTTCGCTCGTGATCCCCAAGTGGCGATTGAAATGTCGGCCGCGAGCTCGCGAACGACCCACGGAGCTCCGAATGCCGTTGACGGGTGCAGGTACTTAGGAGCGCTGATCGTTGGCGCTGTCGGCGGAGCATCGAAAGAGGAACTCCTTTCTCCCCGGTACACGTCGGCGCCGGGCCTGTGGGAGCGCGCGCCGCTGGCCGACGCCATCCGAGAAATCGCGGATGGCTCATTCGTGACGAAGGATCCCCCCGAGATTCGAGGGACCGGCTACGTGGTGGATTCGCTAGAAGCCGCGCTATGGGCCTTTCACCGCGGGCATAGCTTTGAAGAAGGGCTCATGCTCGCGGTCAACCTTGGCGACGATGCCGACACCACAGCCGCCGTGTACGGCCAGTTGGCCGGCGCGCTCTACGGGGTTTCGGCAATTCCCCAGCGTTTCCGCGACCGATTGGTAATGCGCGATCTCATCGAGGCGTTGGCCGTGAGGCTCTACGAGCTCGCGTTTGAGTCGCAGCCGGGGTCGCCTGCCACACCTACCTATCGCGGAGTCGGTTCCGCCGCCCCTTGATCCTACTCGCGCCGAGGTTGGCCCCAACCGAATCAGCCCTGCGTTCTAGCTGGGGCGTTAGTAGACAAGGATTTCGCAGGGCGTAGCGACTGCCGATGGTTTCGATGAGTCGGACGGGATTTGGCGGTAGGATGTCCACACCAAGAAGGAATCGGGGCTTCTATGCCGAACAATACAACCGGTTGCACAAATGCAGGGATGGCACCGATAAAACACCATGTAAACCCGATAAAACTCGCGATGCAACCGTTTGGTAATACCGTGACACGGCAGGAGTGATCACATGAGTAGTCCTACTCTTCAGGTCATTGCCGACATGCTCAGACTATCCAAATCCACGGTATCGAGGGCGCTTTCGGGCGACCCGAGGGTGGCCGAAGGCACAAGGGCGAGAGTGGCGTCGCTGGCTAGCCACATGGGCTACACTCCTAATCCCACTGCCCGTGCTCTCGCCACTCGCAGGACGAATACCATTGGGCTTGCCGTACCGTGGGCGCCAAGGTCGCTTTCTGATCCTTTTTACCTGGAGTTTCTGGGAGCTGCAGGGGATGAGGCGATGCGCAATGGATACAGCCTGCTCCTGTCGACGCCTGACGGCGATGGGGCCGGGGCGGTGCGGGCCCACGCTGAACTGGCAGACCCGCGCCGGATCGATGGGATGATTCTGACCGAGCCCAGGGCGGACGACGAGCGAATAGCGTTGTTGCGCGGTGTCGGGCTGCCTTTCGTCATTCTCGGAGTGGCGCCTGATCCTGACGTGTCGTGGATCAGCGGCGACAACACGGCTGGCGCCCGCGACGCAGTTGACTACTTGATCGGCTTGGGTCACACCAGGATTGCGTGCATAACGGGGCCGCCCGATCAGACTGCGTCGGACGCCAGGTTCGAGGGCTACCGGTCGGCCATGTGCAGCGCAGGCCTGTCCATAGACCGGAACATCATGGCGGCCGGCGATTTCACGCAGTCGGGGGGGCACTTCGCAATGCGCGCCATCATCGATTCAGGGCGGGCGCCGTCTGCGGTGTTTGCGTGCAACGACGTGATGGCTCTCGGGGCGATGCGCGCGCTGCGCGAGGCGGGCCTCGCGGTTCCCGCTGATGTGTCGGTCGTTGGTTTCGATGGGATATCGATGGCGGAGTATGTAGACCCGCCGCTTGCCACGGTGAAGCAGCCCATTCAGGAGCTCGGGAGAATGGCAGTACAGATTCTCATCGGGGGAATGAGCGGCGAAGCCGGCCCAGCCCATTGTGTACTACCCGTCCAGTTCCAACCTCGTGATTCTGTGGGGCCGCCGCGAAGCGGGGCAAACGTGACCGGCAGGGGGTGATGCGGCACAAGATACATGTCATGGCTCGTGCTTGAGTGGCGTCAGTACGTCCGCGGACCCATGCAGACCACTGAAACGGAGGGATTGTTATGCGGCGAAAGGTAATGGTCTTGCTCCTCATTGTCCTTGCCCTGTTCAGTCTGACCGGGTTAGCTGCTGATAAGAAACTCACCGTGATAAGCGGATGGTCCGGACAGGAGATGGACGCGTTTATGCCGGTGCTCCGGGAGTTCGAGAAGGAGACTGGAATTCGCGTGGATTACCAGATATACCGCGCTGAGGACCTCGCGGTCCTCCTTCCGGCTCAATTCGACTCCAAGACCGCTCCGGCAGATGTGATCTTCATGTGGGCATGGTTTGTCAACAAGCAAGCTCAGAACGGTCATGTTCTCGAGATGACCGGGCTGCTGAATGAGTCGGACTTTGTGCCGGGCATTCTGGACGCGGTGAAGTCGGGCGGAAAGCTGTGGGGCGGCCCGTACACCGGCAAGATCAAACCCGGATTCTGGTACCGGAAGTCCTTCTTTAAGCAGCACGGCCTGGCTGTTCCCACCACCTGGGATGAGTTCGTAGATCTATGCGCGCGTATCAAGAAGATACCCGGTGTACGTGCCCCGATCGCCAGCGGCAACGGCGTGGGCTGGCCGCTATCGGACGTTACTGAGCACTTCATCGCCACGTTCGGCGGACCGGCCATGACGCGCGATCTCATCGCCGGGAAGATGTCGTGGACCGATCCCAAGGTCCGGGCTGTCTTCGAGAACCGGTTAGTGCCACTGCTCAAGGCGGGTTACTTCAGTGAACCCATTGAATGGACCATGGCCGCCGATCTGTGGTGGGCGGGGGACTATGCTCTGTACTTCATGGGGAGCTGGATCACTGGAATGGTGAAGGACCCCGCCGACCTCGGAGTGTTCACCCTGCCCGGGGCCAGGGGCCTAGTGTTCGCCACCGACTATGCCTTCGTTCCGGCGTACACCAAGTACCCTGCCGAGGCCAGGAAGCTGCTGGCGTTCCTCGCTACCCGCGGCCAGACGTTGCAGGTCGCTGCGGGGGGCCACATCGCTACATATGCAGGCGCGCCCCTCGATGCGTATCCTGCAGTGGACCGCGGAATCGCCGCTCTGCTCAAGGGTGTTGAGGCCCTGCCTGACCTGGACGACACAATCGGCGGCGAGTGGCAGCCGGCGTTCTGGGATCAGCTCAAGCTACTCTGGGTGAGCCCGGCCAGGGTAGGGGAGGTCCTGGAGACGCTCCAGCGTAAGGCGGGCAAGTAGATCGACAGGCGACTCCGGTCGGTCGCCGCTTGCTGGCGGCGGCCGACCGTATCTCGGAAGAGCACCTCAAAGGAGGCGGGAGCATGCGCACGTTGCGTGGCAGGGCGCTTTTCTTCGTACCCGCCCTCGCGCTTCTGGCAGTGTTTGTGGTGTACCCTGTCGTCAACACAGTATGGCTGAGCTTCTTCACGAGCGACGGCGAGTTTGCGCTGCTCGGGAAGTATGCCGCGATCTTGTCGCAGCCCGAAATGTTCGATTCGCGCGGTTTCGTGAGAGGGTTTCCCTATGGGGCGCTTGTCCACAACGTGATGTGGATCGTCATACATCTGCCGCTCACTGCGGGGCTCGGTCTGGCGCTGGCCGTGATCCTTCGGGAGATCAAGGGCGGAGCTATTGTGAAGTCCATAGTATTCCTCGGGATGGTCACGCCCATGGTTGTGGGCGGAGTCATACTGAGATTCCTATTTGACGGGAATGTGGGCATCCTACCATCTCTGCTGTCACTTATCGGGCTGCCCAGACGCACCCTTACCGCGTATCCCGACACCGCACTGTTTTCCCTGATCATAGGGTCGCTCTGGCTCTGGACGCCTTTCAGCATGATTCTGTACTCGGCAGGACTGGAGACCATCCCGGACTATGTGTACGAGGCCGCCGTGATCGACGGCGCCTCGGCGGTTCGGGCGTTCTTCGCGATCACCGTGCCGATGCTGAGGCCGGTTACCAGTGTTGTTATCACCATGACCTTCCTGTGGGTTCTGAAGATATTCGACATCGTGTACGTGGCCACAATGGGGGGCCCGGGGGGTGCGTCAAACGTGCTCGCTCTGCAGATGTACATGTACGCGTTCCGCGAGTTCGACGCCAACTCAGCGGCTGTGGTAGCCACGCTTCTGATGCTGGTGGCTCTGGCCGTATCCATACCGACGTTCAGATCGGTCAGGGGTGAGCAGCAATGAGAGGCACATCCATCTTTGCGCGCAGGAAATCGTCGACCGTCGCTCTGTACGTTGCTGCAGGGCTTGCCGCTCTGATCTGGCTCATTCCCTTCATGGGCGTGTTCATGGCATCGATACGGCCGTTGTCTGAGATCAGCCGCGGATGGTGGAAGTTTGAGCAGTTCAACCCGACGTTGCGCAACTACGCGGGCGCATGGAATCACCCTGCGGCGCCGCTGGGGAAGGGCATGCTGAACTCATTGCGCGTCGCAGTCCCCGCTACCATTCTGCCTCTTGCCATCGCGTCGATTGCGGCATATGGGTTTGCACGCTTCCGGTTCCGTCTTCGCGACTTGCTCTTCATGTCCGTCGTCGCGCTCATGACTCTGCCGCAGCAGATGATCGCTGTTCCGATATACCGCATTATGCGGGGCCTGGGCGCGGTGGACTCCTTCGCCGGTCTGGTACTGGTCCATGCGGCCTGGGGGTTGCCCTGGATCATGTATTTCATGCGCAACTATTTCACCACAGTACCTATCGAAGTGGAGGAGGCGGCGAAGGTGGACGGCGCTTCCGACCTTCGCGTGTTCCTGCAGATTGTCATGCCCATGTCGCTGCCTGCCGTGGCTTCGGCAGCTGTTCTGCAGTTCATGTGGGTCTGGAGCGACTTCTTCTTGGCCCTGATACTAGTCTACTCGCCCGATAGACTACTCGCCACGCAGCGCGTGCCCCTTCTTCGCGGTGTCTACCACGTCGACTGGGGCGTTCTTTCAGCCGGCAGCATCATCGTCATGGCAGTGCCCATCATGGTGTTCGCGCTCATGCAACGCTACTACATCAGAGGCATGGTGGGCTGGACTTCGAAGTAGCTCATGAGATTTCGGAGGGTTGGAAGATGATTTTCGCACAGGTAGATACTGCCCAGAAGCGGCTGGACGATCATCTGCCGTATGCAGGCGAGGCCGCTGTCGCTGACGTGAGGCGGTTGGCGCAGGCGCTTCTGGGGGCACGGGTACTGCACGTCAGCTCCACGCCGTACGGCGGAGGAGTGGCGGAGCTTCTGCACACCATCGTTCCGCTCATGCGGGACGCGGGGTTGGATGCGCAGTGGTTCGTAATGGACGGGGCGCCCCGTGAGTTCTTTGAGGTTACCAAGAAGATTCACAACACGCTTCAGGGCATGGAGGATGATCTCACCCCAGGAGAGTGGACGCTCTACGGCGACGTAAACCGAAGGTTAGCTGCGGTTTTTCCTGAAGGCCCATGGGACTTCGTGGTCATACACGACCCCCAACCTCTATTTGCCGGCGCCATGGTGCGCGGCTTGGCTGCAGCAGGCGGAAAGGCCGAGGGCGACAGGTGGTTCTGGCGCTGCCACATTGACCTATCCACACCGCTCGAGTCAACATGGGAGCGCCTGCACCCCTTGGTGAACCAGTACGACGGCGCCATCGTTACGAGCCGCAAGTATGCTAGGGAGGAGGTCGCAATTCCGGTTGCCGAGATAACGCCGTCCATCGACCCTACTAGCCCCAAGAATCTTCCGCTCGATCGCGGCAGGGCGAGAGCGGTTCTGTTGGAGTTCGGCGTGGATCCCGATCGAACGCTGCTGGTTCAGGTGTCCAGGTTCGATCCGTGGAAGGACCCGTTTGGAGTGATAGATGCGTACCGAATTGTGAAGGCCCAGTATCCAGATGTCCAGCTTGCTCTGGTGGGGTCAATTGCTCTGGACGATCCAGAGGGCGTGAGGCTGCTCGACGACCTGAAGCAGGCTGCAGGAGGAGACGCCGACGTGCATGTTCTCTCGAATCAGGACGGGGTGCATGCTGCTGAGGTGGCGGCCTTCCAACAAGAGGCGGACGTCGTGATCCAAAAGTCCGTCCGCGAGGGGTTCGGGCTCACGATAACTGAGGGCATGTGGAAAGCACGTCCGGTGGTGGCCGGGCAGGCGACCGGATGTCGACTGCAGATCGAAGATGGGCATAGCGGCTATCTGATAGGATCCACCGAGGAGTGCGCGGCCCGAGCGGTGCAGATTCTCTCCGACCCCGGCCTGGGCCAGGCCTTGGGGCACGAGGCCAGGGAGACCGTAAGGCGCCGGTTCCTCTCCACCACGCATGTCGCTCATTACCTCAGTCTCTTTGGCAAGGCTATGGAGCGCGGACAGGAGGCGTAGGTGAACGCGCGGCCGGGGGACTGGGCCTCCGGCCGCGGTTTGTTGCGTGTCCGGCAGACCACGCCATGTCGCTCCCTGCGCGTCGCTTGACCGATACTTATCTACGTCGACTACCACACCTTGCGGGAAGACAGGTGCTCCTGAACGATGTTGAGCGTTTCGCCGAAACGCTGGAAGTGGACTACTTCCCGTTCCCGCAGGAAGCGCAGCACGTCGGTGACGTCCGGATCGTCCGACAGGTTTATCAGGTGTTCATACGTCGACCGAGCCTTCTCTTCTGCCGCCATGTCCTCGTGCAGGTCAGTGATGGGGTCTCCCTTCGATTGGATGTAGGCTGCGACCCATGGAACGCCGTCGCCATTGACGAAGAAAAGCGATCTATCATGGTCTGCGTAGTAGCCCTCCATTCCGGCCGCCTTGATCTGCTCAAGCGGGGAATTCTTGAGCAGGTTGTAGACTATCGCCGCCACTATCTCCATATGTGCGAGTTCCTCAGTGCCAATGTCGGTGAGTACGCCCTTGGCCTGGGAAGTGGGCATGGAGTACCGCTGCGTAAGGTAGCGCAGCGAGGCGGCCAACTCGCCGTCGGGGCCCCCATACTGGGTAATCACAGCCTTTGCGAGCTTCGGGTTGGGCCCGGACACCTTCACCGGGTACTCAAGCTTCTTTTCATACACCCACACTTTTTGTAGCCTCCTCTCCGCAAATCATCTTCACGCTTGCGTCTCCCACGGCCAAGGCTGCTCAACCCAAGCCCACCTCCCGCATGACTGCGACCGCCCGAAATTCGTGAGAGGGCCGTACATCTGCTCGTATACTGCAACCGTCTGCGCCAGTGCTGCGGCCACTTGGTTGTAGTCGGCAAGGGCGCGAGCGTCGCATGGATGAGTGTCGAGGAACAAGTTGAGGTCCACGGCAGTGAACTCGAGGGCTTGTATTCGCAGCATGAGTTCGTCTCTGTTCATGGCCCGCATCACTTACCCACCTCCCTAGGGCATACCGGGCGCTCCGGCTCGGGAACGTACACCCTCACCAGCTCGGGGAAGATGGTGCCGTGTTTCAGGCCTTCGACCGGGTTGAACCTCTGTGCATATGCAGGCTGCGGGCACACGAATGCCCGGGCCAGTTCCATGCGCCCAGGGCCGATTGCGTGATGATAGTCCATGTGCTTTCCTCCCTTGACGCTGTGTTGATCCGATCTATCATATTCGGGCACGTCCCGCCGGCGGCGGGCAGTCGGCACATTTGTGCCTGCCCGAGGCAGGAATCACGGCCCGGGAGGTGAATAACAAGACTCGTATTATCGAGGCGAAGGAAGGTGGCCGTCATTTTGAGGACGAACAAGGACAAGCTCGTCATGATATCGGTTCAGGGCGCCGTGGCGCCGCACGTAAGGAAGCAGGCGTTTCGCATTGACGCTGAAGGGGCGCCGTTCGCTCTGCCTGGTGTGGGCGGCATAACCTACAACGTGCGCGTGGGGGACCCAGCGTTTGGCTGGGCAGGCGACCACATTGAGCCGGGAGTGTCGACGGCGGCGAAGTTCGAAAAGCGCGCCGACGAACTGAATCGGGCCTATAACATCCTATCATGCATAGGAAATGAGGCCCGCGTAGTGAGCGGGGATGCAAAGGGCGCCCGCGGCGTGGTGACTGGGCATCACGGCGGGATTGAACATGTTCTTGTGGATTTCGACGATGAGACTCTTGATAAGCTGTGCATCGAAGACAAGATACTCATCCGGTCGTACGGTCAGGGTCTACGGCTGCTGGACTACCATGACGTGAGACTGTTCAACCTGGATCCGGCCCTCCTGGAACTGATGGATCCTGAAGAGACCAACGGTAAGCTACGCGTTCGGGTGGCGGCGGTAGTCCCGGCGGTGCTGATGGGATCGGGAATAGGTTCGTCGGACGTGGCCTCGGGGGACTACGATATCACTACTACCGACCGAGCGGAGATAGAGCGCCTCGGCCTTGACAAACTGCGGTTCGGCGACATCGTGGCTCTGGCCGACTGCGACAACCTCTACGGAAGAAGCTACAGGCGTGGAGCCATGAGCATCGGCGTCGTTGTTCACTCTGACTGCCTTCTGGCAGGCCACGGCCCCGGTGTAGCCACGATCATGACATGCGCGTCGCCCATCATAGAGCCCGTGTTGGACGATACTGCCAACATCGGGAGATACCTCGGCGTAGGGCGCTATCGCTAGCAAGACTGCTGGACGAGCGGCGGCAGGCGTGTCGCACCGCCGCTCGCTGCACGTTTGGGGGGATGACAGTGGGCGAGCGTATCGACATGGATATGCGGAGCCTTCCCAAAGTCGAACTCCACAGGCATCTGGAGGGCGCCGTCAGGCCCGCGACTATCCTGGACCTGTTCCGGAAGAACCGTCGGGAATACCTGGACACTCCGCTCTGTGAAATCCTGCCTCGTATTCAGATAACGGGGTTTGAGAGGTCTCTTGCGGATTTTCTGGCCAGGTTCGAGTTCTTCATGCCATGCATACACACGGCGTCCGACATATCGCGGATCACTGCGGAAGCCATAGAGGACTGCGCCAACGACGGAATTGTCTATGCAGAGCTCAGGTTCTCGCCGGCTTTTATCAGGAGGTTGACGGGCCTTTCGTATTCGGAGGCCGTGGAAGCTGTGCTGGAGGGAGCGCGGGGGGCCGGGCCAGCTATCCCCGTAAACTTCATTCTCATCGTTCCGCAGCCGGAGGGAGAGCGCGTGGCCTGGGATACGGTGAGGCTGGCTGCTGACTACTTATCGAATGGAGTAACCGGAGTGGATATCGCCGACGACACACGGACGTTGGGCCTTGAGGAATATGCACGCGCAGTGGCCTGGGCTCGCGCGAATGGGCTGGGGGTGACCGTTCATGCCGGCGAGGCCCAGGGTCCGTCTTCCGTGAGAGTAGCTGTGGAGCAACTGGGGGCCACCAGGATAGGCCATGGCGTGCGCTCCATAGAGGATGATCGTGTCGTGGAGATGCTTGTGGATAGAGGCACGTTGCTCGAAGTCTGCCCCACCAGTAACGTCCACACCCAGGTGACGCCCTCGATACGGGAACACCCCCTGCCCAGGCTGATTGAGCGCGGCGTGTCAGTCTGCCTGAGCACTGATGATCCCGGCATATCGAACATAACGCTTACAGGCGAATACGAACTGGTGCAGGAGACTTTCGGGCTATCCCGCGCGGATCTCGCCCTCATGAACGTTCGCGCCGCTAGATACGCCTTTGCCGGCAGTGAACAGCGGGCAGCGCTCATGGAATGCCTGGGGGATTCGGCCAGTTGAGCCTGTGGGCGGCGAGGCGCAGTGCGTGTGAGCACCGACACAATATCCGGGTTAACGCCGAACACGGAGCATGGCAGAGCCTCGCGGCTAACCTGTACAGTCCATTCCTGGGAGTCCTGGCGATCAAGCTGGGCGCAAGCAACTTGCAGGTAGCGCTCATATCAGCGTTGCCGGCGGCAGTATCGTGTGTCGCCAGTATCCTGGGCGCGCAAGTACTGCGCCCGTTCGACCGAAAGAAAGGAGCGGCCTGCGCGTTTGCCTTTGCCAACAGGCTGTTTCTGTTGGGCATCGCAGCGCTCCCGCTGTTCTCGGAAGACTCGCGCGCGAGCGCTCTTGTGCTCCTGATTGCACTGATGAACGTGCCCGGCGCCATCGGCAACATCGCATGGCAGGCTCTGATGGCCGACGCGATACCGTCTGAACTGCGCGGAGACGCGTTTGCAGTGCGCAGCAGGATAGTGACGGCTGTAGGCTTTGTTCCTACCCTTGTGGGCGGGTATTTGCTGGACGCTCTGTCTTTTCCCATTGGGTACCAGGTCGTGTTCGTGCTCGCGTTTGCGGCTTCGGCAATGGAAGTTCGGGCGCTTTCGAAGACACATGAGCCCTGTCGCGATGTAGAGCACGTTGCGAATCCTTCGGACTCGACCCGTCGAGAGACTCTCAGCCGTCGGGCTCTGATTGGACAGGTAGCGAGAGCTGGTTTCACGCCCAGAGCGATGCTTTTCTACTTGGGATGGATGATGGCGCAACCGCTGTTCACCATCTACTACGTGAGAGTTCTTGAGTGCGGCAATCTCTGGGTAGCCGTCTTCTCAATTGTCAGCAGTATGTCGCAGTACTTGTCGTTTCCCATGTGGAGCCGGTATGCAGCCAGAAAGGGGAATGTAGGCGCTCTGGCGGCTGCCGCGGCAGGCATGGCCCTTACGCCCGTCATGGTTGCCGTATCGCCCTGGCCGTGGATGGTTGCGGTCTTCAGTGTGTCAATGGGATTCTTCACTTCAGGAACGACGTTGCTCATGCTGAACACTCTGTTGGAAGTGTCGCCTGCCGAGAACAGGACGGAATTCATTGCGTACCACAATGCCGCCGTAAACCTGACGTCTTTCATAGGCCCCTTGATTGGCAGGGCATTGGTGGATTTACTCAATATACGCTGGGCGCTGGTCATGGCCGGTGCGTTCCGAGCAGCGGGAAGCCTTGCATTTGCGGCTCTCTCGCGCCGATCGGAGCGCGAGGCGGTTCACGTGACCGGCCCGCGAGGAGGAGAAGCGTGTTGAGGCAGAGGCCTGGTTCCATGTCGACGCTGTTTTCGCTGGCATGCCTGCTCACAGCCGCGTTAGTTGCCGGCGTAGTAGTGTCCGGTCTCAGGGCAGACGCCGGATCCGCGGAGGCGGCGTCGCTGCCGTACCTTTCCGAAGCGCTCAACCAGGAGGCAAAGATATCCGTGGCAGAGCTGGCCGCCATACGCGTCACGGCCTACTACAACTGCCCAGGCAGCCTTACTACACGGCTGATGAGGCAGAGTGCCCGCTGCTTCCTTGGTTCTACGTCGATCGATCTGTTCGTCGACACACGTACTCAGCCGGGGTGGGATACACACCTTGGAGCGGCCAACTTCAGCGTGAGCGACTCTGAGGTGGCAGCGGCGTACACAGAGGCCGGAGCCGTGGCGACGGAGTGGCTTACGCGGTTCTTCGCTGGGGTTTCACCTCAGAGCATGCGGGTCATATTCACCGTCAAGGGATACCAGATAGGCATCTACAGCGCCGGCCGGTTCGCGATAATCAGGTAACCGGCATGGGCCGGGCAGGTCCGGTTCGCATGTGCCAATCCGAGCAGTCCGCCTGCGCACGCCGGCGAATATGCTGTCGTGCGTAGTCCAAGACTTCAAACGGAGGTGGCGCACGTGCTCTATCCACAGGCCATGATGGACGACCCTGGGTACGCGGCAGGCGCTATGGGTGCTCCTGACGCCCAGTCAGGAGTGAATGCGGCCCAGTTCTTCCCCTGGTTCCGGCCGTTCTGGGGCTTCCCGGGCTGGGGATTCGGCTCATGGGGATTCGGCCGGCCGTGGTGGGGATTTGGCCCATGGGGATTCGGCCGGCCGTGGCGGGGATTTGGCCCATGGGGATTTGGCCGGCCGTGGTTCTGATGTGAAATCTGACTGCAAGGGAGGGCGGGCGAACCGCCCCCCTATTTGATGTAACCGGGAGGGATGGGCATGGCTGGCTCGAAGGATGGCGCTGCTCGTGCGCTTGACGCGGTCTCGCGGATAGTGCGCGAAGCGCGGATGGAGCAGGATGCCGACGGCGCGCGGCGGGCCGTTGCACGCCTTACGGCGGAGTGCATGGGCTACCGTGCCGCTGCCCTCGGCATCATCGATAGCGATGGCCTCCTCAAGTTCACAGTCTTCGGCGAGGCACCCAATTGCCAGGAAGCAAGGGCGTGCCGCGAGGCGCCCACGCGCGCGCCGGACGGGTCTTGGATATCGGCTCCGCTTGCGGGCATAGGTCGCTTTATCGGGACCCTGATCGGCTATGGACATGGCACGGGCACATTTGACGCCGAAGATCTCAGGATACATGCCAGGCTCTGTGATTCCGTGGCTGTCATCCTCGAAGCCCAAATGGCCAGGGCAAACCTGGTCGAGACGATGGACCGGGACGCGGTCACCGGCCTGTACAACCGGAAGCACTTGGTGAAACGCATCCACGAGGAGATATCGCGGGCCGAGCGCTACGGAGGACGCTTCGCGCTGGTGTTCCTGGACATCGTGGGCATGAACGACATCAACGCCTCGTTCGGGTACGGCATGGGCGACGCAGTCATAGAGGCCGTTGCCAGCGCCCTAAGAAGCAGTTTTCGCGGCAGCGACGTCGCGGCCAGATTTGGCGACGATACGTTTGCAGTGCTGCTTCCCGGCGCGGACAAGCCGCAGGGCCAGATCGTCGCCAACAGGATCAGCAGGGTCGCGGCGGGGAATCCGGTCGCGAGCGACGGCGTGAGAATGCAGGGGCCGGACATGGAATGGTGTGTTGTGTCGTATCCGACTGACGGGAGCACTTGCGACGCGTTGCTGGCGGCGCGCAACATGGGGCCGTAGTGTAGGCATGGGCGGGACACCTTCTGCGGGATGGCCAATATGATGACATGGGCAGTTTCCTGCAGGAGTGATGAGAGTGGTTATCCATGTTGTCGTCCCTGGCGACACTCTCTATGCAATTGCCGGTAGATACGGAGTGTCGATTGAGTCGATCGCCGCGGCCAATGCCGTCTCTGATCCTAATGTCCTGGTAGTGGGTCAGGCCCTGGCCATCCCTGTCGCGCGCGTTCCCGCGGCGCCGCTCGTTTATGCAGTCAGGCCTGGGGACACGCTGTATTCAGTAGCTGGGCTGTTCTCCACGACAGTGCAGGCAGTCGCCGCAGCCAACGCCATCGCCAATATCAACCTGATCTATGTGGGGCAACGACTTGTCATCCCCGGATGGACCTACCAGCTCTACACTGTCACGGCCGGCGACACTCTGTCGCGATTGGCATCAAGGTTCTCTACTACGGTCGCGCTCTTGGCGGCAGTCAACCACTTGACCGATCCGAACCTTATCAACGTAGGGCAGTCGCTGATCATCCCCGCAAGATCAGCTCCGGTCGCGCCAAGAACGCCGGTGGAGACGAATGGTTACGTATTCCCCCTGTCGGAGAGCTCCACAAGGCGCATACTCTTTGGTATCTCACACGATCTCACATACGCGAGTGTTTTCAGCTTCCCCGTGGATGGGCGGGGCGGAGTAGCGTATGCCCCGGGGGCGGCCGGACCGGCCGTGAGGGTGGCTCGCTCTCTCGGAATCGTCCCGCTTGCAGTGATATCCAACTTCGACGGCTCGAATTTCGCCCCTGAGCTTGCGCGAAGCGCCATGTCGGGGCCGACGGGCGACGCAACCATCGCAAGTATCGTGGAGTTCGCGGAGTCCGAGGGCTTCCAGGGCATAAACGTTGACTTTGAGAACATGTATGCGGAAGACAGGCAGTTGTACACCTCATTCATTGCGGCGCTATCGCGCGGCGCCCACGCGCGGGGGCTAACCCTGTCAAACGCCATGGCTCCCAAATGGGCTGATTGGCCCGACCTACCGTGGGTCGGCACATTTGACTACGCAGCGCTGGCCCCTCATCTTGATTTCACCATGCTGATGACGTACGAATGGGGATGGTCGGGAGGTCCGCCCATGGCCATTGCCCCTGTGAACCTGGTCAGGCGGGTGTTGGAATACGCCGTCACTAGGATTCCTTCGAGCAAGATCTTGATGGGCATACCCCTTTATGGCTACGACTGGACCGTGCCGGCGCCGCCGGGCGCGTTCGCCAGGACTGTGACGCCCCCTCAAGCTGTTGATCTGGCGGCGCGCTACGGCGTAGACATCAGCTTCGACCAGACTGCCCAGGCGCCGTGGTTCAGGTATGTAGACGAGACCGGCGCGCAGCACGAGGTATGGTTCGAAGACATACGCTCATCAGTGGCAGCGCACGCGCTCATTGAAACGTTCGGACTGCGCGGCGCTAGCTATTGGAACTTGATGTACGACTACCCTCAGAACTGGCTGGCTCTCGAGGATCGCTACATGGTGCGCAAGGTGAGCCGAAAATCACCCGGTCGGGCGATGGGCAACCCGCTCCAGCCGTTCTAGTATGTGTCTGGGACGGTGATTCGGAGGGAGTGATTCTGTGATACGTGACTTGGTCGGGCGCGGTTGTCGTCAGCGAACCGCGCTCGCATGCCTAGTGGGCCTGGCGGTTCTGTTCGGCCAGTCTCGGCCGGCAGTCGTCTCGGCGGCGATATCCCGCATCTTCCCGCAGGTGGAACCGGTTCACATGAGTATGCGTGAGTTCCTGAATGCCGCAATTCGCCTCGATCCGCACTGTGCGGAGGCGAGCGAACGCTTCGCTGCGCGATTCGGACCATCGAGCGGAGCTTCGTCCTGGCGCCCTGTCGTGGGTTTTCGGGCTTCACCATCCACACTTGAGGCATGGGCGGCGGCAGAGGGGCCGTACGGGGCATCCTGTCGCATCGCCTACGAGTCAGGCAAACTCGGCTCAGGCCATGGCCAGCAGACGGCGGCATGGAGAGGGATAGTTGAGGCGCCATTATCATGCATCTCGCGGGTCATTCAGTCCGATGCTGCTGACTTCCGGCAGGCCAAGCTAAGGGCGGCCGAGCTCAGAGTCGCGCAGGAAGAGGCCTGGGCCGCGGCCGCGGCAGTTGGCATGCTGAGAAAGGCTGAGGCCCTTGCGATGCAGGGCGAGGCGGACGGCGCGATACAGGCGTACGGCGAACTCTCTCTGCTAATTGGGCTATCTTCCGATCAGATCAGGCCGGTGGTGGTAACAGGCGACGGCTTGGCGCATCTGGCTGAGCTGATCCGACGCGCGCTTGACGCCGATCCGGTGTTTCTGATGCATGAGTGGATGGCCCACGATCCCGATCTGATCGAGGCGCAGGCCTGCCTGGCGGAGGCCGGCAGCGCCAGCAGCCTGCTTGACGCAATCACCCTGTCCGCCGGCTTTGAGTGGGATCAATCATCGGGCGGTCCTCGCTGGCAGGTAGGGGCGGTTGTTGCAGTGGGAGCGAACATGGTGGGGAAGTCCGGCCGTCCCGCCGATGCTCATGCGCACACGGTTCTGCTTCAGCGCCGCGTGGATGCCCTGAGGGCCTGCAGCACTGCACAGTTCACCCGGGCCTTTGGCCAGCTGCGGTCGGTTTGGGCTGAGCTAACTGAGCTAACGGGATTGGATGACCTGGGAGCGAAGCAGGCCGACGTGCGTCGAACTGCCGAGGTCGACGGCATCGCTTTCCTCGCTAGGCTGGGGGTGTTCGTCTGGAAGTCACAATAGAAGATGACCTTCTCACAGAGGATTTCCGAGGCCGATGTCAAATACCGCGTCAGTAGCGCGGCATTCGCCTGAATCATGTGGGAAGGTGTGGTCCATGTTGAACAGAATGCCCTTGATTCTGGGGCACCGGGGTGTACCCGTCAGCGCCCCAGAGAACACATTGGCCGGATTCCGCAAGGCGATTGAGATGGGATCAGACGGCATTGAGCTGGACGTGCATCTGTCGCGCGACGGCCAGATTGTGGTCATCCATGATGAGCGTCTGGAACGCACGACTGATGGGACCGGGCTGGTTGCCCAGAAGAGCCTCGCCGAACTCGCGGAGCTCGACGCGGCCGCCAAATTCCCGGGCGGGGCTGAGGTTCAGAGGATACCCACTTTGGATCAGGTCCTGGATGAAGTGGGGGATGCATGCCGACTGATCAATATCGAGATCAAGAGTGGCGTTGTGCTTTACCCCGGAATCGAGGACAAGCTGATAGAGCTTGTGCACAGGCGCGGTGTGGCGAGGCGAGTGATCTTCTCGTCTTTCAACCACTACTGCCTGGTCGAGCTGAAACGACTGGCGCCCGAAATGGCCATCGGGCTTTTGTACATGGGCGCGCTTGTCGATCCGTGGCACTATGCGGTGCAGATAGGCGCGCAAGCCCTGCATCCCGTTCACTTCACTGTGTTCCCGGAATTCGTGGCAGGAGCGCACGCCGCGGGAGTGCAGGTGAACGCGTGGACTTGCGACAACCCCGCCGACATCCGCCGCATGCTCGTATCTGGCGTCGACGCGATCATAACCAACGATGTGTCGTTGGCCCTCAGGATGCGGGAGGAGGAATCGAAGCAGTCATGACCGGAAAGCTCGACTATCCTCGCACGTTCACTCTGGGGCTCGGGTTCTTCGCGATCAGCCTGAGCTGGGCGTTGTACAACGCGTTTGTACCCGTCTTTCTCGATAACGTTCTGGCCGACACTGCGCTCAAGGGTACGCTGATCGGTTTCATCATGACGTTCGACAACATCGCTGCGGTCACTTTGCAGCCCTACTTCGGGGCGGCCAGCGACAGGACATGGAACAAATACGGGCGGCGTATGCCCTACATACTCGTGGGTATGCCGCTGGGAGCGCTCTTCTTCGCTCTCATCCCGCTGTTTCGGTCTTCGCTAGTTCCCATGATGACCGCGCTGATAGCGATGAACCTGTCCATGGCGATTTTCCGTGCTCCGACGGTGGCTCTGATGCCCGACATCACTCCGCCTACGCTGCGAAGCAAGGCAAATGGCGTGATCAACCTGATGGGAGGGCTCGGAGCGCTCCTCGCCTTCTTCGTGGGCTCCCGGCTGTACAGCATGAACCCCGCCCTTCCGTTCGTGTTCGCAGGCATCCTGATGATCCTCATCACCTTGGCGCTCCGGTTTCGCATTCGCGAGCCGGAGGTTGTCGAAGGCGCCGGCGAGGGCGGCGAAACAGTGGGAATCCTCAAGGCCCTCGGGGAAGTGAGGCGTGATCCCGACCGCAGCGCCAGGTGCATGCTTCTTGCCATCTTCTTCTGGTTCATCGCGTGGAACGGGATCGAGGCCTTCTTCACGCTGTACGGCAAGGACGTGTGGGGAATATCCGAGGCCAGCGGTGCGTTGTACCTGGGGTTCTTCTCGCTTGCTCTGGTGGCGTTTGCCATACCTGCCGGTTTTTTGGCCACGGCCATCGGCCGAGCGCGCACTATCAAGATCGGCATCGTGGGGTTGGCAGTCTGTCTGTCTATCATAGGCCTGGTCGGCAGCGATGCTCTTGGTCGGCCTGTGTTGGTCCTCCTCAACAAGCTGTTCTACGCAGGATCGACCCGGGCCGACGGTCAGCTTACCATCGTAGGCGTGATGCTCGCCCGGGCATCTGTGATAGTCCCGGCCGTTCTGGCGCTCGCAGGCATGTTCTGGGCCGCGATCAACATCAACTCATATCCAATGGTGGTAGACATGGCCGCAAAGTCCAAAACCGGCGCCTACACAGGCCTCTACTACCTGTTCTCGTCGCTTGCGGCCATCACGGGGCCGCCCGTCTTCGGCCTTCTTAGGGATCTTTTCGGCATGAAGGCGCTGTTCCCGTTCGCGGTGCTGTGCGCGCTCATCGCTCTCGTGTTCATGGATGGTGTGAAAAGGGGAGAACCGCAGGTCTAGGGGGTTATTATCTTGCAGATCGCGATAAGTCTCTATGGTTTTGGCAATGTTGGGCGCGAGTTCGTGAGGCTGCTCAACAGGAAGATGTTGTACCTGAAGTCGCGCCATGGCATTGAGCCGCGAGTAGTGTCGATAGTCACCCGCAGAGGCGGAGTACGGGCAGAATCCGGCATCGATTGGCCGGTTCTGGTGAATCTGGCTAATGCGGGCACACTATCTGAGCAGGAGGGCTTTGTCGGCGGCGCCCCCGATGATCTCGACCGATGGCTGCCTCCGGAGGAATCAGGGGATATCCGGGTGCTGGTCGACGCGACCTGGTCGGATCTGACTACTGGTGAACCTGGGCTTTCGAGGCTGAAGGAGGCCGCCCGGCGCGGATGCCACTTGGTCACTCTCAACAAGGCGCCTCTTGTGGCCGATTTCGACGGCATGGTGCAGGCCGCCCGCAAGGCGCGCGTTCGCCTCAAGTTCAGCGGCGCTACGGCCGCCGGCCTTCCTACCATTGATACTGTGAGGGTGAGCCTTGCAGGGGCCGAAGTCCATTCCATAGAAGGTGTGCTCAACTCGACGACCAACTACATTCTCACGGCGATGTCAGACAACGCACTCTCCTATGAAGAGGCCTTGCGAAGGAGCCAGGCTCTGGGCCTTGCCGAAACCGATCCTGAGCGGGATGTGAGCGGCATCGACACCGCCTGCAAGATACTGGTTCTGGCCAACGCAGCCATGGGCGCCCGCAAGCGGCTCAGCGATGTGAAGGTTACAGGGATAACCGACGTAACTCCCAGGCAGATAGCCTATTGGGCGGTGCAGGGCCGTACGTTGCGCCTAGTAGGAAGGGCCGCTCGCACCGACGATGATGTCAGCATTGAGGTGAAGCCCACACCCGTTCCATACCGGGATTTCCTGGCCCAGGTCACAGGCGATGGCAAGGGGGTGAGGTTCACGACCGACATGTTCGGAGAACTCACTATCGTGGGCGGCGCCGGCGGACCATCGGCAGCGGCCGGTTCGGCTCTGAAGGACCTAGTCAACCTGGCAAGAGCTCTCGACGGCGACCAAGGGCTGATTCCATAGAGGCGGGAGGCGCGCCATGGAGCGCACATTCGTGATGATTAAGCCCGACGGGCTGATGCGCGGGGTTGCGGGGAGGATCATATCGATGTTCGAGACCCGCGGGTTCAGGGTAGTGAGGGCGCGCACCTTAATGATGTCGGAAATGCTGGTGCGCGAACACTATCATCACCTAGTCGAGCAGCCGTTTTTCGGCGAGATCATGGAATACATGATGTCCGGCCCCGTGCTTGCCATGGTCATGGAAGCGCCGAATGCGGTAGAGGCCGCTCGGCAGATACTGGGCGCCACTGATCCAATGAAGGCGGCGCCTGGAACCGTGCGCGGTAGCCTCGCGACTTCAGTCAGGCATAACTTGGCGCACGCGGCCGACAGCCTGGAGGCTGCTTCCGCGGAGATAGAACGGTTCTTCGACCGGGGAGCCCAGTGACAGGGAGATGGGGTTACAAAATGGAGCACCGGATAGTCAAAACGCAGTTCGTGGCAGACCTGAAACCTGGGATGATGGCTGACACGGTCTTCCTCTGCGCAGATGTTAAGTCCAGAATGACCAGGAACGGTTCGTATTTCGCGGATGTGAGGCTGGTCGACAGGACCGGCGAGATCAGCCTGAAGCTTTGGAGGTATTCGCCCGACGCCGCCTCGGGGCTGGAACCAGGCGCCTGTGTGCGCGTAAGCAATGTGCAGGTGGAGGAGTACGGCGGGAGCCTGCAGCTGTCGCAGGATACGTCCAGTTTTGGCCGTTCTGTCGCGCTATGTGATGTATCACAGTGTAATCTGGCCGACTTCGTTCCCGCCACTCCGCGAGATGTTGACGAGATGACTCGCGAGGTCCTGGACGCTGTGTCGGGCGTGTCGAACAAGCCGATCCGTTGTCTTCTTCAGTCATTCTTCTGCGATCCCGAGTTCATGGCCAGGTTCTGCGAATGGCCCGCAGCGATCAGGCACCATCACGCGTACTGCGGCGGTCTTCTGGAGCACACCGT
>Ga0209719_1002231_pt1 | contig 20640 bp, 17 predicted proteins | sample AD_JPNAS2_MetaG_FD_184421 | JGI IMG/M metagenome (GOLD analysis project Ga0209719, IMG submission 184421) | Active sludge microbial communities of municipal wastewater-treating anaerobic digesters from Japan - AD_JPNAS2_MetaG (SPAdes) (version 2) | ecosystem: Engineered > Bioreactor > Anaerobic...
ACTCATCAATTTGTCCCCTTGCTTCAACTAAATACTCTTGTGTTGTTTTAGTTTGAGCTGCAACATTTTGTGCGTATTTAATATAAAAGTCCATTGGAAAGCCACTTTTATAATGCACTTCTAATTGTCCGTAATTTGACGCACTAAAAATTGTATCAAGTGGGTAATATTCACTATTGCCATTTTGTTTAACAACATAACCATCTTGCCAATACTCGCCACTTCTTAAAGTTAAGTTGAGTGGTAAGGTATCAATAGATTGTGGACGGAAGATGTCATCGGCATCGTTGTATTTAAGTGCGATGGCATTATCAACACCATTTGGATATAATGCAGCAATTACGTGGTCTGGGAAACCTACTTCAGTCCAGATATCCATTTGGTCTTTAATTTCATCATTGGTTAATTTAGAGAAAGGAGTTCCAGTATCATTAACAACGCCTGCCCGTTTAAAGGTTGTGATATTATAAATGTTGACATAATCGACTTCCGTCACTACACCATTTGTATTTGATGCCTTTGTATAAACCATAAATCTTTGAAGGTATGTTCTCGTAGATGAAATGCCCGAACGAACATACCAAGTATTTTGAACAGGGTTATCTATTTTTAATGCAGGAATATTAAAACCACTATATCCTGTGTTGATATATGTGACATTTGCCGATGTAGTTCTTACTTTATATGATACATAAAGCAAATCAGTTAAAGGAATTTGTGTGAAATCGTGGAATATAGACATATAATCCCTATCAACATTTCCCGTAATAACAGCAACGCCATTGACCACCGAATTTGTTGCACTTCCTGCTAACCAGAAACTTAAATCACTTTCGTTAAACTCGCTATTGCTAACCAAGTTCGGAACACGGTTCATCAAATCACTGACAAGTTTAATCTTGTTAGTTAAAGCGTGAGTAGTGAAAGTGAATTTATTTGTAGTATAAACAACAGGAGTAACTTTAACTACTTGATTATCAGTAGTATATTCAATAACTTTGTGTGTAACTTCATTATCGCTGACTTTGATTAATTTATAGGCTTTACTAGGTTCAACTGCAATATAGTCAGTTTCTCTTAATGGCACATTGTCGAACATCTTATTATCTAGGAGTTCTTTATATTGTGCATCGCTTAGTCCACCTGGAAGAATACCACGATTGACTAAGTCAGTGATGTTGAAAGCACCTAAATAATCAACTTGTATTTCAGCAAAAACTGAAGCATGACCGGTTTCTATTCTCACAATATCACTAGTTCCGTCTTTGGTAGAAACAAAAGATAATAACTGCCATGAACTATTACCATCATGATTCTGATAAACCATAGGTGAATAAGTTATAAGCCGAACTTTGGGAGAACTTGCCTTAACATAAGCAAAATAATAATATTTATGACCCACTACCGATGTATTATCGTTATTGCTTTTTCTAAATCCGCCTAATTCACTGGTAGGCGTAAAAGTAAACACACCGTTTATAAGAGATTGATTTATATTAGAAGGGCTTTGAATAAACCCATCAGGTATATTATCGCTATTACTATCAACTAACAAATCACTATTGCTAACTAAATTCTCACTCTCTAAACTCGTCAGGGTAGTGAAAGTTCCATCAAGTAAGTTATCTGATTTAGAGATAATCTTTTCAACCACCGTTGGGAAACCATTTTCTACCCAAATATCAAGTTGTGATTTGATTTCTTCGTTGGTTAAGTTAGCGAATGGAATACCATTATCATTTTTAATCCCTTTGCGTATCATGTCAGAAACATTGTAAGCACCAACATAATCGACTTCCATAATTTTACCATTAGCAGTATCAGTATCAGCATATTGATGGGAAACTTCTAAGCGTGCCTCAGTTGTAATACCAATGGCACTTAAAAAATACCATTGTCCATTAACTGGGTTAGATTGGACAGCCTGAATAGAAGCATTACTAGTTCTAATTCTTAATTGATTGGCTAAAGAATTAGTAACTCGACTTTTTGTAAAAACATATAAAGTATCCACAAGCGGAATATCATCTTGAAAAATGGTTCCATAGATTTGCGTTCCATTGCTTGTATTAAATAAATTACCATTAGAAACAGTAGAAGTAGCACCGTATGAAGTCCATGCTGTTGTTCCATTACTAAAATCACCATTGGTAACTATGCTAGTCGGTTCATTCCCAGTAATCTTAATCACATCGCCAGTTTCATCATTAATCTCAAAAGCGTCAGTCGCAGTTATTTCTGTTTGTAGTGCTTCATGTGTGGCAGTGACATATGTAGGAACAAAGATTTCATCGAGTGCTTCTTCAACTGTTTTATCACTTGTATAATCAACTTCGTTTGCGTTGATATTGCCTAACTTAACACCCCAAATGCGTAAAGTTGCAGTTGTGTTTGCTAAATTACCATTTTTTGTATAAACCGAAAATTGCCAATTACCATTTACTAATTGAAAACTTGCATATTCATCTTTTGAAAACATAGCAAGCTCTAATTTAATGCCATTAACTGCTTGAGCTGGTTTAAGTAAAGTGTATTCAACAATTCCGCTTTCCTCAACACGCATAATCGCCCAACTAAACTCACTAAAAACACTATGCGGAAATACAACCGGTGTTTGATTTGTGTATGTAAATGTATCTTGTCCGTTATATGTAATTCTTGTATCTTGTAAAACCGAAGCACTTAATAGATCCGTTATTCTTTGTTCTAACTCAAATAATGTTTCTGCTTTTGTATAACGATTAGCAATATCCGTTGCAAATTGCGTTAATGTATTTAGTAAATCACTATAAGTATAATTTGCCCCACTTGTGCCAAGTCGTGTTGCATAATCACTTTTTAATACTTGAATTAAACCATTAAGAATACTTATATATTCATTATCGCCTTTAACCATACCAAATTGCGTGTTATCGGCTTTACTAATTAAGTATGCACCATTATCGACCCAATTTGTGCCGTTATATTCGAGCTCGTGTTCCGGCTCGTTATCACTAACTTTTGTATATATTAAATTGCCGACTTGATTTTCATAACCACTATATTTATTAGTTAAATAATTATAAATATATAAATCTTTATCGCTTTCTAAAAGTAATTCGCTTAAAGTTTTATCTAATTCACCATAAGAACGGCCGCGAGCATCAATTCGTGCTATTTCTTGGCTAATATCATTTATTAACCCTCTTAAATAAGCATGTGCCGTAGTATTTTCATCATGTGTTGTAATTTTAGAGTTTACTTGTGTCCCACTTTGCCAATCTTTAGTTGTGCCAACTTCATACACGACACCTTTAATTGCATTGCGTAAATTACTATCGCTTACAATTCTCGCACTTACTAAACTAATAACATCATTAGCACTTACATATATTCCATTTTCATTATCTGTCTTAATTAAATTATCACTGCTTTGTAAGTTTCTAATTTCAAAAGTAATAAAATCACCATTTACAACTGGTTTAATACTTTGACTACTATTTGTTGTTAAACTTGTCTTTTTAACATAATTACTTAATAAATTAGTAATGTTTGCTTCGTTAGTATCTAATCTTGATTTAATAGTAGTAATTTCACTATTTAATGTAGCAATTCCACTTGCTAAATTACCAATTTGACCTTGCCAACTGCCAACATACCAGATCAAATAATTATATTGAGCTTGAGTAATTAAATTATCTTGTTTAATAACACTTGGTTCAGCGTTAAAAACAAACTTACCTAACGCAACTAAACTATCAGCATAAGTAAATCTAATTGTTGCTTCATATGTTCCCGCTTCTGTAATTTCATCACTAATAACAAACTTGTAAAAAGTATATTCCGTTAAATCCTTAAAATAACGCATATCTCTATTTTTGTTATATGGTATTTCTTTTGTTATCTTATTAGTAATAAAACTTTTTTCAGTTGAGAACGCACCGCCTGGCTTTCTAAATGTTATCCAAATATCTGCCGGCTCGACATTTTCAATGTAAACTAATACCTCATTTGCATTCAAATCGCCTTGTCTAACTGCTTTATCGTTTATAATCTCTCTTAAAACACCGTTGCTATCAAAATAAATATACATAATTTTATACCTCGCTTGTTGTTTTTATTTTATCATTACTAATGTTATTAGTGTTAAACTCACTTAATGAGTGTGTTTGTGTTTTATATTCTACATAACTTTTATAAAGTGTTTGTTTTAACAAAACTCCTTTAGGAATAACAAACTTTAACTTAAACATTGGTGGTAAAAATGATAATAAATAAGTAATTATTAAACCACTTGAGATAACACCAACACTTATCAATGCTTCGCCTAACCCTTTAACATTTAAGACAACATTAACACTCATCACTCCAAATAAAATACCATTTAATATTTTTCCCACTCTTTTTTGCCAGATCCCTTTTTGTTTATTAAATGTGCTTTCATACTTAATCTCACCGTTATGGGTTATATCATAATAAAGTGGTAAATTAAAGCCGCTTATATCATGTCTAATTGGTTTTAATCTATTAAACTTTTTCTTTTGTTTATCTGTTAATTCATCGTAAGTATCAACTCCACACTTAAACAAGTAATCATCCTCAACTTGTGTTTTTGCTTCTTTGTTTAATTGTCTTACATAATGTCTAAAATCTTTTAATTCATTATTAACACTTTTAATAATTTTGTTATTTAATTCATCGGCCAACTTAAACTCTTGACTTTCAATACCAGCACTAATTCCACTATTTATAGCACTATTTTGAATATTTAAGTTTAACCAAGTTACAAAAAAGATATTCAACCAAGTATTAAGGTCAGTTAAAATCATCTCGATAGACCCTTCAACTCGAAGTGTTCTATATGCTAAATAACCAAAAATACTAATCGCAATAATTATCCACGATATATGTTTATATAATTTGTCTAATAATTTACTTGTCGTTAATTGTTCTTTCATAATTTATTTATTTATTTGCTTTCTTTTAATTCGTTTGCTAATTGTTCGGCCAACTTGCTAAATGTTGCTTTGCCCTCTGCTTCTATTTGATTATCAATTACATTATAAAAATAGTAATGTTCTAAACAATATAAACCCCAGCTGACCGTTGCCACGATAAACACGGCCAAAATATTACCGATAATTGCATTGATAACACTTAAAACTATTGTGCCACTTAATAAAGCGATAAAAACGGCTGTTTTAGGATATTTCTTTTGTAATTGCATTTTGCCACTAATAACTGCTACAACAATTAAAGTTGATAAAATAGATACAATAAATGCGAGTGATAATTTATTACCAGTTTCAACATTGAAAATACTAACTGCAACTAACTTATTTTGTTTATCTTTTTCTACTATTTCATCAAAATCATCGGTAATAAAACGCATATAACTACCACTCTTTAATGTTAACTTTTTAATGCCATCAAACTCGCTAACATTTTTATTTAGTGTAAAGTCGTTGTTTAGATATTGAACATCCATTGCACCCCGTGAATTATCAATTTCTAAATATTTATCATCTTGAATAATTACAAAGTGTGTTTCAATATCAGCAATTTTGTCAACCGGTGTTGCACTTTCAAATAAAATTACAACATTTGGTATTGGTTTAGAATAAATAGCACTAACAACAAGTGTAATACTTATTGGTAATACAAGCGTTAAACTGCTAACTATTTTATAAAGTAATTTTTTAGTGCTTTGTTTCATTTAACACACCCTCAATTATCGCTCTTGTTTCTTGTGATATTAACTTGCTTTCTAATCTTGTTTCTAAAAAAGCCGTTAATAATTTATTGTTATTTTCTAATTCCATTTTAATTTTATCATATTTAACACCAATGCTTTTTTGATATTCATTAACTTGATTTAATGTTTCAAGTGTAATTTTCATCGCTTCATTAACTAATGTTCGAGCTTGATTTAATTTTCTATTTAAGTATTCATTTAATCCAATTCCAAAACCACCAGTTAAAGCCAGTCCACCACTGGTTATATAATGTGTAATTTGTTGCTGTGCTACCGTTAAATTAAAGCCAAAAAGTGATACATCACCTAAATAACCACTTATAACCTCAATTCCAGCAAGTGCGACAAATCCAAAGCTAATTATTAGTGAAACAATACGCACTATTTTTGCAATCGTTCCTTTTATATCTTTTCTTTTTTTATTAACTAATTGTTGTTTACTCATTGCCTAAATACTCCTTTATTGTATTTTCAAAAATAACTACTAAATCATTTACTTTATTGCGTAAACTTTCTAATTCGGCTTCTAAAATGTTTTTTTCGGCTTTTAATACTTCAATTTCTTGTTGCTGTCTATTGATCTTTGAATATAAATCGTTTAGAAAAGCACTCTTGTTTGTCGCCACTAAATGCTTACTTTTAATGTTGTAAACTAAAATAGATCCATCTTGCACTTGCGACAAATCAACATCTAATACAATTTTTGCCATAACTTTTTATTCTCCTTTTATAATTCTATTATACAATAATTTTGTATTTTGTTATTAAATTCATTATCAGTTAATTTTTTTACTTCGCCAATTAAATCATGACTTTGATTATAAACTCGTAAATCACCATTGTTTAACATTGATATATATATGCGAATAAACCCTCTTGCTCTATCAACATCTTTTACATTAACTGCAAACACTAATTTGTATGATGAACTTTTTAAGTCATAAAACCAAAACTCCATTGTTTTTAAGTTTTCATTAAATTGAATACTCGTTAAATCAATATTTATACACGGCTTGCCATTATAAACATCATAAGTAAATATATCACTTATTTGTTTTGTTGTATTCATATAATAAATGCTACTGCCGTTAGGATTATTTTTATCTATGTCGCTATCAGTCAACTCCTCACTTATTGCATGTTTCTTTATATGTTCTTTTCTATTTATAACAAACATATTTTTTTGATAAGTTGTGGTAATTGTATCGAGATTTTCCAAAACATAAAAACCGGTAATTGTTTCACAATTATTAGCACTTGGATTTTGATAACCATTATAAAGACCATTTGAGATTGCATGTAATTGAAAATTCACTCGATCAATAACACAACCATAACTCGTTGTATTACTATCTCGATGAGATTGATTATAAAATAACGGATTGCTTGAACTTGTCCCAGTGCCTAATTTCTTAAAAGTCATTGTTATATCTTTATTTTGATACTCTAATTGCCATTTCAAAGGAATAAAAAACAAATAAGTTCTTGTATAAGCCGTTGCCTTACCACTTATCTTTATTTCATTAGTTGATATACTAATAATTTTTTCAGCAATAATTTCTAATTTTGACTTAAGTGGTTCATCAAGTATAAAACCATCATCGTTGTTCCAGTGTGCTATAAAATTAACAACATTATTAACTGCTAAATTATTTATTTGATTATTTGGTATATTTAATTGTAATGTTCCATCATATGCATATGTTGGTTCACTTCCAACAACTCTAACAAATTGATGAGTTGACACATACACTTGATCCGTAAAGCCGCCGCCTTTAACATCTTGAATTGTATAAGTTTTATCTACTTTATTTATATTACCGATTAAATCGCTTAACTCCATTAACTTGGGCGTAATTATTATATCCTTATCTTTTGTTATTGTTTCAATTTGTAAAGTATAATCCAACAACTCTTTATTGTCTTTATTCACTTTATAATTATTACCTATTAAATTAGTGCAATTACTTAATGTTATATTTTGTTCTGGTAATTTGAATAATTTATTATAAGCATTAACCACTTTATTATAATCGTACTCTTTTGGTAATGTTTCATACTCATTTATATCATCAATGTGTCTAAAATAAATGCCTATATTTTCAATTTGACCGGTTTCAATATCATCGACTAAAATAAACCAATCTTGCATAGAGCCAACTTGTGATAACTCTTTTTCTTTTATATATATTCCACCAGAAACATTATCATACATTTTTATATTAAAACCTAATGAATTCCCACTTACAAATCGGCTTATATCACTTAAATAACCTTTACCACTTTTATAAAACATACCACTATTTATCTTTTTAGGTGTCTTAAAATCATCTTTGCTTGTTAATAATTCACTTGGTGAAAATGCACTCAAAATATCAAACTCGACAAAATCATCAAATTGTGTGAACTTTATATCTAAATAATTATCAACTATGTAATGTTCTTTACTTAAATATAAATATACTTTTTTATTTTCTGCTTTAATAACACTTTCATCAAAAGGTATTAAATTAGTTGTTCGGTGTTTTGCGTAGACACTTGTAAAATAATTCTTTAATACATAATCTTTACTACCATAATAATTTGCTTTAATTATATTATTATTAAAACTTATATCTCGCTTAAAAATAACTATATCATCGCCATATACACTGCCTAACTCTTGTATATCTTGTAAACTTTCATGATTACTTGCCAATGCGACAATTTCATTACCTAACCTATTAACCTTTTCTTTTTGAAAAACTCCATCACTTTCTAAAAGTGTTAAACTCGAGCTTGGATTATCATTTATAGTAATATTACCAAAATCATTATCTTTGCTGTGTATTAAAGAACCATTATAAAAGCCGTTATAATCAATTTCAAAAAAGATACCTTTTAATTTTAATGCACCAACCTTATTATTATCGCTAAATGGACTAATTATATTTAAGTGATAATTAGTTGTTGAGTATGGTTCAATAATAGATCCTTTTTCTAAATTATCACGAATAAGATTATAAGCATTAACTCCAAGTGGACTGATACTTAAATCAACAACTCTTACTATATTTTCAATATATGTTTTTTCAGTAGTAGACCACCAGCCAGATGGAAACTCATAACTTGTCCCCCATCCAGTAATAAAATTACTGCCAATATCATAACCGATTGTTGCCAATCTATATTGTGCTAATTCATCAATTGTGTTTGGCATATCGGTTTCAAAATCTTGCCAATCTTTACTTAATAAATTGCGTTTTTCATTTGGAATTACAATTTTAGTTATATCTTGCTTACATAGTATTTGTGCGATAGTTTCCGTGCCATCACTTGTTGCCTTAATTCTTACTCTTTTGTAATAACACATAAGCACTTTATTTATATTGTAAATTGGGTAGCGAGTTTCTAATCTTAAATTACTTAAAGTTAATAATGCTTCATCACTATTTCTAAACCCTAATTTTTCAACAAGTCTAATTGCGTTATCTTGACTTAAAGCATTTTGATAACTCTTTTTAAGATTTTGCGTATATGTTTCACTACTCATTGAGCTTTGAATATCAATTAAACCTTTTTCATTAAATATGCCTTTTCTTTCGGTTAAATCCATAGCACCAATAACATTATTTCTAACAGTTGGTAATCTATCTTTAGTTATCATTAAATTAGTAAATAGATCTCGCAAATTAGGATTGTTAAGTGAGAAGTCCGGTGCATAAACTTTTTTATATATATTTTCAAGTGCTGGATCTAATTTATACTTACCTTGATATTCCCACTCACTACTATTTTTTATTACTTTAATCTTTGGGTTATATTGAGTTAAAAATCTATTTAAGTATTGCCATACCGATATTTTCTTACTATTTTTAATCGGTTGTGTAATTGATATATTCGGTAATTGAATAACTTCGAGCCCTTTTGTTTCACTCATTAAATTGATAGTGTATGAATATTTATTAGTCGCTTTATTAAATACTTCGTTATAATTATCAACTAAATATCTTTTAACAATTATTGGTAATAAAATAGGTGTATTTATTGTTCTTTCAATATAAATATAATCAATTACATGATCGCCACCTTCTAATTGTAAAACTCTATTATTAAATAATAATGTTGTTGAATTATAAACTGCTTGATAATCTGTATCGTTAACTCTTTTAAGTTGATATTCTATATTATCAATACTAATGCGATTATTAACATTATCTACCATTTCATAAGTATTTATAATGCTATCAATAGTTAATGTAGTTATTTCTTTTGTTCTTTCATAAGTAATTTCAGTTGCATATTGTCCGGTTGCTTGTGGATCTATATATGCATCTCTACTTATATAAACACTGTCACTATATCTCAACGGTCCTTCTAATATATAAAATGAATACTTATCATTGTTATAATCAATTCTTGCATTGATAGACCAACCATAAACACTGCTTGTAAATGTAATAATGTTTGGGTTAGTTTGCGAATAACTACCGACAAACTCAACACTTGTAATTGTATGGTCGCTTAATTTTTCTACATTTATAAAAATCGTTAATGGCGTATCTAACAAATAATCAGTTTGTAAACCTTTCAAATAACGAATACAACCATCTATTGCATTTCCACTAAAGCTCGTTTTAATTTCATAATTACTAACACTTACATAATTAAAAGCATCATAACTTACTTGATTTGATAATGAACCCGTTTTCGTTTCTATAATTTCAAAACCTTTTTCAATAGTAAATGGAATTGATATTAAATCTTTTGCAATTTCAATTCGTACATCATCATAAGGTTTTAATGATGATAATTTATCTATATTGTGTAATTTAATTATTCCACTATCTAAAGTTTCATTAAACTCATCGCTTAAAACAAAATTATTTATTAAATTGCTTACTTGTTTATTATTTATATAAATCATAATCTTTTAATTTATTGTTCCCCTACTCTCATTTGTTAAACCAGCTCTAATTCTACTAAACACTATTTCAGCATTAGTTTGATTAAGTGCCATTTGTGATTGGTCTAATTTTTTATAAATGTTAAAGCCCTCATTTATTCCCCAACCAACACTTGCAATTGTGCCACCAATAATAGCACCCCATACTCCACCAGCACTGCCTAATTTAGCACCACCAACCATAGTTAGTGCGAAACTACCAACACGACTAATTGTATTTATTGTATTATCAAGTGCTTGTTGCATTAAGTAGTTTTCTTTAAGTGTAAAATGTTTGTTTATGCTATATGTAGCAACATTTTTTACAATTCCTTTAACTTGATTAAATGCTTGATTAACTAAAATTGTAGATACTAAACTTTCACTACTTGCCTTACCAGTCGCCTTTGTATCACCACTATTGTTTAATTTATCAAGAACATGATCTTGTCCTTTTTCACCGGATTGCGTTATCTCAATAGTGATTTTTCTTGTTTCTGCCATAATTTATTATTTATTATTTGCCTCTCGTTAAAGTTATTGTTATTAGTGGTAATTGTCCTAACTTGTTAGAGTTAAGAAAATTAGCAAGTTGCATTTCAATATTATTATATGCTTTATTCTTATAAACAAAATTAAACTTAAATGTAGTAAATGCGTTTAGTGTTTCATTAAATGCATCATCTAAAATTGCATTAGTTAAATAATTATTATCAGTTAAATAAAATACTAAATTGATAGTTAATGTGGCTTGTATTGCGTGAGCTTTAGTTTGCCCTTTTTCGTCAAAATATGTATCTGGTGATAATTGAATAGTGTAATCAATATCACTGCTTAATAATTCTAGCTCTTCCCACTCTTGCGTTAATTCATTATAAACATTTACATTTGTTAAGTGGTTTGCATTTGGTGAGATTAAAAGTGTTCCGTTGAGTGTATATAACCCTCTGTAGCCGTCGTAGACCTCATTAAATGCACTTAATAAAACCGGTGTTAAATAAAATTGCGTTATGGATCCATCATCATTTAATTTTGTGTTATATATTTCTGCAAAAGTTCTTAATAAAGTTTGAACTTTGCTTAAGTTATCGTGTTCGCTTAAAACTACTAATTGTATAGGTTGCACCGTGTGGCCGGCCGTTATTGCACTTTCTAAAAATTGAACGACAACATAAATCCGGTTAGGTTCGTTTCTTGTTAATTCACTTTCAATATATCTTTCATTACCTACTACAATTTCAATATCATTATTAAAAATATTTGGTGAACCAATTACAATTCTTTTTAAGTTAGTTTCTATTAACAATATAACTTTTTCATTATAACTATAATTACTCATAGTAAACTCTCGCTTTCAGTCCGTGCTTTTTAATCCAACGATTTATTGCATTTGTAATTTGATTTTCTAAATACGAAGTATGTTTACCACTGAATCCACCAGTTATATTAACTGCTTGTGCGTATGAACCCTTACCAGTATAAATAATTACTCCCTCATCTTTATATTTTTCAATATCATACATTTCACCTGGAATGTCAATTTCAATACTATTTGCATTTATTTTCACTTTAATTGTGTCCCTTAAATTACCACTTAAAAATACTTCAGCAAACTCATCTTTAAGCCCATTTATAATCTCACTTGCTAAATCTAAATTATTTATATTATTCATTTCCCAATACCTTTTAATTGTAAATAATAAATATATTTTGGTCGTGTCATATACTCGCTAATCTTTGCTGTTTTTTGTAAGTTAGTAATTCGCCACTCACTCCCCCTTAACCTTATTTTATCATTAACTCTATAACCCCAGTCATCACTTGTCTTAATAGTGATATTAGTCGCTGTTGTTAAAATCAAATTACCAACTATATTATTGTCTTTTGTTGTTGCCGTTATTTCTCTAAATCTAAAGCGATATTGAAAAGTGCTATTTTCATTATTATTATCGCTGTCTTTATTATTATTCTCAACTTTACGCAATAATAAACCAACTTCGTTATATTCTCTTTTTGAAACAATACTAATCATAATTATTTATGCTAACTCCAATAATTTTATGTTTGTTAATGTTAAATCAATATCAAAATCTTCTATTTCATATTCTTTTTGAAGCACACCATTTAATCTTATATATATTCTTTGACTTGTTAATTGTAGTGTTAATACTTTACCGACTAATTCATCGCCAGTTAATGTAGTTGTTTGTTGATTTTCATTATCTTTTATTTCTATTTTTTTATCACCATACCAACCGCTATATAAAATTAGATAATTTTTAATTGTATCACTACTAAACATATTACTTGTTAACCAATTCTCAACACTCTGATTAAAAATAGCAACAAAACCAAGTCCAGTGTCGCCCTTTGCTCCATCTATCGCTTGAGCTTTAACTCCAGTATCAACCCCACCAAGCCACCAATTACCATTATCAGCAATGAAAGGTGTTAATCCATCTTTGCCCGGATCTCCTTTTTGTTGAATAACTTGTTGTGTTTGAATTGCATATGTATCACTCATTGCATTGATAGTGCCAGTGCCTTTTTTGTAAATATGTTTGTTTAAGAAACCTCCGTTATCAAGATGATTATAAGTTGCTGGACTTATTGCAATTACATTAAGTGATCTCCTATCTGCTACAATTCCTTTATCTTTATCATAACCACTATCACTTGATATATCACCATTTTTTAACACATAATATGCTTGTTCTAAAAGTGCCAATTTATATTGTTCTTTTTGATAATCAGTAAATGTTTCCCAAAATGTATTAAGTCTATAAAAGTAATTAGTGTTAATCCAGGCTTCTAATAAGTTTTCAATTCTACATAAAAACGCATTAACTCTATCACTTGAATTATCGCTTTCTGGTAGTTCGATTTCTAAATCAATACCAAAATATAATTTGAACTCATCTTTTGTAATAAATCTTGTCTTGAATTCCATAAGTTTATTTTATACTCAACTTTCAACTTTCATATTTTTATTTTAGCATATAAAAAAAGGAATTGTATATTTTTCAATTTTTATACAACTCCTCTTATAAATATTTGGTTAGTTAATTAGTTAGTTAATAACTATGTTCCTTTTGGAATATTAGTGTATTTTGGACTAACTGCAATAATTACACCACGAGCATTAACGAGTGCAAAATATCCTTTATCACCACTAAATGCTGTAAAGTCAGTGCCAACCGTAATTGCAACTGCACTTGCATACTCGCTAATTCCTTTACCAACTTCAAAACCACTATCACCAGCAAGACCGTAAATTGATCCAGTGTGTCCTAATGGTAATGTTGCATAATCAGTAATCTTTGTCTTACCACTTGCACCAGCCGATAAAGCAACATTTAATTTAGCTGTTTTAGTTGTAGCAAGTGTATTGCTTACATGTGCGTATACACCAGTTCTTAATCTTTCTGGAACAAATAAATCGTGATAAACACGGAAGTTGATTTTGTAGCCATCAAAATCTTGCACTTGATCTGGTGTAAACACTCTTACATTGTCAACTTTGACTACTGGTAAAACTACACTTTTATCAACTAATAAGAAGTTAATAATTTTGGATGTTGCACTTGGGTAGAACCCACGAACTCCAGCAACTGCCCCAGTATAAAATCTGCTTGTTGGGACTTCTTCAATTACTCGACCTTCATATTTTGTAATTGTAAATGATACTCCTTCAACTGCACTCTTATACTCTACTTGAGTTAGTTTTCTTTGTAATTCAGTTGTATTTCTAATTTGCGACATAACACTTGGATTGACAAAGAATACTTGATTTTCGCCATCAACTTCTGCTTCACTCATAAACTCAATTGCTAAATTGAATTCGCTAATAATTGCATTATCACCAATTGCGGCTTCTTTTCTATTACCAATTAAGGTTGTTGTTTGAGCGGCTAAAGTTGCAAAGCGGAGTGTATCAACTTCTGGGATAATATGTTGGTCGATATATGCACCAACTACCGTTCCCATTAGTTGACCGGCCAATTCCTCATCATCCATTGCATCAATTTTTAATTGAGCTCCACGATCATATCGTAGTGTCTTGGCTTCCCAAGTAGCACCAACATCGCTACCAAGATAGCCTCGCCCGCCTTGATCGCCAGCTCCAAATTCGCTATAACCACCAGCGGCTGTAATTTGAGAGTTATTAGCCCTCTTATAATCGCTTAACCCTTCCATTTGTAAGTTAAGGATTTTTACGGTATTTCCACCGGCGAAGTCAAGTTGAATTCGCTTTCCATCAGTTTCTAATACCCGTGATTTTGATTTTTGAGCGAAAGTTAAAACAACTGCTTGGCTCAAATATTTTTTAATTAGTTCGATTGCGTTTGCCATAATAATTCTCCTATTCTACACCTAAAAGCTCAAGTGCTTGTTTGAGTTCTGTTTGTTCTTTTAGTTTCGCCAACTCTTGAATAGCCCAATCGTGTTCCTCTTGGGTGATTTCTTGATCGGCTAACTTTTGGTCTAAAACTTTAACAACTTCATCATCAGTAAGCCCTTGTTCTAAAAGTGCGGCCAATAATTCTTTAATTTTTTCCATAAGTTTATTTTCCTACTTTCTAACACCAAATAATCGCATTGCTAATTTTTCCTCATCGTTAACTGGTGCTTCTTGCTTTTGACTTCCAATTTGCACCGGTTTAGTGGAAGCCACCCACTCTGGATGAGTTTTTAATTCTTTCAATAGATTTTCAGTTGTTAATTCAATTTCTTTGCCCTTAAAATATGTTCGCACATCATCGTATCTTTTTTGAGAGATATTATTATCAATGAATAGCATTTTTTCTTTAAGTGCATTGTTTTCCGTTTTTAAAGTTTCAACGGAATTAAGTAATTCATCATACCCTTTAAGTTTATTAACTAATTCTACAACGGCTTCATCGGTATCCACTCCTAATTGTTCGTGGAATTTTTCTTTTTGCCTTTTTAACCTACGCTGTATAATTTCGTTAACATCTGTTTTGGTAAATGTTTTTTCACTACCTTTTGGGTCATCCAAATTATCATCATTATCTGCTGATTTTGGTTGTTCTGCTTGGGGTTGTGGTTCTTGTTGTGGTTGTGGATTTGGTTTTTCATCACCTTTTGGCTCTGGTGCTGTTTCCTTTGGTGGTTCTAACTTATCCTCAATTTTTGGTATTGGTAGTTCCGTTTCTACTTTGCTTTGTCCGGATTTAATTTCTTCAAGTGTCATTGTTTAACCTCCAATGATTAAGTAATTTTAATATAACATATTTATTTTAGTTTGTTAAACTTTTCAATAAGTTTTGCCATTTTTTGATTAAAAACTTATCTTTAGTAATTGCATGTCTTAACTCTTGAGTAGATTTAACTTTGTTTAATTCAGTATGTAATTCTAATCTTTCTTTATATTTATCAATAATCGCATTTATGTTTTTTTCATTATAATTGCCTTTTTTAGATGACATATTATGTCGTAATGTTTGCCTTAATTCTCGGTCGCCCTCTTTCATAGTCATTTTATTTTTAACTAATAATTGCCAAGTTGGATTGTTTAACACTTCACTAACACTTAACACTTTTGCAAAGTGGCGACAATTCGGCCGAGTAATCATCCACACTGGTTTATCAATAACCCATTGATAACTTTTAATATTGTTAATTCGTATATAATTTTCAATTGCTACTTTTAATTCATTATTACTATTACTAATTAACTTTTTCCAATTTTCATCAATATAGATTTGACCTTGGTATTCTATATGGTCTTTCGCACAATCACTATGTTTGCTAACTAAAAAAAAGACTTTAGGATCATCTTTATTTATCGGTCTTTTTGAGCTTAACATTTCTTTAAGTAATTTTTCTTTTGCTTCACTTTCTTGTTTGCGCGTTTCTTTATAAACACATTTACTTAACTTATTACTAACTTGTAATTTGTTAATCGCCAATAAAAAAAGTGTCGCCACCCACTCTTGATTATCTAATTTTTTATCATCACCACTACTTTTAATAGTAGTATTTTTAGATCGATCTATTTCTCTTTTTATTTGTTTACTAATTCTTAATGCTGGTTTATATAAAAAAGTATCTTGTAAAGTTTCTTTTTTCAAGCGAGTGTGTAAAGCGTTATTGTTTTTATTGTTAATAACCATTTCGTAAATACTAACAATAATTTTATTCTTAACCGACAAAAGCCGTTTAGTTTCTTTTGCTTTATTCCGTTGTATTTGTATCAATTGAGCTTTCATCTAAATAAATATCATCACTTTCAAAAGATCCTAAATCTAAATTATCTCTTGCCCTTATTTCATTTAATTTGTTTATTTCCTCTTGTTTTTCACTATCATTTAACATATCACCCCATAATGCCTCAACATATCTTTCGGTAGATATCGCACCACTATTATATGCTGGAGTGAGTGCTTGTAGTTTGCTTTCAAAGCTGGGACTGCCAAACTCATTATAAATAACACTAAAATCGTATTCTTTATCAAATGTTATTTTATCTGTTTGCATGAACTCGGTTAAATCAAGTGCAATTTCCATTACCTCTTTAATAATCTTTCTTTGTGAAGCAATAATATTATTTCGTGTCATTAAAGTAATCTTTTCTTTTTCTCTTTGAGCCTCTGCGTTATCTTTTTTAGCAATATCAATACCCATTGTCGCTGGGCTTAAAATACCAGTTAAGAATATATCAATTTTATTTTTAACTTCCTCTTGATATTGATTAAAGTTAAGTTGTGGTTGCGTTGTTTGTATTCTTTCACTGCCAACCGTTCCATCTGGGCCAGGTAAATTACTCGGTGCTTCAATAAATTGTCTATTATATGCTTTTGGTAAAACTGGGTTGCCATCTGGTGTTTTCTCAAGCAAACTCGTGGGGTAATATTCTACCGGAGTGCTAACTCTAACAGTTTGACTTGCTTGACTTAATGCTTGGTCTATGTCATCTAAAATATCTATTTTGCTTTCAAAAATACCAAGACCATAATATTTATCATTTGGATTATGCAAAATACGACATGGAACACCCAATATATTTTTATAACTTGGAATAAAAATCGGTTGTAAATTAGAAAGTTCGGGAACTTCGCTTAACTTAACTGGTGTAATATTATTATCTGTTCCTAATAAAAATAAATTGTATTCTACATACGAACCGGCTTTAATTCCTTTTGTTTCATTATCTTGCTTTAATGATCTTGTTTCAAATAATACATATTTCTTTTTATCAATTTCATAATAGTTCAAATAAATGATTGCTTCTATTCTGCGATTTTTACCAATGAACCTTACATTTTCTGCCTCATAATATTCAATGAGTGGATATTTATATTGCTTATCAATGTTAAACTTAAATGCCCCCCAACCTTGAGCGATTGTTAATGGTAATTGTTCTTGATATACCATTTTTGTAAAATCGTTATAATCCATAATATTATCAATTAGTTTTTGAACTTCCGTATTTTGACTTTTAATAATATGGTCGCCAATAACATTAACAAGTGTTATAACCGTTGCATTTGCTAAACCACTATGCACTTTTTTAACGGCCGCTTCTCTTAATGCTCTCGCCCAAAAATAATTAGTAGTAGCATAATCGCTCGGCTTTATAAAGTCCTTTTTCATATAAAAATATTCAATTTCAGCACTATTACCCATATACCATAATTTGAGTTCATGTGCTTTTGCTATTCTGTTTTTTTCTTGATCGCTTATATACTGAAAAGTCGAAGTATTAGGATTATTGTGTATATGTTCTATTTGTAAAAATGATTTAATTTTTTCACGGATCCAATCAATAATTAACATAATTTATAATTTCCCCTTTTGTGTTCTCATAATTTTATTATACACTAAACAAAATAAAAAATTATTAGATTTTTATTGTGTGCCATAATTGTAATTCATTAACATACGAACTCCAACTATATTCCATCGCATCTTGTGTATGATCATCCCCAATAAGTCTAATCTCGCCTTTTTCACCACTAACTGCTGTTTTATGTTCTCTAATTAAATTAGGACATAAACTACTAACAAGATAATTTCCGTGTGCCATTAACACTCTTATAAAATAAACTCGCCGTGATATTGGGTATTTTGTGCTACCTAAAAATACAAAATTATACATATTATTTTGTCGAGCTAAATATTCTAAACCCTCTCTAAATCCAATATCAGCACTGTCGACATAAACAAATACTTGACCTTTCATTAAGTCTTGGTGCGACTGATATTTAATCTGCCACATTTTAAGAACATTGATTATTTCTTGCATAATTTCTGGTTCGGTTTTTTTCTTGACTGCGTTTGAGTGGTAATATTCATCAGTTGCAATAATTCGCTTTCTATCCCAAGTCAAACCACTCAAAACCATTGTTGTAGCACTCTTACTTGTTTTATTTTTAGTTGCATCACTTAAACCAGTATCAATACCAATTGCATATCGGCCAAACCGAGTTAACATTATTTTTTGTGGTTCAGCAATTAAACTATCGTTCCACTCTGGATAAAGTCTATCACCAACCACACCCCACATACCGAGTGCCTCAACTTTATATATCTCGGGTGCTTTAATTCTTAAGTTATCCATTGCTAAATCATAAATGTTTGTATCTCGAAACTCATTAACTTTATATGTTGATATGTGTAAATAAAGTCCCTTACCATAATCACCAATATAATTTGGATCGTGATAATCCATATAATCGTTAAGTAATAACTCTTGGTAATCATCCTCTAAATTACCCTTAAAAAACTTATCGTATAACCAATGTTCTTTATTCCAAGCATTAAATAAAAATGTAATTTGAAAAAAATAACCTTTTGGTAATTTGCCACGAATAGATCCATCTAACTTTCTAAACTCATCATAATCTTTAATTTCAAATGCTTCTTCAATGTAAACATCTGTAAAAAAACCAACGGTGGCTTTCAAGCTCGTTAATTTATCTGCATTATCAAAACCACGAAAAACAATTACTTGTCCGGTTGGAATATAAGTTATTATTTTATCTACACTATTGACCTTAAAAAATCTGCTTAATGATATTTCGGGATTTCTAAAATCTGGCTGGTTAATAAGCGATAGTATTGTATTCCAGGTGGTAATTTTATGGCTATTCTCTGTTTGTCTAATAATTAGTATATTTCTTAAAGGTTGAGTAAGTATTTTGTTTATACTCTCTTGACCTAACATATTATAAGTTTTCTTTGAGTTTCGAGCTCCTTTATATAAACGATATCTTGCTTTACAATTAGTCCACCAACCATTGTTATATCCTTTACCAATAATCTTTTGCATTGATAAAGTATAAGAATTATTATCATTACTATTACTACTTGTCTTTAACATCGTTGATAATTTTAATTCCTAATTCATCAGCATTTATACTGATCTCTTGTTTATCACCATAGTTTTTAGCATCTCGCATTTTCAAAAGAGCATGTGAAGCTCTCCAATCTTGCAATCCAGCATTCATTATATTTTGCAAGTTTACTTCAATAAAACTACTATACGCATTATTATATAATTCCATAAATTGTGAATATATGGTATCTTTCCCTTTTTCTAAATCTTGATTACCTTTCCACTTATAATCTTGAATAGTCGCAACTGCAATTCCACTACGGCGACAAGCATCTGCATCACTCATCCCAAGTGATACGGCTTTCAAAAATAATTTAACTTTTTTTGGATGAGCTACTAATAATGCTTTATTACCTCTTTTATCAACTTTCTTTTTAGTAGTAGTAGATTTTTTAGTAGTAGTCTTTTTTGCTTTAGTATTAGTAGTGGTTTTTTTACTAACTTTAGGTTTATTAGTAGTTTTAGTTTTAATAGTATTATCTTTCTTTATTTCTTTTTGTTGTTCCATAATAATATACACTCCCTTTACATAATTTTTAATATATTATTTTGTATCCACCACTTTTCATTTAGTTATTGTTGTTATTTCATATAGATAAAGTGTAAAAACTATATGTTATT
>Ga0209719_1002233_pt1 | contig 20629 bp, 14 predicted proteins | sample AD_JPNAS2_MetaG_FD_184421 | JGI IMG/M metagenome (GOLD analysis project Ga0209719, IMG submission 184421) | Active sludge microbial communities of municipal wastewater-treating anaerobic digesters from Japan - AD_JPNAS2_MetaG (SPAdes) (version 2) | ecosystem: Engineered > Bioreactor > Anaerobic...
TCGAGGTTGACAAAAAATGCAAGAAGCCCGCCCTCTGATTGCGCATCGAGGCGCAGCATGTACTCGCCCTGTTTCACCACGATCGGTGTGATGTTGGTCGGTATGTCGTTGAATAGCACCGCGCAGTCGAGCCGGAACCCCGCTGCAAGTTGCAGGTCGGCGTGACTGGGCAATTCGGGTGCGGCGGAGGCTGCGTTCAATGCTAAGCCGCCGTGTTCCGCAGACACGAAGGTAGCACCGTCGGCACGCCAGTGGCGTCCGTGTTCCGTGCGGTCGCGCAGGTCACCTTCGAATGGCCAGAGGCCGATCCCTTGCAAACCGTCGTCCGTGCGCTGGATGCTCAGCGTATCGATCGCGCCGTGAAACGGGCCGACGCGTAACGGCCCCCAAGTGGTGGCCGGAAGACCATCGCGGGCCGTGCGCGTCGTATCGCCATTCACGGTTAGCCAGAGGCCCTGTTCGTCCCATCCAGCCGCTACATCGTACCAGACATTGGTGGTCACGCGGACGCGTCCGTTAACGCGCGGCTCCCAGACACCGGTGTTTACGAAAAAGCCGAACTGGCGGCCCTCCGATTCGGGATTGACGCGCAGGATATACTCGCCGTGATTGTAGCTGCCCTTTATGGCGACATCAATCCAAGCGTTGCCGTCCGCCAGCGCGTCAAAGCGCACGCGCGTTTCGATGCGCATACCGCGCGCGAGCCGCAGACCGGGCGCGTCGGGGATGGTTGCCGCGCTCCCTTCCAATCGCAGCGCATGACCGTCCCGCGCCGCCACGTACTGCGGCGTGCCCGTTATCTTCGCGTGCAGGCCGTTGCCGCTGCTGTCCGCCAGCGAGCCGTCAAACGTCCAGCGTCCGCCTGGCGCGGCGAAAACCGCCGCGCCGGTGCTTGCGATCACCAACAGGAGGCACACGCCTCGTGTGCGCGGTACAGCCTTGTAGTCACTCTGTTGCGTGTCCACAACGTCCACGAAGTCCACAATGTCCATGAAGAACGATCCCGATAGCGATCCCGAAAAACTCCCAAATCCTAACTCCTAAATGCTAACTGCCATGCGATCATTTCTGCCAGTACTTGACCCTGAGCGCGGGTGTCGTTCCTTGCGATGCCTTCAACGAGGCGATGGCCTGCTCGTCACCTTCAAGCGCCTTCAGCAGCCACTCGCCTTCCTTACGGCAGATGTCATCCTGAAGCGGGAAGAAATGCTTGAGCAGGAAGAGAGCGTAACGGGAGAAACGGAACTCGCCGATGACGGTTTGCCGTTTTGAAACGGGGTCGATATCCACCGCCGCACAGTTACGCAGGCGGATGTTCTTGGCCAGCGACGGGAAGTCCAATTGCTCAGCCAGAACCAAGGTGTAGGCGGGCTCTAGACTTTTGGATGAGTGGGCATCAGTGACTCCGATACCGGCGATCTTTTTGCCTTGCGCACGCAGTTCGTTGTAGTGGAGGATGCCGAGTTCGCTACTGTCGCAATTGAGCACTTCCATCGCGTCAAACTTCGCCGTTTCCAACAGATAGTCGGAAACGATCGCAGGGATATACTGCCGATAGGCTGGCCGCCAGTAGGGGTGGCAAAACACGGCGATGCCGCCGCAGGCACGGATCTTGTCCCAAACCGCGAACGAGGCGGCGATTTGGTGCTTGAAGCGATCGGGAATTGTGTCCGGCAGTTTGGCCCGTTCCGCCGCGACCGCCTGATCGTACTCGGCCCTTGATTTCGTGAACCAATCCGTCATGCTCTCCGACGCGCCGAGCGACAGGATATGCACGCCGTTTCCGGGACTGTGCACCTCTTCTCCGGGGAATGTCTTCATGTCCGTCGGGAGTTTTGAAAACGCCGCGATGGCGTCCAGCGAACCGGCATAGACGTTGTGGTCGGTCTCGATGGCGAAGTCCTGCCCGAGCTTGCGGCAAGTGGCGACCATCAGGGCCGGCGATTCGTTCTTGTTACCGTCCGAGAACTTGCTGTGCATGTGCATGTTGCCCCGATAAGGCCGCAGGGCAAAGTAATCTGGGCGCAGCGAGTAGAGCTGGGCCACGCCCAACACGTTGGGCTTTTTGGGATCGGAACTTTTCTGAATGACCCGGATAGTGTGCTGGGTTTCGCCACGGAAACGGACGGTTACCGTCAGCGTGTTGTCGCGGATTTCGCACGGTATCGCCTGAAAACGTCCGTAGCCGAGCGGCACGCCGTTGGCGTCGAGTCCGTCCGCGCAGACATACTCCGCCTGCACGTCATCCGGCTTGGCGAGCAGCGGTTCGTTTTCAAAGGTCAGCGTTATGGTGGCTTCGTTGTCCGCCCGCACGATCATAGGGACCGTGTCGGTCAGTCGGGCATGTACCGACGAACACAGTGAGAGAGAGAGACATGCGGCAGCCGCCGCAATCATCAGTCGTTTCATGGTTTATCCTTTTGTTGGTGTTTGGGTTGAAGGATAACCGCCGCGCCGTTCCACGGCAAGCGCATTCAGTTCCAAGTTTCAGGGTTCAGCGCTTTTCGCTTCCCGTTGAGTATAGGTTTATACCATCATGTTTGATCCATTAGGCGTATGTGGCTTCGTAGCCCTCTGAGTAATTCAAGGCATAGGTTTTTGGTTGGGCATAGTAGACAGGGAAGCGGTCGCTTTGGGTGGCAAGTATACACATGGCCGCAGAATGTGGCTTGGGCCCAAGGGGTGCCAAAGTGGCGGGATCTTCCGCGTTCCGGGTAAGGGTGAGTAGTTTTTCGAAGGCGGTGGAAGTATCCAAAGCTCCCACTTGATGAAAAGACGGTTTAATGGCGGACGTTCCCTTGGCTGGATCGACATCGAGCGCTTCCTCAATCGAGCGTGCGGATTCCCAAGATCGATGAACTAAACTCCACGGTTGGGTGGGAAATGGAATCAGGACGTCGACAGAGATGTGACTGCTGCGACCAGTGAGATAGTTGTGCAGGCCACCAACAGCAAAGCCCGCGCCGACGATAAGGTGTTCAGCTGCTTGGCTCTGATTGTCGGGATCTTCGCAGCCGAAGCCAGTTATGGTGGCCCAGTCACCATGATTGCTTGAGAGTGCCCTTTTTGTATAGTTTTTCGGTTTGGTATAGAGCACAAGAAAATCACGGACGTTTGAATCCCTGATGGCGGCTTTGATCGTCTGGAAAAAGAATCGTTTGGGAAGCGAACTGATATCAAGGCAGAGGCTTGTGTCTTCCGAGAACACGAACCTTTGTTTCCAAGCTTGATTTTGCAGCGGCGCTTCTAGTTCGATATCTACGGGCCGAACAGTGTCAAGACCTTCGGCATCGCATATCGCAAGGTGCTCGGCAACCATTTTGCTTTCCGCTTCGGCGTCTTCTGGAACTGTGTCAATGATTCGGAGCATCTCCACATTCCCCAACAGTCCCATACGGTGCAATGCGATAAGCGCGCTGACTGATCGTTCCTCAGGGGCAACACAGCCGAAAAAGTGCCATCTGCGCCGGTCGCTCAGACTGAGAGCCCACTCGAGTTCGCCCCAGGGGCGGTATGATGGTCTCGCATTCATGGCTAGTTAGGGAAAAGCCAGAGTTGGTCAGGATTTTCGTTAGGCTTTTTGGGTTCAGGTTCGGGGGGAGGGGCGGAGCCCGGTATCGCCTTTGCGTTTATGGCAAGCTTCAGTATGTCCTCCAGTTTGGCATAGACGGGCTCCTTGGTGTGTGCTTCCGGCAGATCGTAAAAGGGTGAGAGGGCGGGGTTGATATAGTATTTCTTGCGGGGGTCGCTTGACTTTTCCGTTTTTATCTTGGATGTATGATCCGTCTCGTAGAGATCACCCCAGCCGACCGCTTCCTCGATGAGCTGCTGAAGTTCTGGATGTTTATTCAACTCGCTGACCCGTAGGGAAAACCCATTGTGGCCGGGGTTTGACATCGCCTTGTCGTCCAAAAGGCGGGAACGTAGCCATGAGGCAATCTCATTCAGGAACCAGCTACGCACGTCGCCTGCCGGCTGTCCCGGCTGACGCGTAAGGGCCTCGTGAACTTTGCGCGAAGCTTCAAAAATTGCTCGTGATTGAATATCACTCGACACGATGGATGTTGCTGCATGATCGGTCGGTGAGTCATCCGAAAGTCTTTGCCAATAATCCCAAGTGACTCGACAAATGGTGATAAATCGCAGTATGTTGCTGCCGCAGAGGGAAAGCACTTTGTCGATGCCCCACCAGAGCATCCTTTGTTGGTGCCGGGAAATCAACTGCAAGACCGCCTGCGGGTAACGCTCTTTACGCCAATAGAGTTTCGCTTTGTTCCAAGGGGCTTCGGCGACGGATTGAGGGGGATGATCTGCGCAAACATGGCGGCGCATACGCTCAGCAGCCTTGCCTTTTCCGCCTGTTTGCTGACCCCACGCAGCAAGTAGGAGTGCGTTAAGGGGGTCATACGGATAGTGTTCCGGCGGGGGTTGCGGAATATCTTTAAGGTTCTTGCGGAAAACGTTCTTGATAGCCGTTCTCCACGGTTTTGGCCAATCGGAGTCGAGTTTGATCAAGCGATCGAAATCAGGCTGTTTGATGGCTGCAGCAATCACTTCTTGCGATGAGGGCGAGGGGCCAAAGAATCTTTCGGCTTTTGCCAGATCCATTTGCTCACTGGCAGAATTGGGGAAGGTGGTCAATACTCGCCGCTTAAAGACATCTCTTGCCAAACAACGGAAGGCCCACCCTTTAGCGTTTTCCCCTCGCCGGAGAAGAGCATCTATGTCGACAGTTTGGAAGTCCCTGCCTTCCTCGAGTTGTCGTCCGTCGCGCATGGCGAGCGACCCGCCCTTGCTCCAGGCGTATCGGCGGGCACCGATTCTGTAGGAGACGCGGTCGTCGCGTTTTCCCAGCACCTCGTGGAGTTCGCGGCGCAGTCGCTCACCCAGTTCGCGCCTGTTTTCATCCTGCATCCATAGGGCTTCAATCTGATCAATGGTGGCAAACACGTGGGTGTCCGCAGCAATTACGCCAGTGGCCTTTAGTTGCTCGGAAGCGCGAGAAAGAGGCTCCCCAATCATGGTGCGCGATTGACGGATGGTCGCGGGAAGTTCGCGGTTGCCATTGGCCCAGGCTCGGTAGGCGGTCACCCTGTCCTTGACGGCCTGCTGGAGGCTTCCCCAGTCTGTGACGCTGGAGAGGGCACCAAACCAGCAATCTTGTGCAGAGAGACTTGAGGCAAAAACATCCCGATGCTCCAATAGGACTAAGTCATCAAAGATGGCAGGAGATTCGCCAATCTTTTCAATGCAAACAAGTAAGCCGCGAAGCAACCAGTAATTGAAGAAATCCGCGAAGGACTTTGTCAGGTCCGCTATATCTTCGTGGGCAGGTTTGGCGGGAAGGGTACTGGCGATGTCGAGCAGCCCACTCTTGTTGAGATCCACCCGCGCGGAAATGAATTTGCGTAAATTTCGGGGAACCGGATAGCGGGTGTCGGGAGATTGTTGCTGCTGATTGACATTGAAATAGGCGACTCGTATCTCAGGATCGAGAAGCCGCAGTAGCATGCTCTTCCCCGATCCCTGGGTGCCCTTAATTACAACATTTCCGGCCTGGAGAATGGCTGACGCTGACTTAACGAGAACTGGGCTGAAGAAACGCACGAAGTTCTCGTCCGAAACTGTGTGGGTCACGTAGGCTTCGGCGAACGGATTGGTTAGATAAGGCGGATTCATAGCGGACAGCGATCCACTCTTAGGAAGAGTGGGCTCCATTGGTCGGTCTCCCGGTGAAGAAGTGGCAGAGAATTGTTTGGTGTATTCGAGAACATAACAACGGTGGCTCCTTTTTGCCGTGAGTCCTCGTTCCAATAGCCGAGTGGGCCTTCCTTGCTCTGCTGTTGTACATTGGTGTTTCGCCCGTGTATCTGTTCGGCCAAAGCGCGTATCCTGGCGAAGAGCGTATCCGGCGTGGCGTCGGCAGAGTAGACGAAACAATCGTTGCCTAGTTCGAAAACAGGCGCGAACTCGAACATAGGGGTGCCCGCTCCTTGGTTTGGTGTCTGTGCTAGAGAATTCTCCAGTTCCCGGTACTTGTTTGCTCCTTCGGGCGCGATGATCATCGGGCAAAAGAGCACGGGTAACTTGAGGGTTTCAACCGCCCATTCAACCGTCTTGAATGTCTGAACGCTCGTTGCGACAAAGTCCTCAAGGAGCACAACACGCTTGTAACCCTCTTTTTGTGCATACCTATGGATCTTGTTTTCATCAGAAGGATCGGTTCTTTTAGCGAAGCGCATCAAGTCACGAAAAACAGGTCTGTAGTTCTTTCCTGCGATCCCATTGACGTGGTGAAAGTCACTGATGGGCATACTGTCAGTAACGGGGCAGAACCATGTGTAACGAAAGCGCTCCTCATTTAACCTAGATAGCCAGTCGCTTTGGTTTAGTTGAATGCCGACCAACTTCATGCACCATCGGCTGATTGGCCCGGAAAAAGCATTCTGAAACATCGCAATGAAATCATCAGAGGAGAAAAAGGCGATGCGGTCTGCAAACTCAAATAGGTCGCGTTGCTGTGCCGAAGATATTCTGGTGTTGCTCAGCCAGCGATGGAAACGCACTGAAAACTTGGCGGAGTAACGGGTTGGAACGTATTGATTAAACTTGATGCGCTCCAGAAAAAGAAGGTTCTCCCGAATATGGCCCAGACGCGCCGAGACATCCCGGTCGGGGTTTTCGGCCTGCCAGTCAGTGACCAGTTTCAGAATGGGATCGCGAGCGTTCATCACAGAAGTGCTTCGGCGAAAACCGCAGCCATGTGTCCCATTGGGGGCGGGACGGCATTGCCAATGAGACGGAAGGCGGTGCGCTTACTACAGTCAAACACATAATTGTCTGGAAACCCTTGGATGCGCGCGGCTTCGCGCACGGTAAACGGGCGATGCTCGTTGGGGTGCAGGAATAGCTGCGCTTCCCCGAAGCGGGTATCGACCGTACATGCCTTGTCTTCCCATTGGAAACGCCGATATTTGCCATTGAAGCTATAGCAAAGGTCGAGATCGGTGCCAACATGGCGAAGGTAGCCTTTGCGCAACAGGGAGCCGACCAGTGCTTGGGTTTGCCCTTTAAATTGTTTCCTTAGCCTGGCGAGAGAAACGGGATCTGCATCGCCAAAGTCCCGGCGGCGTTCCTGTCTACGGATACGCATGATGAATTCCAGCATACCACACTCCGCGGCGGTGGTCTTGCCGAAAACCTCGGGAATGTTCCATGTGTGGACTGAGCGAGGTCCGCCGCGGACATTGCTCAGCTTCTGGCCTGGCCCGATATGGCAAGCAATCTGATAGTCGCGGGAACCAGGCTTAAGTGGTTCGGGAACGTGGTTGGGCAGGGATTCAACCCCGCTCAGGGCCTCGTCCAAACGTCCATCAGAAATGGAGGGGAGTTGAAACTTGATCTCCCGACGGGTTCGCCATGCGAAGAGCAGGAGGCGACTGCGTGTTTGAGGAAGCCCGACCTCGGTGGCGTTGATTTTGAAGGTGTGGGTGCGGTAGTGCTGCGAACGCAGGTGGTTTTCCGTTTCTTCCCAATAACGGCGGTGCGCTCCGGAGCCGGCGGCAGCCACGTTTTCGATGACGATGACCTTTGGGTTAAGATTGGCGGCGAGCCGTCCGGCCAGAGGCAGCAGGTGGTTGCGTTTGTCAGCTAAGTCACGCTTGCCAGCAGTGGAAAATCCTTGGCAGGGCGGGCCTGCGATGACGATGTCGGGCGCTTGGGAGTGTTGAGGGACAAACTGGGTGAGATCCTCTTGAGCGACTTTGGGACACACGTTAAACCTGTAATGAACAATGGCATCTGCGCAGTTGTCGTAAGCTTGGACAGGTGTAAACCCAGCGTCTATAAGGCCTAGATCAAAGCCGCCACACCCGGAAAACAAACTGATAAAACGGCGAGATGAGCGATGTCGACTCATTGTAACAATCCCCCGTGCGGTATCGTGTTTGACATTCCGCAATTCGCCCATTCTAACTCGCTGACGTCTTGTTTCCATTCACCCGTCGTAACCAGAACCGCCTTGCGTTTCTGATGCTTGTCGACAACGTATTCTGGATTCAAAGTTATCATGTCATCACCACCGGGGCATTATCGTCTACTCACGCACCTAAATCAACCCTCAAAATTTGTCAAACTGGCTTTGGCTGAAATGCACCTCGACCACCAACCGATTACTACGTTTATCCTCCGCGCATGTGTGCGGGGGAGCAGTCGCGGGTGCGCACTTGGCTGCGGTAGATGGTCCAGCCGTTGCTGAGCCAGTAGGATACGCCGCATACCCACATACTGGGCAGCAGCAGGTTGTGATTGCCGGTGATCTCGCTGACCATGATGATCGCTGCGATCGGCACACGCACCGAGGCGGCCAGAAAGCCGGCCATGCCGACCAGCGCGAAGGCACCGGGATGGAGTTCGAGACCGGGGAAGAGGCGCGTCAGCGCTAAGCCGGTGGCCGCTCCGAGCGCCGCGCCCGAGACCAGCGCCGGACCGAATACGCCGCCGCTTCCGCCGCTGGCGACCGTGAATGCGGTCGCGAAAACCTTGCCGAAAAAGATCAGGAGAAGCATTGCTAGCGAGAGTCCTCCGAAACGTTCGGCAAGCGGACTGTCGACCACGAGCGCCTGCTGGATGATGCCGTAGCCAGAGCCCAGAACCTGAGGCAGGAAGAAGCCGATCAGACCGGTCAACAAGCCACCGATCCCGGGCTTGACCCACGTCGGCACGCGCCAGGTACGGCTTGCGGATTCGACCTGACGAAAAACCAGAATGTAGAACTTTGCGCCGAAGGCAACCACCAGCGCGAGAAAGAGGTACGGCAGCAGTTTACGCGGATCGGCAAAGGTGTAATCCGGCATGACGAAGAGCGGGTGCCAGCCGAAGAAAAGCGCGAAGACCGTGTAGGCGACAGTCGATGCTACCAGCGAAGGCATCAAGATTTCGTACTCGATGTCGAGGCCGCTGTAGAAAATCTCCGCCGCGAAAATCGCGCCCGCCAGCGGTGCGCGGAAAATCGCGCCCACGCCTGCGGCCAGACCGGCCGCCATCAGGACGCGACGCTCGGCAGCGTCGAGCTTGAGCAGACTGGCCAAGGCCGAGCCGCAACCCGCACCGATTTGCGTGACTGGCCCCTCGCAACCAGCGGAACCCCCCGAACCGATCACTAGCGCCGAGGTAACCGCCTTGACTGGAATCACGGCAAAAGGAATCCGTCCTTCGTTGCGGTGGTAGGCGTTGATCGCGGCGTCGGTACCGTGTCCGCCAGCGGATGGCGCGAAGAACTTGACGAGCAGCGCGCCTGCCATTGCGCCTAAGGCTGGCAGTACCAGTAGCACCCAGCGCAGTCGTTCCGTGTGATGCACGGTCGGATAGATCGCCGTTTCACCTGCTGCAAGCGGCGGCGTGTAGTGCGCCAGCCCTTCCATCAGATAGTAGCGGGCGCTCTCCAGCAACCAATAGAATCCCGATGCCGCCAACCCGGCTATGAGGCCGGTCAGGGCACAGAGCAATAACGCGCGGCCGGTCTTGACCGAGAGCCCTTCACCGGCCATCCAGAAGCGCCACCATTGAACGGAAATTTTTCGGTACATACAACTAGTGCGGGCGGAGCCCGCAACCCAAGTTAATTAGTGCGTTAGTTAATTAGTGCATGAGTTTGTCTGGGAGCGCGTTACCCCCAAAAACCTCTGCGTCTCTGCGCCTCTGCGTTAAACAAACAACCTGTTTTTTCATATCGGGCACTCATGCGGAGGTTAGCGGGATTTCGTACGGCGGGGCGGCGATTTCTTGGGAGACCGTGCTTTGGCTTTGCGGCGGGGCGGTCGAGCAGGTCGCTTCTCCACCTCGGCTTCGGCATCCGGGGCTTCGGTTTCTGATGCGCCCGCTGCCGCGCTGGCACTGAGTTCGGGACGCGAACGCGCACGGTAGAGGATTTCGACCGGCGCGCCTTCGAGACCGAAGCGCTCGCGCAGCGCGCGTATCATGAAATCGGTGTAGGGCCTGGTCGCGATCTTGGGGTCGTTCACGAACATGCGGATCGTGATGGGCGCCACGCCGAGTTGCACCGCGTAGTAGACGCGCAGGCGCTTGCCGCCGCGCAAGGGGGCAACCACCCGGCGCGTCGCTTCAACCAGTGTGCGGTTCAGCATGCCCGTCGGTAGCTTGGTTCGCGTTTGGGCGGCTACCGCGTCGATGACCTCAATGCTGCGGCGTACGTTGTAGCCGGTCTTGGCCGAGACGAACACCAGTGGCACGTCATTCATGAACGGCATGATCGCGCGCAGTACCGGTTCGGTCTGGGTCTGCGTCATCCCTTTCTCCTGAGCAAGGTCCCACTTGTTCATCATCAGCACGCAGCCCTTTTTGTTCTTCTGGATCAGGGACGCGATATGTTTGTCCTGCACGGTGGGGCCCAGTTCTGGATCAAGCACCAGCACCACGACGTCGGCGTCTTTGATGCTCTCCTCGGCACGGAACAGGCTGAAACGTTCCACCGCACTGTCGACACGGTGCCGATTGCGCATACCGGCCGTGTCCACCAAGACATAGTGGCGCGCCTGTGGGCCGCTGCCAACTGTGAAGGGGACGTCGATCGAATCGCGCGTGGTGCCGGCGACATCGGAGACGATCACGCGATCCTCACGCAACAGGCGGTTGATATACGAGGACTTGCCAGCGTTGGGGCGTCCAACGATCGCGACGCGCAGCGGTTTTTCCTCCGTCTCGTTGGCGGCTTCCGGCAGGTGGGATAGCACCGCCTCCATCAGGTCGCCCATGCCGCAGTTGTGCTGGGCCGCCACGGGAAAGAGGGGGAATCCGAGACGTGCAAACTCGGCGGCGCCGGGCTCATGCTGCGGCTGGTCGCACTTGTTGACCGCGACCACACAGGGCACACCGCGCTTGCGGATGATGCTGGCGACCTCTTCGTCCAACGGATGCACGCCCTGTTGCACGTCTACCACCAAGATCGCCACGGCGGCATCATCAAGCGCCGCGTCCACTTGGGCGCGGATGCCGGACTCAATGGTGTTCTTGCGGCCTTCGGCATCGAGCATCACCACGCCGCCGGTGTCCACCAGTTGAAAGCGCTCATCGTCCCACTCCACCTCGCGCACCAACCGGTCGCGGGTCACGCCGCTCTCGTCGTGCACGATCGCGATCCGGCGTCCCGCGATGCGGTTGAAGATGGCGGATTTGCCGACGTTGGGGCGTCCGACAATTACAATCACCCGGTCTTTTGCCGTCTCTGTCTGTTGGGGAATCATGCGCCCTGATTATACAGGGTCCGCGCCATCCAAACAAGCGCGCTGTTTTTTGACTTTGGGGTTGCGTTTTGTGCGCAAACCGTGAAAAATGCCTGTCATTACGTGACAACAAGGAAGTGATGCGAATGGAATTGTCTCTGATGATGCGCCAGTTCGAAATATCGGGCCGGCTGGTTACCATCAACCCGACAGGCAGCGGGAACGTCAACGATACCTTTCTGGGTATTTTCCGCAACACCTTTGCGGAGGAACAGGTGATCTTGCAGCGGGTCAACCGCAAAGTCTTTCCACAGCCCGAGGTGATCATGCGCAACCTGCACCGGCTGACGGCGCATGTGCACGCCAAACTGGAGGCCGAGGCCGAGGCTGGCCGGACGGATCGTGTATGGCAGATGCCGCGTATCGTCAAGACGCGCACCGGCGAAGATTATTTCGTGGACGAGACCGGCGACATCTGGCGAGTGATCACGAAAATCGCGTCGGCCACCGCTTACGACGAGGCGCAGAATGCCGAGCATGCGGCGGAGTGCGGTGCCGTGCTGGGGCATTTCCACTGGCTGGTCTCGGATCTGGATCCCGCAGACATCATCGATCCGCTGCCGGGGTTTCACATCACGCCCAACTATATGGCGCAGTATGACGCAACGCTCCAGAACGAGCCGCTGGCCGAGAAGCGGCTCAATGCGTCGATGGAGGCGCGCCGCATGGCGAAGTTCATCGAAGATCGACGCGGGTTCGCCGGTACGCTGCAAGACGCATTGCAGAGAGGTGAGCTATCATTGCGGCTGATGCACGGTGATCCCAAGGTCAACAATATCATGATCGATGATTTCACCGGCAAAGGCACGGCGATGATCGACCTCGACACCGTGAGTCCCGGCCTGATCCACTACGACTTCGGCGACGCCCTGCGCTCAATCTGTAATCCCGCAGGCGAGGAGGAGCAGAACCTCAGCAAGGTGGTGTTTGATCTCGACCTCTGCGCCGCGTTCTGCAAGGGCTACATGAAACACGCCCGCGCGTTCCTGACCGAGGCAGACCGCCTTTACTTGTACGACGCAATCCGGTTGATTACGTTTGAACTGGGACTGCGTTTCTTCCAAGACTATCTGGCTGGCAGCGTCTATTTCAAGATCCGCCAGCCGGAGCAGAATCTCAACCGCGCCCGCGTGCAGTTCCGTCTGTGCGAATCCATTGAGGCGCGCGAACGGGCGATTCGCGAACTGCTCGCCGCGCTGTGACCTGCACCTTGGCATTGCCTTCTGCGACCTTGTCCTTCAGGCCGTCCTTGTAGGCGCGGAATTTCTCGCGCAATTCTGGATCGGCGGTGCCGAGGATCTGGACAGCGAGCAGGGCGGCGTTGACCGGGCCCGCGCTGCCGAGCGTCACGGTGGCTACCGGGACGCCGGCCGGCATCTGGAGCGTGGCGTAGAGCGCATCAAGGCCGTTGAGCGCACCGCCGGCGACCGGAATGCCGATCACCGGGAGGACCGTGTGGGCGGCGAGCACGCCGCCGAGGTGGGCGGCACCGCCGGCCGCCGCGATAATGACCTTGAGGCCGCGCGCTTCGGCGTTGGCCGCGTAATCGGAGGCGAGTTCCGGTGTGCGGTGTGCGGAGATGACGCGCACGTCAAATGCGACGCCGAAGGACTCCAGCATGGCGGCGGCCTTCTGCACGAGCGGCCAGTCTGAGTCGCTGCCCATGACGATACCGACGAGAGGTGTGGACATGTGTGAGGTCTCCTGTTGAAAGGACGTTCGGGAATCCCTCCCAAGCGTCGATAGTTGAGTGTTGCAGGTGTGGCACGGGCATCTTGCCCGTGTTTCATGGGCGGGACGCCCATGCCACGAGGGTTATTTCAGGGGTCTTGTCTGTCACCCCCGGTCAAAAGCGCGGTGGGCGATGTCCGTACGATAGTGTACGCCATCAAAGTGAATCTTGGCCGCAGCCTCATAAGCGCGGCCCACGGCGGCACGCAGATCGGCGCCCAGCGCGGTGACGGCGAGTACGCGTCCGCCTGCGGTGACGACCTGACCGTCCTTCAAGGCGGTACCCGCGTGGAAGACGATGGCGTCATCCACAGCGGCGGCCTGATCGAGTCCGGAGATGGGCAGGCCCTTACGATAAGATCCGGGGTAGCCGCCGGAAGCCAAGATCACGGTGGCCGCAGCTTCAGGGCGCACCTGCACATGCGCGTCGGTCAGCGTGCCGTCGATGCAGGCTTCGAGCGCGGGGATGAGGTCGCCGCCGATGCGAGGTAGCACGGCCTCGGTCTCTGGATCGCCGAAACGCGCGTTGAACTCCAGAACGGAGATGCCCTTGGGGCCGATCATCAGTCCGGCGTAGAGCACGCCCTTGTAAACGATACCACGACGGCGCAGCTCGCGCACGACCGGCAGGATGATCCGCTCTTTGATGGTCGGTAACAGATCGGGAGTGACCACCGGCGCCGGCGAGTAGGCACCCATGCCGCCGGTGTTGGGGCCTTGATCGGCGTTGAAGACGCGCTTGTGGTCCTGCGATGGCGGTAGCAGCACCGCATGCTCGCCATCGATCAGGGCGAGAATCGAGGCCTCCTCGCCCTCCAGAAACTCCTCGAGCAGAACCTGCGCGCCGGCTGCACCAAAGACGGCGTCCACCAGCATCGAGCGAATCGCGTCCGCCGCTTCGTCATGGGTCTGGGCGATCACCACGCCCTTGCCTGCGGCGAGGCCGTCGGCCTTGATCACCACCGGCAGAGAGAAAGAGGGGAGTGCCGCCACGGCGGCTTCGGCATCATCGAAGACCAGCGCACGGGCAGTCGGCACACCTGCGGCGTTCATGATCTCCTTGGCGAAACGCTTGCTGCCCTCCATCTGTGCGGCAGCCTGACCCGGACCGAAGACGCGCAGTCCGGCTGCGGTGAAGGCATCTGTGATGCCGAGGCAGAGCGGCGCTTCAGGACCGACCACCGTAAGGCCCGGCCGGTGCTCACGTGCCCATGCCAGCAGGGCCGGGATATCATCGGCCTGGATCGGCAGGTTGCACGCATCAGATGCCGTGCCGGCATTGCCCGGCGCGCAAAAAATCTCAGGGCGGGATGTATCGCGCGCGAGTCGCCACGCAATCGCATGTTCGCGTCCGCCGCCACCAACAACAAGAACTTTCATAGCCATGGCTTGGGATGATAGAAAAATCGGCGCACGGTAATCAAGCAGAATACTCCCGCCTTTTGTCATTGAGCTACGTAGCCGCAATCGGTATACTGCGAGGGGTTTTAAGAAAGGCGGTGCGGTATGTCTCTCACTCAAGACATTTGGCGGATCGGCATTAACGTGCGCGAGTATTTGGTGTCCCATTACACACCCTATGACGGTGATGAATCCTTCCTTGTGCCGCCGACGCCCCGCACGCTGGAGCTATGGGAGAAGGTCAGGGCATTGATGAAGGAAGAGCGGGCGCGTGGCGGGGTCTACGACATCGACAACACGCGCATCTCGACCATCACGTCGCACGAACCGGGCTTCATCGATCGCGACCTCGAACAGATCGTCGGCATCCAGACCGACACCCCGCTCAAACGCGCGATCATGCCGTTCGGCGGTATCCGCATGGTACAGTCGTCGTTGAAGGCTTACCAGCGCGAGCTGCCTGAAGATATCGAAAATGTCTTCAAATACCGCAAAACCCATAACGACGGCGTGTTCGATGCCTATAGCGATGAGATGCGGCTCGCCCGCCACAACGGCATCATCACCGGCCTACCCGATGCTTACGGCCGCGGCCGTATCATCGGCGACTACCGCCGTCTGCCGCTCTATGGCATCGATTTCCTGATCGCCCACAAGGAAGCCGCCAAGGTGCGCCATGTGTTCGACGCCATGGACCTCGAGGCGATCCAGTTACGCGAAGAGATCTCCGAGCAGATCCGCGCATTGCAGGAACTCAAAGCCATGGCCGCCTCTTACGGGTTCGACATCTCGCAGCCGGCGCAGGATACGAAAGAAGCGATCCAGTGGCTCTATTTCGCCTACCTCGCCGCCGTGAAAGAACAGAACGGCGCGGCGATGTCGATCGGCCGCATTTCAACTTTTCTCGATATCTACGCCGAGCGCGACTTAGCCGCCGGGCGCTACACCGAAGAGCAGATCCAAGAGTTCGTCGATCACTTCGTGATGAAGCTGCGTATGGTGCGCTTCCTACGCACACCGGGCTATGATGCGCTCTTTTCGGGTGACCCTACCTGGATCACTGAATCGCTGGGCGGCATCGGTGTGGATGGCCGCCACATGGTCACCAAGATGAGCTTCCGCTTCCTGCACACACTGGTCAATCTCGGGCCGGCTCCCGAGCCCAACATGACCGTGCTGTGGAGCGCGCGCCTGCCGGACGCCTTCAAGCGCTACTGTGCGCGGCTCTCGATCATAACCTCGTCGATCCAATACGAGAATGACGAACTCATGCGCGAGAAATTCGGCGACGACTACGGTATCGCCTGTTGTGTCTCGGCCATGCGCATCGGCAAGCAGATGCAATTCTTCGGCGCACGTACCAACCTCGCTAAAGCACTGCTCTACTGCATCAACGGCGGCAAGGACGAAGTCACCGGACAGCAGGTCGGCCCAGAAATGGCGCTGGTCACCTCCGAATATCTGGATTACGACGAAGTTACGCGCAAGTTCGATCAAATCTGCCGCTGGCTCTCACGCCTCTATATCAATACGCTCAACGTCATCCACTACATGCATGACAAGTACTGCTACGAACGGCTGCAAATGGCGTTGCACGACGAAGATGTTTTCCGCACCGCCGCATGCGGCATCGCGGGGCTCTCCGTGGTGGCGGACGCCTTCTCGGCCATCAAATACGCGCGTGTCAAGCCGATCCGCGATGAACGGGGCCTGACGGTAGACTTCGAGATCGAGGGTGACTATCCCAAGTTTGGCAACAACGATCCGCGCGTGGACGATATCGCGGTCGAGGTGGTAAAATCCTTCATGGGGCGTCTCTCCAAACACCGCACCTACCGCCATGCCAAGCCGACGCTCTCGATCCTCACGATCACCTCGAACGTGGTGTACGGCAAGAAGACCGGCTCCACGCCCGACGGCCGCAAGGCCGGCGAGCCCTTCGCGCCTGGTGCGAACCCGATGCACGGACGCGACTCGCACGGCTGCATCGCGTCGATGAAGTCTGTCGCGCGCCTGCCGTACGACCACAGCGAGGACGGCATCTCTTACACCTTCTCGATCGTGCCGGGCGCGCTGGGACGCACCGACGAGGATCGCGTACAGAACCTGGTCGATCTGCTGGACGGCTACTTCAAGGAAAAAGGGCACCACATCAACGTCAACGTCTTCGACCGCGAGACGCTGCTTGATGCGATGGAGCGCCCGGAGAAGTATCCGCAACTCACGATCCGCGTCTCAGGTTATGCAGTGAACTTCATCAAGCTCACGCGCGAGCAGCAACTCGACGTGATCCACCGCACCTTCCATAAAAAATTCTAGGTGTGGCACGGGCATCTTGCCCGTGTTTCGTGGGCGGGACGCCCATGCTACAGGGTTTTTGAAAGAGTCTCTATGCAAAATCACGCAGTCCGGTCGCGCCAGTGGTGCCAATTGTTTTTTTTAACCTTTGCGCACCTGGTCGCCGATGTCTATGTCGGCTTGATCGCGCCAGTTCTGATCCCGATGCGGGACCGGTACGACGTCTCGCTGACAGCGTTGATCGTAATCACCTCCCTGCTGGCTTTTTCAGCAAATGTTTTTCAGATTCCGGTCGGGTATCTGCGGGCGACATGGACGCGCCCTTGGTTGATCTGCGGCGGCGTGCTGTTGGCAGGCGTGTCGGTTTTCATCCCCTGCCTGCCTGTCGGACCGGGCAGCGTGATAGGGATGGGTGCGCTGGCCGTGTTGGCGGGGATGGGTGTGGCGGCGGTTCATCCCGAAGGCTTGCGGGCGGTACACGGACTCGACGCCATCTCTTCCTCCCTGTCCACGGCCATCTTCATGGTGGCGGGGTTCATGGGCTTTTCGGGCGGCGCTCTGCTGTCGGCGACGCTCACCGAGCGCTTCGGATTGAGTTCGCTGATGGTGCTCTATCTGCTGGCACCGCTATCCATCATCCCGTTGCTGTTAAGCGGCATGAGACTACCGGTCGAATCCGCCAAGCCCCGGGCGCAGGAGCCGCCGAACGTTGAGCGCGAGCGTACGCCGATCGTGCCGTTCATTACGCTTTTCGTCATGGCATCGGTGTTGGCGACCTGCTCACAGATTCAAAGTACGCTACTCCCCTCTTACCTGCACGAAGAGGCGGACTACTCGCTGTCGTTCAGTGGCCTGTCGGTCACCTTGTTCGGTGTGGGCGGCATGGCCGGAGCTGTTTTCTGGGGTGCATTGGCGCCGCGACTGGGCCATCTGCGCGTGTTGCTGGGTACTGCGCTGGCCGGTGCGCCGCTTACGATGCTCTACCTGTGGCTGGCGCCGCAAACCCGGAGTGCGGCAGCGGTGTTGGCCTTTACGGGATTCATCGTCTATACGGGGTTCCCGCTTTGCATTGCCTTGGCGCGCTATGCCGACTCCTCGCTGCGCGTGAGCCAGCGGATGGGACTGATCAGCGGCGGCACATGGGGCATCGCCGCCGTGACACTCTGGATCATCGGACCGGTCGCAGAACGTGTCGGCATGCAGCCGCTGCTCCATCTGATTTGGATCGGCTATCTGGCGGTCGCCGCCATGACGCTTTGTCAGATGCGGCGTGCTCCAGCCGGCAAGTAGCTTCCATGCGTTACGCGAAAGCTTGGTTTCAAGGTTTCTGGTTTCAAGGTTTCATCCAAATCGGAATCGGGATCGCTATCGGGATCGGGATCGATTGTTTAACCACCAACACAGAACACGGAAAGGCATGGCTCTGCTTTTTCAAACCGCGAATGACGCGAATGATGCAAATCCGCGCACGGCGCGGCTGCCACTGCTCCCTTTTCACCAGAAACGCATGATCCTCGCCCCCCCTGTCACTAACCGATTATCGCTCCGATTACATTTCGGATTCACATCCCCGCCGGATTATGGCTTAATGTGGGGATCTGAACATCAACGAGGAGGAGTCGGTATGACGAACGGGTTGGCGGTGGCGGATTATGCGATTATAGCGGGCTTTTTTGCCGTCATGCTCGGTATCGGCTTCTATTTCAGCGGTCGCATGAAGAGCATGTCGCAGTTCTTCGGTGGCGGCAAGCAGGTGCCGTGGTGGCTGGGCGGAGTTTCATTCTACATGGTCAGCTTCAGCGCGCTGGCTTTTGTGATGCACTCCGAGATGGTCTACAAGTACGGCATGGTTTCGTTGGTCCTGAGCTGGCTGGCAGTGCCGGCCGCAGCGCTGAGCGCCTACCTGTTCGCGCGCCGTTGGCGGCGCGTGGCCGAGACCAGTCCGATCGAATACATTGAGGCGCGCTATGGTAGCGGCATGCGCCAAGGGTTGGCCTGGCTGGGCCTGCCGACGCGGCTGCTGGATGACTCGCTCAAACTCTTCGCCATCGGCACGGTGGTATCGGCCGGGCTCGGCTTCCCGTTCGAGACCACGATCATGCTCTGCGCGGTGATCATTCTGTGCTACACGTTCATGGGCGGGCTGTGGGCCGCGCTAGTCGCGGACTTCGTACAGTTCGCGGTGTTGGTCGCGGCGGTGATCGTCCTGCCCTTCCTCTCGTTCTCACGCGCGGGCGGGGTCAGGAACGTGTTGAACGCAATGCCGGAGAACTTCTTTAACCCGACGTGTCCGGACGCGGGCTATCCGTTTGTGTATCTGCTCTGCTACTTCGTACTCCTGTTCTTGAACTACTCCACCTCATGGGCGTTGGCTCAACGCTACTACTCATCTGAAAACGACCGCAGTGCGCGCAAGGTCGGGTACTTGGTGGCCGTGTTGTATTTGATCGGCACACCGATTTTTTATCTGCCCGCATTCGCAGCTCTGGTGTTCCTGCCGGACATTGCCAACACCAAAGACGTCTATCCGCTGATCTGCAGGACGGTGCTGCCGGTCGGGATGCTGGGCATGGTGATCGCCGCAATGTTCTCCGCCACGATGTCCACGCTTGCAGGCGACTACAACGCGGTCTCTTCTGTCTTAACCAACGACCTCTACAAGCGGCTGCACAAGCGCGACCTCTCCGAGAAACATCTGCTGGTGGCGGGACGCATCAACACCGTCATCGTCGGATTGATCGTGCTGGGCATCACGCTGGTGATGCGCACGTTGCAAGGCTCCGGTGATCTCTTCAACACCATGGCCAAGGTGTTCGGGCTCTTCCTGCCGCCGGTGGCGATACCGATGCTGCTGGGCATGCTGACGCCGCGCATCTCGGCGCGTGGCGCACAGGCCGGCCTCTTCACCGGCATCGTAGCGGGCCTCGCCGCGTTTGTACTCGGCGCCTGGCGTCCAGAGCTACGCCGGGCGGAGTTTTTGACCTTCTGGACGGCGGGCGTGACGCTGCTGGTGATGGCCGTTGTCTCCGCCCTCGTGCCGGACACCGGCGAGCGACGCGAGCAAGTGCTAACCTTTTTCAAGCGCTTCAAGAAGGACGATCCGGATGCAAACGTCGTGAGACAGAAAGGCGCGGACACCTCGTTCCTGCCGATCATCGCGGCCGGAATCGCAGCGGTCGGCGTCATTCTGATCGCGGCGGTGTTACTGACCTGCGGTCTGGCGAAAGGCTTCCTCAGCGTCTGCATCGGCACGGCGCTACTGGTAGTCGCCGCCGGCTTCTGGATTGCGGCGCGCAAACTCCGCTAGCCCCCCTACCCTTGCGGCTCGCGTTTCTCAAAGCGCACGCAAAGATCAGTGGCCTGCGTTTCCTTGTTCGTCAGGCCGCACCGCTGGGCAAACGGGTTGACTACGAAGTGGCGGCACCAGCCGCACGAGTGCTGACGCTCACTCTCATCAAAGATGCGGGGCGTCTGCGGCTTGTCGGACTCCGTAAAAATCTGGGGCCGCCGCTGACCGTGCGCGAACGGCGTCTCTTCGGCTGATGCGTAACGCGCTCCGCAACCGGTGCAGACATAGGCCTCACCGACCTTTTTGAACCCCTCATAGACGGGTTCTTTACGCACCCAAGTGAGCTTCTGACATGCGGTGCAATTAATTTCCATCGATGATGTCACAGAAAAAACCTGCCTTTCAGTGTGGACAAGATTGTTATGCGGGTCGCGGCACCGCTTTTGCGCGTCAGATCAACTCACACGCGCCGCCGGTACAGGCGGAGGTCTGCGTGACCGTCGTGTTGTCTTGGCGCTCGATGAGCTGGGTGTAATCCACCGGCGTGTTGGTGCGGTTGAGGTCTTCCCACAGCTTGCAGGCATCAATGCGCTTGAGGCAGCGCGTCATT
>Ga0209719_1002236_pt1 | contig 20612 bp, 23 predicted proteins | sample AD_JPNAS2_MetaG_FD_184421 | JGI IMG/M metagenome (GOLD analysis project Ga0209719, IMG submission 184421) | Active sludge microbial communities of municipal wastewater-treating anaerobic digesters from Japan - AD_JPNAS2_MetaG (SPAdes) (version 2) | ecosystem: Engineered > Bioreactor > Anaerobic...
TGGATTTTCTCTCATGCAGGAGAACCTTGGTTATGCAGTCATTGCAGAGGTACCTTGTGTCATTGTTGATGCAATGCGTGGTGGACCAAGCACTGGTCTTCCCACTTTTCCGTCGCAAAGCGATGTTATGCAGGCAAGATGGGGTACCCATGGCGACCATCCCATTATCGTGTTGTGCCCATCCACAGTGAGGGAGTGTTATGATATTACGATAAGGGCCTTTAATATGGCAGAAAAATTTAGAACTCCGGTTATCATACTCGTCGATGAAGTGGTAGCTCATATGAGGGAGAAGATATCCATCGATGAAGACGAGGACATAGAGATATTTAACAGAGTTAAACCTACGGTGCCCCCAGAGTGGTATATACCATATGAAGATACCCCGAGGGGTGTTCCTGCGATGGCAAATTTTGGTGATGGATACCGTTATCATGTGACAGGTCTTACGCATGATATAAGGGGTTTTCCAACATCGAGACCAGATGAGATTGACCCTTTCATAAGGCGTTTGTTCAGAAAGATAAGCCAGCATTTTGCCGAGTTGCACATGGGAGAGTTTTTTGAGACGGATGATGCTGAAATCACTATTATTGCCTATGGGTGTGTGGCAAGATCCGCAAAAAGGGCAGCGAGGGACGCGAGAGAAAGGGGTCTGAAAGTTGGTGCACTGAAACTGAATACTATATGGCCATTTATGAGAACTCCAGTTGAAAAGGTGCTCCAGACATCAAAGATAATCATTGTACCAGAGATGAACATGGGGCAGATATCAAGAGAGGTAAAAAGGGTAAATAAAACCGATGCAAAGGTGTTTACGATAAACAAGGTTGATGGTACAATTATCACCCCCGAAGAAATATTGAGAAAGATCAAGGAGGTACGCTGATGGCTGAGGTGACCAAATTGATCCATAAATATTTGAGGCATGACAAGAAATTTCCGCATGTCTGGTGTCCCGGTTGCGGTATCGGAATTATGCTTGGTTCTTTGATCAGGGCTATAGATGAATGTGGATATAACAAGGACGAGATTGTGCTTGTCTCTGGTATTGGGTGTACCGGAAGGATGCCTGTATATGTTGACTTCAACACGCTGCATACGACACATGGAAGGGCACTTACTTTTGCAACCGGTATAAAATTGGCAAATCCTGCCCTGAAAGTGATTGTCGTTATGGGCGACGGAGATGCCGTGGCTATTGGCGGAAACCACTTTATCCATGCTGCAAGAAGGAATGTTGATATTTCGACTGTCATACTGAACAACAGCGTGTATGGTATGACAGGGGGTCAGTACTCGCCGACAACACCGTATGGCATGAAAACCACAACATCTCCCTATTCAAATGTCGAACAATCTTTCAATATATCCGAACTAGCGGTTGCTGCTGGTGCAGTGTTTGTGGCACGTGGCACGGTATATCATGCGAAGATGTTGGATGGTCTTATGGAAATGACATTCAAAAAAAAGGGTTTCTCTGTGATTGAGGTCATAGGTCATTGCCATACACAGTATGGGAAATTAAATAGAATGGGCTCTGCTGTTGAAATGATGAAGTGGCAGAAAGAACACGCAGTTACAGTTGAAAAAGCTACCCAGATGAAGGATGATGAATTAAAAGATAAGTTCAGGATTGGTGTTTTGGTTGATAAGGAATTGCCTGTTTTTCATGAAGAGTACGAAAAGATAAGAAGGTGGGCAAAAGAGGCAAAATGATGCAAAATCGAAACAGGATAAGGGCAGCGCATAGTTGATAGAAAGGGTTTTAAAATTAGAGGGTTGGGTGAACATCGATAAATCGAGCCTTATAGCTATCAAATATTAAAGGATTAAGACATGAGTTTTCGATATGACATACGTTTGAGCGGTTCTGGAGGGCAGGGTTTGATTCTTATGGGGATTATCCTTGCTGAGGCAATTGGTATTTACGATGGTAAATTCGTTAGCCAAACGCAAAGCTATGGGCCTGAGGCGAGAGGCGGTTCCAGCAAGGCAGAGGTTGTTGTAAGCGACACAGAGATTGATTATCCCAAGGCAATGAGTCTTGACTTGCTCCTTGCCATGAATCAAAAATCGTGTGACGACTATTATATGGACCTCAAGACTGATGGTATCCTTATTGTTGATTCGACATTTGTCAATCAAGTACCCATACAAAAGGCTTTTAGAATTCCATTCACAAGGATTGCCCGCGAGAACCTGAAACGTGAGATGGTAGCAAATATCGTAGCACTCGGGGCGATAGCTAAACTTACCACAATAGTTACACCGAAGGCAATCGAAGCGGCTGTGATGGCGAGAGTACCAAAAGGAACAGAAAAACTGAACCGTGATGCACTTAAGGCAGGAATGAATGCTGCGATGAAGGCTCAAAAGGCATCCGTACCTCAAATGCTGAGTGAGCGGGTAGATGAAGATACATGAATTTCAGGCTAAACAACTCCTCGGTGCTTACAATATCCCCATCCCTAAAGGCTATGTAATAACATCTTCGGAAGAAATACCAAAAGCAGTTGAGAATGTTGGCGGCTTTCCTGTCGTTGTCAAGGCGCAGATTCACGCAGGAGCGAGAGGCAAGGGCGGCGGCATAAAGATAGTAAACAACCTCGATGAGGCCCAAAATGCTACGTCTGGACTTCTTGGTAAAAGACTCGTTACACCGCAAACCGGCGAAGAGGGAAAACCTGTAAATCATCTGCTTTTTGAAGAGGCGCTTCAGGTCTCTAAAGAACTCTATCTTGGTATTACTGTTGACAGGGTGAACGCATGTGTCAGTTTGTTGGCGAGCGTCGAAGGCGGCATGGAGATTGAAAGGATTGCAGTTGAATCGCCTAAAAAACTCTTCAAAGAGAATATCGATCCTGGAATAGGTTTAAGACCTTTCCATGCAAACAGGATATGTTTTTCATTGGGTCTTGATGTATCTCTTTTGCGAAAGATGAGCGGTATCATATTAAGTCTGTACCGTCTTTTCATAGATAAGGATTGTTCTCTTGCAGAGATAAACCCGCTTGTAATTACAGAAAAAGGCGATGTTGTTGCGCTTGATGCAAAGATAAACATCGATGATAATGCACTTTACAGACATTCTGATTTTCAATCTTTGAGGGATATGGACCAGGAGAACCCGCTTGAGGTGGAGGCTTCGAAATACAATCTCAATTATATCAAACTTAAAGGTAATGTAGGGTGTATGGTAAACGGTGCTGGTCTTGCGATGGCAACGATGGATTTGATAAAGCATGTAGGTGCGTCCCCAGCAAATTTTCTTGATGTTGGTGGAGGAGCTACATCCCAGATGATTGCAGAAGGTCTTAAGATACTGCTTTTTGACGTTGATGTTAAGGTGATATTCATAAATATTTTTGGTGGCATTCTGCGTTGTGACACGCTTGCCAAGGGTGTTGTTGAGGCTGCGAGACAACTCGATATAAAATTGCCTATGGTTATCAGGTTGGAAGGGACAAACGTTGAGACAGGACGTCGGATATTTGCAGAATCCGGCCTTTCATTTGCCGTAGCAAACGGGATGGGTGATGCGGCTAAAAAGGTGGCAGAGGCGTTGAATGAGTAGCAATTTGTGATGTGAGACATTGGTTAATGGAAGCTGGATTATTATATACTGAATTAGATGATTTCCTGAAGTTTATTGCGTATAACATAAACATCGAGATAGTTGCTTTCGGCCATGAACTACCAGTTAAGACCAGGCGAATCACGAGGAGCAGATGAGCATTATAGTTGACCAAAATACCAAAGTGCTTGTACAAGGTATAACCGGTAACGAGGGCGCATTTCATACAAGACAGATGTTGGATTATGGAACCAACGTGGTTGCGGGGGTTACGCCCGGTAAAGGTTCGCAGAAATTTGATGGTATTCCGATATTTAACACGGTTGTGGCTGCTGTAAGCGAAACAGGCGCTAATGCATCTGCCATTTTTGTGCCTCCTGCCTTTGCAGCCGATGCTGTCCTTGAGGCGGTAGAAGCTGGCATAGAGATTGTTGTATGTCTTACAGAAGGAATACCGACTATAGATATGATTACCGTAAGACATTACATGAAGGACAAAAATGCTGTGCTAATCGGCCCTAATACCCCGGGCATTATATCACCAGGAAAGTGTAAGATAGGCGTAATGGCAGGCTATATCCATAAAGAAGGTAACGTTGGAATCATTTCGAGGAGCGGCACATTAACCTATGAAGTGGTTGACCAGCTTACAAAGATAGGAATCGGTCAGTCGACATGCATTGGAATAGGAGGCGATCCGATTATCGGCCTCAAGTATGTGGATCTTCTCGAGATGTTCGAAAAGGATAACGGGACTGATGCCGTAGTAATCATTGGGGAGATCGGTGGTCAGGCAGAGGAACAGGCTGCTGCTTATTTCAAGGAAAATATGAAAAAACCTGTTGTAGCGTTTATTGCAGGTGTGACAGCTCCTCCAGGAAGACGCATGGGTCATGCAGGCGCTATAGTCTCAGGCGGGGTAGGAGACGCTGCCACAAAGATTAAGACGCTCGAAGCGGCAGGTATCAGAGTTGTGAAAAATCCATCTGATATTGGTAAAACTGTATCTGATGTGCTTTTTTGATCAATACCCTGATTTTTATTTAATATCGGTCAGTTCAATCTTTTGGTCGTCAATAAATACTAATGGTTTGCCTTTAGTGCAACCTGGTCTTCTATCGGTTATTATAATCTCTCTTGTTTCTTTTCTTCGTTCCGCATATATAACCCCTTGTACTGACAGAGAAGACAATCCTTCTATGATTTCGTCTGCTTCTGTCCGCATTCCGCAGCCCTCGCTTATCGCTAAAACAAGCCTATGGACAGTATCGTTTTCTCGGTCGGTGTAAAGAAAACCATTTTTTCCTTCGATGTGAAGGGAGTTGCCGTGTATATATGAATTAAATAAAATCTTGAATTCAACACCATTTTCGATCACTCTGTAGATATTTGCTGTGCCTGATGTACCTATTTCCTTAGTGGGCACTTGGCTGTCAAGTTTAATTATCCTGATTTCCATTGTTTACCTCTAAAAACATTTTTTGTAAAATGCTGCTACGAAATATTTAGTATTTCACTATAAAAGGCGATAAATAACTATTCGATACGAAATACAATTTAACTATTTCCGAGATTTATTTTTTTTGTTAAAGTTTAATATATTATGAACAAGATATCTATTTTCAAGCACATAAAATCTAAATTTATCTTTGCAGGGTTTATAATTTGCGTCTTTTCGCTGATGAGTATTTCAATAATAAGTTATTGGACATCGTATAAGATTATTGAAAAGGAAATAAACGAAAAGATTTCTGAAGCAACACTCAAATCTGCAAATGAACTGAATATGTTCTTTATTGAAAATGGGGCTATTCTTCACTCGATTGTGATGAATAAAGAGATTTACGACAGCGACGATATGTCTCTGAAAAAATATTTGAACGGTATCTATAAACGTGAGATAGGGAGAAAATCCCCAATAATTGATGTGTATGTTGGGTTTGCAGACGGGAAGATGATAACAGGTTCTGGGTGGGTACCGCCGCACGATTATAACTGTCTTACAAGACCTTGGTATCAACTTGCAATAGAGGGTGGCTCTATTGTCTATACCGTACCATATCTTGACGCAAGAACAAAAAAAATGATTATTACAGTGGCTGAACCAATAAGAAAAGATGGTTCGGTTATTGCTGTTGCATCTGCTGACATCTTTGTCACCGAACTGATAGACATCGTAAAAAGGGTAAAAATAGGCGATAAAAGTTACACATTCCTGCTTGATAATAAACAAAACATGCTTGTTCATCCAGGCGAGGAGTTTCAGCCGACCGAAAAAGGGTTGAAACACATAACAGAGGAGATGAACGGTATTTATAGTCCTTTGCTCCAAAAGATAGAAAAAGGCGATGACAACAAAATTGAGATTATTGATTATGACGGCATAAAAAAGATCGTAATATTCAGTAAAATCAAACTGCCAGGCTGGACGTTTGGGATTGTGATTGAGAAATCAGAATACAAAAAACCTTTGGAAAGGCTCCTTGTCTGGTTTTTGTTTGCCTTTGCCTTATCGCTTGCTGCTGGCACAGTCGTCATGATTTACCTGATAAACGACCTTGTGAAACCAATTAAACATTTGAGAAATGCAATGAAAAGGTTTTCAGAAAGAGATTTCATGGCACGTTCCAAAATTTATTCAAACGACGAAATGGGTGAATTAAGCTCAAGTTTTAATCAGTTGGCAGATACCATACAGGGATATAACGAAAACCTTGAAAAAAAGATAGAAGATAGAACTAAAGAGTTGAGCCATTCGTTGGCGAAACTCGAAGAATCAAGGGAAATACTCAAGGAAAGTAAAGAGACACTCCAAGCATTTTTTGATGCCGTGTATGAAACTATGCTCCTCGTTGATACTGAGGGAAAAGTATTATTGGCAAACGCTGTAGTTGCGAAGAGATTGGGCAAAGACTTGACAGAAATTTTAGGCACAAGCATCTACGACCACCTGTCCGATGATGTAGCGGCATACAGAAAAGAGCAATACAAAAATGTTGTTGTTACAGGAATACCTGTTCATTTTCAGGATGAAAGGGCAGGGATGGTTTTCGAGCAGTATTGCTTCCCTGTATTTGGTGTCGGAGGTAAGGTGACAGGCATAGCAATCTTTGCCCGTGAGATAACTGAACACATAAAGGCTGAAATGCTTCTTAAAGAATCAGAAGAACGTTACAGGGTGCTGATTGAACATTCAAATGATGCTGTTGCCCTGGTTGTAGGGGATTATCATGTTTATGTAAATCAAAAATTCCTCGATATGTTTGGATATGAGAACAACGATGAAGTGGTAGGTAAATCCCCGTTTATGATTGTCCACCCGGATGACCAGGAGATGGTCACTGAATATAACAAAAAAAGACAAGCTGGAGAACCTGTTCCGGCGAAATACGAATTCAGGGGGATTAAAAAGGATGGCACAGCCCTCTATATTGAAGTCTCTGCGGCAAAAACTATCTACAATGGAAAGCCCGCATCGCTTGCTTATCTAAGGGATGTTTCAGAAAGAAAGCGTCTCGAACAGCAACTCCAGACCATGTCTTTGACGGATGAACTCACCGGTTTGTACAATAGGCGTGGTTTTATCACCCTTGCAGAACAACAGTTAAAGATTGCCGAGAGGGCAAAAAAGGATATGCTGTTATATTTCATTGATTTAGATAAGATGAAACAGATAAATGATGTTTTTGGTCATCAGGAAGGGGATAAGGCGCTCGTTGAGGTTACTAAAATCTTAAAAGAGGTGTTCAGGGAATCTGATATCATAGGACGTATGGGGGGCGATGAGTTTGCCGTCCTCGTTATAGATGCGCCGGATGAAGCCAGAAACATACTTACAAACCGTTTTCATAATATTCTTGAGAGGTACAATAGCCTTGAAACGAGGAACTACAAGTTGTTGTTAAGCATAGGCGTGGCAAGATATAACCATGAAGCCCACTGTTCGCTTGATGAGTTGATTAAAGAGGCGGATACGCATATGTATGAGGAAAAAAGAAATAAAAAATATTGATGGGCATGAAGGCGTTCTGCTGATTCCACCAATGTCTAATTTCCCCTTTTCTATTGTCCTGTTGAACAGTTTAAAAATGCCTGGACACCTGTCATGATCATCTGTGCCGCGATTGCCGAAAGGATCAGTCCAGTCAACCTGCTGAGAATGGCAATGCCTCTTGTCCCAAGCACGCGCTGGATGAAAGAACCCGCGAGCAGCACTATTGCAACGCTTGCAACGGCGGCAAGCATGGCCAAGCATCCGATGATTTTGGTAGACATTGCGTTCAACTCCGCGCCCATGACGAGAATGGTTCCCGTGGTTGCTGGTCCAACGATGATTGGGATGGCCAGTGGAACAACCGCGACGTCCCCTTCGACATTCTTGGTAACACGTGTTTTTCCGTGGACAAGCCCGATGCCTGAAAGAAGTAAAAGGACGCCGGCACCTATACGAAAGGAGTCCAGCGTGATTCCGAACACGGAAAAGATTTGTCTACCTGCAAAAAACAGTAGGAGGCATATTAGGGCAACAGCTACGGACACCGACATGGCGAGTTTGCGTCGCTCGGTCGCCGCATGTTTCTCAGTGAGGCTGAGAAACATCGTAAGGGCGAAGAAGGGTGTAAGAACAAAAAACAGTTTCACCCAAAGACTCACAAACATAGACATGGTTTCCAATTTTCTCCCTTCTTGTTGGTGATCAGGGATCAGATTCATACCGATTTTTCAAGGCCTGATCCTCCATCTCCCTTTCCCTGTTCTTTAGCTCCGCCAAAGCAGATCACCTTTATCCGCTATTTGCGAAGCTGAAATTATCCTTGCCGGCGTTCTTGGCTCGATACATTGCTTTATCAGCCTGTTTGATCAGTTGGTCAATATCTTGACCGTCGTTGGGATAAAGCGCTATCCCGATACTTGAACCGACAAATGCCTGTCCTCCATTGAAAGCAATGGGACTGGACACACTGTTGATTACTTTTTCGGCAATCTGTTCGGCAATTTTGGGAATATGAACATCATTTGCAATGATCAGAAACTCATCCCCCCCGACACGGGCGACCGTATCGCTTGAGCGCACGCAGCAAAGCAGACGGTCAGCTACTTGTTTAAGAACATAATCCCCGGCATCATGGCCCAGGGTATCATTCACCTTTTTGAAGTCGTCAAGATCGATAAACATTACGGCCAGCATTGTTTGATTCCGCTGAGCCAGACTAATGGCCATTTTCAAACGGTCCTTGGCCAGCTTCATCGTGGGTAGATCCGTCAATGCATCGTGCGTCGCCAGGCGTTTTATTTCTTCCTCGGCACGCTTGCGTTCGGTGATGTCCAGGATCGTCCCGGCAGCCGCAAGTCTTCCCTCATGAATACTGGAAGATCCGTAAATTTCAACATCAAATATTTGCCCGTTTTTCTTCACGCCCCGAAAGGAGTAATGAACAAAATCGTCTTTACCCGTTAAGCGCTTCCCGATCTGTTCTGTGACGTTGGCCAGATCTTCCGTATAGACCAGATTTTTAAAAGGCATGTTTTTCAGACATTCCTCAACTGTGTAACCGAACATCTCGGCAAATTTGGGATTAACGTATTTGAAGACCTCGCCCTGCAAGAGATATACGCCTACAATTGCCTGTTCCGCGTAGCTCTTAAACTTAATTTCCGATTCACGAAGCGCTTCCACAGCCTGCCTGCGGTCCAGTTCCTTTTTCTCCAGGGATTGGGCCATTTCATCGAAGGAACGCGCAAGTTGACCCAGCTCGCCTCCCTCGTGGTCAAGGCCCGTGCGTGTCGAAAAATCACCCTGTCCCACCTTCATGGAGGCATCGACCAAACGATCCAATCTTCTGACAATCAGGAGGTGTGCCAGCAGCCAGGCCGTCAAACCGGCGGCCACGAGGGAAACCGTCACCAGCGCCAGGTTGCGGAGAAAGCTTTTTCTGGCGGGAGCAAGCGTCTGCTCCTCGGGAATGCCGATGCGCAGATAGACGTAGGGCGAAGAGCCGCCTTCCAGGAAAAACTGCCGGTATGCGAAAATACGCCTGGTCCCATCGACTCCGACGGCTGTGAAAACCCCTTCCCGCGGACCCTTCGATAACTCCCTTATCATCTCGGGCAAATCAGTTTGGCCAACATATTTATCGTTATCTGGATACCGATAGAGTCGCGTATAGTTGCGGTCCAGCAGGTTCAGCGTGGATCCTTTGGGTAATTGTGTAATTTTCTCAAACCCCCTGCCGTATTTTTCGAGATCGAGACCGACAGCAACCACGCCGGTCACCCGTCCGCCGGAATCCGTTACCGGGAAGGCAAAGGGCTGTACCGCCCTTCCTGTTATTTTTCCGATGAAGTAATTTCCGGCGGAAAACGATTTTGTTCGCACCGCTTCCTGAAAGTAGTTACTTTGCTTTATACTGATGCTGCTGAAGGGAAGTGCGTTGGCATACATTCTTCCGTAACGATCCGCCGCGTAGATGGTGGTGTACTGAGGGTTGTCCCGGAGCAGTTCACGAAACAGCTTGTTGCAGGCAGCGGCGTCCCGGTTCTGCAGGACAGGCAATCTGGCAAGTGTCATGAGAAATCTGCGTGTGGCTTCCACGTCGTTTTCATGGTCGTTTCCCAACCCCTGCGCCATGATCAGGGCGTTCGCTTTTGTCGTTTCCACGTCGTGGCGTTGACGTTCATAGCCGGAGTAAATGATAATGCCGAGGGCGGGGAGAACGACTGCAAAAACAAGGATCAGCAACTGACTACGGACGGACTTCATCATTGAAAAATCAACGCCTCCGCTTTCATAAGATGATGAATCTCAACGAATTGCGTGTCATATTATTATTAGAGAACTTTGAATAACCGCCATTTTTGTCATTTCGACCGAAGGGAGAAATCTTTAACAAACTGCCATGATTAGGATTTCTCGTCGCTCGCGCTCCTCGAAATGACATTTTTCAAAGGTCTCATTAGCACTTATGAAAAGAAATCCATGATCATGAATTGAAACAAAACATTTCCGGCTAAATAACCGGAGGCCTACTTTCAGGAAAAAACTTCCAAATCGTAGAAAACCAAATCTACTCAGTTAGTTATATGGTAAACGCCCGGTACTGTCAACATAATTGTGAAATTCCTTCTCAACCTCCTTGATTAATTCAATTGCTTCTAATACACTCGCTTTTAGTTCCATGGATGTTCCTCCTTTTTAAATTATGTGGTATTGTTGGATCACTATTTTATTAGGAGGTACATCCTTTCTTCATCCATTAAATGAATTTACACAAAAGGGTTTACACTACCCTGAGAAGCGAAGGGGGCGAGGCAGAAGACAGAAGACAGAAGGCAGAGGACAGAGGTCAGATGACAGAGGTCAGAGGTCAGAGGTCAGAGGACAGAAAGCTCAACAACACTGTCATTCCCGCAGGTTTTTAGCGGGAATCCAGAAGATGTAATGGTTCTCCGATAGAAACTGCATGGATGCCCGATAGAGGCATTCGAGCATGACAGAAAAACATGGTTCCCCGATAGAATCACTCGGGGATGACAGAAAAAAAGGGTTCGAGGATTCGGAGAAGCGAAGGGGCCAAGGAGCCAAGGATTTGGAAAAGAAAGGGTTCAAGGAGCCAAGGATTTGGAAAAGAAAGGGTTCAAGGATTCGAGGATTCGAGGGGTCGAGCGGAGAAAGGCAGAAGACAGAATACAGAAGTCAGAAGTCAGAAGTCAGGAGGCAGGAGAAGGTTAGAGGGTTAGAAGGTTGGAGGTTTAGCTAAACATCTACCCATCCAAACATCTAATCTTCTCAGAGAAAAAAGGGATAGCTACACATCTAGCCTTCTAAAAATACCCATCTAAACTTCTACAAAAAGGGGCGGTACACGGGGATGACGGTGGATTAATTTTGTTATAAATCATTATATTTTATATGCAGACCGTCAGCGACTTGCGCAAGTTTCTTATCAAGTGTCCAGATCGGAACGCCCTCTAATAGCGAGGATGCAACAATCTGAGCATCTATATAGCCGATGCCTTTACCCATTAGGCTTTTATTCTCAATAAGGAATAGTACTTCTTCGTGTTGCGCTTCAATGCACATGGGTAACAATCGAAGCAAAGAAAGTATGACGGTTCTGTCTTTTAAATTACCACACGCCAATTCCCCCAAAATTAATGGGTGGCATAATACCGCACCATCATTGAGCAGGTTTTCCAATTCATTGTTCCCGTCTCTAAAATGTGAGACCCAAACAGAGGTATCAACAAGGACCATGATCGATCATGCTCCTTTTCTTCGCGGTATGTCCTGCAGTTGTTTTTGCGTTTTACCTAATTTTGCAAGCCTCCGTGCGCTTTGTGTGGTAATAAGTGCTTCCAATCCCAGCTTAACCAGTGTTGTTTTCTCTTTTATTCCGGTAATTTCTGCTGCTTTTTCAATTAAATCATCTTCGATATTCAGTGTTGTTCTCATGCCTTCACCTCATACTATTTGATGCTATAGTATGCACATTATATGCATACATTTCAAGGTTTAACGGGCAACTTTATAAATGATTTTTTTCTCTCGCAGAGTCCACAGAAAAGGCAGAAGACAGAATACAGAAGTCAGAAGTCAGGAGGCAGGAGAAGGTTAGAGGGTTGGAAGGTTAGAGGGTTAGCAATAAACCGGAAAAGAAAGGATTCGAGGATTCAAGGAGTCAAGGATTCAAGTGGTTCTCTTGAAATTTTTTTCAAAACCAAAGTAGGCAAGGGGTCGGAAAAGCGAAGGATTCCCCTCACTCTACATCTACTTATTATATGTTTTCAATCCTCAATCCTCAATCCTCAATCCTCAATCCTCAATCCTAAATCCTAAATGATTTTATCTCTCGCAGAGTCCTCAGAGTAAAAATTCCACTTACGAAGTGGAAATATGGAAATACAATGGGAACGAATTAATATCATAAGGCGTGCATTTCGGCATCAAATCTTATATAATAATTCCCATGCGCAAGATTATTGTCGATATTGATAATACACTTTGGGATTTGGCGCCTGTGCTATATGAGGAGCTAAAGAGGTTCAACAATGAGTTGCCGTCCCCATCAAATTGGTATAAATGGGATTTTTGGAAGGGTTATGTTTCAGAGAGGGTTCTATATGGTGTCTTGCGTGATATTCACTCAAAACAGGATATCTATAAGCCATATTCGGATGCAGAACGATTCCTTAGTTTTTTGAAGGAAAAAGGTTTTTACATCATAATTGCAAGCCATAGGGAAAAAGGTACATTTGATGCGACAAAAAAATGGCTTACAATAAATAATCTGATATTTGACGAGGTGCATCTCAGCTACGATAAGACTGTTCTTTTCAATCAATGCTGGGCGATTGTAGATGATAGCCCCATAACGCTTGGGAAGGCAAAGGCAGCAGGCATAGTGAGGGCAGGTCTTAAAAATCCTTGGAATGAGAGGGAAGAACACCCTTTGTTTTCGAACCTGACAGAGATATTTAAATATCTTCGGAGTCAGTGCGAGCAGAATTCATAAAATTTCAAATGATTTTATTTGTGTGATTTGAATCACTTGACTAAAATTCCGCAAATGCTATGATTGGGTATGGGGATAACCTAAATGAGGGATAAAGCATCCGGTGGAAAAAATACCGGTATTTCGCAACACGAATTGGAGATATTTTTCAAAGATATGCCCCAGCCAGCCGTCATCCTTGACCCTAAGCATGATATAATTGCGACAAACAATGCTGCCCTCAAAATTATTGGAAATAAAGAAGCATATGTTCTCGGTAAAAAATGTTTCGAACTTTTTCATGAAACCAACTGTCCCCCAAAGGGATGTCCGCTCGAAACAATAATTAACACTGGTCAAGCCGGTACGATTGAGATGGAGATGGAAGTGTTTTGTGGAACATTTCTTATATCTTGTACCCCGATATATGACGAAGCCATGCAGTTGCAAAGAATCATCCATGTTGCTACAGACATTACAGAGATGAAAAAGGCAAAGCTTGCGTTGCAGAAAAGCGAAATGAAATACAGAGGTATTTTCGAAAATGCCGTTGAAGGGATTTTTCTAAGCACGCCAGAGGGCAGATTTGAAAGTGTTAACCCTGCGATGGCGAAGATGTGTGGTTTTTCATCGCCCGAGGAGATGATTTCAGCGGTTACTGATATCAGAAATCAACTTTATGTAATACCTGAAGAACGGGATGAATATGAACGTATCATGGACACATACGGGTTTGTGGAAAAGTTTGAACATCAGATATATCGCAAGGATGGTACAAAAATTTGGATTTCTACAAACTCGCAGGCTGTAAAAGATGGGAATGGAAATATCGGATTTTATGAAGGCACCAACGAGAATATTACTGCACGAAAAACATTTGAAGAGGAATTAAAAAAAAGTGAAGCTATGTTACAGGGCATACTCCGTGCCTCTGCTGTAGGGATAGGGCTTCTTGCAAACCGTACATTTGTTTGGGTAAACGATTATGTAACAACTATAACAGGTTATACAAAGGATGAACTTATTGGAAAAAGCGCCCGTATTTTTTATGAAAACGATGATGAATTTACACGCGTAGGTACAGAAAAATATGCTGAAATAAGAGAAACCGGGAAAGGCTCTATCGAGACTCGATGGAAGAGAAAGAATGGAGAGATTATAGACATATTTCTTAGTTCAGTAGCTGTTGACGCTAAGGACCTGTCTAGTGGTGTAGTGTTTACAGCGCTCGATATTACTTCTGAAAAGCGTGCAAAGGCAGCACTTATGACAAGCGAAGAGAGGTTCAGGATGCTTGCCGAACTCCTGCCCCAAACAATATTTGAAATGGATACTGAAGGCAATCTTACATATACCAACCGCCAAAGCTTGACACAGTTTGGATACACGCGGGAAGATTTTGAAAACGGCCTAAGCGCTTTTAGTATGGTTGACCACAAAGATCGTATAAGGGTTATACATGACTTTGAAGAGGTGATAAAGGGAAGCCAACTGTCTAGCCGTGAATATACGGCGCTGCGTAAGGACGGTACAACCTTTCCGATAGATGTCCACACAAATCCCATTATAAACCATGGTCAGGTATGTGGAGTGAGAGGCATTGTAGTCGATATATCTGAAAGAAAGGCCGTGGAACAGACTTTAAGTGCATCAGAGGCAAAATACAGGGCGATCTTTGAAAATACGGGAACTGCAACATTGATTGTTGAACACGATACAACGATTTTACTTGTAAATACGGAGTTTGAAAGGCTCAGTGGGTTTTCGAAGGCAGAGATCGAGGGAAAGAAAAGCTGGACGGAGTTTGTCCACAGTGATGACATTGAAAGGCATAAACAAATTAATGAGCTAATGAAAATAAACTTTGATGCTGCTCCGAACAGATATGAGTTTTTGTTTGTAGACAGAAAAGGCGACATAAAAAATGTTTTTATCACCATTGGGATGGTTCCTGGCACAAATCAGCAGGTGGCATCTCTTATTGACAATACAGAGCAAAAACGTAACGAGGAGGCAAGAAAGAAGCTCGAGTCGCAACTTCTTCAGTCACAAAAGATGGAAGCAATAGGGCAACTTGCCGGAGGCATTGCACATGATTTCAACAATATCCTCACCACCATTTTAGGATATAGCGACCTTGCACTCTTGAAAATTCACAATACCGAAACATTGAAAGATTACATTAATTATATTTTGACCGCAGCGAGACGTGCAGTTGGGCTGACTGGTGGATTACTTACCTTTAGCAGAAGACAGATTGTGAAACTAAAGCCTCTTAATGTTAATGATGTTGTTGATACGATGCGGGGTATTCTTGCGAGGCTTTTGACCGAAGACATAGAGTTGAAAACTGAAATTTCTGATATCGATCTGATAGTGATGGCGGACGAGACGCAGTTGTCCCAGGTATTGATAAATCTTGCCACCAATGCGAGGGATTCGATGCCTAACGGAGGTAAAATTTTTATTGGAACCCGTAAATTTGTCATGGATGATGATTTCGTGAGTCGAAATGCCTTTGGAAGAAAAGGGGATTATGTGCAAATATCTTTTTCTGATACTGGAAGTGGTATAGAAAAGGGTATGATTGACAAGATTTTTGAACCGTTTTTTACGACAAAAGAGGTGGGCAAAGGCACTGGATTGGGCTTGTCAATTGTCTATGGTATAATCAAAGAACACAAAGGCTTTATAAATGTCTATAGCGAGAAAGAAAAGGGAACTACATTCAATATCTATATTCCTATGATAAGCACAAAGACCGAGACCTTTTCGAAAAATGAGGAAATTGTATTAGGTGGTAATGAAACGATCCTGGTTGCTGAAGACGACATAAGTGTTAGAACGCTTACAAGAACAATACTTGAAAGCAAAGGATATACAGTGCTTGAAGCTAACGACGGGGCAGATGCAATAAAGGTTTTTGAATATAACAAGGATAGGATAGATATGGTTATGCTCGATGTTGTGATGCCAAATAAAAACGGACAGGAAGCCAATGAGGCAATTCAAAGGATAAGGCCTGGTGTCCCTGTGCTTTTTATAAGCGGTTATACTGCGGATATCGTGTTTGGGAAGGGCATTGGCGGTGTTGAAATAAATTTTATTTCTAAGCCGCTTCTTCCGGATGAACTTTTAAGGAAAGTACGTTCAGTCATCGACAAAGCAAAAACCACTCTTTACTAATCAGGTTCAATCAATTATATTCTTGTTCTGATGCTCACAGTCAAAAATCTTACCAAAACGTACGGGTCACAGGTCATTTTTGATAATATCACATTCATGATAGGGCCCGGTGAAAGACTTGGCCTTTCTGGCAGGAATGGCTCTGGAAAAACTACACTCCTTAAGCTTATTATGAAAGAGGAAGAGCCTGATTCAGGTGAGATATCAATTCCAAAAAACTACACTATCGGCCATCTTTCACAGGACTTACATTTTAAAGAGGATTCTGTATTGAAAGAGGCCTGCTTAAACCTGAAGGTGCGTGAAGACGGGGTTGACGAGACCTATAGGGCAAAATCTATCCTTTTAGGACTTGGTTTTGCGCAGCACGAATTGCATGTTCATCCGAGGCTTCTCTCCGGGGGCTATCATGTGAGATTAAATCTTGCGCGTACCCTTGTGTCTGAGCCTAATTTACTGCTCCTTGACGAGCCGACGAACTATCTCGATATTGTTTCGGTGCGCTGGTTGATACAATTTTTACGCAACTGGAGAAATGAACTTATTGTGGTTACCCATGACAGGGCGTTCATGGATGCCATTTCAACCCACACTATGGGTATACACAGACATAAGGTGAAAAAGGTTGTGGGTAATACTGAAAAACTTTATCAACAGGTATTGCAGGATGAGGAGGTATATGAAAAGACGAGAATAAATGACGAAAGAAGGCGAAAAGAACTGGAGCAATTCATAAACCGTTTTCGTGCCCAGGCTTCACGTGCAAAGGCAGTACAGTCCCGTATCCGGTTGCTCAATAAAAAGGAGAAGTTTGAAAAACTCCACGAAGCAAGAAACCTCGATTTTGAATTCAAGGCAGCACCATTTAATGGAAGGTGGCTTATGGAGATTGAAAGGGTTTCGTTTTCCTTTTCAGAGGAATTATCCTTTCTTATCGATGGGTTAAGCATGGTCGTTAAAAAACACGACAGGATAGGTGTTGTTGGTAAAAACGGCAGGGGTAAGACGACCCTTCTAAACCTTATGGCGGGACATTATCATCCAATAAAAGGCTCGATAAAACCAAACGTTAACCTGAAATCCGGATACTTTGGGCAGATGAATATCAGGAGACTTGATCCTGAAAAGACTGTACTCGAAGAGATATTGAGCGTTCATCCAGAGCATAGCCTTGGGGCTGCAAGAAATATCTGCGGCGCCATGATGTTCGAAGGTGATAATGCGTTAAAAAAGATTTCAGTGCTATCAGGCGGTGAAAAAAGCAGGGTTTTGCTCGGGAAACTGCTTGTAAGTCCAGCAAATTTACTACTGCTTGACGAACCGGACAACCATCTTGACGTTGAGTCCGTCGATGCGCTAGTAGAGGCTATAGATGTTTATAACGGTGCTGTTGTTTTTGTTACGCACAGCGAAATGATGCTCAGGGCGATCGCGACGAGACTTATTGTGTTTGACGGTGGCAGGGTAAGTGTGTTCGAAGGTTCATACGATGATTTTCTCGAACGTGTTGGATGGGAAGACGAAAGGATAAGCAACAGCGAGCAGGCCGACGAAGATTTGACAATGAGGGTAGGCATCCCAAGGCGTAAGGAACAAAAGGATATAAGAAGGGCGCGTGCCAAAATCATTACAGAACGTTCAAGGGTTTTGAACCCATTGAAAGATAGAATTGTTGAAATAGAAGACAGAATATCAGATATGGAAAGGCAGATCGAACAGAACAACTTATCGCTTGTCAGGGCATCGCAGGTAGGAGACGGTAGGTCGATAACATCGCTTTCAATAGCAATTCACGAGGATAAAAATACGATAGAGATGCTTTTTGATGAACTGGATGGGATGGTGCAGGTTTTTGAAGAAAAATCGAGGGCGTTCGAAGAACGGCTTGGCGCATTAAATGAAACGAAATAAACCAGAGAAAGGCAGAAGGTTAGAAAAGCAAAGGGGCCAAGGATTCATAAAGACAAAGGGTTCAAGGAGCCAAGGATTCAAGGATTCAAGGATTCAAGTGGTTCTCTTGGTACCTTTTTTTCAAAACTTAGAAGCGAAGGGTTCGAGGATTCATAAAGACAAAGGGTTCAAGGAGTCAAGGATTCAAGGGGTCGAGTGGTTCTCTTGGTATCTTTTTCCAAAACCAAAAGAGGCAAGGGGTCAAGGGGTCAAGTGGAGAAAGGCGGAGGGTTAGAAGGTTAGAGGGTTGGATGTTTAGCAAGAAACCAGAGAAGCCAGATAAACCAGAGAAAATAAAGAAACTAAAGAAACCCAATAAACCCAATAAACCCAACACAACAAGATAAATCATTTTTCAAAGCCATTATATTATAAATTTCCCTTGACAGTAATTATTCTTGTGTTATAATTATTACAATCTTTAAATTATTACCAGGTGAGAAATGATAAATTATACCGATATTGAAATAAAATTAACCCCTCAAAGACTTGCAGTAATATATTTTCTTGACGGAAACACATCTCATCCATCGGTATCCGATATATTTAATTCGATTTCATCAAAATTTCCTACTATGTCCATAGCCACAGTTTATAATACGCTCGACACCCTCAAGGAAAAAGGGATTATAAAGGAACTCTCAATAGATCCTGATAAAAAACGTTTCGACCCCAATCCTGAACCACATCACCATCTTATGTGTATAAAATGCAAAAAAATTATTGATATATTTTCTGATTTCTATCTTGACTTAACGGAATCCCAAAAATTTGGTTATGAAATACTCGATAATCACGTTGATTTCTATGGCATTTGTCCTAAATGCAAGGGAAAGAACCCTGATTCAATAAAAATAACCCAATAAGGAGGCTTTAATGGTCTATACATGTTCTGTATGCGGTTACCAGTACGATGAAAAGTTAGAAAAAACAGAATTCGAAAAACTTCCTGATGACTGGCGTTGTCCCATCTGTGATGCGCCTAAAAGTGCATTTCAGAAAGCATCTTAAAAGCAGTACCTTGTCTGGTGCTGTTTCGTATCAACTCATTCCTCTCCAACCTCCACCAGCCTCCCCTCAAACATGAGGGGAGGCCCCCACAAAATTCATCAAAAAGATATTTTCAGAACTGAAAATCCGGTGTCATTTCTGTATTCTGGTCTTCCCAAAAAACCATCTATATTCTGGTCACACATCTGGCAATGTAAATTCCTCAATGCGGACACAACTGTCTTTATTTGCATCCACCTTTTCAAATGCATCGAACAAGGCAAACTCTTTTCTTTCAAAATAAAGAAAAACATAAAAAAACATTTAACAACATTTCAAGTCATATCTTTTTTTGTTCAACAATTAGTTATAACTCAATCATGTTTATGCTTACCTTCAACCCAACTCAAAACGCAAAAACTTTTATCGCATTCTTAGACTATTTTACATAATAACCGTTTATCTCGTCATACACCACCTTCATGGTGGGATTTGCCTCATCATGTTTTTGTCTGGCAGTTTTTTCATCCGCATTATTTTTCACAGCGCTTGACTTTTTTGTTATTGTACTTTCAAATTCTTCCTTAGAAATAAATCCATCCCTGTTCTTATCTATAACACTAAATTCAACAATATCGCTTCCGTCGATCTTATTGAATTCTTCTTTGTTTATCATGCCATCCCCGTCAAGGTCGTATCGGTTGAATATTGACAAAACCGTTGACCTATAGTCATCTATGTTAATCCTATTTACGCTATCAGACATCTTTGCATCAACCCCAACAACACCGATATGCGGTACATTCTGTCTATATGTTGAAAGTACCGATGCTTCATAGTCCTGCCTGCTTATATTTCCTAAGTTTTTGGAATCCATCCTCCCATATGGGTCTGTCTGGGCAAAGACAACTTTAGCCATCAATAAAACGAACAAAAACAACAGACTCCTATACATCAACATCAGTCCATCCCCTTCTCTAAAATCGCGCTTCTGTATCATATGCTTTCATCAGATTTTATCAGATTTTATCCGTGGCAAGAAATACTTTTTTTATTTAGCCACAGATAACTGCGGATAAATGCGGATGATAAAAAAGCATTTAGGATTGAGGATTGAGGATTTAGGATTGAAAACATATAACCCCGTTTTGTAGAAGTTTAGATGTTTGGAAATGTAGATGTGTATTTTTAGAAGGTTAGATGTTTAGAGGTGTAGATGTTTAGCTAAACCTCCAACCTTCCAACCCTCCAACCCTCTAACCTTCTGCCTGGTTTCTCTGGTTTCTTTAGTGAGTTAATGTCAATATTTGTGTTTAAGATTTTTTGGCCGTATCCTCTTTTCTCCATTTCTATGCCACCTGTATCTCTTCTTGTATCTCACCATCAACAAATCTGGTTCCGTTTATCAACTTGGGGAT
>Ga0209719_1002247_pt1 | contig 20545 bp, 18 predicted proteins | sample AD_JPNAS2_MetaG_FD_184421 | JGI IMG/M metagenome (GOLD analysis project Ga0209719, IMG submission 184421) | Active sludge microbial communities of municipal wastewater-treating anaerobic digesters from Japan - AD_JPNAS2_MetaG (SPAdes) (version 2) | ecosystem: Engineered > Bioreactor > Anaerobic...
GCACCTGCTTTGCAAGCAGGGGGTCGTCGGTTCGACTCCGTCTATCTCCACAAAACGCGACAAATTATTGCCGCGTTTTTTTGTCGTTTCCAGCAGCAACTTATTCCATGTATTGCCATAGTCCGAGCCACCAAAATATCAAAAAACTTAATCTATACTTGCCCGAACTGTTTGCCAAGCACTGCCGCAGCCACCACAAGAACCGGGAGCCTCGGCTTGTATTATAAAGCTCCCGGCTCTTATGGTGGCGGTGACTGTCTGCTGTTTTGTTATCTTTGTGTATGCAATACATGAATACGCTGGTCTGGATAGGATTTTGCCAGGCGATGTTTGCTGCCATACTCATGTTCAACAAGAATGAACAGACCGTATCTGATAAAATACTGTCTGCATGGCTTGTGTTACTGGCCATAGAGTTTCTGACCGCCGGAATGGACTACCAGTTCTATAAAACCCCCTTGTTATCCGGCTCGCATTTATTATCCAATGCGGCTTTTTATTTATATGTAAGGTCCCTGACCAGGTCCGGATTTCGCCTGAAATACGTACATCTGGTACACCTGGTACCCTTCTTGCTTTTCAAAGTACTGGCCTATATCATCAAGGCACCCTTTATGGTGGGAGACTATCTTGTCTATCAGGAAAATTACCTGTTTCGCTTTTCCTTTGCCATGGTCAGCCTGGTTTCATGGCTGATATACAGTTCCTTAAGTTTGACTATGGTTTATCATTACAGGTCCAATCTGCAGAATGAAACGTCCCGGATAGAAGCCAACGAGAATATCCGCTGGCTTATGTTTGTTACCATTATTTACGCGGTTTATTGTTTCATAACCTACATCATATCCTTCACCCTGATCATCAAGGGAGATTACGAATCGACCCTTCCCGGAATCTTTAATTATTCCATACTGCTTGTGCTGCTCTATGCGCTGAGTTTTTACGGTCTGAGACAAAAGCACATCCCCGAAGCGTTACAAATACCTAACGAAAAAAAGAACAGTAAGAAACCACTTCTGGATGATCGGACCAGGAAGGAAATCGGGAAGCAGGTACTGGCATATTTCCAGGAAAAGCAAGCGTACCTGAATCCTGACCTGAGTATGAATATCCTGTCGTCTGACATGCAAATACCAAAACACCAGCTCACCGAAGTGCTGAATACCGAACTGGGGAAAAATTTTTTCCGGCTTGTTAATTCATACCGTATAGAAGCAGTAAAAAAAATGCTGGCAGACACCACCCTTCATTATTCCATAGAGGCGATTGGTTATGATTGCGGATTTTCCAATAAATCATCTTTTTACAAGATTTTTAAAGAAACAGTAGGGGAAACGCCCTCTGCGTATAAAAAAAGAATATCGGCCCTCTGATTATTGTTGTCCATCTTTTAAAAAAATGAAGGATTATCGGTTCCTTTTTCTTTCATTTGCACAAATTTTTCTATGCATGAAACGACTCATCTTTTTTACATTACTGATTTGTGCCGCTTTGCAGGTCAGGGCCCAATGGGGTGGAGATACCGATTTCAATATCCATGGTTACGCAAGAGGGTCTGTTTACGGAGGCAGCAAGACTTATGATCTGACCTCTGTATTTGCCGAATTATCCCTGCAGGCGTCGCTCAAAAAAGGACCGGCCATCCTTCAGTCGGATATCAGGTTCAACACAGGCATATTTTTTAATGAAAATGATACCCGGATCAGGATCAGGGAGCTTTACGCAGGGTATAAAAGCCGGAAATTTGATGTTTTCCTTGGAAACCAGATAGTCATCTGGGGACGCATGGACGGATTCAATCCAACGAACAACATAACCCCCAACGATTACTTTTTTCTTTCACCGGATCCGGCAGATCAGCAGCAATCCAATTTCATGCTGAAAATGCAATACAGACCCCTGCCCGCAATAGATATTGAACTGGTGGCTATTCCATTTTATAAAATGTCAAGTTACCGGTTTGACCTTTTTGACATGGGCGAACTGGGGAATTACCTGCTGTTCGGGGATGATATGCTTCCGGAAAGGATCCTGGCCAACGGGACGTATGCCGTGCGGGCGAATTTTGACTACCCGGCATTCGGCGGTTCCGTATCCTGGTTCCAGGGGTATGACCCATACCATGGATTCAATGTGGTTTCAGTTAATTGGGCATCGGCGCAGCCCGTGATACGCATAGCATCCACACCCTACAGAAAAAGCACAATAGGCGCAGATGTTGCCATACCTGTGGGTAATTTCATGATAGTAAGGGCCGAAGCAGCCTATAACCACACTAAAAACCCGGATAAAAAAATGTTCATACCCAATCCGGACATAAGCTATGTTGTTGGAATAGAAACCAATGTCCTGGGTTGTATTATCATAGGTCAATATATTGGGAAATACACGTTTGATTTTTTCCAGTTAACCGCCCCCGTCTCTCCCGGTCAAAACGATCCTGCGTCACTCATCCAGTATGCAGAGAAGTATATTGATTATGAGAACAGGATGTTTAACCGTAAAGTGTTCAATCAGCAGGAAAGGACCAACCATGCAGTTTCCCTGACCATTACCAGGTCTTTTGCTTACGATGTCCTGTCAGCTGAATGCACAGGTTATTACAATATCACATCAAAAGAATGGTTTGTCAGGCCCAAATTGAGCTGGAGGATATCGGATGCCCTGATGGCCGCTGTGGGTGGCAATTATATGAGGGGGGGAGAAAATACATTGTACGGTTATTCTTCTGCCGTAATGAACGGGGCTTTTGCAGAACTTAAAGTGATTTTTTAGAACATGGGAATATCAAATTTTATCATAAAATACCGGTGGTATATCATTATTGTCACCCTGATACTGGTACTGCTGGGGATAATTCCCCTGACAAAAATCCGCGTCAATCCTGATTTGGAATCTTACCTGCCCCAGAACATGCCTTCCATACAAAACAATAATAAAATAGGGGAGTATTTCGGGAATGACGAGTTGTTACTGATTATTTTTCAGACAGAAGACATTCTTAATGAAAAAACGCTGAACAGGATCAGGCAGATCACAGATACCCTGTCCATAATGCCACAATTCGGACGCGTCTATTCGTTGTTCCAGGGGAAAGATATCCGGTCGGAAGAGGGAAGTATGGTGGTGGATCCTGTTGTGAAAAGAATTCCCGATAACCAGCAAGACCGGGAACTACTCAGGAAAGCAATCCGCTCCAATGATCTGGTATATAAAATAGTGGTTTCTGAGGATTTCAAAAACGCACTAATCATCCTGAGTTCAGACAAAACAGTCAGTGACGACCAACTCATGCAGCTGATCCATGAAACACTGCAAAAATACCCGGGGGACGAAGAAATATTCATCAATGGAAGTCCCTTTTTAAGGGATGAGGCGAGCAAGAAAATTGGCCGTGATATCATGTTGCTTTTACCGATTGGTTTGCTGGTGATGTTCTTGATCCTGTATTTATCTTTTCGGGAACTCAGAAGTGTACTGCTGCCATTTTCGGTGGTGCTCTTTTCAATAGTGGTTTCCATGGCCCTGATTCCCGTTTTTGGCTGGGAATTAAGTCTGATAGGGGTGATCATACCCGTGATGATGCTTGCCATTGCCAACAATTACGGGGTGTATTATGCAGCCCGGTACCAGGACCTGCGGGCATCGCAACCCGGTCTTGAACCCCGCGAACTGGCCAAACAGGTATCCTCATACCTATTTACTCCTGTCACCTTATGCGGACTAACCACCATTGTGGGAGTCCTGGGCCTGGTGGCGCATTTATTCAGGCCGGCCAGGCAGATGGGTGTTGTATCGGCCATAGGCATTTCCTTTGCCCTGCTGGTGAGCCTGCTGTTTATCCCGGCAGTATTGTCCCTGTTGAAGAAAGGGAGAATTCACAAAGATCTGGAAGACGGATCAAAAGGCTTCTTTCCTTCTGTGATCGAACGCACCGGGGAAACCATTACCCGTCATCCCAAAAGAATTGTAAGCCTTTTCATACTCTTTATGGCGTTCTGCGCCGTAGGACTTTTCTTTTTCAGGACAGCCCCTGATTCCAATGATGTTTTGCCTGAAAGCCATTCATTCAACAAGGCCATAAACATCATGGACAACAAATTTGGCGGGAGCAAAATGTTCAACGTGATGTTCCGGAGTGATGTGAAGGATCCCGCTTTTCTTACATTCCTGGATACATATGAGCAGGAACTTAAAGAGGTGCCGGGTGTGGGAACGGTTACCTCTCTTACTTCCATAATCAGAAAGATCAGCAAAGCCCTGAACGATTCCACAGATCCCGGTTATGACCGCATACCCGGTACCAGGGAGGGAGTAGCCCAGTACCTGGAACTTTACTCCATGAGCGGCGATCCGGAAGATTTGGAGCAATTTGTAGATTTTGATTACACAAGCACACTGCTCACGGTGCAATTCAAAGCCCAAACCATTGGGGATATCAGGAACCTGCTTTCGAAAATCGAGGGAATGGCTCAGGAAGATTCTCTGGAACCTGTCATAGGGGGCTTCACATTAACCGATGTCGACATAAACGAATCTGTAGAGAAAGGACAGTATTATTCCCTGCTGGTGGCCTTTGTAGCGATATTTCTTTTACTGAGCCTTATTTTCAAAAGCTTTAAGGCAGGTCTGATAGGAAGCATTCCACTGGCCTTTGCCGTATTTTGCACCTTTGGACTGATGGGCTGGTTTGGTATGGAACTGAATATTGTAACTGCCTTGATTTCATCAATCTCCATTGGTCTGGGTGTGGATTTCACCATCCATGTATTCTGGAGGATAAAATGGGAACTGGCACACGGCAACAATTATGGCAGGAGTATCAAGGCAACGCTCAAAACCATTGGACGCGGCATTGTCATAAACGCCAGTTCTGTCATGCTGGGTTTTGCTGTTTTGTCCCTGTCTGCGTTTCCACTGATCCGCTCTTTTGCCTTTCTGATCATCCTGTCCCTTTTCCTGTGCCTGGTTTGCGCGCTGATCCTGCTCCCGGCCATATGTTACTGGGCAAGGCCTAATTTTTTGGAAAAATAAATACCATGATAATATTATGAAACTACTTTTAAAATCAGTTGTTACCGGATTGCTTTTGTTTTTTGGCGCACCCGGGTTGTTTGGACAATCGGCTGCTGAAATCAGCCAAAAATCTACAGAAGTGATTGACCTCGGCTCGACACAAATGGATTTCACCATATACATCAGGGATAACAGGGGAAGTGAGCGGGTAAGGCAACTGACCATGATATCCGGTGTCTTTAATGGTGTGGGTAAAACGCTTGTCCGCTTTACGGCCCCCTCTGACGTGCAGGGAACAACATTGCTTATTTACGACAATAAGGATAAAGAAGATGATATGTGGATTTATATGCCGGCCTTGAAAAAAGTCCGCAGGATCATCAGTTCTGAAAGGGGGAAAAGCTTTATGGGATCTGAGTTTACCAACGCAGACATGAGCAAGCCCAACCAGGCAGATTTCAATTATTCCCTGCTGGGCAAAGCGGTGTACGATGGAAAGGAATGCTGGATGGTCCAGTCGGAATGTAAGGATCAGACCATCTGTAAAGCATACGGTTACAGTAAATCGGTTAGCTATATAGATAAAAACAGTTACCTGGGCTATAAAGTGGAATACTACGACCTGTCGGGTAACCTGCACAGGATCCTCACGTCCCATGATTATAAGAACGTGACAAAAAACACGTTCTTTTCCTACAGAACCGTCATGGAAAATGTGCAGAACAAGCGTGTTTCTGAAATGGTGGTAAATAAGGTAGAAACAGGAAACAAGCCCGGGGAGGAAATCTTCTCTCCCAACGCCCTGCAATAACAGTTACCTTAGCAGTTGCCGCTCTTCTGCAGAATACAGGATTTTCTCCAAAACAGGCTTGAGCGAATCCCGGAACACATAGATCAGCAGAAGGCACAGCAGCAACGTCAGGATTACCAGAAGACAGGTCAGGACTCCGGCTGGAATTTTTTTCCTGGGTTTCTGCATGCTTTCAGGCTCAACCTTTTCATCTGTTTGGGCAACATCCTGTTCAGGCCCGGACAGGACTTGCGGGGTGGCAGCAGTGCATTCCTGCGGGGAGTTGTCTCCTGGCTTAACAGCTTTTCCCGGATCTTCTCCCGGGGCTGAAAGGGCACACCTGACTTTGGATGGAACAAGCAGCGGGCGCAGGGATAAGGGGACCAGCCCGAAACCGTTTGGATTTACCGAAACGTTCTTGTCCATGACAAAAAAAATGTCTCCTTCACGCGTCCTTCTGAGTTTGCCAAAACCATCCAGCGTTACTGATTTTTCCCGGGTCAGTTTTTTGGAAACCTCGGCTAATAATGCATCAAGATCTTCCTTAGAAGAGTAAGCCTTTTCCAGCAGGCCGTCATTCCAGGTCTCGCTTTCCCGGAAAGAAATGCGTCTTCCCGGAGGCAGGAGCACATGTCCATTGTTGGTAAGGGTTGCCGGGGTGTCTTCTGCGATGAAACTTCCCATGCTTCCCAGAGAAACCCGGTTGTGTGTGCGGATCAATTCTATGCAAAGGGATGAAAGCAGGGATGTGTCCATAATCTGAGCAAATTTACACTTTTTTTGATAAGATTTTGCTCTTTCAGGAAAAACCGTTTATCTTTGCACTCCCTTACAGGATAACATTCCTCATTAGCTCAGTTGGTTAGAGCACCTGACTGTTAATCAGGGGGTCCAAGGTTCAAGTCCTTGATGAGGAGCCACTGAAAATAAAGCACTTACAGCGTAATGTTGTAAGTGCTTTTTTCGTAGAAAGATCGGTTAAATAGATATGCACGGTTGCTTAAAGGATCCCCGTGTGTTCGAGCATGATTTTCACACCTATCAGGACCAGGATGATACCTCCGGCCAGTTCTGCTTTTGAACTGAAGCGGGAGCCAAACACATGTCCCAGTTTCACCCCGGCAAAAGAAAAGAGAAAAGTGACCGAGCCAATCAGGATTACGGCTGTGACTATGTTGGTTTGAAGAAATCCCAGGGAGAAGCCTACGGCCAGGGCATCTATGCTGGTGGCTATGGCCAGCGGGAACATGGAACGTAACCTGAAAGAACAGTCCACAGGCTTGTCAGGCCTGAAGGATTCGACGATCATTTTTCCTCCTATGAAACCCAGTAATCCAAAGGCGATCCAGTGATCGGCCGCTTCTATCTGATTTTGAAACCGTGATCCTGCCCAGTAACCAAGCAAAGGCATGAATGCCTGAAATGACCCAAAAATCAGGCCGGCTTTCAGGGCATTCACCCAGTTCATGCGGGATTGTCCCATCCCCTTGCATATAGATACGGCAAATGTGTCCATGGCCAGGCCTATGGCCATAAAGATCAGGTTCAGTGTTTCCATCCTATAGCTTTCACATGGTCAGCCCTGTGGATGTTACCGTCCCTGAGCGCTGCCGGCAGGAACAGGCCTTTTTGAATAATGGAACGCATAAATTCCTTATTTTTGCCTTCTAGCTTACAAAGATAAAAATATTGAATATGTCGCTGAAGAAATATTTACTTCTGGCCACACTCTGCCTGTGGGTCCTTCCGGCCCTGTACGGCAGTCAAAAGCCCAGAATAACCATCATTGCCACAGGCGGGACCATAGCCGGAACGGCTTCTTCTGCCACCGGCACATCCTATGATCCGGCCCAACTGACCGTGGACGCCTTAATGGCCCAGGCCCCCGGAATACCTGACAGGGCAACCATCACGGGATTACAACTATGCAACATTGCCAGCCAGCATATGACAACACAAATATGGATCCGCCTGGCCTTTGTTATAGATTCACTTTTCAGAAGCGGACTATGCGACGGCGTTGTCATAACACATGGCACCGACACCATGGAAGAGACAGCCTTCTTCCTGGAACTGGTACTTGGACATGGCAATCCGGTGGTATTAACCGGAGCCATGAGGCCGGCTAACGGACTGGGAGCTGACGGACCGGCCAATCTGTTCAATGCCGTTTGCCTGGCGGCTGATCCTGCAGCCCGGGACAGGGGGGTGATGGCTGTGTTGAACGATTATATTTATGCTGCTGCGGAATTTACCAAAGTACACACGGTCAATCCCGACGCCTTTGAAAGCCCCGATTGCGGTCCCCTTGGTGTTATACGCGGAGGGAATTCCCACTTTTTCAGGGCCCCTGCCGGTCACCTTCCGTCACAGTTGACATGCACGGCCGGAGAACTTCAGGAACTGGCAGCAAAGCTGCGGGATAAGGTGTTTCCCAAGGTAGAAATTATCCTTTCCTATGCCGGAGCCACTGCAGAACCATTAGATGCATTGCTCAAAAGCGGCGTAGACGGGATTGTCATTGCAGGAGTCGGACACGGGAATTATTCACGGGAAATAGAAGCAGGTATTCAACGCTGTCTGGAACAGGGAGTCGTTATTGTCCGTGCTACGCGTGTGCTGGCCGGGGGAGTCACATTTGACACGGAAAGACCTTTTAACGGACAAATCGTCAGCGGGATGCTCAATCCGCAAAAAGCACGGATCCTGTTGATGCTCGCCCTGACACGTTTCAACACCACAGAGCAACTTCAAGAAATCTTCCGCCACTTCTGAAACACAGTCTCTTAATGTCGCTGCTCAGGGTTCTGTGATTAGGCGAAGTTTTTTAGTGTTGATGCGGGTTTTTAACCATTCAGCAATGGTTTCCATTTGTTTGGCCCCAGGAATGGAGTCGAATTTGATCACGGCTATGGTTAGTGTGTCTGCAGGGGAAGTGCCAGCGCTCACATTGACAGCATTTGAAATGGACAATTCCCGGGCCGAAGGATAAAGCACCGTCAGTTCTTTTATCAGTTCATTGCTAAGCTGACCGTACCGCCTGTATGATTCCAGTTCATGGTTGAGCGTATCTATAGTGGCTTGCTGTATAGCGATCTTTTCTTCGCTTCGTTTATAGAAATCTTCAAGGACAGAGGAACGTATGGCATCCAGGTTTATCCTGTCACCGCCGCCCTGCACAACCGTAAGCGTGGTACCCTGAAGCCTTTTGTGTTGATTCATCTGATTCCGTGACAGGGAAAGTGATTCTTCCGGTATCTCATTTCCTATGAGCATTAAATCGATGGTCCTGTTTTCAAAGGAAATTGAACGGGTAATGATCTGGGTCCCCGGGTAGGAAAAGGACTCCTCTATATAATGGTTGGCATCACTCTCGTACAAGGTGGCATTAACAATATTTATGGTCAGGATCAGGGAAGGGACCATGGTGGCTGTTACAATGATAAGAATGTATCGCTTTACGGCTTGTTCCCTTTTCTTTTCCCGGAATACCTTTTGGGCATATCCCCTGATCCGGGTACCAAGAAAAGTACCGGTGGCAATAAAAACGGTATTAATGAAATACAGATAAAAAGCTCCCAGGAAAAAAGTGACGTTTCCAATGGCTATACCGTATCCTGCAGTACATAAAGGCGGCATCAGGGCAGTGGCAATGGCCACCCCCGGGATCACATTGCCTTTATCTTTTGTAGAGAGGGCAATAAAGCCGGCAAGACCCCCGACAAAGGCAATGAATACGTCGTATATGGTAGGAGAAGTCCGTGCCAGCAGCTCTGACTGTGCCTGGTCTATCGGAGATAACAGGAAAAAGACCGTTGCAGTTATAATACTGATGATCGTGGCAATCAGATAGCTTTTCATGGATTTTTTCAGCAATTCAAAATCGCTTATCCCCAGGGCCAGTCCCATCCCGATGATGGGGCCCATGAGCGGAGAGATGAGCATGGCCCCTATGATGACTGCCGTTGAATTGATATTCAGGCCAAGAGAGGCTATCAGTATGGCAAAGATCAAAACCCACAGGTTAACTCCCTTGAATTCAACGCCGGCGCGGATGTTGGCAATGGTTTCCAATTCGTTTTCCTTGTCTTTTCTCAGATAGAAATAGTATCTCAGAAAACGGACTAATGCCGGTTTGGACTTTTTTTGCCTTGTAGTTTCGGTAGACATACGCAATTGATAATTATCTATAGATTCTAGCCCACAACAGCCCCGTTCGAAATTTTTTCCAGGGGAGAAATAACCCGCATGAAACCTTCTGGTTCTTTGGCCATCAGGATCATTCCCTGCGAGACAATGCCCCGGATGGTCCTGGGAGCCAGGTTAGCCAGAATGCATATTTGCCTTCCTATCATGTCTTCCGGAGCGTAATATTGGGCAATTCCAGAAACGATGACCCTTTGGTCCAGTCCCGTATCTATGGTCAACTTGAGCAGTTTGTCCGTTTTGGGAACCCTTTCTGCCTGCAGTACGGTGGCTACCCGGATATCCATTTTCTCAAAATCGGTGAAGGAACATTCCGCAAGGGCAGGGGCGACATCCTTTTTATCCGGTCCGGGTTTTTTCAATTTTGCTACCTGGGTTTCTATGGTGGTATCGTCAATCTTGTCAAAAAGCAGCACAGGCTCGTTCAGACGGTGCCCACCTGGCAACAGGGTTTTCCGGGCAAGGTCCTGCCATGGCAGGGGCCGGGACATGTTGAGAATGTTTCTGAGTTTGGCCGTGGTAAATGGCAGGAAGGGATCCAGTGCCACGGTCAGACGTGCACAGAGCTGCAGAGAAAAGTTCAGGATGGTTGCCACGCGCTCCATACCGGTTTTGGCCACCTTCCAGGGCTCGGTATCGGCAAGGTATTTGTTTCCAAGGCGGGCAAGGTTCATAGCCTCTTTCAGGGCATCCCTGAAACGGTAGTGTTCCAGATGATCTTCCAGGGCCGAGGCCATCCCCGGGACAGAACGCATCACTTCCTTGTCATAATCTGTGAGCGAACCGGCAGCGGGAACTAATCCGTTGAAATATTTGTGTGTAAGAACAACGGCCCGGTTCACAAAATTGCCCAGGATGGCCACCAGTTCATTATTGTTGCGCGCCTGGAAATCCTTCCAGGTGAAGTCGTTGTCTTTTGTCTCGGGCATGGTGGAACAAAGGGTATAGCGCAAAACATCTTCTTTTCCCGGCAGCTCATCCAGATACTCATGAAGCCACACCGCCCAGTTGCGCGAGGTAGAGATCTTTTCTCCTTCCAGATTTAAAAACTCATTGGCCGGCACATTTTCGGGCAGGATATACCCGCCATGGGCCTTCAGCATGGAGGGGAATACGATACAGTGAAACACAATATTGTCTTTTCCGATGAAATGGACCATTTTGGTATCCTTGTCTTTCCACCATGTTTCCCAGGTATCGGGAAAAAGTTCTATGGTATTGGAAATATAGCCAATAGGGGCATCAAACCAGACGTAGAGGACTTTCCCCTGTCCGCCCTCCACAGGGACAGGCACGCCCCAGTCCAGGTCACGGCTCACGGCCCTGGGCTGTAAACCGTTGTCCAGCCATGATTTACACTGCCCGTATACATTGGGTTTCCATTCCTTATGATCTTCCAGGATCCATTTCCTGAGCCAGGACTCGTACTCATCCAAAGGCAGGTACCAATGCTTGGTCATTCTTTTTTCAGGAATGCTTCCGCTGATAGAGGAACGGGGATTGATCAATTCGTCCGGAGAGAGCGTGGATCCGCATTTTTCACACTGGTCTCCGTAAGCATCGCTGTAGGAGCAGCGGGGGCACGTTCCCACAATATAACGGTCTGCCAGGAATGTACGGGTCTGGGGGTCATAAAACTGTTCGGTTTCTTTTTCCAGGAGTTTTCCGCTGTCATAGAGCTTTTTAAAAAAAGCCGAGGCGGTTTTGTGGTGGATCCCGGAGCTGGTCCTGGAATAAACATCAAAGGATATGCCCAGCCTCTGGAATGATTCTTTTATCTGGAAGTGATATTTGTCCACGATATCTTGAGGTGCCACCCCCTGTTGCCTGGCACGGATGGTAATGGGAACGCCATGTTCGTCTGACCCTCCCACAAAACAGACTTTCCTGCCCGCAAGGCGCAGGTAACGCACATATATATCTGCCGGAATATAAACACCGGCAAGGTGTCCTATATGAATGGGCCCGTTTGCATAGGGCAAGGCCGATGTGACCAGGTAACGTTTAAATTCTTGCTGCTTCATCGCAAAATTGTTTATTTATTTCAATCTGTTCAACTCGCGGGCAAATGAATTTCTCACATCCATCATGACCGTAAGTTCCTTCAGAATGGTTTGTATCTTATCTTCCTCTCCCAACTGTTGTGCCTGTCTCAGATCCCTTGCCAGGTCAGCACAGGAGAGTGAAACCACTTTCAGTTTATAAACAAGCAGGGCTTTTGTGACATTTTCCTTCAACAGGGGTTCTTCCAGGGACAGGCTTTCGCGTAACACCTTCAGGTTGATGTGATGGGGATCGCTTATCAAATCCAGCACGTGCTGTGAGATGGCAGGATCTTCGTGATTGAAGAAAAATTTCTTTCTTGAAGCGTCATCTCCCTCAATGGTTTCGTATTGGCGGAATATTGCCAGAAATAACGGGTCCTGGAATACCAGATCGTCTTCTGCCAGGGCGTTTTGAATAAACTCGGACACGGTCATGTCTTCCAGCTTGGTTTGCCCGAATTTGATCAGGTAGTAGAGTATGTCCTGCTCGCATCGGCTCAGTTCGGCCGTTCCCGGCCTAAGCTGCGCTTCCTGCATGCCTTCTTCACCGGGCGGGAGCTGCGGGGGCGGTGTCCGGGAAGAATGGCGGTTTGTCCATTCCGCTCTCTTCTTTCGTATTTTGGCCACTTCCCGGGTAAGGATCATTTCTTCTATATCCAGATGACGGCTGCTTTCTTCAATGTATACGGTCCTGGTTATGGCATCGGGAATGATGGCTATGCTTTCAACCACTTCCCTGATAAGGGCCGATTTTTTTAGAGGATCCCTGATCTCGTCGGCCATCAGGGCAATCTTGAAATGTATGAAATCGGTTTCGTTCTTGTTCAGGAAGTCGAGTGTTTCCCGGGAGTTGTGGGAACGGGCGTACGAATCGGGGTCTTCCCCCTGAGGGAACCTGACCACTTTGACCTGAAGCCCTTCTTCCAGCAACATGTCTATCCCCCTGATCGAAGCTTTGATCCCGGCATCGTCTCCGTCATAGAGAACGACAACCTGTTGGGTGAAGCGCTTGATCAGCCTTATCTGGTCTGCCGTGAGCGATGTGCCCGAAGAGGAAACCACATTCCTGACCCCTGCCTGAAACAGGGTGATGACATCTGTATAACCTTCTACAAGGTAACATTTCTGAGCCTTGCTGATTTCTTGCTTGGCAAAATAGAGCCCGTACAAAGAGCGGCTTTTGGTATAGACTTCGCTTTCAGGGGAATTGAGGTACTTTGACGCTTGTTTGTCGTTCCTCAGGGTCCTTCCTCCAAAACCGATCACCCTTCCGCTCAGGGAGTGGATGGGGAACATGACACGGTCCTGGAAGCGGTCCATAAGGGTCTCCGGGTTGTTTTCCCTTTCAGGATAGTGAATGGTCAGTCCTGTGGCAGTGAGCAGGTCCTGTTTGTATCCGGCAGCAAGGGCAGACCGGGTGAAGGCGTCTTTTGCGGCAGGGGCAAAACCCAGTTCAAAATGACGGATTACATGCTCGGTAAAGCCGCGTTCCCTGAGATAACTTAGCCCGGCATCCCGCCCGGCGGGCTCTTCCCACAAATAATTGGCATAAAAATCCCTGGCGTAGCCGTTGACTATCATCAGACTATCTCTTCGCAGCCGTGATTCGGCCTCTATGGGGGTCTCCTCTTTATCTTCCACAGGTATGTTGAATTTGTTCCCCAGGAACTTCAAGGCTTCAACATAGGTGAGCTGTTCGTGTTCCATAATGAAACGAACCACATTGCCGGCTTTGCCGCAGCCAAAGCATTTGAAAATGCCTTTTGAGGGGGAAACGGAAAACGAAGGGGTTTTTTCGTTATGAAAAGGACAACAGGCCATGTAATTGGCGCCCCGTCTTTTCAGGGTGACGTATTCGCCAATGACTGCTTCTATGGGAGCAGCCTCCAGAATACGCTCTATTGTGGACTGGCTTATCATCAGAATGTTTTGAATCCAACCGCATCACGTACCAGTGTCATGGTGGCGTTTGCAGATGTGCAGGCCTCCTCTGTTCCTTTTTCAATGACGTACTTCAGATAGGGCCCGTTAGTATAAATTTCCTCTATCCTTGCCTTGATAGGCAGTGTATGCCTGCAGATATCTTCTGCAAGCTGTTTTTTTAGATCCCCGTAACGTATGGTGCAATTGTCGTATTGCTCACGGAAATACCTGACCACTTCAGGCTCGGATACAACCTCCAGGATTGTAAACAGATTGGCTACCCCGGGACTCATGGGGCTTCCGGGGGTTGTAGGTCCTGTGTCGGTAACGGCGCGCATCACTTTTTTTGTAATGGTCTTCCGGTCGTCAACCAGGTAGATGCCGTTTTCCTCACTCTTGCCCATTTTCCCGCTGCCATCCAGGCCGGGGATCTTAATCAGGTTGCTGCCGAAATTGTAAGCCTCGGGTTCCGGGAACACCTGGACTTCGTATAACTTATTGAACCTTCTTGCCAGTAAACGGGTGATTTCCAGATGCTGTTCCTGGTCTTTTCCCACGGGAACCCAATGGGCACGATGGACCAGAATGTCGGCGGCCATAAGGACCGGGTAGGTCAGCAATCCGGCGTTCACATTATCCGGATTCAGGCGTACCTTGTCTTTGAAAGAGGTGGTGCGTTCCAGCTCTCCCTTATATGTGAGCATGTTGAGCAGCACATACAATTCGCTTACCTGGGGAATACTGCTTTGTACAAAAAGGGTGGATTTTTCCGGGTCCAGGCCCGAGGCCAGGTATTCGCAGAGAATGGTTTTAACCCCGGAATGGAAATCAACCGGTTTGGGGTGGGTTGTCAGGGAATGCAGATCGGCAATAAAAAAATAGCATTTTGCCTGATGCTGCAACTGGACAAAATTCCGGAGGGCCCCAAAATAATTACCCAGGTGCAGGTGGCCTGTGGAACGTATGCCGCTCAGAACAGTTTTCATATAAGGAGAGATTCAAAATTCAACCCACAAAGTTAGTCTTTTTTGGGTAAATGTTATCTTTGTAAACTATGATAACCATTTCTAAAGGAAGCCTTAAAGGCAGAGTATCGTTGCCGCCATCTAAGAGCATGAGTATTAGAGTGTTGGCGGCAATTTTTTTATCGGGCCGGGATACGTTGCTCAAAGGGGCCTGGCCCAAGGACGGAACCCAGGTCTGTGAAGACGTACAGGCGGCTTACCGTGTGGTACGTTCTGTGGGATCACAGTTTGTCAAAGAAGATATATCCCCCGATAAAGTACCTCCCGGAAGGGATCATTCAAGAAGACAGCTGGATTGCGGAGAATCGGCGCTGGCCCTGAGGATGTTTGCTCCTATCGTGGCCCTGTCGTCCTACATCTATTGCCTGCGCGGTCGTACCACCTTGATAACAAGACCTGTAGATTTTGTTATAGAAGGACTGCGCGAACTGGGATGCTGGTGTGAGAGTCTGAACACGCTGCCCACCCTTTCCATCATTGAAAACCTGAAAGAAACAGGACGGTGGGAACAACGCGACGCTTCCCTGAGCCTGTCACGCCCCATACTGCTGGTACAGGGTCCGCTCAGGGGAGGAAAATACCGGGTCAATGCCGGAGGCAGTTCCCAGTTTCTGAGCGGGCTGCTTATGGCCCTTCCTCTGGCCGGGATAGATTCTATCCTGGAAGTGGAGCATCTGGCAAGCCAGCCATATATAGACCTCACCCTGAATGTAATGGAGTCTTTTGGCGTCCGGGCCACCCATGATAATTACAAAGTGTTCCATATCCCGGGCAGACAGACTTACCGCGCCCGCAAAATTGACATTGAGGGAGACTGGAGCGGGGGAGCCAATTTCGTAGTGGGAGCAACCATGTTCGGAGACCTTCGTTTGGGACCTTTGTGGAAGGACAGCCTGCAGGCAGATAAGGCGATTCTGGAAGCAGTAGGCAGGGCAGGCGGGTCGTGGGCGTGGGGGTCATCCAGCCAGTTGAAAGTATACAAGGCTCAGAATTTGCAGGGTTTTACTTTTGATGCCCAGAAGTGTCCGGACCTGTTTCCTCCGCTGGTTGCACTGGCGGTACACTGCAAGGGAACTACAAGCATTCACGGGATTGACCGGCTTTTCCACAAGGAGTCCAACAGGGCCCTTGCCTTGTTGGAAGAATATTCAAAAGTGGGAGCCAACATCCATCTGGAAGGCAATAATATGGTAATCCAGGGAGGTGCTCTTCCGGGAGGGGCAAGGATTTCTGCCCGGGGAGACAACCGTATAGCCATGTCCCTGGCCATTGCAGCCCTGGGCGCGGAAAATCCCATCGAAATTGAAGGCAAACATACTGTGGCAAAATCTTTTCCTGATTTTTGGGAAGAATTGAATAAAGTTACAAAACCGGTATCATGAATGTTTTTGGAAGGAATATCAGGGTTTCCGTTTACGGTGAATCACACGGGCCCGAAGTTGGGGTGCTCATAGACGGAGTTCCTCCCGGGATCCTGCTTTCGGAGGTGGATTTTCTGGAAGATATTGCACGCCGCAAAAGCGGCGCTCCGGGAACCACCAGGCGCAGGGAGGGCGACGAGCCCCTCATACGTAGTGGTGTTTACAGGGGATACACTTCGGGAAGTCCCCTGTGCATATCGTTTCTAAACAGGGATGCCCGTCCGCAGGATTACCTTGCCGCAGAAGACAGTGATCCTGTACGCAAACTGCCTTTCAGGCCGGGAACGGCAGATTATACCGGGGATGTCAAGTTTAGGGGTTTTCAGGACCCCCGGGGCGGAGGACATTTTTCCGGCAGGCTGACACTGCCCCTGGTGGCCGCCGGTGTGGTTGCAAAGAAGATTCTGGACGGCAAGTGTCCAAAACTGGCGATCACCGCTTTTCTCTCCCAGGTAGGCGGTGTCCCGGTGATTCGTAACAGGCCGCTTCCTGAGGAAGTGACCGCCCTGCTTGCACAGGCAGTTGAAAGGGGTGATTCTCTGGGCGCCGTAATCTCCTGTGAAGTCACCAAACTCCCTGCCGGCCTAGGGAACCCGTTTTTTGATTCGGCAGAGTCGCTGTTATCCCATGGAATTTTTTCTATCCCGGGGATCAAAGGCATTACTTTTGGGCTAGGTTTTGACGAAGCCCTGCTTCTGGGGTCTCAGAATCCCCATATTGGGGGCATAGCCGGGGGCATTACCAACGGGGATATGCTCTCGTTCCAGGTCGCCGTGAAACCCACTCCCACCATAGGCGGAAAAGGCAGGCATGATGCCTGCTTTGCCCTACGTGTTCCCGTTGTAATTGAAGCAGTAACTGCAATAGTCATTGCAGACCTGGTGATGACCGGCGCCTGACGGATTTTTTTATTGCTGCAACGCAGCACGGACTTTGGCTTCGATCTCTTCTTTGAGTTCCGGATTGTCTTTGAGCATTTGTTTAACCGCATCCCGTCCCTGGCCAATCTTTGTATCCCCATAACTGAACCAGGACCCGCTTTTTTTGATGATCTCAAATTCCACTCCCAGGTCAATGATCTCGCCAATGAGCGATATCCCTTCTCCAAAGATGATGTCAAACTCGGCTTTTTTAAAGGGCGGGGCCATTTTGTTCTTGACCACTTTTACCCGCACGTGGTTGCCCGTTGCATCTTCCCCGTCTTTGAGCTGGGTTGTGCGGCGCACATCTATGCGCACCGAAGCGTAAAACTTCAGGGCGTTCCCGCCGGTGGTGGTTTCCGGGTTGCCAAACATGATGCCGATTTTTTCCCTGAGCTGGTTGATAAAAACACAGCAGGTGTTGGTACGGCTGATATTGGCGGTTAATTTTCTCAGGGCCTGTGACATCAGGCGGGCCTGAAGCCCCATTTTAGAATCTCCCATTTCACCCTCTATCTCGGCTTTCGGAGTCAGGGCGGCTACAGAGTCAATAACCACAATGTCAATGGCTCCGGAACGGATCAGGTGGTCTGCCACTTCCAAAGCCTGTTCGCCGTTGTCGGGCTGGGATATGAGCAGGGTGTCTACGTTAACGCCCAGCTGTTGGGCGTAATTGCTGTCAAAGGCGTGTTCTGCATCAATAAATGCTGCGATGCCACCCAGTTTTTGTGCTTCTGCAATGGCATGAATGGCTAAAGTGGTCTTCCCGCTTGCCTCGGGGCCATAGATTTCTACTACCCGGCCCCTGGGATAACCGCCAACGCCCAGGGCATGGTCCAGTCCTATGGATCCTGACGGTATCACCGACACGTCCCATTTGGGCTGGTCTCCCAGTTTCATGATGGTTCCCTTCCCAAAATCTTTCTCAATCTTATCCAGGGTTGCCTGGAGTGCTTTCATTTTTTCCTGACTGGCGGTTACTCCTCCCGCTTTTACTTCTTCTGCACTAACTTTTGCCATAATATTTTGATTAATGATTAGACAACAAATATACAAATTCACTGACAAAAACCCCTATCTTTGAACTATGAAAGAATGGTTGCTGGGGAAAAATCCGGAGCAGTTGCAGCAGATGGCGGCATCTTACGGCCTGCCTTCTTATACTGCCGGTCAGATCGCAAACTGGATATACGCAAGACGCGTTAGGGAGATCGCTTATATGACCAACCTGAGCAAATCTGCCAGGGAAACACTGGCCCAAACATACCAGGTGGGGGGATTTGAGCCGTTACAGGTACAGGTGTCTGCCGATGGCACAAAAAAATATCTTTTTCCAACCTTATGTAGCTCCGGTACAGGGGTGGAAGCGGTTATGATTCCGGAAGGAGACCGGGCGACGCTGTGTGTTTCTTCCCAGGCGGGCTGCAAGCTGGGTTGCAGTTTCTGCATGACGGGGCGTATGGGTTTTTCCGGTAATCTGACTGCCGGAGAGATCGTGGGACAGTTTCTGGGAACCGGAGAAAAGGAACGGCTGACCAATATCGTCTACATGGGCATGGGAGAGCCCCTGGACAACTGGGACCAGGTGCTCAGGTCCCTGGAAATATTTACTGCTGACTGGGGTTTTGCATGGAGCCCCAGACGCATCACGGTGTCCACCTCGGGGATCCTGCCTGTCCTGGATGATTTTATGGCCAAAACACAAGCCCACCTGGCCATCAGCCTGCACAGTCCCTATGACCACCAGCGCGCCCAAATCATGCCGGTGCAGAAAGCATATCCCATAAGCAGTGTCATTGGAAAATTGCGACAATATGATTTTTCGGGCCAGCGAAGGCTCAGTTTTGAATACATTCTTTTTGAAGGTTTTAACGACACGCAGAGGCATGCGGCCGCCCTGCTGCAATTGCTGCGCGGTGTGGAATGCCGTGTCAACCTGATCCGTTTTCACGCCATAGAGGATTTTCCCATGCGCCCGTCTTCAGAACAGTTGGTCAATGCCTTCATGGCCCGTCTGAACAAAGCCGGGCTGGTGGCAACGGTGCGTGCATCCAGGGGCGAAGATATTCTGGCTGCCTGTGGTCAGTTGAGCGTAAAGAAAAAAAACGAAGCATAATGCAGAAAGAGGAATACAAAAAGCATCTGTCCCGTATGCAGGCTTTATGCAGCCGCGGTGAAAAATGCAGGGCAGACATAAGTCTGAAACTGGAACAGGCCGGTGTACCCCGGGAAGATACAGAAGAGATCCTGAAGGAATTGGAGAAAGAGCGGTTTCTTGACCAGGAACGTTATGCAACAGCTTACGCCAGGGATAAATCTTCTTTCCAGGGATGGGGCCCCCGAAAAATACACAATATGCTGAAAATTAAAGAAATACCGGAAGAGGTAATAGAAAAGGCCTTGTCCGGACTGGGGGAAAATTGGTTCCGGGAAAAGCTGGCAGAAGCCCTTTGCAAGAAACAGATGCATTTAAAAGATAAAGATCCCCGCAAGCGTTACGCGGCCCTGGTGCGTTTTGGTCTGGGCAGGGGTTACAGTTATTCTCAAATTGTTGAATGTCTTGGAAAAATAACTAAAGCGGCAAATCAATAATTTTTTGTGTAATTGAAAATCTTGTTATATTTGTGTCTTGTAAAGGAAGCCATTTAATTTATTAACTAAAATACTAACGTCATGACAATTTTAGACATTACTTTGCAACCGGTTTATGATTTCCTGGCAAACCTCTGGCAAATGCTTTTTGGTAGTGCAGGAACATGGGCTGATGAGCTCTACGTGATCCTGAACCAGATCTGGGATATTTTCCAGAACATATTCACTTTCATAATTTATGATTTGCCCCGGGCACTATAGGAAAATTTAACTGATCAGTTACTGAGTATTAAGGCTGTCTCGTACGAAGGCAGCTTTTTTTTGTATGGGAACTTTACGTACCGGCGACATAGCTTTCACCATCTACAGAAGTGTGCGAAAATCTGTGGGATTAACCGTCAAAAAAGACGGGTCTGTACACGTAAGGGCCCCATTCTGGCTTCCCGTCACAGAAATTAAACGTATGGTATCGCAGAAGGCCTCGTGGATACGTTCAAGGCAACAGGCTCTGAGAAACGAACAGGTCATGCCCGCACCCGGCCCGGAACTGAACCGGATAAAAAAACAGGCAGAACTCAAGTTCCGGTCTATAGCTGTTCCATGGGAG
>Ga0209719_1002252_pt1 | contig 20530 bp, 17 predicted proteins | sample AD_JPNAS2_MetaG_FD_184421 | JGI IMG/M metagenome (GOLD analysis project Ga0209719, IMG submission 184421) | Active sludge microbial communities of municipal wastewater-treating anaerobic digesters from Japan - AD_JPNAS2_MetaG (SPAdes) (version 2) | ecosystem: Engineered > Bioreactor > Anaerobic...
AGCGGCCCTCGAACTGGGGGTGGCAGAACTGGTGCACCGAGACATTCATGTATGAAGAGAACCCCGGGGTCGTCATGAGCCTCTACAGCCCGGCCGGGCAGGGTGGGTTTCCCCATGCGGTGAACTGCACCGTCACCTATCTGCTCAACAGTGAGGGGGAGCTGGTCGTCGTCTATGAGGCCACCTCGGACGGCCCGACCCCGATCAACTTGACCAACCACAGCTACTTCAACCTCGCGGGCGCGGCAAGCGGCACCATCCTCGACTGTGAGCTCACCCTCGCCTGCGACCGCTACCTTGCCGTCGACGAGGCGCTCATCCCCACCGGTGAAATCATCGCGGTGGCCGGCACTCCCTTCGATTTCACCACCGCCAAGCCGATGGGGAGGGACATCGCGGCAGCCGGTGGCTACGACCACTGCTTCATCCTTGCCGATGAGCGTGAGGATTTGAAGCCGGTTGCGACCGTCTATGAACCGAAGAGCGGTCGGGTGCTGGAAGTCTCGACGACCATGCCTGCGGTGCAGTTCTATAGCGGCAACTTCCTCGACGGCAGCGCGGTGGGGAAGGGCGGGGCGGCGTATCCTCAGCACGGTGGGTTCTGCCTGGAGACGCAGTACTACCCCGACAGCCCCAACCAGAGCTCCTTCCCGTCGACGATATTCTCCAAGGAGCGGCCGTACAAGCATACGACGGTTTTCAAATTTTCCACCAGGGGGTAGATGATGCGTGAGGTAAAGATCATCGGCATCACCGGAGGTTCGGGTTCGGGCAAATCCACGATCGTGCGAAAGATCAGCGAGGTCTGTTCCGATTTCGTCTTCATCCCCCAGGACAACTACTACAAGAGCGCCTCGTACATCAGCAATGAGAACATCACCGCCTTCAACTTCGACCATCCCGACGCCTTCGACATGGAGCTGCTCGAGGAGCACTTGAGCAGGCTCAAGGCGTATGAGCCCATCGAGATGCCGCTCTACGACTTCGTCCACCATCGCAGGATGGATGATACGGTGACCGTCCAGCCCCGACCGCTGGTGATCATCGAGGGGTTGATGGTCCTCCACTCGGTCAAGATCCGGGATCTGCTGGATCTGAAGCTCTATGTCGACACCCCTGATGATATCCGCTTCATCCGACGCCTGAAGCGCGATATCGCCGAGCGGGGTCGGACGGTGGAGAGCGTGTGCAACCAGTACCTGGAGGTCGTGCGTCCCGGCCACTTCAACTTCATCGAGCCGACGAAGATCTACGCGGACCTGATCATCCCCGAGGGGGGATACAACGAGAATGCGCTGAGCGTCCTCATCCCCTTCGTCAAGGAGCTTTCCGGCTGATCAGCGCTTCTTGAAGACCGTGTATCCATCCTTGATCGCCTTCCATGACCACGTCTGGGGAACGGGGTCATTTCCTCCCATATACCAACGGCTGCAGCGAAAGATCCTGGCCAATCCCATCACGGACCCTTTGAAGATCCCATGGCGATTCACCGCCTCGACCATGTAGGTCGAGCAGGAGGGGTGGTAGTGGCAGGAAGAGCCGAAGAAGGGGGAGAGCAACCCCTTATAGAGGTAGACGGGGATGAGGAAGAGCTGGCGCAGATACCACACAGGTGATTTCATGGATGTAGTGTACCGAGGGAGAAACGGCGAGGCAACACATCCTCATTTTTTTGGTGAAGGGTTTGACTAGAATTGCCCATGTGGGTATAGTTATTGCCATTGAGTCAATAGTATGGAGGGATACCGATATGGCAGGTAACGTATCAAAGAACGCCCGTCGTGAGGGCACAAGGGCAATGATGAGCCGCTGGGGCGGACCCATCAAGATGCGCTCAGTCTTCGAGAACGGCAAGTTGCGCCACATGGCGTACTGTGAGAAATCCGGCAATACCGCCCGCAAGCCGAAAGATTTGATGTAAGGGCTGGATTCGACAATAAAGGCACCTGTATCCACATGGAGACAGGGCCTTTTTCCTACTGGTACCCTCAAACATTCTCCTGAAAAGGGGAGGAGATGGACAGCGGCCTCTCATAATTGCAGGAAAACTGGTGGCCGAGGCCTTCTTGGAGGAGGGAACGGTTTGGCCACAAAATGTGAAATAGCAGAGACAATTTGGCTAAAGGATCGCTTTTCCCTCTTCCACATGGCTGTAAACGTATCCTTTTACTGCATTTTTACAGTATCCGATTTCGACAGTCTGTGTTATAGTGTTTGTGAGTACGTAAACAACGACACATGAGAACGTCATTAGGAGGAAACACGTGAAACGTTTTTCAAGAACTATTTTGACAGCAATGCTGGTAGCACTGTTGGCATTTTCCCTTGTAGGGTGTAAGACCACCATCAAGGAAGGGGAAATCCCACCAGCGCCCTATTTTGAACCCGCACCTGTCACTGAAGAAGCACTCCCTGTGGTAGAACCGGTACTCGCACCGGCCCCCGCAGTGGTTGAGCCTGCTCCAGAGCCTGCTCCCGCAGTGGTTGAACCCGTGGTCATTCCGGCCCCGGTCGTGGCTCCTGCAGTCTTCGAGCTGGTTGGAGAAGACCTGCCCTATGGCGGGAAGCAGACCGTGAAGAACGCTGACGGGGCGAAGACCTTCGACCTGTTCATCGTGCACACCAACGACCTCAACGGCGACATCTACGGAGAAGCCGGTGGTCTTGGCCTCGCGAAGTTCTCCACAGCGTTGCAGGCCGGCAAGATGATCACCGACAACTGGTTGCTGCTCAACAGCGGCAGCGTCGGGGAAGTGCCCGCCGATGCGGCCATGACGGCAGCGGCCGTGATTGACCTGTTGGGCTACGACGCCTACACTCCCCAGGCGATCCAGCTGGCCACCGGGATCACCGGTACCGAGCATGCCGCGGCGCTGAGCGTGAACGCGCTCGACAGCGAAGGCTACTTCGTGACGCAGCCGTACGCGGTGTACGACTTCAACGGCTTCAAGGTCGGCGTGGCGGGCCTGACGGCTCCCAAGCAGATCCAGGGAGTGAGTTTCGACAGCGACCTGATCTACGACAACGCGCAGTATGCGGTGGACCTTGCCAATGACTACGTCGATTACCTGGTGGTCCTCACCGACCTTGGCAGCGACGGTGCCATCACCAGCGAGCTGGTGGCGGCGAACGTTGACGGCATCGACCTGATCGTCGACGGCAACGGCGGCGTGATGGCCAAGGAGGTCAACGGTACCCTGATCGTCCGTGCGGACGAGAAGCTGAAGAGCGTCGGTGCCGTGCAGCTCTCCGTGGTTGACGGGAAGCTTGCGGGCGAGTGGGCCATGTACCTTCCGGCCGCTGACATAGCGGAGCCGTACAAGAGCGCCATCGCGGCCGAGTACGAGCCGTATGCCAACGCGATGGGCTACACGCTCCAGGTGACGGTCCCCGATGACCCGGCCATTACGGCCTTGATCGGCGCCCCCGTGGTCGTTGCGGCAGCTCCCGCACTGGCCCCCGCAGTGGTTGAGCCTGCTCCGGCTCCGGCCCCCGCAGTGGTTGAGCCTGCTCCGGCTCCGGCTCCCGCAGTGGTTGAGCCCGTGGTCATTCCGGCCCCGGTCGCCGCTCCTGCAGTCTTCGAGCTGGTTGGAGAAGACCTGCCCTATGGCGGGAAGCAGACCGTGAAGAACGCTGACGGGGCGAAGACCTTCGACCTGTTCATCGTGCACACCAACGACCTCAACGGCGACATCTACGGAGAAGCCGGTGGTCTTGGCCTCGCGAAGTTCTCCACAGCGTTGCAGGCCGGCAAGATGATCACCGACAACTGGTTGCTGCTCAACAGCGGCAGCGTCGGGGAAGTGCCCGCCGATGCGGCCATGACGGCAGCGGCCGTGATTGACCTGTTGGGCTACGACGCCTACACTCCCCAGGCGATCCAGCTGGCCACCGGGATCACCGGTACCGAGCATGCCGCGGCGCTGAGCGTGAACGCGCTCGACAGCGAAGGCTACTTCGTGACGCAGCCGTACGCGGTGTACGACTTCAACGGCTTCAAGGTCGGCGTGGCGGGCCTGACGGCTCCCAAGCAGATCCAGGGAGTGAGTTTCGACAGCGACCTGATCTACGACAACGCGCAGTATGCGGTGGACCTTGCCAATGACTACGTCGATTACCTGGTGGTCCTCACCGACCTTGGCAGCGACGGTGCCATCACCAGCGAGCTGGTGGCGGCGAACGTTGACGGCATCGACCTGATCGTCGACGGCAACGGCGGCGTGATGGCCAAGGAGGTCAACGGTACCCTGATCGTCCGTGCGGACGAGAAGCTGAAGAGCGTCGGTGCCGTGCAGCTCTCCGTGGTTGACGGGAAGCTTGCGGGCGAGTGGGCCATGTACCTTCCGGCCGCTGACATAGCGGAGCCGTACAAGAGCGCCATCGCGGCCGAGTACGAGCCGTATGCCAACGCGATGGGCTACACGCTCCAGGTGACGGTCCCCGATGACCCGGCCATTACGGCCTTGATCGGCGCCCCCGTGGTCGTTGCGGCAGCTCCCGCACCGGCCCCCGCAGTGGTTGAGCCTGCTCCGGCTCCGGCTCCGGCTCCGGCTCCCGCAGTGGTTGAGCCCGTGGTCATTCCGGCCCCGGTCGCCGCTCCAGTAGTCGTTGCACGAACACCGGCTGAATACCCGCTTGGAGTTACCGAGATCATTAAAAGCGATGCCGCATTTGATGAGTTCGACCTCTTCGTGGTCCACACCAACGACGTGCACGCACGCATCGTCCCCGCCGATGGCGGCATGGGCTATTCCAAGCTCGCCACCATGGTCAAGGCCGGTCGTGCCATCACCGACAACATCCTGCTGTTGGATGCCGGGGACGTAACCCACGGTACCAACTTGGCAAACATGTTCGAGGGTGAGACCGTCGGTGTGTTGCTGGATATGATCGGATATGACGCGGTCGTTCCTGGCAACCACGACTTCAACTATGGCACCGATCGGTTGCTTGAAGCTGCCGACCTTGCCGAGAAGTACACCGATATCAAGGTTCTCAGCGCGAACGTCCTGGATAGTGAAGGCTACCTGCTCTTCCAGCCGTATCAAGTCTATGACTTCAACGGCTTCAAGATCGCAGTGGTTGGCCTGACCACCCCGGACACCGCCACCAAGACCCACCCGAACAACGTCAAGGGCGTCTACTTCGCCAACGACGAGATCTTCGAGATTGGGCAGGAGGCCATCGACATGGCTCGCCAGTATGTCGACTACATCATCGTCCTGGGCCACATCGGCCTCGATCCGGACGGTGAGAGTGGGCTTACCAGCGACCAGATCGTCAGTCGCATCAAGGGAATCGATCTCTTTATCGATGGGCATAGCCACACCACCCTCAAGGAGGGCATGAAGGTTGGCGATACCCTGATCGTCTCCACCGGCGAGTATCTGAAGAACCTTGGAGTTGTCCAGATCCATGTCAAGAACAACAAGGTCACGGCAACGTACCCGATGTTGATTCCGGCAGCGGATGTGTTGGATCCCCAGAATTCCACGCTTGCCAAGGAGTGGGGCATCACTGAGGTTCCCAACGATGATGAAGTCGATGAGTACATTGGCTACATGAACGCCCAGCTTGTTGATAAGCTCGGTGAGGTCATAGCCTATGTGCCGGAGAAGCTCGACGGTGAGCGTGCCAATGTGCGCACGAAGCCGACCAACCTCTCCCGCCTGATCACTCGGGCAATGACCGAGGAGAGTGGTGCTGACTTCACCATCACCAACGGCGGTGGCATCCGTGCCTCGATGAATGCTGGCAACGTAACGATTGGAGACGTGATCAACGTCCTGCCGTTCACCAACATCATCACCGTCGCTGAAATCACCGGTGCCGATGTCTATGCTGCCCTTGAGCATGGGTATCGAATGCTCCCCGGTGAGAATGGAGGATTCGCACAGTCCGATCTGCAGGTGGTCTACAACCGCTATGCAGAACCCGGAAAGAGGATCCTACGTGTCCTGCTCAACGGCAAGGTAATCGATAAGAACGCCACCTACAAGGTCGCGACGAACGATTTCATGGCCGCTGGCGGCGATGGATACACGATGTTCGGCCGAGTCCTCACCGAGGGTTCGCTGCTCAGCGATGTCTTCATCGATTTCTTGAAGAAGAACTACCCCGTCAAGTAGGAAGAGAGTACTCTGAATCGACGGCCACCTTCGGGTGGCCGTCTTCATCAGAGCGCGAAATTTGTTCAGGACTGCTTGACACAAGCGCCTCTATCGGGTACTGTTCCTATCGTTCGCAAGAGCATTCGCCTATAGCTCAGTCGGTAGAGCAGGTGGCTGTTAACCACCCTGTCGGGGGTTCAAATCCCTCTGGGCGAGCTGAAGAAAAGAGAGACAATCCAAATGGGTTGTCTCTCTTTTTCATCAGCAGCTGGCAACGGTCATGACTTCATGATCAGGTTGCTTCCTTGGGCTTCGTAGACGCGCCAGGTCGTCTCGATGATTGAATCGACGGAGGAGTACTGGGCCTTCCAGCCGAGGGCTTTGTGGGCGAGTTTGCTCGAGGCCACGAGCTTGGCAGGATCTCCCGGCCTCCGCCCCACGTACTCGACGTTGATCTCCCGTCCGGTGATGGCACGGGCGCTCTCGATGATTTGGCCGACCGAAAGACCTTCTTCACTGCCGAGGTTGACCACCAGGTTGCCTTTTCCCGCTGCAAGGTGCTCAGCGGCGAGGACGTGTCCTTTCGCGAGGTCGGTGACGTGGACGTAGTCCCGTACCCCGGTCCCGTCGTGGGTGTCGTAGTCGGTTCCGAAGACCAAGAGGTTCGGCCTGATGCCTGCGGCGACCTCCATAACGACTGGAATGAGGTTTGCTGGGTTGTTCTCCAAGCCGAGCATTCTGAGCTCGGGATCATAACCGGCTGCGTTGAAGTAGCGCAGCGAAACGTAGTTGAGCTTCTTCAGCTCACTGTACCAGGCGAGATTCTCCTCGATGGCCAGCTTGGTGTAGCCGTAGTAGTTGGTCGGCTTGGTCGGATGTTGTTCGTCGACGGGCAGGTACTGCGGCTCACCATAGACGGCGGCGGATGAGGAAAGGATGAAGTTCTTCACCCCGGCCTCGATGCACGCGGTGATGAGGTTCAAGGAACCGGTGATATTGTTCTCTGAATACTTGATGGGCGATACCATCGACTCGCCGGCCGCCTTGAAGGCCGCCAGATGGATGACCATGTCCCACCCATCCTCAAGAGCCGCTACAACCTGGGCCTTGGTACGGATATCTCCCTCGTACAAGATTGAACGGCTATCGACGTTGGAGCGAAGCCCACTGGAGAAGTTGTCGAAGATGCCCACTACATCACCACGTTCAAGAAATTCCAAGGCTACGTGGGTACCGATATAGCCGGCCCCTCCGAAGAGCAATACTTTCATGGTTGACTCCTATTTGAAACTCTGTATCACAGCGGAGAGCTCGTTGACTTTCTCCTCGAGCTCCGTCTGAGATTGTGCCTCGACGACGAGGCGGAGATATGGTTCGGTGTTGGATTTGCGTACATTGAACCACCAAGAGGGGAACTCAATGCGGTAGCCATCGAAATCCATGACTGTAGTGGGCTTTGCCTCAGTGACATAGCGCCGATGGAGCTCCGCCATCGCCGCATCCTTCTCCTCGAGCTTGAAGTTGATCTCCCCGCTGTTTGCCCAAGTGACGACCGAGTCGATGAAGGATGCGATGCTGATGCCCTTCCGCTTCAGCTCGGCGGTGACGGAGAGGACGATCATGGCGGCATAGAAGCCGCTGTCGCAGTTGAAGAAGTCACGGAAGTAGTAGTGTCCAGCGAGCTCCCCGCCAAAGATTGCCCCCAGTTCACGCATCTTGTTCTTTGCAAATGCATGGCCCACCTTCCACGTATGGACTTCAGCCCCGTTCTGCAGCAGGTACTCACTGGTGGAGCGGCTGGTACGGATATCGATGAGGACGCGCCCCTTCTCCCGGCTCAAATAGTAGTGGCCGATCACCGCCGTCACATAGTCGGGCTGGAGGAACCGACCGTTCTCATCAAGGAACATCACCCGGTCGGCATCGCCATCGAAGATGACGCCGATGTCGCTCTTGTTGGCGATGACCGCCCTCTTGAGATCCTCGCAGTTCTCCACCTCAAGCGGGTTGGGCTCGTGGGCGGGGAAGGTACCGTCGAAGTGGTCCCAGAGATAGTGGTGCTCATCTCCGAAGAGCTCCTTGACCAGGAGGTTCGCCATGCCATGGGAGCAGTCGATGGAGAGGTTCAGGCTGTCGAGGTCGAGGTCGAACTTTTTGAGGAAGGCGAGGTAGGGACTCTTGCCATCCTTCTCGATGATGGCCCCCCGCTTCTGTGCGACGACGATCGCCCCCTCTTTCACCATCTGCTCCAGTTCCTTGAGCCCGCTGTCCGAGCCGACGGGGATGGCACCGCTGCGGCTGACCTTCAGCCCGTTGTAGATGGCGGGGTTGTGGCTCGCCGTGATCTGCACCGAGGCGCCGACTTGGAAATGGACGGTGCAATAGTAGACCATCGGCGTGGTGGCGAGGCCGATGTCCCAGACATCGGCGCCGCTATCGTTGATCCCTTGCGCAAGGGCGGTGAAGATCTCGTTGCTGGTTGTCCGCACGTCGCGGCCGACCAACACCACATCGCTCTTCAGGAGTGTGGGAAGGAAATACCCGATCCGATACACCGTATCCTTGTTGAAATCCTTGTTGTAGATGCCTCTGATATCATATGCCTTGAAAGCACTCATCGCTTACTCCTTGTCTATGCTGTTGAGCACGGAGAGGAACTCTTTGCGGTTCATCAATTCGAAGAAGTGGATCGTACCGTCAGAGAGGACGACCATCTCGACCATCTGGCGGAACACCTTGTCAAAGAAGGTTACCTCGCGGATCTTCTCGGTTATTTTCTTGGTGTCAATGTTCCGGTGGGCAACGCTCTTGGGGACTTGGCGGGTGAGTACCACGTCGGAGGACGCAAAGGAGCCTTCGTATCTGACGAACGGTTTTTTGGGTGTTTTTGACTTGACCGCAATTCCCAGGATCGAAGGGGTGCGCTCGAAATCCTCGAAATAAAACCTTCCTTCACACCAATAGAAAAAGACACCATACTCGCGGAAGACCCCCCGGTTGTTTCCATACCAGGTGGCATACGTCCTCCAATTTATAGGACCGCCATGGCGCGCTTCCAGTTCTGCCAAAAAGACTTGTGCATCATCATCCATGCGTACGACCTCTGCTCACTAGCTTTTTTTTATCTTAGCATATACACTGCGTTGCAGAAAGAGCAGACTGATGATTGCAGAGTATGTGCTGAAAGATTTTGGAAAAATACTGAAAAAGCATGGCCTTCAGATGCGTCGCTTGATGCTCCAAAGCGACACTGATTGCATGCGGGTCTACGACCGAAACCTGGAGGACATCCAAGTGACGGTCGACCTGTATGGACCGTATGCACGGGTCACGGATTTCAGTGAGGAGGAATTGGAAGAGGATGAGAGAGCGGCCGTGAGCGATGTCGTGGGACGAATGCTCTACGTGGAGGCCGACAATGTAGTATTCCACCGAAGAATGAAAAGAGTGGGACGAGAGCAGCATGATGTGGTGGCACAAGAGTCGCTGCTCACGAAGGTACGGGAGAATGGTCTGACCTTCACAGTCGACCTGACGAGGCGCATCGATACCGGCCTCTTCCTCGACCATATGCCTACCAGGCAGTTGGTCGAAGAGATGAGCCGCTCGATGAGAGTGCTCAATCTCTTCTCCTATACCGGCTCCTTCTCCGTCTATGCAGCACGGGGAGGGGCGATGACCGTGGAATCGGTGGACCTATCGGCAACCTATAGCCGATGGGCAGAGGAGAACCTGCAAGAGAATGGGTTCAGTGGCCAGACGTATCGGTGCATCACCAGTGATGCCCGGACGTACCTGGCAGAGGCAGAGAGAGAGGGGAGGATGTACGACCTGGTCATCCTAGATCCCCCGAGTTTTTCGAACAGCAGAAAGATGGAGCATGACTTTGATGTGCAGCGCGATTATCTGTCCATGATGGCGATGATCCACCCGTTGCTCACAAAGGATGGGAATCTGCTCTTCTCAACGAACTTACAGACATTCAGGATGGAGAGAGCCGCACTGGTCGGCTACGATGTGGTTGAGATAACCAAAGAGGTCCTTGCCCCCGGATTCAGCACCAAGCGGGCATCAGTGAGGACCTGGATATTGACGAAACGGGAAGGAAGATATCGATACCCCGTGATAATGAAGACCGGCAGAGACCGGCGAAGAGAGTATGTTTCTATGAAAACAAAGAATGATGAGATTACCGAAGACGTCGCAGAAGACGTCAAAGAAGAAGTTGTACAGGATATCGCAGTTGAGACTGTGGAAGATGTTGTAGCTGACATTGAAGATGACATCGAGGATGACATCGAGGATGACACGGAAGATGACACGGAAGATGACATCGAGGAGGCGGAAGCCAACGAAGTTGAAGACGATTTGTTGATCCTCAACTGGGAGGACGAGTCCATCGAGGTGGCCACAGAAGCGCTCCCTCAGCGTCGACCTCGCCCCAGAGATGATGAACGCCCCTCGTACAAGAAGGATGACGACCGTCGTCCCCCACGCCGTGATCGTGATGATCATCGCGCTCCCCGCGGAGGCCGGGATGACCGGAGACCGGAATACCGTGACCGTGATGGGGGCAGACCCGCGTATCGCGACCGTGATGATCGTCCGTCCTATCGAGATGGGGGCAGGCCGTCGTACCGTGACCGCGATGATCGCCCGTCCTATCGAGATGGGGGCAGGCCGTCGTACCGCGACCGCGATGATCGCCCGTCCTATCGTGATGGGGGCAGGCCGTCGTACCGCGACCGAGATGATCGCCCGTCCTACCGTGACGGGGGCAGGCCTTCGTACCGCGACCGAGATGATCGCCCGTCCTACCGTGACGGGGGCAGGCCGTCGTACCGCGACCGTGATGATCGCCCGTCCTATCGAGATGACCGGAAGCCATCGTACCGCGATCGTGATGATCGCCCGTCCTACCGTGACGACCGGAAGCCGTCGTACCGCGACCGCGACGATCGTCCGTCCTATCGAGATGGGGGCAGGCCGTCGTACCGCGACCGCGATGATCGCCCGTCCTACCGAGATGGGGGCAGGCCGTCGTACCGCGACCGTGATGATCGCCAGCCGTCTCGTGACCGTGACGGGGGCAGGCCGTCGTACCGCGACCGTGATGATCGGTCAGCCGATCGCCCCAAGCGCGATCGTCAATTCTCACCGAAGCCCTACGGGTATGACCGTGAGGATCGGGGACCTCGCCGCGAGCGCAAGCCCGATCGCGATCCGTTCCTGCCGCGTGAGGATGAGTAATAGAGCGCGGTGATTATTGGGCGGCTCCTACAGGTGAGCCGCCTAATTGGTTGACGGGAAGCTCTTCTCTTTTACCAGGTGATAGATTCGCCTGATTTCAGTCGCCACCTCCGGGTGGCGATAGTTGTTTCGATAGACGATGTTGAGTTCGCGTATCATCCGCGACGATCCTTCAAGGGGGACGGCGACGAGCTTGCCGGTGAGCTGTTCGATGAGGCAGGCGTTGTGGCTCATGATGGTCACGCCTTGGTTGTCATGGACCAGGTCCTTGATGATCGGCACGTTGTTGATCTCGATGACCACGTTGTAGTTGGAGATGGTCTCCCCGTTTTGGTTGAGGAAGAGCTCGAACTGTCGTCGTGTGGCGGTGATGTTCGGCCTGAGGATCAAGCGCTCTTTCTTCAACTCCTGGAGGCTCACCATCGAGCTCTTGGCAAGCGGGTTCTCGGGGGAGACGACGAGGTTGAGGTAGTCGGTGTCGATCTTGACGGTGGTGAATTCGTCATCGGCGATGTTGCCGCCGACGATGGCCATGTCGATCTCATAGGTTTGCAGGTAGGTTCTCAGACTCTCCAGTGTCCCCGTCTCGATGCGGATCTTGGTCTTGCCGTGGATATTGCAGTATTCGGCGATGACCTGTGGCAGAAGGTTCTCCTCGGCGGTGGCGGTCATGCCGATATTGAGACGCTTGATATTGTGGCGCGAATCCTCCAAGGCATGGATGGCTGCTTCCTCGATGGCGACGGCACGTTGGGCGTATTTATAGAGAATCTCTCCTTCTGCGGTCAGTTTGAGGCTCTTTCCGGAACGGATGAAGATGGTGACCCCGTACTCCTTCTCCAACAGCCTGACTTGATGGCTCACCGCGGGTTGGGTGATGAAGAGGATTTCAGCGGTTTTCGTGAATGATTCGGTCTCAACCAGTGATAAGAATGTTTTGATTTTCATGTCCAGCATGGGCGTTCCTCTTTGTTATACACCGGAGCAATCAAAATAATTTATAGGTTCATAAATATTTATAATTTGCCTAAAACAGGCTCTACTGTGTATCATTACAGTACTATTCTTCTTTTCATTATATCTCAAATGCCCACAACAATCCATAAGGAGGACTGCTGATGCAGGACAAACGCATGAAATGGGCATTGACAAAACATGGAAGCCATGAGGAGGCGATTCTGGGCGGGAGGGGAGGAGCCAGTACATGACGAGACACCCGAGGGAGAAATGGGGGCTCGGGTGCCTCAAGGCGGATGGGAATGGCAAAGAACCGAAGGCGCTATCGTGTTTTCAGCGAATCCTCCAGGGCTGTACGGATGGATTTCCCGTCGCATACGCTGAGCATCCGTTCCAGGGTGTCCTCGTAGGCCCAGAGGAAACTGGCCTTGACCCTGCTGAGCGTCTTTACGTTGTCAATGGGCTTCATCAACCGGTACAGGGACACGGACATCTTCTTCATCAAAGACAGGTTGCCGCTCGCCCTGCGGTTTACCGTGGTGTTGTCGTCGTCACCGAAAATGATGTCTGTCAGGCCGTGAAGGGAATTTTCCACCTGCCAATGTTCCCGGATCGCCTTGCCGCAGATGGCCGCATTGGAATCGAGGCTGGTGATGTAGTGGCGCACCTCGTGGGTCTTCTCCCCCGTGTTCAAGGCCTCCGTGTTCTTCTCGAACCGGACGATCGCGTTCAGCCCCAGCCAGTCTGAGAAGAAGCTGTTGTCCTTGTCGACCACCTTCGCGAGCGTGTAGATGCACTCCTCCGTCTGCCCGTGGGCCTTCTCGAACGTCCGGTAGTACAGATCCGGGTCGCTCTCGGTCTCCTGGAGGTACTCGGGGGTGAAATAGGCCTCGCACTCGCCGAGCAGCGTCTTGTGGTTGCCCTTCAAGCCGCCGATGTAGTGCCCCTTGCGTGAGATGATGACCTCGATGGTCTCCTTCTGCGTGTTCATCGCGTCGAACGAGACGAGCGTATCCTCCAGGTCCATGGTCGCGAGGACCTCCTGCGCCTTGGGGATCTCGTTGCTCTTGCAGTCGATCTGCTCCGACTTGAGGCAGATGCCGTCGTAGGACGAATAGACGTGGAGGGTCTGGATGTTCCTCGTCGCGTTGCCCGAGGCATCCGCCTTCCTGCCCGAGCCCCTCGCCTCCTTGCCGTCCACGCACAACTGGACCACCATGGGCTTGGTGATCCCCAGCGCCTTGCGCAGGTCGTCCATGGACTGCACGAGGAATTCGACGATTGCCCCGTTGAGCTGGCCCATGTCGATGAGGGAGAAGACCCGGCAAAACGTGTCGTGGGAAGGAATTCCCGATTTGAGCGGCAGGAACTTCCTGAAGTACGCCTCCTTGTAGGTGCACATCGCCTCCATCTCCTGGAACGTGAGGGCCCCGCCCAGCACGGCGAAGAAGGCCAGCGTGATGACCTCAGTCAGCGGATAGGATACCTTGCCCCTCATGCGCGGGTCGTCGACGCGCGCCTCGAGGATGCTCACCAGCCGGTTGATGGTCTTCCTCGTGCCCTTGCGCTCCGGCCTCAACGGCCCGGCGAGGTCCAGCGCCTCGCGAATCTCCAAAAACAGGTCCGGCCCCCTCATGCTCTCTTCCTTCATCCTCATGCCTCCCATCCAAACCCATGGGAGAGTGCAAGCGCCCTGCACGCCCCCGGTATCTCGGCGTCCACCCACTGCCCGTTGACCCAGACCCTGCACACGTACCCCGAGGCCTGCAGCAGGCCGCCCAGGCCGTCGCCCAGGGCCGAGGAGAGCGTGCTGCCCATCCCGCGCGCCACCCGCGCCGCCTCAGCGGCGAGGGCAGGCTCAAGCGGGAAGGAGAGGCCGGGATGCACTACGGACACCCAGTCGTTCTCATACACCAGCTCATTTGCTTCCCCGTACAGCACTTGCAGGACCGCCCCCGCGACGATCGCCGCCCCCTCGGCCCCATGGCGGCGCAGGATCCCCTCCATCTGGCTGCGACAGAACCATCTGATGAGGGCATAGCCGCCGCTGCGCAGTGAGCGCACCGACCCCTTGACCTTCGCCTTGGTCGGGATGAGCCCGTCAGCCTCGGTGATGGTACCGATGTACTCGTCGACGACCCGCCTGACCTTGTCCGTACCCTTCACCCGCTCGGAGTGCCCGCGGTAGATGCGGTAGGTGGTCTCGTTGACCTTGTTGACATACATCCCCTTCTTCTTGTGTTCCATGACCCAGTCGGGATACGCCATAACACCTCCAAGTATTACACACTGTGTAATACATTATATAAGAAAACCACCGAATACACCAGAAATATTTTCAATTTTTCCAGTTTCTTCGGTGGCTATTTTTTCTCGGTCAATTACTTAGGCCTGTTTCATGCGTTTGTCCTGTATAAAAAGAGGCAACCCACCACCATGGATTGCCTTCCTGGGAAGGAGGGATTCGAACCCCCGATGCCGGCACCAAAAACCAGAGCCTTAACCACTTGGCGACTTCCCAACAACGGGTATGAGGCTATCGGAAATACTGGGGTTTGTCCAGCAGTACCACCCTACTCTTCGGATGCTTGGCCATCCTCTTCGACATTGGACGCGTATGCTTCCATCACCACCTTCTGCAAGTGGTCACGAAACTCACTGCTGATCGGATGAGCAACATCCTTGAACTCACCATTGGCGAGTTGGCGACTGGGCATCGCGATAAAATCGCCGTCACGGCCCTCTATCACCTTGATGTTGTGTACCACAAACTGGTTATCGAACGTCACGGTCACATACGCCTTCAATTTCCCCGCTTGATTGACCCTGCGTACACGTACTTCTGAGATGTCCACACTATCCTCCAATCCGCATCACTACGATATCAGGTGGCTCTGCCACCAAACAACCCGATCGCCCATGCTCTGTCGTACCCGCTCCCGTGCCTCTGCGATACAATCCTCATCCTCACTGACAAAGTACCAACACGAGCCACTGCCGCTGATCATCGCATAGCCATCCAAATCAGCGCAGAGCGCATCGAGCGCTGCATATATCGGCTCATGGGTGATGGTCGCGTAGAAATCATTATACAACGAATCTCTCCAGAGAGAACAACGATTGTTGTATCGTGCGACAATGGCCTCTTTCTCTGCAAAGGGTGGTACCCTTCCCGCCCGCAGAGCGTCGAGCTCCTCATACGCCCGGGCGGTGGAGACCGACAGCGATGTGGGCATCACCAAGAGGACGGGCAGGGGCCGGGGTGCGATCGGCTCCACTACTTCCCCCCGCCCCTCGACAATCGCTGCACCGCCTCCGAAGAGAAAGAAGGGGACATCACTGCCCACCTGGGATCCGAGGGGGAGCAGGCGCTCCGTTTCCAACGGGGAGATGGTGTTGAGCACCGTCAAAAGGGCGGCTGCATCGCTTGAGGGGCCACCGAGGCCCGACTGCACCGGGATATGCTTCTCCACGGCAACCGAGATCTTCACATCACAGCCGGTCTCCTCGTGCCAGAGCCGCGCCGCTCGGCTCAGCGTATCGGTGCCGGGAGCGCAGTACTCTTCGATGCCCCCCACCGAAATGGAGAACGCCCCCTCCTCGATGTGGATATGGAGCGTGTCGGCAAGAGCGAGGCGCACAAAGAGCGATTGGATGGCATGAAAACCATCGCTGCGGAGCGGACCGACAGCAAGATGCAGGTTGATCTTGGCATGTGCAGGGGCGGTTATCATCGCTTACAGCCTATCAAAGCTCACCATGGTTGTCTAGCAATACCTCGACAAGGTCTTGCATGATTGCGACATTCCCCTCCTATTCAAACCCCTTGTACGCTCGGTATCTCATTGACTACCAAACACCTAAGGATTCGAATGTATCGCGTGCCCGCTCAGCCCACCCACGGTTCGCCGCGGGGCTTGCCGGGCTGGGGTGCAGGACCTCGCCGATGACCAGATCGCCTCCCGGTTCTGCCACATTGCTCAGCTTCTGGTAGGCGTACTTTCCCACACCGATGGCGTAGGTCGGCTGCACCAGGGCGAGGACATCCAGAAGGTAGCGGTCACAGACCGCCTCCAAGGCGAGGCGTTCCACCTTGACCAGCTTGTCCGGGGTGATGTTTCTCCCGGTCGCTCCCCGGTCAACGAAGACCAGCGGGCAGTAGTTGACCACCGTCATCTCCCCCTTCATCGCCTCGCTATCGTGATAATGCTCCTCCAGCAGCCCCCAGAGACGGCGGCCACTGACCTCACTGCGCGTGGTCGCAAGACCGAGGATCGGTCGCTTGGGGTGTTCGATGACCGGCCTCCCGATCGGCGCATCCAACTGGAGAAAGCCCTTCACCGCCGCGATCTCCCCGAAGGGGACCCCGTTCTGGGCCATGCCGAACGGGCCTGGGTTCATCCCCAAAAGCAGGGTACGGGTAGGCTGGCTCACAAAGCGGGAGAGGTACGCCTCATGCATCTGCCAGGCATACTCCAGCGGGTTGTAGATATAACAATCGATGCTGAAGTTCAGGCGCTCCAACTGTGCTGAGAATTGCTTGGTCCGTTCGATGATTCGGTTCATCACCCCTCCCCTAGGCAGGTGTGCCCGCTTGCCGTATGATACCCCAACATGGCACAAACGGCGGACAAACTCAAGGCGATCATCTTCGACAAGGACGGGACACTCTTCGAGTATGCCGAGGTCTGGGAGAGCGTGCTCATCGCGTCCATCGAAAACGCCTTCACGGTGATGGGGAAGCATGACCGGCTCCGTGCCAAGGAGGCGTTGCTGCGCCTGATGGGCATCGACGAAGAGGGAAACTGCCTTCCTTCAGGCCTCGTCTTCACCCACCGCAGAGTCCAGATCTTCCGTCGCTTCTTGACCTACTGCATCCGGTGGCGAGTCAATGCCATCAAGGCGTTGCGCGCCTACCATCTGAGCCTCGCCCACAGCGAGCGCCTGCTCTCCGCCAAGCTGGCCACCATGGACTTCTCGATGCAACAGCATCTCTTCTCCTCCCTCAAGGACGCGGGGTATCACATCGGCATCATCACCAACGACAGTGACTCCTCAACCGCCCTCTTTCTCTCCCTCATGGGCCTTCAGCAGTACATCGACTTCGTCGCCAGCAGGGAGAGCCACTACAAGCGGAAGCCCCACCCCCAGGCCTTTTTTGAGTTCTGTACACGGTTCTCCCTCACCCCTTGCCAGGTGGCGATGGTCGGTGACACCCTCACCGATATGCTCTTTGCCCGCAAGGCAGGCGCCGGCTACCGTATCGGGGTGCTCTCCGGCAGCAACGACGCACGGCGCCTGGAACGCCACAGCGACATCGTCTACCCAAACATCAGTGCATTACTCGACGATAATCGCCTATTTTCATCAAATTAGTATCTTCGTACTACCCTTTATTGACTAATCACCAGTGTTCGGTGACAATTACCTCGACAATAGTATGAATCTATCATGGAGACGAGGGCTGGTATGGAACACTCATGGGACGAACTTGATCAGTATAGAGGAGCGTATTTCTGTGGCCAATGGCCCTCGATCATCGACATGCTCCTCATCACCGAATCCACGTTCGGCCACCGCCCCGCCTTCACCGTCTTTACCCCTGAACGGGTCACCCTCACCTTCACCGAGGTGGTGGACAACGTGCGTCGCGTCGGCTCGGCCCTCGCTGAGGCCGGGGTAGAGAGAGGCGACCGGGTGGTCATCAACGGCAAGAACAGCCCTGAGTGGGCGATCGCCTACCTCGCCACACTGTGGATCGGCGCGGTCGTCGTCCCCCTGGACAACCAGATGCCGTGCAGCCGCATGGAGAGCCTCTCTGCATTCGTCGAGGCCTCCTACCTCTTCGCCGACAAGAACATCATTGAAGCGCTTGACCAAACCCAAGCGTGGTACCAAAGGCTGAAGGGATGCGCCACCTTATTGGGAGCCAGCGACGATATTGCCCCCATCGGGGGAATGGCAGCGAAGAGAGAGATTGACCACGTACCCCTCGATGAAGATGCATTGGCGGCGATTCTCTTCACCAGCGGCACCACCGGGGCGGAGAAGGGGGCGATGCTCACCCATGCCAACATCGTCAGTGACGTCTACCAGGCGTGTGACGGGATGTTTCTCTCCCTCGATGAGACCGATGTCCTCTATGCGCTGCTGCCGCTCCACCACTCCTACTGTTGCACCGCCGTCCTTCTGGAGGCGATCAAGCACGGAGCTGAGTGTGTCTTCGGCCAAGACATCGCCGTCAGCCGGATGATCGGAGACCTTACCCGCGCCCAGGTCACCATCTTCATGGGCATCCCGCTGCTCTACAACAAGCTCCTCGCCGGCCTGTTGAAGCAGGTGAAGAAGAAAGGAGTGGTCGCCAACGCCCTCATCCGCACCATGATGGCCCTCAACGGGGTCGCCAAGAAGTACCTCCATGTAAATCCTTTCCGTCCGCTCTTCAACAAACTCTTGCTCAACAAGGTCGGCCTCGATCACAACCACATCCTCATCTGTGGGGCCGGTCCGCTCTCACCGAAGGTCTTCAAGCAGTACCAACAGCTGGGCCTCGACTTCATCCAAGGGTATGGCCTGACCGAAACGAGCCCGATCCTTACCCTCAACCCCGTCTCCAAGTTCAAGATCGAGTCGGTTGGAAAGGTCTTTCCCCTCGTGGATATGATCATCGCCGACCCTGATGAGCACGGCATCGGAGAGATCTGCGTCAAGGGCCCCAACGTGAGCGCCGGATACTACAAGGACCGGGAGAACACCGCCGCCCTCTTCGATGAGGCGGGATACCTCAAGACCGGGGATCTCGGATACCTCGATCGGGAGCAGTACCTCTACCTCAAGGGAAGGGCGAAGAACATCATCGTCACCGAGGGGGGCAAGAACGTCTACCCCGAGCAGATCGAGGATCTCTTCCAGCTCTATACCGAGATCGAACAAATCATGGTCCGTGGCTACCAGCTGAAGGCCGATGTCCCCGGTGATACGATCGAAGCGGTGATCTACCCCAACGGGGAGTACTACCGTGAGCGGGGAATTCCCATCAGGGAGGACCTGGAGCGCATCATCGCCGAGGTGAACCACACCCTCCCCTTCTATGAGAAGATCAACCGCCTCACCATCGCCGAGGAGGCGATGGACATGACCAGCACCAAGAAGATCAAACGGAATACGGTGACCATCTGACTTCTTCATGCTATCATGGCTCCATGAATATCCTCATAACCAATACCACGATCATCCCCATGACCGCCGCCGGATACACGCTTTGCGGCGACATCGGCATCTCGGGGGGAAAGATCGTCTTCATCGGTGAACGGGACGGCTCCTTCGTCGCCGACAAGATCATCGATGGGTCGAACCACCTCACCATGCCGGCCTTGGTCAATGCCCATACCCACCTGGCGATGGTCTTGATGCGCAACTACAAGGACGATCTTCCCACCCTGCAGGAGTGGCTTTCCGAGATCTTCCCCATCGAGGACAAACTGAGTGCAGAGGATGTCTACACCGCCTGCCGCCTCGCCGTGGCGGAGTCGATCCAAAGCGGGGTGACGACCGTCTGCGACATGTACTTCCACCCCTCGACCACCATCCAAGCGATCATCGAAGGCGGCATCAGGGCCAACCTCGGCCTCACCCTCTTCGGAGACGGGGAGACGAGCAGGCAGCGCATAGGAGAGCGTGCAGCGATCATGCAGGCCGGAGCGGCTCACCCGTCAGGACGCATCACCCTGTCGGCGGCCCCCCATGCCATCTACACCTGCACGAGTGAGACCTACCAGATAGCCCGCCAGTGGGCGAAAGAGAACGGCGCCATCCTCCACACCCACCTCAGCGAGACGCGGCAAGAGGTCGAGGAGTGCATCGCCGAGCACGGCGTGACGCCGCTCATCTACCTCCAGCGCATCGGGGCCCTCGACGACGTGAAGTGCGTCTTCGCCCATGGGGTGCACCTGAGCGATGAGGAGGTGTCCCTCCTCTCCTCCCTCGAGGCTTCGGTGGTGCACAACCCGAGCAGCAACCTCAAGCTCGACTGCGGCATCGCCCCGATCGCCTCCTACAAGGCGCGGGGCGTCTCGGTCGCGCTCGGTACCGACGGGGCATCGAGCAACAACAACCTCAACATGTTCGAGGAGATGCATGTCGCCGCGCTGCTGGGGCGGCTCGGCGGGCGCGTGAGCCCCTACGAGGTGCTCAGCATGGCCACGATCGACGGG
>Ga0209719_1002254_pt1 | contig 20508 bp, 18 predicted proteins | sample AD_JPNAS2_MetaG_FD_184421 | JGI IMG/M metagenome (GOLD analysis project Ga0209719, IMG submission 184421) | Active sludge microbial communities of municipal wastewater-treating anaerobic digesters from Japan - AD_JPNAS2_MetaG (SPAdes) (version 2) | ecosystem: Engineered > Bioreactor > Anaerobic...
CTTGTGAAAGGACCATAACAGATTGCGCCGAATTTTCCAACATAAATGTCGCCATTTTGTGATATTTTTCAGTCAGTTATGGTTTCCGGATGGACACTAATTATCACATGCAAGGGCTAAATCAAGGACTATTCCCGAGATATGGCGTTCATCTTCTGCCGCTGCCGACAAATTGATTGACGTGTCAATCGCTTTGTGTTAACGGCGAATCGTTCATTCAAAAGGCGGCGCGCGGCCCCGGATCGGTGCGGTCGTGCCGCGAGAGAAAGTCCCTATACCCGTTCTGCACCTGGGAGTGCCAAAATCCGGCGCGATCGCCGGTCCCGTGATGAGGGGCAAGATAGAACGCGCGATCCATGCGTCGTGCAGGTCCCCGGAACGGATTCGATACGACGTGAACAAGAAACGGACAGGAGGAAGACGCGATGGCGGATGAGAAAAAGCAAAGAATGTCGAGGGCCGAACGCCTGGAGAAGGAGCGTGAGGCCAACGTGTTGCACTGGGAGGAGCAGGACAACCTTCTTTTCAAACATCGTCAGGAGGCGTATGACATCGGCGGCCCCGACCAGGTGGCCCGTCTGACCAAGCAGAACAAGAAACCCATGCGGGAGCTGGTCAAGATGCTGATCGATCCCGGCACGGAGTTTTTCGAACTCGGCCTCGACGCGGGGTATGACATCGGCAAGAAGCGTCTTTACGGCGGCGAAGTTTACGAGCAGGAAAAGCGCGGTCACATCCCCGGCGGCGGTGTCATCACCGGGGTAGGCGTCGTCCACGGCAAGGACTGCATGATCTTCGCCAATGAGAACCGCTTTGCCGCCGGCAGCTATTTCCCCATCACCCTGAAGAAGCACATGCGCGCCCAGGCCATTGCCGAGCAGTGCGGACTCCCCTGCATCTACATCGCCGATTCCGGCGGACTCAACCTGCCGCTCCAGGTCGGGTGCTTTGCGGACGACGGCCACTTCGGCACGATGTTCTACAACATGTGCCGCATGTCGGCGCGCGGCATCAAGCAGTTTACCCTGTCCACGGGCGGAAACACGGCGGGCGGGGCCTATATCGTCTATCTTGCCTCGGAATCGGTCATGATCGAGAAGCTCGCCTATGCGTTCCTTGCCGGCCCGCCGATGGTGAAGGCGGCGATCGGGGAGACGGTGTCCATGGAAGACCTGGGCGGCGCCTATGTCCACACTCAGCATTCGGGAGGCTGCGACCACTTCGTCCGGACGCAGGAGGAAGGCATCGAAAAACTGCGGGCGATGATGGAATTCGAGCCGGCCCAGCCGCTCTGCATCGACCGCCGACCTTCGCGAGAGCCCCGCTTCGATGTCAAGGAAATGATGCGCAACACGCCCATTGATACCTACCACTACATCAATATCAAAGACACGATCAAGTGTCTGGCGGACGACAGCTATTTCCACGAGTACAAAACGACCTACGGACCCGGACGCGGCGACGCGATCGTCTGCGGCAAGATGTGGATCAAGGGGATTCCCGTCGGTGTCATTGCGTCGAACGCCAGCGGCGTGATCTATATCGAAGCGGCCCGCAAAGCCACGGAATGGATGATCCGCTGCGGGAATTCAAAGCTGCCGGTTCTGTTCCTCCAGGGATCACCCGGGTATATGGTCGGGAAGGCCGAGGAGTGGGGCGGCATCGGCAAGTACGGGTCCGACATGGTGCGCGCGTGCAGTTGCCTGAACGTACCCAAGGTGACGTACGTCATCGGACCGGACCACGGAGCGGCGAATTACGGGATGTGCGGGCGCGCCTTCAAGCCGCGTTTCGCCTTCACGAACATGCGCGGGCGGACGACGGTCATGTCCGGAAATACGGCCGGCTTCATCCTGGAGACGCTGCGTCGGAAGAACATCGAGGCCAAGGGCGGTCAAATCAACGAGGAAGAGATGGCGGCCTTCCGCCAGACGATGCGCGACCGCTATAGCGAAGAGGGGCATCCCTTCTACACGGGATCGCTCCTGTTCCACGACGGCGTCATCGCATTCAGCGAGGCACGGGACCGGCTGGCACGCGCGTTCGAGATCGCCCTGCACGTTCCCATTCAGAAGTCCGACTGGGGCGACATGAAGGTGTAGGCGTTCGCACGAGATTGGACTTGCAAGGAGGACATTGAAATGGCGGATGTACTGTTACAGGAAAAAACGGCGGAGGGGATTCTGATTCTCACCCTGAATCGTCCGGAAGCCATGAATTGCTTCAATTTCGATCTGCTGGCCGCCCTGGGGGATGCCATTCGGGAGGCGAATTTCGACAACGATTTGCGCTGCATCGTCATTACGGCAGCAACGGGCGCGGATCCGAAGAAGGCCTCCTTTTCCACCGGCGCCGATCTCAAGGAACGTAGGACGCTCACCCCGGATCAGGTCCGTCGGTTTATCTTCACCATCCGAAATACCTTCACGGCCGTGGAACAGGTCCGGGTGCCCGTGATCGCCGCGATCAACGGCTTCGCCTTCGGCGGCGGAACGGAGCTGGCCTTGGCTTGCGACATTCGGATCGCCTCGTCGAACGTCGTCATGGGACTGACGGAGACGAGCCTGGCCATCATTCCCGGCGCGGGCGGAACGCAGCGGCTGCCCCGGATCGTCGGGATCGCCAAGGCGAAGGAACTGATTTTCACGGCGCGTCGGATCAACGCCCAGACGGCCCTGGAGATCGGGCTCGTGAACAAGGTCGTGGAGCCCGGACAGTTGCTGGATGCCGCACTGGAGATGGCCCGCGAGATTGCGAAGAACGGCCCCATCGGAGTCGTCCAGGCGAAGTTTGCCATCAATAACGGCATGGAGGCCAGCCTGGGGGTTGCGCTGCCCCTGGAATCCAAGGCCTACGAGGTGACGATTCCGACAAAGGACCGCCTGGAGGCGCTTGCGGCCTTCGCCGAGAAACGCAAGCCCGTTTTCAAGGGCGAGTAGGACCGAGCAGCGAACGGACAGGCTAAGATTAGAGGGAGGCTTTTATGACAGAGTATGATTACTGGAAAATCTTTCCGCGCATGTCCCGGAAGGTCACCATTGGCGACATCACCATCCGCGACGGGTTTCAGCATGAGGAGAAGTTCATCTCCACCGCGGCCAAGATATTTTATGCCGAAGAGATGATCCTGGCGGGCTGCCGGGAGATCGAACTGACCAATCTCGGCAACCCGGCGGGGATCCCCCAGTTCCGTGATGCGGAGCAGGTCCTCTCCTACTTCCGGGGCGACCGGTTCCTCAAGCGGATCGCGAGGAAAGGCATCAAGCCGGAAGACATCATGTTTACGGCGGTGACCATCCGCGAACCGGCGGTGGACCGGGCGATCGAGCTGAAAAACAAGGGCATCGGGCCGGACCGGATCCTGATGATGGTTTCCACGGATCCCGAGCACCACTTCGCCAACTCGGGCACGACGCTCTCCATGTACTGGAAAGAGGCGGAGCGTTGCATTCAAAAAGCGGCGGATGCGGGGATCAAGATGTGCGGAACCGTCAGCACCATCTGGGGCAGCCCCATCACCGGGGCGACCCGGCTCGAGGATGCCGTGGAGTTCACGAAGCGTTGGCTGTCGATCGGGGCCTACGATATCGAACACGCCGACCACGACGGCTCGGCCTCCGCGGCAGAGGTCTATCGCTACTTTTCGATGATCCTCGACGAGATCCCCGTGCCGGAGGTCCATCTGGCGCATTTCCACGAGACGAAGCGCGTCGCTTCGGCCTCGCTGCTGGCCGCCCTCCAGGCCGGGATCACGCGCTTCGAGGGGACGCTGGGCGGGCTGGGCGGACAGCCGGCCAATTTCCTCGACGACTGCCCCATGCGGGGCACCGGCGAGTATTACTACAAGGATCCGCGCTACGTGGGGCTGATCACCATGGAGGACCTGCTCGTCATGATCGACGAGCTGGGGATCGAACACGGCTATGACGTCGATCGCGTCCTGTGGCTCGGCGAGAAGATGGAAAAGACCATCGGTCGAAGGCTGCGCTCCGAGGCCATCTACAACGGGCGCACCCTGAAGGAAGGGCACATGGAATTTGCCCGCCCGGGGCTCAAGAAACTGATCGAGAAACAGGGCGAGAAGCCCGGACAGCTCGTCCCCGCGGACTGGGCGCCCCGAGCGACGCTGCCGGAGAAATATTGCGCCCGTTTGTAACCCCGGGTTCCTCCGGGCGCGCGGAATTGAGCTGTGCGGAGCGGACATAAGAGGAATGAGATATCTTTGAGAGGAGGTCTTGCAGATGAGTGTGGATATTACAGCGCCGATGCCGGGAACGATCGCGGAGATCCTGGTCGAGGTCGGTGATCAGGTCGCGGCGGACGATGAACTGATCATTCTTGAGGCGATGAAGATGGAAAATCCCATCGTCGCGCCGGCGGATGGGACGGTCAAGGAGATCAAGGTCGGGGAGAAGGACAAGGTCGATACGAATCAGGTTCTGATGATCCTGGAATAGAACCGGTCGGGTGGATGGTTCGGCCCTCCCGGCGGGGGCCGTCCATGCGCCATCCTCATCGGGCGCCCGACGGGGAGGTCCGCATCCTTTTGGCCGGTGGGGCGTGGCCGGGTTTCGGAAGGATCCGGCGGGGATTATTCGAGCGGCCACTCGCCGCGCTCCTCGAGCACCTCCCGATACACGGCAAGAGCCTCGTTAACCGCCGGCATGCCGGCATAGGTCGCAACTTGAAAGAAAATTTCCGCGAGCTTCCTGGGATCGCATCCCACATTCAGGGCCGCGTTCACATGAAGTTTCAGCTCATCCGTCGCCCGGAGCGCCGCCAGCATCGCACAGGCCGCCATCTGGCGTTCCGGGAGCGTCAGAACGGTCCGGGAATAAAGGTTGCCCGTGATGAAGCGGGAAAAATCGTTGGCCAGTTCCCGGTCGAATTCACGCCAAGTCCGATACGGTGGATCCATCCGGATGCCCCGGCCGAACAGCGTCTTCGCCGTTTCCTGCGTCCGTTTCCTGAGCGTCTCTTCATCCATCCCCGATCATCCATCCGTTCCTTTTACTTGACCAGAAAGATGTCCTGGTCACGGTCCTGGAAATAGACATACTGATAGCGTCCCGGGTTCGTCAGGGCGAAGAATTCTTCACCGTCGTGACGACACTCGGGGCAGGTGCCGGCCGAAAGAATCACCGCATAGATCCGGTTTCCCGTGTCGGCGACGGAATCGATCATGACGAGTCCGCCGCAATCGGAGCAGACCCGCACCGTTTCTTCCTGCTGTTCGCTGATCCCATCGGTGTCGTAATAGATGCGCTTGCGGCGCTTCACATACTTGGCCTGTCCGACCACCTTCTCCCGCAGGGCGTCACGATTTTTCCACAGCTTGTAGATCTGTTCCGCCTCCCGCTCGATGGTGCGCTTCAGGTCGTCCGATTCCCGCAGGCTCGCGGGGTTGTAGTCGGGTTCCTTGACGTGGCTGAAGTCGAGGCCCGCCATGGCGAGGATGATGCCGACGTTGACGTATGGCAGCGCTCCCTCGATGGAATAGCCCCCCTCGAGGACGGCGATGTCCGGGTTCAGACGTTCGTTCAGCATCGCATACCCTTGGGCCGTGAAGCGCATGTTGGTGATCGGGTCCGTGTAGTGATTGTCCTGGCCGGCGGAGTTGATGATCAGGTCCGGTTTGAAGTCGTTGATGATCGGCTGGATGGCGTGTTCGAGAATATACAAAAAGCCGTCCTCGGAGGTCCGCGGGGGAAGGGGGATGTTGATCGTCGCGCCCATCGCGTTGGGGCCGCCGAACTCCTCGTGGAATCCGGTGCCGGGATAGAGCGTGCGGCCGTCCTGATGAATCGACAGACACAGGGTGTTGGGGTCGTTCCAGAAGATGTCCTGCGTTCCGTCTCCGTGGTGGCAGTCCGTGTCGATGACCGCGATCCGCTTCGCGCCGTAGTGTTTGCGGATGTAGCCGATCATGACGGCTTCGATATTGATGTTGCAGAATCCCCGGGCGCCGTGGACGACAAGCATCGCGTGATGACCGGGCGGACGGACCAGGGCGAAGGCATTGTCTACCTCGCCGCTCAGGACCTTGTCGGCCGCCGTGATGGCCCCGCCGGCCGAAATCAGGTGGGATTCGGTGATCACGCCGCGCGCGTCGGGGACGCAGATATGGACGCGGTTGATGTCCTCAGCCGTCGCCAGTCCGGGTTTGTACTCGATGATATTGTCGAAATCTAGCAGGCCTTCCTCGAAGACCTGGTCCTGCGTATACAGCAGTCGCTCCTCCCTTTCGGGATGCGTCGGCGAGATGGCCCAGTCGAATGCCGGGAAGAAGATCAGTCCTGTTTTTCTCGTTCTGGTCATGCGGCACTCCCTAACGCAGGGTTGAGATCAAGCCGGGCTTCACTTGGACCTTGACCCGGATGTTCTTGCCCGCCGTGTAGTATTCTCGAACCATGTTGAATTCCTGGCACTCGATCACCTCGATTTCCAAGTCCCGCTCCTTGGCGCCCATGTCGAGGGCGCGTTCGCGGAGCCGTTCTTTCGCGATGGCGATGGCCTCGGCGAGCGTGAAGCGTGGTGAAACGGTCAACTGCAACCCCTCCTCGGCGATGGTCAGGGTCCTCCGTTCCGTATCGGCGAGGATCGTCATTTCCGCCGTGGTCCTCGCCAGAGCGGCGCCGACGGCATTGGCCACCTCGGCGTTGCGGGGGAGGGAGGCCGGGCAGCCCATCAGTTCTCCCAGCCGCGCGGACATCGGTTCCGCGGGTCCGCCGACGATGTACATGGCGGTCGGCTTGAGGACTTTTCCCTCAAGAAGTTCGTGGATGGTGTAAACCGGTTCGTTGTTGATCTCCTCGATAAAGGCACGGACGTGGCGAACGATCTTTTCGCAGGTTCGATCGAAGATCGCCCGGGCGGCAGCTTCGAGCGATGCGTTCATCGCCGCGGCGATCGGTTCGATGGCCGCCGTCGCCTTTCCGGCATCCCCGATGTCGGTCAGTCCCAGGACGATCATGGCGTCGGTCGGGGTGGGGAAGGGCCCTCCGAAGGCCGCCGCGGGTCCTTCCCGCTCCGGACCGATGGTGAGGCCGCCGTCGACGAATCGAACGCAACTGTCCCCGCCCACGCCGATGGAACGCGTCCTGAGCCCGCGGATCAGGGTCTTGTGACCTTCAATATGAATGCCGAACGGTTCCAGGAGCGGGACGCCGTCGGCAAAGATGGCGATGTCCGTCGTCGTACCTCCGATATCGAGGGCAATGGCGTCTTCCGCGAAATCCACCATGCTGAGGATGCCCATGATGCTCGCCGCCGGACCGGAGAGAATGGTCTGTACGGGGAAATCGACGGAACGGTTGATGTCGAAAGTGCCGCCGTCTGCCTTCAGGATATAAAGGGGCACGGTGATTCCCTGCTCTTTGACGAAATAAAGGATCTGCTTGACGAATTTTTGATACCTTTCCCAGATGGCGGCGTTGAGGTACGTGGTTGCGATCCGGCGGGGAAAGTTCAGATGACCGGACATGCGGTGGCCGAGGGAGACGTGCCGCAAGTGATCGTTGATCAGATCCCTGATCCGGGTTTCCTGCTGGGGATTGCGGGTGGAGAATTTTCCGACGATGCCGACATGGCGGATGCCTTCGCGCTGCAATCCGTCCGCGGTACGCCCGATCTCTTCCGGATCGATCGTGGCCGTTTCTACGCCGCGGTGGTTGACGGCGCCGGACAGAAAGTGGACGTCACGCTGGATGGGCAGATCGGCCGGAGAGAGCCCGGGACCGCTGACGATCAACATTCCGACGCGATCGATCTTGTTCTGGACGACGGCGTTGGTGGAGAGCGTCGTACTCAGGACGACGCGTTCGAGCTTCTGGGGATCTTCGTCGCGAAAGAGTTCGGTCGTGACGGCGAGGAGGGAATCCAGCAGGTTCGCTTCATTGGTTAATACCTTCGTTTTTCTCTTGACTTGGAAATCTTCGATCAGAACCGCGTCGGTATGCGTCCCACCGACATCGATACCCAGAATCATCGGCCTCCCCTTCCGTCGTGAGTTTCTGCGTGCGCCTGACTTATATAATGATAAATAACTCTTGACAAGGTAAAAAAAAGGCGTATGAATGCATTTCAAAATGGGTGGTGAATTGCCCAACTGGTGGGAAATTCTATGAAAGGAGGTGACAGGGTAGGATGAAGAAGATTGTCGCGATGATCGTATCTCTGCTTTTCCTTGTGACGTTGTCGTTCGCAGTGGTCGGCTGCAAGAAGGCCGAAGAGCAGAAACCGGAAGAGGCTGCGACGACGGAAGCCCCCGCGCCTGCGCCCGCAGAGCCGGCAGCACCCGAAGCGGCTCCTGAAGCGGCCCCGGCAGCGCCGGCAGAACCGGCAGCAAAGTAAGTATTCATAGGTATGGCAGCACAAACCGGGTGTTCTCGTCGTGGGGATGCCCGGTTTGTTATTTGGGGTCTTTTCCGCCTCTACGGCCGCCGCTCATTCCTCGCACCTGAAGCACGCCTCCCATCCTTCCCCATTTTTCTTGAAATATTGTTATATTCTGCTATGGTGATGACGGGTTCAACGAATGATTCCGGTTGCGTTGAAGGCTGGTTTGATGAAAAAGACCATGGAGGAGGTGAACAGCATGTCAACACGAGGCTCGGATTTTATCAAGGGGGTGTTACTGGGCGGTCTTGTCGGTGCGGCGCTTGGGATTCTTTTTGCACCCAGGAGCGGGAAAGAAACGCGGGAAGACCTCGCCGAGATGGCGGATGGATTCCTGGCGCGCGCCAAGGACGAATACGACGTTGCCCTGGAGAAAAGCCGCAGGACCTACGAGACGGCGGTACAACGCCTGAAGGAACTCGAACGATCCGCCAAGGAAAAGGCCGGTGATGTCGAGGAAACGGTTGATGAACTGGCCGAAAAGGGTCGGGACAGCCTGGAAGAGGGGAAGGGCCGCCTGAAAAAGGCCTTTGAGGCCGGCGTCGCGGCCTTCAAGGACGAAAAAGAAAAGACGGTGTGAGGCAGGTGTCATGTCCCTCCAACTGAGTGTATTCATCCTCTGTCTCTCGTTTCTGCTGGTTGCCATCGCTGCAGTCCCGTTCCTGCTGCAATTATGGCGCACGATGAAAACCCTGGAGATGACGCTGCAGACGTTGAACCGAACGCTGCCAGGTCTATTGGAAAACCTCGAAGCCATCACCCTGGATCTCCGACACGTGACGCGAACGGTGGATGTGCAGGTGGAGAGACTGGCTCTTGCCGTCGATCGCGCTTCCTTCGGCCTGGGGGTTCTCTGGAATCTGAGGAGCGTTTTGCTGACGGGCGCCCGGATGCCGCTGATCCGAAGAATCCGGACATTCCGGGCCTTCGGCAGGGGGGTCCGGACCTTTTTTAACGTGCTCCAGGTTTATCGGCCCGTCCCGGAACGGAAACCCGCGGAACTTCCCGAGGGTGATGCGGGCCCGCGATCCTCACGGGGAAACACCGGCGAAGAACGAAACCGTTAGGCTTATGGCCAAGATGACCTTCGGCGCCCGAGGCGGCCGCATCCGGACGCAAGTCACGGCAGACCGTCCAAAGCCGTCGAGAAGTATCGAAGAAATCTTCAAGGACTTGGAGAAGACATCCGACGGGGAGGGCTATCGGGAGCGATCCCTCGCGCTCCACGGATATGTGTGTGCCCGCTGCGGGCGCGATTTCGGTGAAAAAAACAGGCACCTTTTGACGGTTCATCACAAGGACGGGAACCACCAGAACAACCCGTCTGACGGCAGCAACTGGGAAAATCTGTGCGTCTATTGTCACGAGGATGTTCATAGCCGGGAGCTCCTGGGGGATTTCTACGCCGCCCAAGGTGCGGCGGGCAAGGAAACCAGCCTGGTCTACCGCGACCCTGCCGCACCGGCGACCGCCGGGGCCAACGGCCCTCTCGGGGCGTTGGGAGAAAAATTGAAAAAGGCCTTGGAGAAGAAATCGTAGGACGAACGTTCTTTTTCCCTCATTTACGCGTTGCTCAGCTCATCGCGACGACCGGCGGAAATCGAACGTCGATCCCATTTCGATCATACCCACCCACACCCGTTTGGCATTTTCATCCTAAGCGCAATCACGAGAGGATAAACAGCGTTTGCGGCTCCTGCATGCAAAATGTGATTGACACGTCAATCAATCTGTGATTAAGAGGCGCGTGGTCGCGGGAGTTGCGGGCACGAGGTTTTGTGTCGCCGCGGGCGATGTGCGGCACCATGCGTGTTGTCGCAGCGGCCGACGGATCGATGACAGCCGAAACGGCGGTAAAATAAAATGCGACAGGAGGTTTGGGAATGGGTAAGTTATTGTGGACCCCTTCGGAAGAACGGGTGAAGAGCACCAACATGTACCGCTTCATGAATCACGTCAATGAACGCTTCGGGAAGAACTTCAAGAGCTACCCCGAACTCTACCAGTGGTCGGTCGACAACATTCCCGACTTCTGGGCGACCTGGTGGGATTACGCCGACATCAAGTTTTCCAAAAAATACGACAAGGTCGTGGACGATCCCCTCAAGCTTCCAGGCGCGAAGTGGTTCCCCGGCGCAAAGCTGAACTTTGCGGAGAACCTGCTCCGTTACCGCGATGACAAGGTCGCGCTCATTTTCAAGGGCGAAGACCATCCCACGACGAAGATGACCTATGCCGAGCTCTACCGGGAGGTGGCCAAGGTGGCCAAGGCCATGAAGGCCGCCGGTTTGAAGGAAGGCGACCGCGTGGCGGGTTTTATGCCGAATATGCCCCAGACGATCGTTGCCATGCTGGCCGCGACGAGCATGGGCGCCGTCTGGTCCTCCTGCTCGCCCGATTTCGGGATCAAGGGCGTCATGGACCGCTTCAGCCAGATCCAGCCGAAGGTTCTGTTCGCCGCGAACGGTTATTGGTTCAAGGGCAAGAATCTGGGCTCGCTCGACCGCATCGCCGAAATCGTTCAGCAGCTCGATACCATCGAGAAGGTGGTTATCGTGCCCTATACGCAGCAGGATTTCGACGTCAGCGGGATTCCCCGGGCCGTCAAATACGACGATTTCAAGGCCAAGGAAGACAATCTGGACGTCGAATTCGCCCAGCTTCCCTTCGATCACCCCCTCTACATCATGTTCACCTCCGGAACGACCGGACTGCCCAAGTGCATGGTCCAGAGCGCGGGCGGCATCCTCGTGCACCACATGAAGGAACTCATTCTCCACACGAACCTGACGCGCGAGGACACGATCTTCTACTTCACGACCTGCGGCTGGATGATGTGGAACTGGCTGGTCAGCTCGCTCGCCGTGGGCGCCCGTCTGCTCCTGTTCGATGGCAACCCCTTCCACCCGGCCCCCGGCGTCCTCTGGAAGACCGCTCAGGAAGAGAAGATTTCCGTGTTCGGGACGAGCGCGGGCTACATCGCCGCCCTGATGAACGAGGGCGTGAAACCGGGCAAGGAGTACGACCTGTCCTCCGTGAAGTCCCTCCTGTCCACGGGATCCCCCCTGTCCGAAGAGGGATTTGAATTCATCTATCGCGAGATCAAGGAAGACCTCCAGCTTTCCTCGATCTCCGGCGGCTCGGACATCAACGGCTGTTTCGCCTTGGGCAACCCGATGGGACCGGTCTATTCCGGCGAGCTGCAGTGCCGCGGCCTCGGCATGAAGGTCGAGACCTTCGACGACAACGGCAAGTCGGTCATCAATGAGCAGGGCGAGCTGGTCTGCACGGCCTCCGAACCCTCCATGCCGATCTACTTCTGGAACGATGCCGACGGCAGCAAGTACCATGCGGCCTACTTCGATGTGTATCCCGGCGTCTGGCGGCACGGCGATTACGCCCTGATCAACGAGCGCGGCGGGATGGTCATCTACGGCCGCTCCGACGCCACGCTGAACCCGGGCGGCGTCCGGATCGGCACCGCCGAGATCTACCGCCAGGTGGAAAACATGGAGGAGGTTGCGGACAGCATCGTCGTCGGACAGAACTGGAAGAACGACGTCCGCGTCATCCTTTTCGTCAAGATGGCCCCCGGCAAGGAGCTGACCGACGACCTGAAGAAGCGGATCAACACGGCCATCCGGGCAAACGCCTCGCCGCGTCACGTGCCGGCCAAAATCCTCGCCGTGCCCGACATTCCCTACACGCTCAACATGAAGAAGGTGGAACTGTCGGTGAAGAAGGTCATCGAAGGGAAGGAAGTCCAGAACAAGGACGCCCTGAAGAATCCGGAGATCCTCGATTTCTACGCGAACATCAAGGAATTGAAGGAAGACTGATCATTCGGGCCGCCGGGTTCGCGCAAACGAATCCGGCGATTTCCGGGACAGACGGTCATCTCGTCCGTATTAAGGAAGGGCCGCATTCCTCACCGAATGCGGCCCTTTTCGTCGGAGCCCCGGGAAGCGCGCCGCCCGTTCTCGAGGGTGGATGCCCCCTCGGTAAGGCGTGCCCGCTCGCAGCGACGGAGCTGCCTGTACACCGCCCGGGCGATCCGGCACGCTTCCGGGCGAGCCGGTCGAATCCCGGCGGAACATCGATCGGTTGCGCGAATCCAGCGACGGGTTGGCGCGACGGAGGTCCGCGACGCTGCGGGGGCAGGGGTTCGTCGCGGCGAAGGCGGCTTACTCGGAGAGGATGTCGAACTCGTCCCGCTGCGTGACGAGCTTGTCGCCCACGGACGTGCCGCAATACGCGCAGGTGTAGTCGTACTTGTCGCCGTTCGTCAGGACCAGCAACAGGCGTTTCCGGACCGGCACCGCACGCCGGCAGACCGGGCAGTACAGCTCGGTCGCGTCGAAATCCCGGTAGGTTTCCCTCTGACTCATAATCCCTCAATCCATCCGCATTTTGACGGGAACGCGATCACGGCCGCCCACCATGACGGTGCGGCCTGGGTCGTGTCTTTCCCGTTTCGTCAATTTCATTTCCTTTTTAGCGCGGTTCCCGCGGTCGGGAGCCGCGTCCTTTCAACCGCTTCGTGCATGCCCGTGCGCCGATGATTTGGCGGGAAGGCGGATGCGCGATCGGGAAACCTCCCTATTCCTTTTCCGGGACGAGCCGGACGTTTTCCAGCCAAACCGTCGCCACGCTGTCCGAGGGGGCCCGGTAGTCTCCCCGGGGGGAGAGCGATCCGCCCGAACCGACCTTCGGGCCGTTCGGGATGCACGAGCGCTTGAACTGGCTGGTCGCGAAGAAGCGCAGGAGGAAAACCTCGAGCCAGCGGCGGATTTCCCCGATCGTGTATTGATGGCGCTTGTGTTCCGGCACATCGGGCCAGAATCCCGCGTTCCTGTCGCGCCAGGCGCAGTAGGCCATGAAGGCGATCTTGGTCGGCCGATAGCCGAAGCGCGTCGTGTAGAAGATGTTGAAATCCTGCAATTCGTAGGGACCGATGACCGATTCCGTCTGCTGGGCGGGCTGCTGGCCGTTCCGGCCGGGGATCAGTTCCGGGCTGATTTCCGTCTCCAGGATGTCGAGCAGGGTCTCCGAGGTTTCCGGCGAAAACTGTTCCGACTGGGCCACCCAGCGGATCAGGTGCTGGATCAGGGTTTTCGGGACGCTGGCGTTGACGTTGTAGTGGGACATGTGATCGCCCACGCCGTATGTACACCAGCCGAGGGCCAGTTCGCTCAGATCGCCCGTGCCCACGACGAGCCCCTGGCGCATGTTCGCGATCCGGAACAGGTGCGACGTCCGCTCCCCGGCCTGGATGTTCTCGAAGGTGATGTCGTACCGGGCCTCACCCGCGGCGTAGGGGTGCCCGAGGTCTTTCAGCATCTGCATGCAGCTGGGGCGGATGTCGATCTCGTTGGCCTCCACCCCGAGGGCGTCCATCAGCCGGCGCGCGTTGCGGTAGGTCTTGTCGGTGGTGGCGAATCCGGGCATCGTGAAGGCCTTGACGTTCGCGCGCGGCCGCTTCAGGAGGTCTATCGTGCGGGCGGCGACGATCAGGGCGTGCGTCGAATCGAGACCACCCGAAACGCCGATCACCACATGCGGGATGTCCGAAGACTTCAAGCGTTGCGCCAGGCCCTGAACCTGGATGTTGTAGGCCTCGTAGCACCGCTGGTCGCGCTTGGCGGGATCGGACGGGATGTAGGGGAAGCGCGCATATTCCCGATCCAGAAGAATCCGGCCGGCCGGGAGGCCGAGAGAGAAGGGGACCTGCCGGAAGGTGTCGAGACGCTCGCGGTGCGTGCGCGCGTTCTGCCCGAACGTCGTCAGGCGCATCCGGTCCTGAACGAGGCGGTCGAGGTCGATGTCGGCATAGATGACCTGGGGATGCGTGCTGAAGCGTTCGGACTCCGCCAGGAGGTTGCCGTTTTCGTAGATCATGGCATGGCCGTCCCAGGCGAGGTCCGTCGTCGATTCGCCCGACCCGGCGGCGGCGTAGAGGTAGGCCGCGACGCACCGGGCCGACTGGTTGGCCGCCAGGCTGTGACGGTAGTCGGACTTGCCGATCGTGATGTTCGAGGCCGAGAGATTTCCCAGGACGGTCGCCCCCGCCATCGCCGCGAAGCTCGACGGCGGAACGGGGACCCAGACGTCCTCGCACAGCTCGAAGAAGAGCTTCAGGGTGGGGATCTCCTTGCAGGTAAAAATCAGGTCGGCCCCGAAAGGAATGCCCGACTGGCCGCAGAGGTCGATCGTCCGCGGGAGGGCCTCGTCCGCGGGGCTGAACTGCCGCCGCTCATAGAATTCGCGATAATTGGGCAGGTAGGACTTGACGGCGACCCCGAGGATGGCGCCCTTGCGGAGGACGACGGCGCAGTTGAACAGACGGGAATCGATTTGCAGCGGCGTCCCCACGACCAGCACGAGGTTCATCGTGCGCGTCTTTTCCAGGAGCGTTTGCAGGGCAGAGCGGACGGCCGTGAGGAGGGCGTCCTGATGGAAGAGGTCCTCATTCGAGTAAGCCGAGAGCCCAAGCTCCGGAAAGACGGCGAGGATCGCCTTGTTCGCGGCGGCCTTTCGGGCCAGCTTCAGCGTCTGGGCGGCGTTGAACGCCGGATCGGCGACCCGGACCTCTGGAATGCAAACCGCCGCGCGGATAAAGCCGTGGGCATAGAGATTGAAAAATGCGTCTGTTTTCTTTTTCTGCATGCGCAATCCCGAATGATCAGCGACTTTGGTCGATAACGATTCCGCGGGAAATCATAATTCGACCCTTTTGCCATGGGGAGCCTGTCGCATCATTTTCCCTGACAATGCATCCCGCGATGGATTCAGGGCAACTGAGGCGATTTTTACGGGAACCGTATCCGTCAATATCCTTCAATTTACCGGATTGTCAATCGGGAATGTGCGGTTTTTCCAGAAAGGCGTAGGCGCTGTGGTTGTGGATGCTCTCGAAACTCTCCGCCTCGACGCTGTACCAGGGGAAATTCGGGTCGCGGTTGAGATGCTCCGCGACGTTGCGCACCACGTCCTCCACGAACATGGGGTTCTCGTAGCCCTTCTCCGTGACGAATTTCTCGTCTACCCGCTTGAGGAGCGAATAGACCTCGCCGCTCGCCGACTGTTCCACCAGTTGGATCAGGTCCTCGATCCAGAAGAATTTCCGGAAACGGACCTTGACGAAGACGATCGCGCGCTGGTTGTGGGCGCCACGGGCGCTGATCTCCTTTGAGCAGGGGCAGACCGTGGTGACGGGCACGGCCACGCCCACGCAGAAGTCCATCTTCCCGGCCGTGTGGATGCCGATGAAGGTGCAGCGATACTCCATCAGGCTTCCGGCCCCGGAGACCGGCGCCGTCTTCTCGATGAAATAGGGGAAGTCGATCTCCATGTGCGCGGACTCGGCCTGGAGCTTCTCGCGCACGCGCGCGAGGATCGTCTCGAAGGTCTTAATGTTGATCCGGCCGCGAAACTCGTTCAGGATCTCGACGAACCGGCTCATGTGCGTGCCCTTGAAGTGATGGGGCAGGTTTACGTACATGTTGATCGTGGCGTTGACGTGCTGGGTGCCGTGGGCGCGGTCGAGGACGATGATGGGATACTTGATGCCCTTGACACCGACCTTGGTAATGGCGATGTTACGTTCGTCCAGCTGGTTTTGGATGTCGATCATGGTGTCTCGGTGTTGGAGGCCTTCAAGGGTTTGCGACGATCGGCGTCGCAACGGCGGCGGCCGCGGGTGCGGTTGCGCCTCAGGGGGCAACCGCCCGGTAGGCGACGTGGGCGTTGTCCGATTCCCAGACGGTCACGCCTTGCAGGCCAAGCCCCGAGCCCGCGAGTTTGCCGGAGAGCCGGTCATGGATGTGGCGGGCGACCTGCTCGGAGGAGGGATTGAGGCCCTTGAAGGCGTCCAGGTCGTTCAGGTATTTGTGATCCAGACCGTCGAGGATGTCGTTCACCCATCCCTTGAGGACGCGGAAGTCGATCAGCATCCCCTGGGCGTCGAGCTCGGGCCCGGCGACCGTGACCTCGACACGGAAATTGTGGCCGTGCAGTTCCTCGCACTTTCCGCCGATCTCCGGCAGCACGTGGGCCGCCGAGAAAGACTTCCGGATCGTCACCTCATACATGATGGCACCCCTCATTGTTCGTTCGCGTCCCCTATCTATCAAACAAGGGCAGCGGAATCAAGAGGGGAGGGGCGGAGACTCGCCCGTCTCATGAAAGCGGTGAGGACGAGGAAAGAGAGTAAGGAATGGTGAAAATCACTCCTCTAATGGTTAAAATCGCAAACCAGATACATTGGAGTGGGACGGGAGGGTTGAACGCTCAAAGCAAAATTTAAAAATATCATAAAGAATCGAGTAGATAGGCTGTGTGATGAATATGCGGGTCATGGTTTATGAGGTGGTATGCAATTTGCAAAAACAAAGCACAAATTTATCGATCAGTTGTCAAATTGGAACATGAAGGGGGTGGTTGCGGGAAGAAAGGACGCTGTGGAAATAGAGATCTCAATAAAATTAAAATAGAACGGAAAGGAGAACACAATGATTAAGGCATTTCACAAGAGAGGCACGAAAGGTTTCACCCTGATCGAACTCATGATCGTTATCGCGATTATCGGCATCCTGGCCGCCATCGCCATCCCGCAGTTTTCTGCCTATCGGGCGCGAGGATGGATGTCATCCGCCAAAGCCGATGCAAAGAACGCGGTTACCGCAATAGAAATGTATCGAAGCGATAATCCCGGAGGTACGCCGCCTGCAGAGACAATCACGGGTGGCAATGTGGGAGGCACCTATACGGCGCTGAAGGCAAGCCCTGGCAATACCATCACGATCTCTTCAGGCGGAGCGTTCACCGTTGAAAATACGAATTTGGCCGGCACGTTAACCTACGACAGCAGTGGCAATGAAACAGGGAACACTTTAGCAGCTAAGTAACGGGGCACCTTCTCCGCATTGTGACAAGAACGAGAGGGGAGCAGGACATGCTGTTCCCCTCTTGTTCTTGATCTTCTTCGGCAATGATTCAATCTAAAATACAATCGAATGTAAGCCGAGAATGTCTTTATAAGAAAGTTTCACGTCTAAATGATGTTCGTTGTAAATAGCCGATTTTCTGCGCCTTTGTTTTCATTAAAAATTGAATATTATTTAATATTTCAGGCAACCGCTCAGGCTATAAGGATGAGTGGGAATACTGCCGCTGTTGAGTCTATTCATATAATACGGGTATGTAAAGATCAGGAGAGAACAATAGTGAGGTGGTAGTATGGGGGCTTAAGGTGGTGGGAAGCGTCAAGTGACACACAACATCTTTCTGAGTGTCGAAATGCCTAGCGGGGGGGGGTAATGCGTTAAAATGAGAAATCCTTTTGGTAAAGCAGGAACGATTGTTATTCTTGTTGGTATAGTTGTTATCTTGTGCGCTGAAATCCTCCTCGACCTTACCCCCCCTATCTCGCGGGATGCACTCATACATCACTTGGCCATTCCGAAACTCTGGCTGTTGCATGGAGGGGTTTATGAAATTCCTTGGGCAGTGTATTCTTACTATCCCATGAATATAAATATCCTTTATCTCATCCCGCTATATTTTGGAAATGACGTACTGCCGAAATTTATTCACTGGTCATTCGGGCTTGGCATTGCCCTCATGATCTACGCATACCTCGAAAAAAGACTCGGCAAGACATGGGGATTTCTCGGTATCCTGGTATTTATCAGCACCCCTTTGGTTGTGCGCCTGTCCACATCGGCGTATATTGATCTCGGCATGGTTTTTTTTGTATCTGCAAGCATCATGGCCTGGCTTACATGGCGGCAGAACGATTATAAAGGTAAGAAATGGTTGCTTATATCAGCCGTTTGTATGGGTTTGGCTGTGGGATCGAAGTACAACGCCATGCTTGCATGGTTTTTTGTCAACCTCGCGCTTGTATTTCATCTCTCCCGTGATACGGGCAAAAGCGCTCATGCGTTAAAAACGGGGGCATTGTTTTTTGCAATTACCCTCATCATTGCATCGCCCTGGTTTGTGAAAAACTTGATCCTCACAGGAAATCCTGTGTATCCCCTTTTCGGTGGATTTTTTAACTACATTCATGGCGTTGTATCGGGCACCGGAAATAGTGGGGGAAGTGACGTTGCCGGATGGGCCGACAATATATTTCAGCGACGAGCCGTCATGTTCGGCGAAAATTTTTGGGAGGTGCTGCTTATACCTGTGCGGATATTTTTTCAGGGACAAGATGACTCTTTCCGGTACTTTGATGGTGTGCTCAATCCAATTCTCCTGCTCATGACACCCTTTGCGTTCTTTAAGAAGGATTACGGACACGACAAGATGTTTTTCCTCTTGTTTACAGGTTTTTTTTTCATGATCGCTTATTTTACGGAGGTCATCAGGGTCAGATACATACTGCCGATCATTCCGTTTCTCACGATACTCAGTATCATGGGGATAAAATACCTTTTCGATTTTGCGCGGGAGAAGACATTTTCTATATCACGCATTGGCACCATCGCCCTTGCGGTGCTTATTGTTGCGCTTTTATCTTATAATGTTCATTATTTAAAAGGTTATTTCCTAACGATTAAACCGCTGGGATATGTCCTTAATCAGGAGACGAAAGATGAGTTTCTAACGAGGCACATCGGAAGTTATCCGGCGATGAGATTCATTAATGAGAAACTGCCCCAGAATTCCAGAACCTTTCTCATGTTTCTCAATGCCCGGGGATACTATCTTGATCGGCCGTATACGACGGAACGTTCGTTTGGAATGAATGTGGTGAATCAGATGGTGAAGAACGCTGGTGATGAGAAGAAGTTTAAACAGTATCTGCATTCGCTACAATCAACTCATTTTCTGGTAAGGAACGATATGTTTCTCAAATATCTTAACGACAACTTTGCCGGGGAAGACAACTCGTCATTTTTAAGTTTGCTGCAACAATGCTGGAAGCCGGTCTTTCTGTCGCCGCGATATACAGTTTACGAGCTTTCATGTGAATCGTAATGCCTGTTGGATAAGTCTTGAGAACCATGAAAAGACATTGTTTAGGGGTGTCCATGCGTCTTGTGAAGGCTTGCGTTAATAAGGTGCCGTAGGGACAACAAGTGATATCAACGATACAAGGCTGTCAGGTGGGTCACAAGAAATGCCGTCAACAGGAAATGCCGTAAAGCGCACCCGTGTTCTTGTTTTAACGTCAACCTTTCCCCGTTGGGAAATGGATACTGAACCTGCTTTCGTTTTTGAACTGAGTCGTCGTTTATCGGAGTCTTTTAATGTTACCATTCTTTCTCCGCGTGCCCCGGGAAGCAAGAAGCAGGAATCAATAGCCGGTCTACGCGTTATCCGGTTCCCTTATTTTTTCAGTCGGTGGGAAAAGCTGGCCATGCACGGAGGAGGCATCCTCAGTCAATTGGAGACCAATCCTCTCTATTACCTGATGGTACCATTTTTTCTTATGGGACAGTTGCTGGCCGTCATCCGTTTGGTGCGCAATGAACATTTCGATTTGATTCATGCGCACTGGCTGATTCCGCAGGGGTTGATTGCGGCGCTCAGTATGTGGATTGCGGGGGAAAACGTTCCGCTTCTCTGCACATCACACGGCGGCGATTTGTTTGCATTGAAAGGGAAGGGGCTTCAACGCTTGAAGTGCTGGATCATGGACAAGAGCGCCGCGCTAACCGTGGTCAGCAAAGCCATGAGGAAAACGGTTGTCGATATGGGTGTTGCTCCTGATAAGGTTGAAGTGATACCGATGGGTGTTGACTTGAAAGGCTTGTTTACGCCCGATCCTGGCGTTCAGCGGAAAACCGATGAGCTGCTTTTTGTCGGGCGGTTGGTGGAAGTAAAAGGCTTGCAAATACTGCTTGACGCTATGCCCAAAGTGCTTGCCAAACATCCAGGCATCCGTTTGGTCGTGGCTGGCGCAGGACCCCTTGAGTCGGAGTTGCGGGCATCAGCAGCAAAACTTAACATGACGGACCGTGTTGATTTTCTTGGAATGGTGCCGCAGTCGAAACTGCCTTTACTTTATCAGCAGGCAACATTGGCCGTATTTCCGTTTATTGTCACCAAAAGCGGCGTGCAAGAAGGATTTGGCCTGGTTGTGGTGGAAGCCATGGGCTG
>Ga0209719_1002279_pt1 | contig 20327 bp, 18 predicted proteins | sample AD_JPNAS2_MetaG_FD_184421 | JGI IMG/M metagenome (GOLD analysis project Ga0209719, IMG submission 184421) | Active sludge microbial communities of municipal wastewater-treating anaerobic digesters from Japan - AD_JPNAS2_MetaG (SPAdes) (version 2) | ecosystem: Engineered > Bioreactor > Anaerobic...
TGATTTTACAGCATAAAAATGTGAGGGAACACATTGGGTTAATACAGTGAGGAGGATAGAGAGATGGCAAAATATCTCTACAACGAGGAGGCCGTAGCGAATCTGAAACTTGGCGATACATCCGTTCTGGATCGCCTGGTGGATTTTGAATCAGCTCGCGAGGCGCATTTAAAAAAAGAACACGCCAAGAAGGATAAGCGGATGACGATTGGCGAGGCAATCGCCACCTTCGTGAAGGACGGGGACATCATTACCGACGGAGGTTTTTCGTACGTAAGGACGCCGCATCAGGCGTTTTACGAGATCATCCGCCAGGGGAAAAAGAACCTGCAGATGATCGGCGCGCCCAACACCAATCAGAGTTTTTTCATTACGTACGGACTGGTGACGCATTCCCACAGCTCCTATACGGGAGCGGAAATGCGCGGAATTGACAAGGTTTATGACCGGGCGCTCAAGGCCGGCAAGTTCACGATTCTTTCCGAATGGAGCCACGGCGGCGTGGCCCAGGGGTTCAAGGCCGCGCAGCTCGGCGTTCCGGGATTTTTCAGCAAGCAGATGCTGGGCAGCGACCTGGTCCGCTACAACCCGTACCTCAGGATCGTCCAGCATCCCCTGAAGGCGGCAAAGGATCCGGCGGTGTTTGTTCCGGCCCTTTATCCGGACGTCTCGATCATCCACTGCCACGCGGCGGACAAGTACGGCAACGCCTACATTTACGGTCCCGCCGTGAACGATCTGGCGGTGGCGGCAGCGGCCCGCAAACTGATTATTACGGCCGAGGAAATCGTTCCCGAAAACGACATCCGCTACAACAAGCAGGGGCAGATCATTCCGTTCTTTTACGCGGACGCGGTGGTCGAAATGCCCTTCGGCGCGCTTCCCGGCAGCATGCCCGGCTGCTACTACTGGCCGCGGCAGTGGTGGGAAAAGTGCATGCGCTTCGGCGGCTCGTCCGAGGAAAACAACCTGGCCTTCTGCAATGAGTGGATCCTGGGGACCAAAGATCAGTATGAGTTCATCGAAAAGCTCGGAGGCGCCCGGTGGATCGCCGAGGCGCGCCGCCAGACGAAAGCCGCCGAGGGCGACAACGAAGACATCGATTTCTCGTACGATGAATACACGCTGACCCATGACCCGGGCCGCTATTATTAAGAAGGAGGAAATTATGCGAGACGTAAACGCACCGGCCAATCCGCTGGAGACACTGGCCTATATTATCGCGCAGCAGATCGAAGACCATTCGATTGTTTATATCGGCACGGGAATTCCCATGGTGGCGGGAATCCTGGCCAAGAAGACCCACGCCCCCAACATTACGCTGGTGTATGAATCCGGCGGGCAGGACCCGATCGAGGGCGACATGCCCTGGTCGGTCGGCTGTCCGATGACCTGGCGCAAATCTCCCACCGTCATGGAAATGTCCTATTCGTTCGCGCAGTGCTACAACGGCTACGTGGACATCGGGTTTCTGGGATTCGCCCAGGTGGATATGTACGGCAACATCAACACCCACATGATCGGCAAGGATTACCATCATCCCAAAGTCCGCCTGACCGGCAGCGGCGGCAACAATGATCTGTCTTCGCTTACCGAGAAGATGGTTCTGGTCGGGCTGCAGACGCCCGACAAGTTTCCCGAGAAGGTTGATTTCGCAACCTCGGTCGGCTGGCTTAAAGGCGGCGACTCCCGCAAAGAGGCGGGCCTCATCGGCAACGGCCCCGCCGCGGTGATCAGCCCCTGGGGCGTCTATGATTTTCATCCGGTCAGCAAACGCATGCGGGTCAAATCGCTCACCCCCGGCGTCAATTTCGAGCTCGCCCAGCAGCTCACCGGTTTTGAGCTTCTCAAGCCCGAGGGAGCGATTCCCGAAACCAAACTGATTACGCCCGATTGCCTCAAGGTCATCCGCACCGAGGTGGATCCGCGGGGCGTCTTTACCACCATGCCGAGCTGACAGCGGACGGAACAAACCGGCCGGAAAGAAAGATTCCGCCGCAGACTGAAACGAGATCGCGGGCCCGCACGCAAAGGGCCCGCGATTTTTTCATGGCTGGAATTTTATCGAGGAGATGAAAAAAAATGATTTCACGCATTGACCATGTTTCCATCGCGGTGAGGGATCAGGAAAAGGAGAAGGCCGAGCATTTTTTCCGCGACATTCTGGGGGCGGTTGCGGGGGCCGGCATGGCCGACCCTGTTTCCAGGTTTTTCTGGCAGATTTATTCCCTGGGCGATCTCTCCCGCCTGGAGATCATCTCGCCCACGGAGCCCGGGAGTTTTCTGGACGGCTTTCTGAGCCAGAGACAGGCGGGGGTTCACCATATCACGCTGCAGACGCCGGATATCCGAAAGGCGATGGCGCATCTGGAAGCCCACGGAATTCCCTATTTCGGTTTCAATGAATATCCGGGAGGCGTCTGGAAGGAAATCTTCATTCATCCCCGCCACGGCTTCGGCGTTCTGATTCAAATTGCAGAATTCGAAGCCGACGACTGGCTTGCCGAGCAGGTCCGGTTCCCGGCGGGGACGAAATGGCAGGTTGAGAAAACGGAAAACGGCGCGGCGCTGATCTTCGCCCATCCGGGCGGCGGCAGGGTTTCCCTGGAACTGGGGCGGGAGGATCTGACGCGGCTGGCAAAAGAGATTCGGGAGCTCCCCGGCTGAGCCCCGCAAACGCTGCGCAGCGGGCGGGCGAGGCTTTTCTGCCGTGGACCGGACCTAGCGGTTTTTTTTGAAAAAAGCCATGGCGTCGCCGTAACCGGCTTCAATGCGCCGGTTCAGGGCGTTTCGTGAAAAATCGCCGCCGGAACCGGTTGCGCCCGTGCCTTCTTCGCCGATGACCATGGCGCGGTCAATCTTTCGGTGGCGGGTCATCATTTTGTAGCCTTTGTGGCTTCGGATCGGGCTGTCGGCGGGAATGGTCCGGTCGATTTCACCCATCAGGTCCACGAAAGCTCCATAGCGGTCATACAGTTTCCGGTCCAGAGCGAATTTTCCCGAAAAGATCAGATTGCAGAAGCGTTCGGCGGCCTCCGGTATGGTTTTCGGAAGGTCGGCCTGCATGCGGTGGAGTTCGATGACGATCACTTCCCGCTCGACGTCGGGATTGTCCGCTTCGATCTGTTCCAGGGCGTTCACCGCTTCCCCGACCGGCATATTCATGAAGACGCCCCCATCCCAGAAAAAGTCTTCACCGATCTGCGTCATGGGAAAAGTGACGGGAAAACTTCCGCTGGCGATGATGTGGTCAAAGGTCAGCTCCATTCGGCTGTTGTCGAAACGCGACAACTGGCCGGTTTTGACGTTCACGGCCGTCACGATCAGGCGCGTTTTTTCCGGGCGATTGAGCTTTTCCGGATCGACGAAATCCGCGAGTGTTTCCCGCAGAAACGATGTGTCGTAGAGGCTGCTGTTTTTCAGCCAGGCGAGCGCGGGCATGAGGAAGAATTCCGGTTTCAGGCAATACATGCCGGAATTGGCAAAGAAGGAAAGGTTCCGTTCGGCGAGGCTGTTTGCGGACCAGGGGGTAAGGCCGGCCCAGGAGCAATCGGGAAGGGAAGGCCAGGATACGCATAACCGTTCCCGCCAGAGCCGGTCGAGGGCTGTAAGCGGATCGCCTTTCGCGCCGACCAGCAGCGCGGCATTGATGGCGCCGATGGACACGCCGGCCACAACCTTTGGGGTGAAGCCTTTGCCGCGCTTTTCGTAAAGCGCTTTGAGTACGCCGTATTCATACGCTCCGAGCGCGCCGCCGCCCTGCAAAGACAGAGCCGTCAGCGTTTTGCGGTTTCGTGATTTTGCCATGACCTTTCCATGTGCCTGTCAAAAAGTTTATTTCTCCGCCGCCGGGGCTTTCGGTGGAGGAGATCCGTCCACGCCCCACCCGCCGCCCATCGCCTTGTAAAGGCTGATGAAAGCGTTAAAAAGACCGCCGCGTGTTTCGATGTAGGTAATCTCGATGCTGAAAAGATTGCGCTCCGCGTCGAGGACTTCCAGGTTGCTGCTGTAGCCGTTTTCATAGCGCAGAAGCGCGAGGTTCCGGTAGTTTCGCAGGGCGGTCAACTGATTGAACAGAGCCTCAAGCTTGGCCCTTGTCCGGTTTTGATCCACAAGGGAATCCTCCACTTCCCGGAAGGCCGTCTGGATCGTTTTCTGGTAGGTCAGCAGAGCCTGTTTCTGGAGCGCCTCGGACGCCTTTACCTGTCCCCAGGTGCGCCCGGCGGTAAAAATGGGAACGGTAACGGATGCGCCGGCATTCCAGATATAAGCCGGACCTGTAAAAAGATTGGAAAGATCCGCGCTGGCTGAGCCCAACGTTCCCGTTAGGGAAATGGCGGGGAAATAGGCCGCCCTGGCGACGCCGATTCTGGCGTTGGCGGCAATCAGGTCCTGCTCGGCCTGACGGATGTCGGGGCGCCGCTCCAAAAGTTCGGAAGGCAGCCCTTCGGGGACATGGGGAAAATTCAACTGATCGATGGTCAGGCCCCGGACAACCGGACCCGGATTGCGGGCCAAGAGGAGGTTCAGGGCATTTTCCTGCTGGTGGATGCTCTTCTCAATCTGGGGAATCGTGGCGCGGGTATTTTCGTATTCGGAGCGCATCTGGCTTAACTCCAGATCCGAAATGACGCCGGCGTCGAAGCGCAGTTCATAAATTTCCAGGGATGCTTCACGGGTTTTAAGTGTTTCTTTCGCAATTTCGAGCTGGCGGTCATAATCCCGCAGGTTGATGTAGGCGTTGGCGACATTTGCCGTGAGGGACAAAAGCACGGCGCGGTGGGCATTCTCCCGGGAAAGGAGATCCGCCCGGGCCGCTTCGGTCCCGCGCCGCAGCTTTCCCCAGAGATCAATTTCCCAACTGGCGTTGAGCGTGGTCTGATAGGCGGGATAAGGATTGGAAACGCCGGCGGGCCAGGGCGACGCTCCTGCTTCCGTGGAACGCTGCCTTGTGGCGGACCCTGCCGCTTGCGCCTGGGGAAAGAGATCGCCCCGGGCAGCCGCATAGCGGCCCTCATACTCCTCGATCCGCGCCGCCGCGATGAGGACGTCTTTGTTCTCCTTCAGGGCTGTTTCAATGAGCCCGTTGAGGACGGGATCGTTGAACTGCTCCCACCAGCGCGCATTAATCAGCGTTCGCGCCTCCTTGTCCTCAAAGCGCCATTCGGTCGGCGCCTGGATGTCCGGACGCCGGTAATCCGGACCGACGGCGCAGCCGGCGATGAGGAGGATGAAAAAGAGAATGGATATCTTCCTGATCATTTTATTTCCCCTCCCCGGCCGGGGTTTCCCCGGTTGTTGCCGTTGGCGCGGCGCCGCTCTGCAATTTTTTGTTTCCCGATCTTCCCAAACGCTCCGTCAGTTTTTCCAGAAGGAAGTAGAACATCGGAATGAAGAAAACGGCAATCAGTGTCGCGCCCAGCATTCCTCCGATGACGCCCGTGCCGATGGAGTGCCGGCTGTTGGCCGAGGCGCCGCTGGCGACGGCCAGGGGGACGCAGCCGAGAATAAAGGCCAGAGAGGTCATGACGATGGGGCGCAGGCGCATTTTCGAGGCCGAAACCGCTGCATCAAAGGCGCTCATCCCCTCCTGGCGCTTCAGTACGGCAAATTCGATGATGAGAATGGCGTTTTTTGCAGCCAGAGCAATCAGCGTGATCAGACCGATCTGGAAATAGATGTCATTTTCCTGGCCCCGAAGCCAGATGGCGACGAGCGCGCCGAAGATGGCGAAAGGTACGGCCATCAGGACGCCGAAGGGCAGCGACCATTTTTCATACTGGGCGGCCAGAATGAGAAACACCATGATCAGGCCGAAGATAAAGACCACTACCGTCGTCCCGCCCGATTTCTTTTCTTCAAAGGACTCTCCGCTCCATGCGTAGGAGAAGTCCTGAGGAAGAACTTCCGCCGCGACCCGCTCCATGGCTGCGATGGCGTCTCCCGAACTGTAACCGGGGGCGGGGCCGCCAATAACCTTGGCGGCGGGGAAATTATTAAACCGCGTAACCAGATCGGGGCCGGTGACATTTTTCTGCGAGACCAGGGCTTTCAAGGGCACCATACTGCCGCTTCTGGATCGGACATAGATCTGATCCATATCGCTGGGACGGGAGCGGTATTCCGGCTCCGCCTGGAGGATCACCTGCCACAGGCGGCTGAATTTCGTGAACTGACTGACGTAGGAGGAACCGAAGAGGATCTGGAGCGTGTTGTAAACGTCTTCCACGGGAACGCCCAGATTTTCCGACTTTTCCCGGTCCACATCCACCAGAAGCTGCCGGGAATGGACGTTAAAAAGGGTCGCTACACCCTGGAGTTCGGGCTGCTTTTCCGCCCGGGCGACCAATTCTTTTGTGAGGGATTCCAGTTTGGACATGTCCCCGGACCCGCGATTCTGTATCCAGAACTCAAACCCGGCGGTAACTCCCAGGCCGGGGATCGACGGCGGGTTCATCGGCATGACGAATCCTTCCCGAAGTCCCAAAAACAATTTGGATGTTTTGTCGATGATCGCCGGAGCGCGGAGCTCTTTGGGTTTTCGTTTCTCGTAGTCATTGAGGGAAATGAACTGCAAACCCGCATTGGTTTTGCTTTCTCCGTCCAGGAGGCTGTAGCCGTCCACTTCCACGACGTTCTCAACGGCTGGATGCCCGGCATAAATCGTTCTGACCTTTTGATTTAAATCCTGGGTGCGGTCCAGACTGGCCGCGTCGGGCAGTAAAGCGACGCCGAGGAGGTAGCCCTGGTCTTCCGAGGGCACAAAGCTGGTGGGGACATGTCTAAAGAGAACGAAGACGCAGGTGAGCATAACGGCAAAGATGCACAGGGCCACTGCCACACGCTTGATGATGAGCGAGACGCCCCTGGAGTATCCTTCCGTCAGACCGGCGAATTTCGCATCGAACGTCCTGAAGAACCGGTTTTTCTCCCCGTGCCGGGGTTTCAGGAGCAGAGCGGCCATGGCGGGGGAAAGCGTCAGGGCGACAATTCCGGAAAAAACCACGGACATGGCGATGGTAATGGCAAACTGCTTGTAGAGCTGCCCCGTAATGCCGCCGAGAAAAGCGACGGGGATGAAAACGGCGCACAGAACGAGGACGATGGCGACGACGGGCCCCGTGACCTCCTCCATGGCTTTCTTGGCCGCGTCCTTGGGCGATAGATTGAATTCCCTCATGTTCCTCTCGACATTTTCGATGACGACGATGGCGTCATCGACGACAATGCCGATGGCCAGCACCATTCCGAAAAGCGTCAGCATGTTGATGGAAAATCCAAAGAGCGTCATGCCGATAAAGGTTCCGATAATCGAGACGGGGATGGCCAGAATGGGGATGACCGTGGCGCGGATACTCTGGAGAAACAGGAAGACGACCACGATGACGAGCAGGCAGGCCTCGAAGAAAGTGATGACAACCTCTTTGATGGAGGCCCGCACAAATTTCGTGGTGTCCATGGCGATTTTGTAATCAATGCCGTCGGGAAAGCCTTTCTTCAGCTCCTTCAGGGTTTTTTCCACCTGTTTAGAAACGTCCAGGGAGTTGGCGCCGGCCTGCTGAAAAACGGCAATAATCGTTGCGTCTTTTCCATTTAAACGGCAGCGGGTGCCATAGTCTTTGGCCCCAAATTCCGCCCGCCCGACGTCTTTGAGGCGAACCATGGCGGCGCCTTGAGCGTTTACCCGGAGGATGATATTTTCAAATTCGGCGGGTTCGATGAGCCTTCCCTTGGTCGTCACGGAGAAGGTCTGCTCTACGCGCCCCTTCGTCGGGGCCTGGCCGATCTTGCCGACGGCGAACTGCTGATTCTGGTTTTTGATGGCATTGGCCACGTCGGAGGCTGTGATCCCCAGCTGAATGAGCCGGTCGGGCTTCAGCCAGATGCGCATGGCATAGTCGGGCATGCCCATGATCGCCGCCTGACTGGCGCCGGGGATTCGCTTGATGGCGTCGAGAATATACAGATTGGCATAATTGGCGACATACTGGTGGTCATAGCGGTCGTTGGGCGAATAGATGCCGACGACCATAAGGAAGCTGCTCGATTTCTTGCTGACGATGACGCCCTGTTGCTGGACGGATTGGGGAAGCTGAGGCAAGGCCTGATTGACGCGGTTTTGAATGTCCACCTGGGCCAGATCTGGGCTGGTGCCGATTTCGAAATAGACGCTGAGGTTCATCATACCCGAGCTGGAACTTGTGGAGGACATATAGATCATATTATCCGCCCCGTTCACTTGAAGTTCGATGGGGGCGGCGATATTTTCGGAGATGACGTCGGCGCTGGCGCCCGGATAGGTTGCCGAGACGGTGACCACGGGAGGTGTGATATCCGGGTATTGGGCGATGGGCAGATTGCTCATGGCCACCAGCCCGGCGATAACAATAACGATGGAAATCACGGAGGCAAAAACAGGGCGGTCGATGAAGAAGTGGGAAATCATTTATAATTTTCTCCTATTTCTTCACCGGCGGCGCCGGCGATTTCTGATCCGTGACAGGTGCGGCGCCTTTGGCAACCGGGGACGTATCGATCTTGAGGGGTGCTCCCGGCGACATCTTGAGCAGGTTGTCGAGGATGATGCGGTCGCCGGCGGCAAGGCCGCTGTTGATGAACACATCATTGCCCTGCCAGTCTCCGACTTCCACGGCGCGGAATTCCGCCTTGCCGTCTTTCCCCGCGATCCAGACGAAAAATCCCTGCGCGCCCTGGTTGACGGCCGTTCGGGGGATCAGGATGCCGTTGGGGCGGATGCCTCCCAGCAGGTGCACGCGGACGAACTGCCCGGGCCGGATGACCGTCGGGGAGTTGATGGGATTGGGAATTTCCGCCCGAACCTCATAGGTTCCGGTTTCGGAATTATAGGAAGGATCGGCGAAATTAAGGCGGCCCTTGTGGGGGAAGATCGAGCCGTCGGCCATTTGAACCTTGACCTCGAAATCGGAGCCCTTGGGCATTTTAAAAAGCCCTTTGGCCAGATGGTCCATCAGCTTGAGGTTTTCGTTTTCCGAGATGCTGAAATCCACCCAGATGGGGTCGATCTTGGCCACATAGGTCAGAAGGCTGGCCTGACCCACGGAGATGTAGCTTCCCTCCTGCTGCTTTGCCCGTCCGGCCAATCCGTCAATGGGGGAGGTAATCGTGGTGTAGCTCAGTTTCAGCTCCGCGTCCTGGACGCTTCCCTGGGCGGCAAAGACGGCGGCGCGGGCGCTCTTTTCCGCGCTGACGGCGTCATCGAGGTCTTTCTGGCTGACGGCGTTTTTCTCCGCGAGGGGACGGACTCTTTTCAGCGTCGCTTCGGCATTGACCAGCTTGGCCTCCTGCTGGGCCAGCGCGCCCCGGGCCTGCTGGAGATCCGCTTCAAACGGCCGGCGGTCGATTTGAAACAGCGTTTGACCGGCCCGGACGCGTCCGCCTTCCTCGTAGGTTTTCTTTTCCAGAAAGCCTTCGACGCGGGCGCGGATTTCCACCTGATGGGAGCTTTCCGTCGTGCCGACAAATTCGATGTCAATGGGGACATCCCGGGGAGCGACCGTCATGACCGTGACGGGAATGGCCGGCCGGGAATGCTCTTTGTCGCTTTTATCGCCGCATCCCGAAAAGGCGGCCGCGAAGATGAGAAACCAGCCGATGCAAAATACCAGGAAAAAAAACGAGCGGTGCGAACGACCTGTACCATCCATGTACAAACCTCCATCCGTGTAAAAAAGCTGCGTGACGAATGTTTTGAAAAATTCAGAATGACTTTTTCATCGGAGCCATCCGGTTGGAACCGGAATCCCTGGCGATCGGACGATTCCGGATGCATTCTTCGACGAGATGCCCCCATCGGGGCGTTTTGCGAAACTCTCCTGTGAACGCCAATTGTTGTCCTGGCTGCAACATATAGGAAAATTCCACCGCCAAGTCAATGGTTTTATATGCCTTATGTCTGAACCTTTGGCGGACGTCTTTTGGGTTCATCCGCTCTGTTATTCACACGGATGCCCGACGGGGTCGAAGGCGTCCTTAGGTGGCAAGACCCGGCAGCGCGATCCGTTTCTCCAGTCTGCGCGCTGCAAGAACGATGATGGAAATGAGCGCCAGGTAAACTGCTCCGGCCGTGACATAGGCCTTGAAAAACTGAAAATTGGTTGAGGCAACCTCCTGCATCTGGGCAAAAAAGTCATGATACTGAATAAGAAAAGCGACGGAAGTGTCTTTCAGGTTCTGGATCGCCTGGTTGGTCAGCGAAGGAACGGACATGCGCATCACCTGCGGCATAATAATCAGGCGAAACGTTTCCCGGCGTGTAAATCCCTGGGACCGGGCGGCTTCCAACTCGGTTTTGTCCAGACCGTTGTAGGCCGTCGCCAGGTAACGGGCGTTGTAGGCGGAAACATTCAGGGTAAAACCGATGACCGCCACGGTAAACGCCGACAGGCGAATGCCGAGTTCGGGCAATCCGTAATACATCAGAAAAAGATGAACGATCAGCGGCGTCCCGATAAAGAAGGATATAAAACCGTCCATCCATCTCCGCACGGCTTTATGGCTGCTGAGCGTCAGGTAAAAGACGCCAACCCCTCCCATCAATCCCGTAACCGACATGATCACCATGAGCACAACGGTGTTTTTCAAGCCCGCCAGAATCTGGGGCCAGTAGGCAATCAGGTCTTGAATAAAAGCGTCCATAACGGTTACCGGTGATCGATGACACTCATGAAGAAATGTTTGATGCGCGGGTCGGCATGGTTGTAAAAGAGGCGCTCGGCGATGTCTTCAGCCACGACCACTCCTTCATCCAGGAAAATAATGCTGTCGGAAATATATTTCGCCAGAAACGGGTCATGCGTGACGCAGAGCATGGTGACATTTTCCAGAAAAAGCTTGTTGATGACGGTGACCACTTCGCGGGACATTTCCGGATCGAGGGCGGACGTCGGTTCGTCCAGGAAAAGCACCGCCGGGTCCATGGCCAGCGCCCGGACAATGGCCGCCCGCTGTTTCTGTCCGCCGGAAAGCTGCGCGGGATACTTGCCGCGGTGTTCAATCATGCCCACGCGCTCCAGCTCGTGCGAGGCTTTTTGGACGGCTTCCGTCGCTTTCATTTTTTTGAGTTTGCGCAGCCCCAGCGTGACATTTTCCTCCACCGTCAGATGCCGGTACAGCGCAAAATGCTGAAACACAAACCCGATATCCGCGCGGACTTTGCGAATGTCCACGCCCGGACGGGTGATGTCCTCTCCCTTGAAGATGATCCGGCCGGACGTCGGCGGCAACAGCAGATTCAGGCAGCGCAGCAGCGTGGACTTGCCGCAGCCCGAAGTGCCCATGACGACTTTGGACTGCCCTTCGGAAAGTTCCAGGTTAATCCCCTTGAGGACGGTCTTGCCGTCAAACGCCTTTGCCAGATCTTTCACTTCAATCAGTGCCATCAGGGTTCCTTTTTACTTGGACGCCAGTCCGGGAACGCGGAATCTCTTTTCCAGCGTCATGAAAAACATCACAAACAGCTTGTAAATCAAAAAGTAAAGGATCCCGACAGCCAGATAAATTTCCAGGCCCCTGAGCGTCAGGGCGGCCAGGCTCATGGCCTCTTTCATGATTTCGGGAATCCCCACCGTGTAGGCAAAAGGCGTGTATTTCAAAACGGAGGTAAACTCGTTGATCATGCCCGGAACGGACATGCGAAACATCTGGGGCATGATGATGTAGAAAAAAATCTCCCAGCGGTTAAGCCCCGCCGCTTCGGCGGCCAGAATTTCATCGCCATCGACGGCAGCCATCGCGCCCCGGAACACTTCCGCCAGATAGGCTCCGGAAACCAGCCCCAGGGTGGCGACCATCGATACGAACGGCGAAATCCGTATGCCGATCCCCGGCAGGCCGAAAAAAAGAATAAACAGGAGAACGAGGACGGGAATGCTGCGGAACACATACGTATAGACGGCCAAAAACAGACTGACCGCCTTCCAGCGCAGCGTGCTTAAAACGGCCAGCGACAGCCCGACCGCCAGACCGGCGCTGATGCTGGCCAGCGTCACCAAAACCGTGTATCCGGCGCCTTCGGCCAGAATGATCAGGATATTCCCGAAAGTCATCGGTGCGGCGGGCGCCCTTCTACTTCATCCACTTATCGACGATGACTTTCAGTTTTTCCGGCCCCAGTTCTGCCAGATACTTGTCGAAATCATCGCGCAGCGGAGATCCTTTGGGAAACGCAAAGCCAAACATGTCAAATCCGGTGAAGACATAGCTGTCCTGAATGTCCATTTTCTTTTTGTAAACCGAGGCGACCGAACCGTCCAGGAATGCCAGATCCAGGTTGCCGTTTTTCAGGTCGGCCAGCACTTCGTTGTACGTCGGATACATTTTGACGTCGCTGAGCTTGTAAACGCCCTGCGGCTCCAGTTTGTTCTTGATGAAATCGCTGTAGGCCATGCCGCGCGGATAGCCGATGGCGTATTTCTTCAGCTCGGCCAGATCGTTGATGACAAGATTCTTGCTTTTGAGGCTCACCAGATTCCAGGTGTTGTCCATGTATGGTTTGGAAAAATCCATCACTTCCTTGCGCTTGTCGGTAATGGAAATCGCGGAAAACGCCACATCGGCCTGCTTGCCGATCACCGCGCCGAGCATTCCCTGCCAGTCGTAGGAAGTGATCTTGTACTGCCGGTTCCGTGCCTTGCAGAAACCCTCGAAAATTTCCAGGTCCATGCCCTGAAACTTCCCGTTTTCCTCAAACAGGTTCGGCGGCGACGTGGGGCACACGGCTACCTGGATGAGAGAAGATTCTTCTTTCTTGCCGCAGCCGACGAGGCCCATAACGAAAATTACGAAAAGAATCATTAAGATGGTTGATTTTTTCATGATAAGTCCCCTTGTGCGATTCAATGCTTTTCGCACCGTTTATAGGGGAAGCCGCATGCCCTGTCAACGAAAAAGAGGATAAATCTTGACAAAGGTTTGGGAATCGGGAAAAAGCCATCCCCGTAACAATGATTTTGACCAACAAAGGATTTCAAAATTGCCCATCCTGTATTTGGCTCCGCTTCAGGGAATGACAGACCGCATTTACCGCAATCTGTTTCCCCTGTATTTCAAAGGCGTCGATCTGGCCGTCGCGCCCTTTCTTTCCGCGACAAAAAGCATCAAGCCCGGCAGTCTGCTGCGCGACTATTCTCCCGATCAAAACTCGGGGATTTCGACGATACCGCAGATCATGAGCTCCGGTCCGGATGATTTTACGCGGCTGGCCAACGCGCTGTTCGACATCGGGTACGGCACGGTCAACTGGAATCTCGGCTGTCCGTTTCGCATGGTGGTGAAGAAGGGCAGGGGCGCGGGGATGCTCTGCCGACCGGACCGGATCGAAGCCTTTCTCGAAAAAGCAGTGCCCGCGTTGAAACCGAAATTGTCCATCAAGCTCCGGCTGGGCTTGAAAGATCCGGACGAAATCCTGGAGCTCATTCCCGTTTTCAACCGGTTTCCGCTCGATGAGCTGATCATCCATCCGCGGACAGCCGTGCAGATGTACGATGGCGAGGTTGACCTCGATAGGTTCGGGAAGTGTCTGGATATCTCGAGGCACACTGTGGTCTATAACGGAGACATCGATACGGTCCGGACGCATCGGATGCTTGCCGGGCGCTTCGGGTCCGTGGACCGCTGGATGATCGGCCGGGGCCTTCTGGGCAATCCGTTTCTCGCGGAGGAAATCAAAGGTCGCATCGAAAGGCCGTATAAGGAGAAAGTCCAAATCCTGCGCGCTTTCCACGATCACCTGTTTGCCGAATATTCCCAAATCCTGTCCGGCCCCGCGCATATCACGAATAAAATGAAGGAATTCTGGACGTATTCAGGGAGTTTTCTGAAAAACAGGGAAAAAATCCGCAAAAGCATCAACAAAACTTATCGCCGCGATCAGTACCTGGACGTTGTTCGGACCATCTTTGATGACCTACTGTGATGTTTGGTTGATCTTTGCCGGGAATTCTGTTACCGGATTTTCATGCAAATCGAATGGAAAAGGGAGTTCTTCCGGGGGTAGGCCGCCCGCGCCACGCCAGGGGGCTTGAGGCCACGGGATGCTCCGGTATCATTACCTTTTTGACCGGGTGCGGATTCTGCGCAACGAGCAGGAGGCGCCGTGCTTTCGGAAGAAAAAATATTCGGTGTCCCTGCTGGGCCTGGGAAGGTTCACGGCCGTCATCGACGAGCGCGACCGAAAGATTCTCTCCGTCCTGCAAAAGCCCCTGTCGCTCACGGAGATTGCCGAACGGGGACTCATTTACGGCCGCAAATATCACGTCGACGCCTGGATCTGCATGTGGGAATTCATCATGATCAGAAAGCATGTGCAAAGAATGGTCGGACAGGGCCGGATTTTGGATTTGGGAGATCAATTGATCGCGGCCTGACCTTTCGGAGAAAGGAATGTCCCGATGCTTGAATTCGCCAGACCCAGAGAGACGCTTTCCGTGGTTGATGCGGCGGCCATTGTCGTGGGCATGGTGCTGGGCGTGGGCATTTTCAAGACCCCGTCCATCGCGGCCGCGAGCGCCGAAAGCGAAGGGATGCTGATGCTGTTGTGGCTTGCGGGCGGACTGGCCTCCCTGGTCGGCGCCCTGTGCTACGCGGAGCTGATGTCCTCCTGTCCGCATGCCGGAGGAGATTACCATTATCTCAACAGGGCGTTCGGTTTCACGCCCGCTTTTCTGTACGCCTGGGCGCGCCTGGCCGTCATCCAGACCGGCTCCATCGCGATGGTGGCGTTTCTTGCCGGCGACTATGCCTCGGAAATTTTTCACCTGGGCCCTCTGTCCTCCTCCCTGTACGCAGCGCTGTTCATTGTTTTTCTCACGGCCGTCAACATCGCGGGCATAAGGCAGGGCAAGGTGACGCAGATGCTGTTTGCCGCAGGAATCCTTTTCGGATTGCTGATCGTGTCGGCCGCGGGAATTCTGGCCGACGGACCGCGCGCCTGTTTCCGAAGGCGGAATCGTTCCGGGACGGCAGGCGCTGGGCACGGCCATGATCTTCGTGCTGCTGACTTACGGCGGCTGGAACGAGGCGTCGTTTCTTTCCGCCGAAGTGCGGCAAGGACCGCGGAATCCGCTGAAGGTCCTGCTTTTCAGTATTGGAACGGTTACGGCCGTTTATCTGCTCGTCAACGCAGCTCTTTTAAACAGCCTGGGCCTGTCCGGCATGGCTTCCTCCAAAGCGGTGATGGCGGACATGATGCGAAGCCTGCTGGGGACGGCTGCCGTCGGTGTCGTCAGCCTGCTGATTCTGCTCGCGGCCGTCAGCACGATGAACGCGTCCATCATGACCGGCGCGAGGACGGGTTATGCGCTGGGGCGGGATTTTCCGGTTCTGGGGCTGCTGGGGCGATGGCAGGGAAAAAGGCAAACACCGGTCAACGCCCTGCTCGTTCAGGGGGGCGTCGCGTTGGCTCTTGTCGCGCTGGGGACTGGCGCGCATGACGGGTTCGTCATGATGGTGGAATACTCGGCCCCCGTGTTCTGGCTGTTTTTCCTGATGGTCGGCGTTTCCGTCTTTGTGCTGAGGCGCAGATACCCGGATTTGCCCCGCCCTTTTCGCGTGCCGCTGTATCCGTTGACGCCCCTGGCGTTTATCGCCGTCTGCGCCTTCATGCTGTACGCAAGCCTGGCGTACACCGGCCGCGGTTCCTGGGTGGGCGTATGCGTTCTGCTTTCGGGAATTCCACTTTGGGTTTGGCAGAAGAAAAGACGAACGGCGGACGGACATTCGTAAAACCTAAAGTGATCAAACCATGGAGGGGGAGAAAAATGAAAAGAAGTCTTGATAAAGGCGGCTTCGGGACCCCGGTGGATTCGGGCTTTCGCGTTTCGCTCCTGCCGGGAAAACCGGTTTTGGTTTTTATCCTGGCCTTCTGCTGCCTCTTTCTACCCGCCTGGAGTCCGGCGGCGGATAAGACGGAAGCAGAGTACGCCGCTCAAAGAGAGAACATGGTTGCACGGCAAATCGAGGACAGGGGAATTTCCGATCCCGGCGTCCTTCGGGCCATGCGCGCCGTCAGGCGGCACAAGTTTGTTCCTGAAAGCCTGCGCGGCGGAGCCTACGCGGACCACCCACTGCCGATCGGGGAAGGGCAGACCATTTCCCAGCCCTACATCGTTGCTTTGATGACGGAGGGGATCCGGCCGAAGTCTCATATGAAAGTGCTGGAAATCGGGACGGGATCCGGCTATCAGGCCGCGGTGCTGGCCGAACTCTGCCAAAGCGTTTACTCGATCGAAATTGTCGAATCCCTGGGAAAAAGAGCGGCAAAGCTTCTCTCCGGACTGTATGACAATGTTCATGTCCGGATCGGCGACGGGTATCAGGGGTGGCCGCAGGAGGCGCCCTTTGACGCGATCCTCGTCACCTGCGCCCCGACAAAGGTTCCCCGGCCGCTGGAAGATCAGCTCAAAGAGGGCGGCCGGATGGTGATTCCCGTCGGAGAATCCTGGGTGCAGGAACTGGTTGTGCTGACCAAAAGGAACGGCCGCCTCGAACGACAGGAAATCATTCCGGTCCGCTTTGTGCCCATGGTGGATGCGAAGGGCCGAAAGTATTGAAGCAAGATTTCTTTCGGCTCAGCCCATATTGATGGTGTGGAGCTTCAGAAGAAATTCCTTGAATTTGTCCTTCGTCGTCTCTTTGATGGATTCAAGCCGGACGACCACGGCCTTGTTGTAAAACGTATACCCGTTTTCGATGATTTCAGGATCGTTGTCGTCATCGATGAAGCGCTCCATGAACTTCATGGTGTGTCTTCTTGCCTCTGTTTCATCTTTGGCGGTCACCAGGTAATGATGGTATTCCAGATCCCCGTCCGTCGTCTCGCTGATTTTTACCCTGTAGTCAGGCATATAATCGTTCTCCTGTTTTTAATGAATGCTGCCGGCCGGTATATACTCCAATCACTGGCCGAAGGCAACTATCCCGTTGGGAAGCGGATGAAAATTTTGCCGCACCGGAAACGTCCGTTTTTTCAATCCCGCTTTGGCGGGACGAGCGTTGATTCTCCGCAGCCTGCTGCGATATGATGACGTTCACTTCATGCCTCGACAGCTTGGCGCGAGGTATTTGACCACGGCCCCGGCGAGGAACGGGAATGCTTGCCCGCCGGAAAAGCGAAAACCGGATCCGGCTATTTCTTCTTCAGGCTGCGGAAATCGGGCTTGCGCTTTTCCATGAAAGCCATCATGGCTTCAATGCTGGCCGGACCGCCGGCCAGACGGTCCATGGCCTCCCGCTCGACCTTCAATGCCGCTTCGATGCCCGCCCGATGAGCGGTTTTGAGGCACCGCTTTGTTTCAAGAAGCGAGCTCAGCGGCAATTGTGCAATCTCCGCGGCCTTCGCCATCGCGCAGGGCAAAAGCTCATCATCGGCGAACTTGCGGGTAGCGATGCCGGTTAGCAGGGCCTTGTCGGCGTCGATCCATTCCGTGGTGAACAGCAGCTCCGCCGCGAGCTGCGGTCCGATCCGCATCTGCAGCATGTAGCTGCTGGCGAACTCCGGCGCCATTCCCAGGCTGTTGAACGGGAGGCGCATCCGCAGACTTTCGCCGACGTAGAGCACGTCGCTGTGGAACAGAATCGTCGCGCCGCCTCCGACGGCGACCCCTTTGGCCGCTGCGACCAGCGGCTTGTCGAAGTCCACGACCGCGCGCTCCGTGATGCGGTAGCTGTGCGCCTTGCCGGAAACGGCGTAATCCTTCAGATCCTGGCCGGCGGAAAAGTCTTTGCCCGCCCCCGTGACGACGACCACCGTAACATCGTCATCGGCCCGCGCCGCATCCAGCTCCGCGGCAAAAGATTCCCACAATTCCTTGTTGAATGAGTTTTTGCTCTCCGGGCGGTTCAACGTCAACAGCAGGACGCCGTCCTTGAATTCCTTTAAAACCGTGTCGCTCATTTTTGATACCTCTTTTCTTTGAATGTATTTTTCCGGGAGTTTTGCCCCGGCAATTGCGCAAGTTCCGGCCGTCCCTGTTCACCAGGCCGCAAAGAGCAGCGGGCGCCGTCACGCCCGGTGCAAGCCGGCGGGTCTGAAATCAGATTTTTTCGTATCGCACTTTTCTGCGGTTGACGGTTCGAAGATATTTCACCTTGGGATGCCCGAAGACCATCATGAAAATCACCGATTCCCCTTCCTGAATCCCGACTTTTTGCCTTAATTCGGGCGATCGGTCAAACGCGAACGTTCCAAAACCCATCAGGCAGGCGCCCAGTCCCAGCGCGTTGATCATCAGCTCCAGATGGCCGGCGTTGAAGCAGCCGTCCACCTCGTTGCAGGTGCGGCTGACAATCAGAAGCGCGTTGGGCGCGCCATGAAACAGCGAATCCCTTTGCTTTTTCTGATAAAAAGAATGCCAGTTGGCCCAGATGGGCTGAAAATCCAGGTATTGGGAAGGGACCCGCATCGTTTTTTTGTCCACCTGCCGGATGTCCAGTTCCGCCAGGGTTTTCAGGGCGATCGGCGTGATCTCCCGCAGCGTTTCTTTCGTCAGCACGATATAGCGAAGCGTCTGCGTGTTCGCGCCCGTTTGCGTGTACCGGCCCATTTCCAGAATTTTGGCGATGTCCGCGTCGCTCACCGGTTCGTCGGTATATTGACGGACGCTTCTGCGGAATTTGACAAAATTCAGGAGGCGATCCGGCGCGATTTCAAACTTCTTCGGATCGTCGTATTCGAGAACTTCGGAAGGATCGTAGTCGCCGGTAAAAAGAACCGCTTTCTCGGGGCACACGGCCAGGCAGTGTCCGCATTCCAGGCACCATTTGCCGTGAACGGCCTTTCCGTCTTTGATGGCGATGTTGGCGGTGGGGCAGTCCGCCCTGCATGTGCCGCAGCCGATGCATTTGTCGGGATCCACTTGTATGATCATGAAACTCTCCTGTGATTCCGGATGATGAAGATTTCTTAACGCCGCTTCCTGTATTCTCCGGAGATTTTCCTTCTTCCGTCGAATTGCTTTTTGAAAACCGCCCGCAAACAGCCGCCGGTACGGCGATTTCCGGTTGGAATTAATATGGGGGCCTTGCCCTTGTCAAGATAAAAGAACGGGATGAATCCCTTTATACAAGACAGGCACCTGTTCAATCATGGTTCCGGTCCTTGTGCCGGTCTGCCGGACCATTTTTTTCCCAGCAGAAAATAATACAGGGGAATGGAGGCAAGAATCACAAAGGTCATGAGGACATACAGGCCGCGGTATCCCACGAGGGGGACAAGCGCGCCCAGCACGTACGGACCGACGCCAAACCCCATATCCACGAAGATGAAAAAGGTCGTAATCGCGAGCCCCATCCGGTGAGGAGGCACCCCTCTGATCGAGATGGCCTGCGCGCAGGAAATAAAACTTCCGTAGCCCAGCGCGAGCAGGACCGCCGCCGCAAGCAGCGTGATCCCCTGGGCGGCCTGGCTGAACAGCAGCATGCCCAGGGCATAAAGGACCAGGCAGGGATAAACGACAAAATTGGCGCCCCGGATATCCATCAGTCGTCCGGAAAAAGGCCGCGAGACGAAGACGGCGATGGAATACACCAGAAAATAAAAGCTGGCGGCTTTTTCCAGATGGATTTCCTTGGCGTACAGGGAGATGAACGTCAGCAGGCCGGAATAGCTGAATCCGATGACCAGGATGATGATGGAGATCGGTATCGCTTTGAATTCCAGATAATCGGAGATTTGAAACCGGCGAGCTGCTCCGGACGGCTCCGGCGCAGGTTTTTCATAGACCGGCTTGTTGACCAGAAACGACATGGCAAAGCTGGCGGACGCCAGAAGCGAGGTAAACGCAAAGATCATCCTGAAATCCGCATGATGGATTAAAAAGATGCCGATAAACGGACCCAGGGCCACCGCCAGGATGGCGCCCATGCTGTAATAGCTGATGCCTTCCCCGCGCCGGGCAGGCGGGATGATCTGGGCGATGATGGTGCCGGTTGCCGTGCTGGCCGCTCCGAAGGCGATCCCGTGCAGCAGCCGGATGACGATCAGCAGGAATAAATTGACGGCCGCAAAATACAGTGCCGACGTTATGATAAAAAAGAAGGCGCTGATGATGAGAACTTTCTTGCTTCCGATGTCTTCGATCACACGCCCGGTTCCCAGCCTTCCGATCAACGCGCCGATGATGAAGATTCCCGCGACAAGCCCCGCAATGTCCGTGGATGCATGGAATTCATCCACGGCATAAGACGCGATCGTGACGATCAGCAGAAAATGCGTCAGAAAGACAACGAAATTGATCACGGTGACCGTGATAAAATCCTTGGTCCATAGCGTTTCATGGTTCATGGTCTGT
>Ga0209719_1002288_pt1 | contig 20289 bp, 13 predicted proteins | sample AD_JPNAS2_MetaG_FD_184421 | JGI IMG/M metagenome (GOLD analysis project Ga0209719, IMG submission 184421) | Active sludge microbial communities of municipal wastewater-treating anaerobic digesters from Japan - AD_JPNAS2_MetaG (SPAdes) (version 2) | ecosystem: Engineered > Bioreactor > Anaerobic...
CTCGCCAAGATCCTGAATGTGCCTTTCGCCATAGCCGACGCCACATCGCTCACGGAAGCCGGCTACGTCGGCGAGGATGTGGAAAACATACTGCTCAAGCTGATTCAGAACGCCGACTACGACATCGAGCGCGCTGAGCGCGGCATCGTCTACATCGACGAAGTCGACAAGATCGCCCGCAAGTCGGAGAACCCGTCGATCACCCGCGACGTCTCAGGCGAAGGAGTGCAGCAGGCGCTGCTCAAGATCTTGGAGGGTACAGTTGCCAGCGTTCCCCCGCAGGGCGGGCGGAAGCATCCGCATCAGGAGTTCATACAGCTCGACACCACGAACATCTTGTTCATCTGCGGCGGCGCGTTCGAGGGGATCGACAAGATCATCGAGAACCGGATTGGCCGCAAGACGCTGGGGTTCGGGGCCGAAGTGAGGCCGAAGGTCGACCGGAAGATCGGCGATATCCTGCGGCAGATAATGCCGGAAGATCTGCTGAAGTACGGTTTGATCCCGGAGTTTGTGGGCAGGCTCCCAGTTGTGGTTCCGCTTGACGCTCTGGATGAGGATGCCCTGGTACGCATCCTCACTGAACCCAAGAGCGCTTTGGCCAGGCAGTATGAAAGGCTCTTTGAGCTTGACGGCGTAAGCCTCGAGTTCACCCGCGACGCCTTAATTGCCGTGGCCAAGAAGGCCATCGCCCGTGGCGGCGGCGCCCGTGGGCTCAGGTCGATCATGGAGAAACTCATGCTGGACCTGATGTACGAGATTCCCAGCCGAAGCGAGATACAGAAGGTCGTGGTCACCCGCGAAGCCGTCGAAGGGCAGGGTACGCCCACTCTGATGCTGTCGGATAAGAAGCCTGCCCGGAAAAAAGAAGAAACCGCCTGATCCAAGCCGTTCAATCAGCGGATTGCCACCGTCATATCCCGGCGAGCGCTCGTGCCTCGCCGGGATAGTTGCTTCTCCCGAGGGTATGATACACCCTGGGCAGCGCGGACAGGAGGGAGCGGCGGTGAGCAGCGTTGGCGTACTAGGCTTGATCAACTTGTTCTTTGCGGTCGTGATCGGCCTCTACTTCTGGAACCTCCTCAAGGCCCAGCAGGGCTCGAAGAGCGCCGTGGGACGCGAGTCCCGCCGCGAGATGGATAAGCTGCGCGAGATGCGCGCTATCTGCCTGACGAAACCCCTCACTGAACTGACCAGGCCCAAATGCTTCGAAGACGTAGTCGGCCAGCAAGACGCGCTGCTCGCCCTGCGCGCCGCGTTGTGCGGGCCAAATCCGCAGCACGTGATCTTGTACGGCCCGCCCGGCGTCGGAAAGACCGCCGCCGCCCGTGTCGTGCTGGAAGAGGCCAAAAAGAGCAGCCTCTCGCCGTTCAGGCCGGACGCGGTGTTTGTGGAGATAGACGCCAACACCGCCCGTTTCGATGACAGGGGAATTGCCGATCCGCTCATAGGGTCGGTGCACGACCCAATATACCAGGGCGCAGGCCCCTTAGGGATAGCCGGGATACCGCAACCCAAGCCGGGCGCAGTGACGCGCGCCCATGGCGGAGTGTTGTTCATCGACGAAATCGGCGAGCTGCACTCGATACAGATGAACAAGCTACTGAAAGTCCTGGAAGACCGGAAGGTGTTCCTGGAGTCCGCATACTACAGCCCGGACGATGCCAACATACCGCAGCACATACATGACATGTTCCGAAACGGCCTGCCAGCCGATTTCCGGCTGGTCGGCGCCACCACCCGCCCGAGCCGCGATATTCCTCCGGCCATCAGGTCCAGATGCCTGGAGGTTTACTTCCGTTCGCTCTCCCCGGACGAGGTAGGCACAATCGCCTCGCGCGCCCTGGACAGGGTGAGCATGGTCTCTGAAGACGGCGTGGTCGATATCGTTCGCAAATACGCACAGAACGGGCGAGATGCAGTCAACATGGTTCAGCTAGCCGTGGGCGTTGCCGTAACTGAGGGGCGCAAGTCCGTGCTCCGCCGCGATATGGAGTGGGTTGTGGAGAGCGGCCAGTACTCGCCCCGCCCTGAGAAGCGAGTGGGCGATGTCCCGCAGGTGGGAGTGGTGAACGGCCTCGCTGTGTGGGGTCCTGGAATGGGTTCAGTTATCGAAGTGGAGGCGACCGCCGTTCGCGCGCAGCCGGGGCGGGGGTCCTTCATGGTTACGGGAGTTGTGGAAGAGGAAGAGCAGGGAGACGGAGGACGAGTGTTGCGCCGGCGGAGCATGGCGCGGAGCTCGGTAGACAATGTATGCACGGTCCTTAGGGTCAGGTTCCAGATCGAAGCCTCCGACTACCACGTTCACGTCAACTTCCCCGGAGGCGCACCCGTAGACGGGCCCTCTGCAGGGCTCGCCATGGCCGTGGCGGTCCTCTCAGCGATTCGCGATGTCCCCATCGACAATAGGCTGGCGATGACCGGAGAGATCTCGGTCCACGGTCGGGTGAAGCCGGTGGGAGGGGTGGTCGCCAAAGTGTCCGCCGCTGCCAGCGCCGGGGCCGGCAGGGTGCTCATCCCCAGAGAGAACTGGCAAGACAGATTCGAGCAAGTGGAGGGGTGCCGGGTAATCGCCGTGGATGACATCGATGAGGCGTTCGAGCTGGTTAAGGCTGTGCCCGACGCTTCCGCCGAACAGCCCGGTATTGTGGCTGTGCCGCAGGAGGTGGTCGCGGCCAGGTCCGCTTCGCCGTAGAACGGCGTTTTCCGGCATGCTCCGCGGTGGCGCCTCGAATTGAGGCGTCATTTTTCTATGCCCAGCTCTGCCATGGTTTGCTTGCTCCGAGGCTCTTTTCTTGAAGGAATGCGCAGGGCCAAGGAGAATAGGTAAGCTGCAGGCAGGAGGTGCAGAAACCCGTGGCCAGAGCGGAAAACGGATTATCTAAAGGAAGAACCAACCCGAAGCGAGTACTTTCGTTGTTGCCGCTTCGCGGAGTTCTGGTCTTTCCAAACATGACTATCCCCCTCGAAGTGGGGCGGGATAAGTCGATCGCCGCTCTAGATGAAGCAATGTCTGGAGACAGACTAGTGCTCCTTGCTGCTCAAAAGGCTGCCAGGGTCAATGACCCGTCTCCTTCCGACATATTCGAGATGGGCACTGTCTCCGAGATTAAACAGCTAGTTCGGCTGCCCGACGGCACCGTCAGAGTGGTGGTGGAGGGCAAAGAGCGCGCACGGATTCTCGATTACATTGACGATGATCCGTGCTACATGGTGAAGGTTCAGATAGAACCGGCCGATGACGGGCGCGGGCCGGAACTTGCGGCTCTCGCGCGCAATGCGCTCCACGAGTTCGAGGAATACGTGAAGCTATCCAAGCGACTGCCGCCCGAGATCATAGTGGGCATGGGCGATGTGGAGCAACCCGGCGATCTTGCTGACGAAATCGCAGCTCATCTGCAGATGCGGGTGGAGGAAAAGCAGGCGCTTTTGGAGTCTCTGGATGCCCGTGAGCGCCTAGAGCGTCTTTCGGTGGCACTCCGCAGCGAGTTGGAGATTCTGGAGCTGGAGCGCAAGATCAATGCGCGAGTGCGCAGGCAGATGGAGAAGACTCAGAAGGAATACTACCTCAGGGAACAGATGAGGGCTATCCAGAAGGAGTTGGGCGATCGCGACGAGAGATCGTCCGAAATGGGCGAACTCCGGGAAAAGATCGAAAAGTCAATGCTGCCGCCGGACGTTCGCGAGAAGGCCCAGCGCGAACTGGACAAGCTCGAAAGCATGCCGCCGATGTCGGCAGAAACGGTTGTAGTCCGCAATTACCTCGACTGGCTTCTCGGTATACCGTGGGGCGTTCTCACAGACGACTGCCTTGACATAAGCCGGGCGGAGCAGGTTTTAGACGAGGACCACTGGGGCCTGGAGAAGGTCAAGGAGCGGATATTGGAGTTTTTGGCCGTAAGGCAGCTGTCCGACAAGCTCCGCGGGCCCATACTTTGCCTGGTGGGGCCGCCCGGAGTGGGGAAAACCTCTCTTGGCAAGTCGGTTGCTCGCGCCTTGGGCCGCAAGTTTGTCCGGTTCTCGCTGGGCGGCGTGCGAGATGAGGCTGAAATCAGAGGACACAGGCGTACTTATGTAGGCGCTATGCCCGGCAAGATAGTTCAGCTGATGAAACAGGCGGGCAGCATGAACCCGGTCATACTGCTGGATGAGGTGGACAAGATGTCGTCGGATTTCCGAGGCGACCCGTCCTCGGCTCTGCTCGAAGTGCTCGATCCGGAGCAGAACCGCGAGTTCGGCGACCACTATATGGAGGTCACAGTCGACCTATCCAACGTGCTGTTCATAACGACGGCCAATAACCTCTACTCCATACCCCGCCCGCTGCAGGACAGGATGGAAGTAATCAGCATACCGGGCTATACCGAGGAAGACAAACTCCACATAGCGTCCAGGTTCCTCATTCCCAAGCAGGTCCGCGAGAACGGGCTGACTGAAGGGCACGTGCAGATGGACGATGATGTGATCAGGGAGATCATCCGCTCGTATACCAGGGAGTCGGGAGTACGCAGCCTGGAGCGGCAGATCGGCTCGGTCTGCCGTAAACTGGCCCGCGAGGTAGTAGCAGGGGCAAGCGGGCCGTTCGTTGTGAACCAGGTCGACCTGCAGAAGCACCTGGGGATTCCCCAATTCCGGTACGGTGTGGCTGAGCAGGACGACAAGGTGGGCGTTGCCACTGGAGTTGCCTGGACCGAAACCGGCGGCGATACAATGTCGATCGAGGTGTCGGCGATGAAGGGCGGCGGCAAGCTGATCCTCACCGGCAAGCTCGGAGAGGTGATGCGCGAATCCGCGCAGGCCGGGTACACTTACGTCAGGTCCAGGGCGCGCGATCTGGGCATACCCGATGACTTCTACGAGAAGATGGACGTGCACATCCACGTCCCGGAAGGCGCCATACCCAAAGACGGTCCGTCGGCCGGCATAACCATGGCGACCGCGCTGGCGTCGGCCCTCTCGGGTGTATCAGTCAGGCATGACGTGGCCATGACCGGGGAGATAACGCTTCGCGGGCGCGTCCTGCCCATAGGCGGGCTCAAGGAGAAGGTGCTTGCAGCGCACAGGGCGGGAATCACGACAATGATCATCCCTGAAGACAACCGCAAGGACCTGGAGGAGATTCCAGAGAACGTGCGGGCCGACATCACTTTCGTTGAAGTTGCGCACATGGACGAGGTGCTGGCGGTGGCCCTCGCCCGATACGGCGCCAGCGATGATGACAGCCTGAACGATCTGGATGGGGGCGACGTCGACGTTGATGCGGCTGTCATGGTACCGCCTACGAATCCGGCGCCCGCCCATCAACCACCGGCAGCGCTCTGATGATCATGGTTCAGTTGCAGAGTCGATCTACGAGGCGCCCGCAAGGGCGCCTCTTCAAGGTACCTGTGGAGGAATTGGGCGTCTAGTAGTAGAATAGGTGACAGGCGCGATATGCATCCATGCATATTAATGCAGCCCTGTGTATTGGACACATGGCTCAGCGCAGCGTGAATGGATGGTCAGGCTGCGAAGTGTGTACGATAAACGTACCTACACTGCCGGAGCGCAGCATTCGTGCTTGATAATGGAGAAAGGGTGGGTTGCTTCTTGAAGAGGATCAAGGTCATAATCATGGGCGCAGCGGGGCGCGACTTCCACAACTTCAATGTCTACTTCCGAGACAACGAGAAGTACGACGTGGTTGCTTTCACAGCTACCCAGATACCCGATATTGCCGGAAGGAAGTACCCGGCAGTGCTCGCCGGCGGTCTTTACCCCGAAGGGATACCGATCTTCCCTGAAGAGGATCTTGTCAAGCTCATTCGCGAGCACCAAGTGGAGCAAGTAGTCTTCGCATACAGCGACATCGCGCACATCGATATCATGCATAAGGCCTCGCTGGTCAACGCGGCGGGCGCCGACTTCAGGATGATGGGGCCCACCACGACTATGATCAAGTCCAAGGCGCCGGTAGTTGCGATTTGCGCAGTCCGCACAGGCGTAGGCAAGAGCCAGACCACTCGCTACGTGAGCCAGGCGCTTATTGATGCGGGCCTGAAGGTCGTGGCGATCAGGCATCCGATGCCATATGGCGACCTAGCCAAACAGGCAGTCCAGCGTTTCGCTACATATGACGACCTTGATCTGCATGAGTGCACGATCGAGGAGCGCGAGGAGTACGAGCCCCACATCGATCGCGGTGTGATTGTGTACGCCGGCGTCGACTATGGCAAGATCCTCGAGGCCGCCGAGAAGGAAGCGGATGTGATCCTGTGGGACGGCGGCAACAACGACTTCCCCTTCTACGTGCCGGACCTCATGATCACCCTGGCCGACCCGCACCGGCCCGGCCACGAAGTGTCATTCCACCCCGGTGAGACCAACGTGCGCATGGCGGACATCGTGATCATCAACAAAGTCGATACAGCGAAGCCCGAGGATGTCGAGACTGTACGCAAGAACGTTGCCGCCGTCAATCCGAAGGCCGCCATCATCGACGCAGCATCGCCTGTCAGCGTGGATAACCCCGGCATGATCCGCGGCAAACGGGTTCTGGTAGTCGAAGACGGCCCGACGCTCACCCACGGCGGGATGGGCTACGGCGCGGGTATAGTCGCAGCCCACAAGTTCGGAGCGGCATCCCTCGTTGACCCGAGGCCTTTCGCCGTCGGCAGCATCGTGGATACCCTGAGCCGTTTCCATCACCACGAACCTTTGCTCCCGGCGATGGGATACAGCAAGAAGCAGGTCCAGGAGCTGGAGAAGACCATAGAGAATTCCGACGCCGAAGTTGTCGTCATCGGTACTCCGATCGATCTGAGGAGAGTTCTGAAGATCGACAAGCCGGCAGTGCGCGTCGGCTACGAGCTGGAGCAGACTGCAGGCCCGGACCTGAAGCAGATTTTGCTGAAGAAGTTCGTCCGCAAGTCCTGACACCTTGGGCTCGACCTCCGAGGGCCTCGGGAGGTCGAGCCCAGATACCCGGCGATTTCCTCCCCCGAAGGGGTGATTTCCATTGGGCGCATTTACAGCCATAGCCTTACATGGTATGATCTGTATATGCCGGTGGAAATGACCACGGCCAATCCATCGCTGGGGAGGATGAACCATGGCGACCGGAAACCTCATTCATGCCGCCGCCCGGCGATCTTTATCCCTGCACATACTGGCACTTGCCGCGGCGGCGGTTCTGTCATGTGCCCATTCGGGCATCGCAAGCGCGTCCACGGCTACGGTCCGCGCTCCCAACCTCGCGTTAGCGGGTTCGGGCACGCTCAGCCTGGAGCTGAAGGCCAAATCCGACGTCGATCCGGAGCTGAAACTGAGCGCGTCTTGCAGGGTGGGCCAAGTGTCCTCATCTCTCCAATACAGGCCGGGAGGGGCACTAGAGCTCAAGGTCAACGCCAACCTCACTGAAGACTGGCGGCAGTTCCGCGACTCGGGATCGCTCACGATCTCCGGCAGCATCGACCCTGGCGACCCCAAGGCGTCCTGGAACCAGATATCCATGTCCACGAGCCGTGGAGCAGACAAGAAGGCCATGCCATGGCAGCCGGAAATGAAAATGGAGCTCTCTGCTCGCGGCTACCCGAACAACCCTGTGCGGGACTATACCGAGGCGAAGCTGACGACGAAGGCGGGGAAGACACTCCCTGGCGAGGGCAATCCGTCGGTCAAGGGCGAGCTGAGCGTGGGGCATAAGGAAATGCCCAGCCAGCCCAAGTGGACGGCGAACTTTTGGAGCTCGATGATCAGCCTACAGTGGCGCCCGACCCGCGATGTGCAGGCCGCAGCAAGCTTGGCTGCCAAAGGGCGGGCATACCCCGAAGCATCCCACAAGTCATACACCACCTATACAGGCAAGGCCAGCGCAGCATGGGCGCTATCCAAGCAACAGTCGCTTGAGTTCGCTGCTTCTGCCCAATCCACAGTTCGCCCGAAAGACGCTTCTAAGGACCGCAAGACTGCCGACGCTTCAGCGAAATGGACCCTGAAAACGCCTGCAGCGTCTATTGCGCCGCTCATGGCCGGCTCATTGACACTCACTGCGCGCGCGACAGCCGGGGCAACTCTTCTGCCAAATCTGCCCGATGAGAGCGTGGCGTGGAGAGCGGGGGCAAGCTCCGGGCTGACCTGGGAAGTATCGAAGACCCTCAAACTATCAGTCGCGGCCGAGACCGCATGGTCGGCCACTTTCGGCAGTGATGACCCGGATGACGATGACGACCAGGACGACAACAACGACGACAACGAGGAAAGCCATTACCTTGCCCAGCAAGTGCAGGGCATGCCGGCACTGGCTGCCCACCCGGGCAGCGCGTCGATACGCGCGACCGCAGGCTCCACTAGTGCAGGAGGCGCGAGCGGCAAGGCCACCCATCGACTGAACTTGTCAGTGACAGCCGGTCCCTACGGCAGCGTGACCTTCAGCGGCAAGGCGATTGCCGTGCGCACAGACGAACTGAACCAAGGCATCCGGATCGACGGAGCATGGGTCCCATCCCTGGAGCTCAAGGCGTCCTACAAATTCTAGCCCCCCATTGGATTCGCTTGTGTATTCGGGGCCGGATTGTGTCAACCCTTCGGGCACATTCTGGCCCGTTTGCCAGACAGCCCGCAACCCCCCGGATTCGCTATTGCCTACGTCCCCGGCGAAGTATAAAATATTAGAGTGAGCATCTATGACTATCAGTGGCAACTGCCGTGCCTTCCAGGGAACGGCCAGAAACCGGGGTATGCCGGCTGAAGAACCTGACAAGGTGCTTCGAGAGCCATATCTATACGGCCTTCGCCAGCCGGTGAAGAGCCTGGGCAGCGAGTGAAGCGTTTAAGGGAGGAGATCGCTTGAAGAAATACAGGGTGGACCAACTGCGCAACGTGGCCATTATCTCTCACGGCGGGGCCGGAAAGACGACTCTTGCAGAGGCCATGCTCTTCTTGGGCGGCGCGGTTGACCGCTTCGGCAGGGTGGACGACGGCACATCCACGATGGACTACGATCCTGATGAGGTCAAGCGCAAGATCTCCATCAACGCCTCTGTCGCGCCTGTGGAGTGGAATGGACACAAGATCAACCTTATAGACACGCCCGGCTACTCCGACTTCGTGGGAGAGGTCGTGGGCGCATTGCGCATCGCGGACGCCGGGATGGTGCTGGTGGACGCGGTTTCCGGCGTCGAGGTCGGCACTGAGCTGACCTGGCGGCACGCTGATGAGCGCAGTCTTCCGCGCATGGTCGTCATCAACAGGATGGATCGCGAGAATGCCAATTTCGACAAGGCTCTTGGCTCGATACGCGAAGTCTTCGGAAACCACGCGGTCGCGGCGCAGCTTCCCATAGGCGAAGGCGATAAGTTCCGTGGTGTGGCCGATATCATACACATGAAGGCTTTCATCTGGAGTGATGCCTCGGGCAAGAACGTCGCCGAGTCGCCGATCCCGGACGAGCTGGCCGACGCCGCTCAGGAGCTGCGCGAAAAGCTCATTGAGTACGCGGCCGAAAGCGACGAGGAGCTTCTGAACAAGTATCTGGAGGGCGAGGAGCTCACGCAGGAGGAGTTCGAGCGGGGCTTGGCGACCGGAGTGGCCGATGGTTCGGTAGTCCCTGTGTTCTGTGCTTCCGGGTTGCGCATGGTGGGCGTGACGCCCCTCATGGACTCGATAGTTGCGCTTCTCCCGTCGCCTGTGGCTCACGGAGCCGCTATGGGCCACTTGCCCGACTCTGAGGATCAGATAGAGCGGCGCCCCGATGAGGCCGAACCGTTCTCGGCCCTTGTCTTCAAGACAATGGCCGACCCTTACGTGGGCAAGATAACCATGTTCCGCGTCTACTCAGGCATTGTGAAGTCGGATTCGCAGGTGTATAACGCTAGCAAGGACCGGGTCGAGCGTTTTGGTCAGGTGTTCCTGATCAAGGGCAAGCAGCAGATTGCCGTGGCTCAGGTCGGTGCAGGCGATATCGCCGGTGTTGCCAAGCTGAGCGAGACCACTACCGGCGACACTCTCTCCGACAAGGACAAGCCGGTTGTGCTCGATCCCATCAAGTTCCCGTTGCCGGTGCTGTCCATGGCCGCCAGGGCCAAGTCCAAAGGCGATGAAGACAAGATCGGGCAGGGGCTATCCAGGTTGCAGGAGGAGGACCCCACGCTCCGGTACACCAAGGAAGCGGAGACCGGCGAGCTGATTGTGGCGGGCATGGGCGAGGTTCACCTTGATATCATCGCAGAGAGGCTCAAGAGGAAGTTCGGCGCTGAGATGACTCTGGACACTCCCAAGGTGCCCTACAGGGAGACCATCAAGGGTACGGTAAAGGTTGAGGGCAGGCACAAGAAGCAGACCGGCGGGCGCGGCCAGTTTGGGCACGTGTGGATCGAGATGTCCCCGCTGCCGACCGGTACCGGCTTCGAGTTTGAGGACAAGGTCTTTGGAGGCGCTGTTCCCAGGCAGTTTATCCCCGCTGTGGAGAAGGGGCTCAGAGAGGCCCTGCCCGAAGGCGGCGCGCTGGCAGGTTTCCCTCTGGTTGACCTGAAGTGTTCGCTGTACGACGGTTCCAGCCACCCTGTGGACTCGTCCGAAATGGCCTTCAAGATTGCGGCTCAGCTAGCGCTCAAGAAGGGTTGTCAGGACGCCAACCCGATCATCCTCGAGCCGATCGTGCGGGCGGAGGTGACAGTGCCTGAGGAGTACATGGGCGATGTCATGGGCGATTTCAACAAGAAGCGCGGGCGCATTCTGGGCATGGAGCCGGAGGGCAGGTATCAGGTGGTCAAGGCCCTGGTGCCCATGGCTGAGATGTTCAAGTACTCCATTGATCTGCGCTCGATGACGGCGGGTCGCGGGACGTTCACGACTGAGTTCGACCATTACGAAGAGGTCCCGTTCAGCGTGGCCGAAAAAGTAGTCGAACAGGCCAAGAAGGACAAGGAGAAGGAATCCTGATCTTTTTTGCGGCCAGGCAAGGGGTGAGTGTTGACATTGCCTCTGCCATGTGAGTAGAATGCGCTTAACGGCAACATCATATATGCATAGCGATGACGGGGAGGAGTAGCGGGGTTACGCCGACAGAGAGGGACGTCCGCCGGGTGCAAGGCGTCCTGGCCCATGACCGCGTGAATGTCGCCCCTGAGCTGCCTGGCCCAAATCGCCGGCCGCATACGCAGCCGGCACGAGTAGGCCCGGTCGGGATCAGCCCGTTACAGCTGCCGAGATCGACGCGGGCAGCGTGAGCGTGTCGCCGCAAGTGCGTGGTGTGCGCGAACAGCCTGCCGAGAACAAAGGTGGTACCGCGAAGTGAAGCCTCCTTCGCCCTTTGATGGGCAGGGAGGCTTTGTGTATGCCCCTGGCCCCGGGGCCTGGGTGTTTTTCGTAGCCATTAGTACGTCTGCGCACGGAGGCGCAGGGAGGAAGGGTTGAAATGGCAGAAACCGACATACCCACTACGTATGATCCGAAGCAGATGGAGGAGCGGATCTACCAGTTTTGGCTGGATGGCGGCTACTTCCACGCCCAGCCGGATCCAAACCCCGATCGCGAACACTTCGTGATCATGATGCCGCCGCCCAACATCACCGGGACACTCCATATCGGCCACGCCCTGGATTCCGCGATTCAGGACATCCTGATCAGGTCCAAGAGGATGCAGGGCGCCGACGCATGCTGGATTCCAGGCACTGACCATGCCAGCATAGCCACGGAGGCCAAGGTAGTGGCTAGCCTGGCAAAACAGGGCCTGACAAAGGCCGATGTGGGCCGCGATGGCTTCCTCAGGATCGCCTGGGACTGGAAGGAGAAGCATGGCGGCGAGATTGTGGAGCAGCAGAAGAAGCTGGGCGCCTCATGCGACTGGGAACGAGCCCGGTTTACCATGGACCCGGTCTGCTCGAGAGCAGTGCGCGAGGTGTTCGTGCGCCTGTTCGACAAGGGCCTCATCTACCGTGGCGAGAGAATGGTCAACTGGTGCACCAACTGCGGCACTTCTTTGTCTGACGTGGAGGTGGAGCATGAGGACGAGGAGTCGGCGCTGTGGTACCTGCGCTACCCTCTGACTGACGGAACTGGCCACGTAACCGTAGCCACCACGCGCCCCGAGACCATGCTGGGCGACACCGGCGTGGCTGTCAATCCCGGCGATCCTCGGTACGCGTCGCTCGTGGGCAAGACCCTAATGCTGCCCATCATGAACAGGGAGATACCGATCGTAGCCGATGAGCATGTGGACCCGGCATTCGGCACAGGGGCGGTAAAGGTGACGCCCGCCCACGACCCCAACGACTTCGAGATCGCTCATCGCCACGGGCTCGAATCGGTGTGCGTGATAGGCCCCGACGGCCGCATGACTCGGCAGGCCGGGGAGTACGCGGGCCGGACGCGCGAGGAGTGCAGGCGCTCCGTGGCGGACTGGTTCGAGTCGGCGGGACTGCTGGAGCGGGTGGAGAAATACACGCACGCTGTGGGGCACTGCCAGAGGTGCGGCACACTGGTAGAGCCCCTGGTGTCGCTGCAATGGTTTGTGAGGATGGAACCGCTGGCTAAGCCGGCAATCGAGGCCGTGAAAAACGGAAGCGTCCGATTCGTGCCCGAGCGCTTCACCAAGACATATCTCAACTGGATGGAGAACGTGCGCGACTGGTGCATTTCGCGGCAGCTATGGTGGGGGCACCGTATACCGGTGTGGTACTGCAATGACTGCGGCCACATGTTCGCCTCGCGCGAAGATGCCGCGGCCTGCCCCAAATGCGGTGGGCGCGTAGCGCAGGATCCGGACGTGCTGGACACCTGGTTCAGCTCGGCGCTGTGGACTTTTTCCACCATGGGCTGGCCGGATGAAACGCCCGAACTTGCTGCCTGGCACCCGACATCGGTGCTGGTTACCGGGTACGACATCATCTTTTTCTGGGTGGCCAGGATGATCTTCATGGCTCTGGAGTTCATGGATGAGAAGCCGTTTTCCGATGTGTTGCTGCACGGCTTGATCAGGAATGCCGACGGATCCAAGATGAGCAGGTCCAAAGGCACGGGCGTGAATCCGCTGGAGATCATCGATGAGTACGGCGCCGACACGCTGAGGTTTACGCTGATCACCGGCAACACCCCAGGCAACGACATCAGGTGGCGCCTGGAGAAGGTCGAAGCCTCGCGCAACTTCTGCAACAAGATATGGAACGCCAGCCGGTTTGTCATGATGAACCTGGGCGACTTCGAAGCGCCCGCCGGCGGCCAGCTTCCGCCAGACCTTGAGCTGACGGTGGCCGACAGGTGGATGTTGTCCCGCCTCAACCGGACGGCAGACCAGATGACGCAGCAACTCGCCAGGTACGACCTGGGCGAGGCGGCCCGGACCATCTACGACTTCATCTGGGGCGAGTACTGCGACTGGTACATCGAGATCGCCAAGCGACGGCTGTACGACGAAACCGATGCGCCGGGCCGCCGCACCGCGCAGCACGTGCTTTGGAAGGTGCTCGACGGAGCACTCAAGTTGCTCCATCCGTTCATGCCCTTCATAACCGAAGGCATCTGGCAGCACCTGCCGCACGAAGGCGACAGCATCATGGTTCAGGCCTGGCCGCGCATGGATGAAGCATGGCTCGATCCCGAGGCCGAGTCGGAGATGGCGATGATCATGGAGACTGTACGCGCCATCAGGAATGTGCGGGCCGAGTTCGAAGTGGCCCCCTCACGCAAGGTGGATGCCGTATTCCACGCCGACGGCGACGTCGCCGCAACCCTTGCCCGCGATGCCGACATGCTGACCCACCTTGCGGGGCTGGCGGGCGTCAGGATGGAACCGGCAGCAGCGCCCAAGCCCGAGAAGGCCGCTGCCGCCGTGGCGCCCGGAGTCGAGGTCTACCTGCCGCTGGCAGGCATGATCGATATCGGTAAGGAGATCGAGCGCCTCCGCCGCGAGCTCGACGGCTTGCAGGCAGAGACGGCGAAGGTTCAGGCCAAACTGGGCAATGAATCGTTCGTAGCGAAAGCTCCGCCCGAAGTCGTGCAGAAACAGCGCGACAGGCTAGCCGATCTCGAGGACCAGCTGACTAAAGTGCAGGTCCGAGTGGCGCAGCTCGAATCGTAGATGGCCGCCGATTGCGCGACGGACACGAACGCGGCCACGGCGGCCTGCGCCGAACGGCTGCGGCGTATAGACGGCATTCTCGTGGAGATGTATGGGCCCAAGCCCTTGACGCCTCATGGCGATGCCTTGGGCGAGTTGGTCCATATCATCCTGACCCAGAACACGTCGGACGCCAATTCTGACAGGACTTACGCGGCGCTCAGGGCGGCGTATCCCTCATGGGAACGGCTAGCCCTGGCGCCGCCGGGCGATATTGCGGACGTAATCCGCATGGGCGGACTGGCCGACATCAAAGCCGCGCGTATAGCAGATGCCCTGTGCAGGATAGAGGCTGACTTCGGCTGTATGAGCCTGGACGCGCTAGATGCCGTGGAGGCGACTGACGCCTTCAGCTACTTGACATCGCTGCCCGGCGTGGGCCCGAAGACCGCCGCCTGTGTCCTCCTGTTCGCGCTGGGCAGGCCGGTCTTCCCTGTCGACACTCACGTCCACCGCGTCAGCAACCGCCTTGGGCTAGTTGCCACGGCTAACCCAGCGGCTACCCAGGCCCTGCTGATGCCGGCTGTGCCTGCCGATATTGTGTACCAGCTGCACATGAACATGGTGACCCATGGGCGCAAGACATGTAAGGCAGGCCGTCCCGCATGCGACCGGTGCCTACTGCAGCCGGAATGCGATTGGGCATGCGTCCGGGCTCAGGCTGTGGCTGATGGCGAGACTGATTACGCGCCGCCAAAAGGCGCAGGTGATGATGGATGAACTATGAAGGGACCATGGATTACCTGGCCGCCCTGGCCAGGTTCGGGGTGAAGCCGGGCCTCGAGCGCACCGGCGCGCTTCTTGATTTCGCCGGCCGGCCCCAGCGGCAGATGAGACATGTGCACATCGCCGGCACCAACGGGAAGGGCTCAGTGGCAGTGATGATCGAGGCCGTGCTAAGGGCCGCAGGCTACAGGACAGGGCTGTACACCTCTCCCCACCTCCAGAGGTACACCGAGCGTATCCGCGTGTGCGGGCAGGAGGTACCCCAGCGGGAGCTGGCCGCGCTCGTCACGTCACTTGCGCCTGCCGTGAGTCGGCTTGCGGACGACCTTTCTATCGGAGCGCCCACAGAATTCGAAGTCGCCACGGCAGCCTGCTTCCAGTGGTTTGCGAGCCAACGAGTGGAGATCGCCGTGGTGGAGGTGGGCCTTGGGGGCAGATTCGATTCGACCAACGTTGTCACGCCCGAGGTGTCGGTGATCACCCACATAGCCATGGACCACATGGACAGGCTGGGGAACACCCTGGCCGAGATCGCGTCGGACAAGGCAGGGATAATCAAGCCCGGCGTGCCGGTGGTAACGGGCCCACAAGAGCCGGAGGCTATGACCGTGCTCGAGGCCGCGGCACAACGCGCGGGCGCGCCGCTGACCGTGGTGGGCAGGGATGTTGGCTTCGATGTCGTATCAATCGACATAAAGGGCACTACTGTCGACATGGATCTGCCATTGTTCGGCCCTGTTCGAGCTACTACAGGCCTTGTGGGCGAGCATCAGGCCGCAAACTGCGCTACGGCTGCCGCAGCTCTGGGCGTGTTAGCCGGCATCGGTGCGCCGCCGGCAGTCGTATCTACGGACCATCTTCGCCAAGGTCTGGCCGAGGCCGCCAATCCGGGCCGGTTCGAGGTAGTGGCGAGCGACCCGTTCGCAGTGATTCTGGACGGCGCGCATAACCCCGACGGAGCCAGAGCGCTGGCCGCTACGGTTGAACGCGTCCTCCCAGGGCTCCGCCCAAGGGTACTCGTTGTGGCGTGTTCGCGCGACAAGCATATAGGCGAGATGATGCAGTCGCTCGCTCCATGCTTCGACGTGGTGGTAGCAACAGCCGCCGCGCATACCAGGTCCGGGGCTGCCGATCCGGAAGGATTGGCGACTGCCGCGCGGGCAGTATGGGAAGCCGGGGCGCTGAGGGGAGGGGCGGGCGCCGGGCCGGGGCCGCGGCAGGGAGCGGCTGCGGAGCCGGGTCCGGAGGCTTACGTGAAAACGCCGGCCCACGATGCGGTCCGGCTGGGGCTGGGAATCGCCCGCCAGAGGCATGCGGCGGCCGTAGTCGTTGCAGGATCACTGTACCTAATAGGCGAAGTACGCGATATCTGGAGAAGCTGAGCGGACTAAGCTCGCCGACCAGGCCGGTCGAGCGACTCAGGAGACCAAATGGACGGCACAACGCAGATGATAGACCAATTCGCGCTGTCAAGAGTGACCGTGTTTGTGGGCGCATTCGGCTCGGGCAAGACTGAGCTTGCGCTGAATTTCGCCATCCGTCTAGCAGACGCGGGCAGCGCCGCAGGCAGCGCTTCGGGCGACTGCGCCGGCGACTGCGCGACCCGGGCAGTGCTTGCCGATATCGACATACTTAAGCCGATGTTTAGGTCACGTGAACTCGGCGCGCAGCTGACGGCAAGGGGTGTTCGCGTAGTCTCCGGCGCTCCGGACTACGAGATGGCGGATGTGCCGGCACTGTCGCCTGCGATATATGGCGCGATTGAGGACAAATCCGTGCCGCTTGTGATGGATGTGGGGGGCGATGACGACGGCGCGCGCGCCCTCGGCAGATTTCGATGGCACCTGGAGCGGGCCGGGTACGACATGCTGTACGTAATGAACACATTGCGGCCGTTTTCGTCTGAGCCGGAAGAGATCATCACGATGCTGCGCGCAGTGGAGAATGCCTCGCGCCTCAGCTGCACTGCCCTGGTGTCCAATACCAACCTGGGCGCAGCAAGCACGGCCGAAGAGGCCCGCGCGGGCCTGGGCATAGTCAGGCGTGTATCAGGGATGGTGGGGATCCCGGTGAGGTTCTTCACCGTTTCCCGCGGCGTGGCGCAGTCTTCTCACGAGTCAGTGCGCCGCATCTCACTTGATTCGGGCATCCCGGCATTTGTCATTGACAGGCTGGTCTTGCCTCCGTGGGAGCGCCCTTGCGAGGAATGAGTGCTGCTAGTCAAGAATAGATGTATCTACTGAGGCGGGGCCATGCCCCGTGGTGCATGAACTGAGCTAGAAGGAAGGGATCTGTTATGCCGGTGAAAAGGTCATCCACAGGCGGCGCGCTCTCCTGGGTTGTCGCAGTCGTCGTGCTGGGTGCAGTGGCAGTCGGGGCCGGCTGGCTGATCGGGCAGCAAGCCCTAAACTGGTGGAACCCCGACCGAAGCTCGTCTGCGAAGACCGACTCGGAGGATACGGGCTACAGCTACTATCCATGGAAGGACACGTCGACTGATACCTCCGGGCAGACTGCGTCCTCAGGCGCCGCCCAGACGCAGGCCCAGACGCAGACCCAGGCCCAGGCCCAGGCCCAGACCACGACTCCGGCAATAAGCCTGCCTCAGAGCACCGTGCCGTCGACAACTCCGGCCGTCAGTTCGGAGACGGGCAAGTTCTACAGGGTGCGTGTCGGATCGTTCGCCACACGCGAGGCCGCGATGGAGACTGCGATGGAGCTTGAGGCGCAGGGTCATCCGATCTTCGTAACTGGCGGCGGGCCATGGTCGGTGCAGGTAGGAGCGTTTGCGAAGAGAGAGAACGCCATCGCGCTCTCGGATCGACTCGCCAACCAGGGCTACGATGTGACTATTCACGAGTAGGCCCGATAGCCGATGGACGATACAGCCCGGCCGGCTTTGCGCTGGCCCGCCGGCCGGGTCCGGTGTCGCGTGGCGCGGCGCGGCGCCGCTTTGATGGAGGCGATGCACTTGAAACTAGAAGAGATAGCCAGGCTGATACGGGCTAACGTTATCGCCGGCGCGGACAAGCTGTGTACTCTGGACATCGACACCGCTTGCGGCGCTGACTTAATGAGCGATGTGCTGGCGTTCTGCCATGAGCGAACCCTGCTTTTGACCGGCCTGACTAGCCCTCAGGTGGTCAGAAGCGCCGAGGTGGCGGGATTGTCGGGCATAGTGTTCGTCCGCGGCAAGAAGCCGGGCGACGACGTGATCGAGCTCGCCAATGCGCTGGGCATTCCTCTGCTCGCCACTGACTACCCCATGTTTGAAACGTGCGGAATGCTGTACAGGGCGGGCATAGGCGGCACTCATCGCTTTTCGCGGGCGGAGGGGACAAGCTGTTGACCGCGAGGGATCAGCATGCCCTGGAAATGGACTTCGCAGTGGCGCGACATGACTTCGCAGCCGCGGGCGAGGTCGCCAGTCGAGTCAAGCAAGTCTTGCGACAACTTGGCATTGCGTCCGAGCTTGTGCGTCGAGCAGCCGTGGCCACGTACGAGGCCGAGATGAACCTGGTCATACACTCGAACGGGGGAAAGGTCGCCCTCAGGGTGGAGCCTGAGCGCATAGTCGTGGAGGCCTGCGACTTGGGTCCCGGTATACCCGATATCGAGCGTGCGATGCGCGAAGGCTACTCCACAGCCCCGGATGAAGTGCGCGAGATGGGATTCGGCGCCGGCATGGGCCTTCCCAACATGCGGCGGTGTTCTGATTCATTCACGATCGATTCCAGTGTGGGACGCGGTACTACTGTCACTGCAGTCATATACATAGCCCAGCTCGGTTCGTGATGATCGCGTTCCGGAGGAGGCGGTGCGAAGTTGGAGAGTAGGTTTCACTCCGTCAAACTCCTCGAGGATAAGTGTAAGGGCTGCACGAATTGCATCAAGAGATGTCCCACCGAGGCTATTCGCGTGCGCGAAGGGAAAGCCGTCATCAACGCGGCGCGCTGCATAGACTGCGGCGAATGCGTACGCACGTGCGAGAACCACGCCAAAGCCATCATAGCCAATTCGCTTGAGGATCTACAAGGATTCGACTACAACATTGCCATACCGGCTCCCGCCCTGTACTCGCAGATCGGCAAGGCCTCCGGGCCGGACGAGGTAGTGTGGGCCCTGGAACGGCTGGGGTTCGATGCGGTGTGCGATGTGTCGTTTGGCGCCGACATTATCACTGAGTGCACTCGTCGATACATAGAGCGCGCCACTCTTCCAAGGCCCCTGATATCCAGCGCTTGCCCGGCTGTGGTGCGTCTGGTTCAGGTGAGATTCCCAGGGCTGATCCCCCATCTTGCCAAGATGGAGAGCCCGATGTATGCCGCGGCCCGCGTGGCCCGGGCGCGCGTCGGCGCCCGGCTGCAGATCCCCGATGACAGGATCGGCGTCTTCTTCATATCTCCGTGCGCGGCCAAGATCACCGCCATTATATCCCCCCTGGGCTCAGAGAAGTCATATGTGAACGGCGCTCTGGCCGTAGGCGATATTTACGGTCAGCTCATGGCGAATATCGGCCACGGAGGCAAATCCCGTCCGCTCTACCGCGGCTCGGGCCTCGGTTTCGGCTGGGCGATGAACGGAGGCGAGCTTAGCGCTCTGGGCGACATGAAGGCGCTGGCGGTGGACGGAATCCACAATGTCATCGGCGTGCTCGAAGAGGCCGATAGCGGAAGGCTTGGCCGCGTCGACTACATCGAGGCGCTTGCGTGCCAGGCGGGATGTGTTGGCGGGCCTGCCAACGTGGAGAACCCATTTGTGGCGCGAGTGCGCATGCACGATGTGTCGTCAAGTATTGATGCGGAATCGATGGCTGCATCGCTTCAGCTGGCGCGCGACTGCATCGATGAGTTCGGTGAGAACTACTTCCACATGCATGAGCCCATTCAGCCGCTGGCCGGTATGGAGCTGGCCGAGAGCCTGGAATCGGCCATAGTCCGCATGGGCGAGCTGGAGAGAATAGTTGCGGAACTGCCAGGCCTGGATTGCGGCGCGTGTGGTTCCCCCACTTGCCGAACGCATGCTGAAGACGTGGTGTGTGGGCGGGCAAGCGACACGGACTGCGTGTTTAGGCTGCGGGAGAGGATGCAGCAGATGGCTGAAGATCTGCTGCGACTGGCCAGAATGGATCTGCCATCGATGGCGAGGAGGGACGACAATTGACTGTGCAGGAGATCGCGGACGCCCTCGGCATGACATGCGCGGCCGGGAGCTCGGGGATGGACCGCGAGGTCACGTCAGGATACGCGTCTGACTTGCTCAGCGATGTTATGGGACATGCCCGAGACGGGGCGATTTGGGTCACCAGTCAGGTCCACCAGAACGTGGTAGCGGTGGCGCTGCTGCTCAACCTGTCGGCCGTAGTGATTGTCGGCGGGCTCGAGCTGATGGAGGACGCGGCAGCCAAGGCAGAGGCTCGAGGCATGCCGATGCTGTCTACAGAGTTGTCCGCCTTCGAGGCCGTCGGA
>Ga0209719_1002290_pt1 | contig 20285 bp, 16 predicted proteins | sample AD_JPNAS2_MetaG_FD_184421 | JGI IMG/M metagenome (GOLD analysis project Ga0209719, IMG submission 184421) | Active sludge microbial communities of municipal wastewater-treating anaerobic digesters from Japan - AD_JPNAS2_MetaG (SPAdes) (version 2) | ecosystem: Engineered > Bioreactor > Anaerobic...
CCCCGCTTAGCGGGGTGAATGATAAAATGATGAAATGTTTAAATGATAAAATAAATATTCTTGATTTCTGGCAGGCGCGAATTCGAATTCGCGCCTACAAAGATTTGGGTGTTAGCACTTCCTGAATACAAATTTCGTTCGCAATAAAATGATGAATGCTCACGGTGTTCGCGATAAAATGATGAATGCTCACAGTGTTCGCGATAAAATGTTAAAATGATAAAGTGATAAAGTGATGAAACCCCGCTTAGCGGGGTGAATGATAAAGTGATAAAGTAATGAAATATTGAACTATATTTTTAATCTCTTTTTTTTTAAGAATCTAATAAACCATGGACTTCTTTTAAATATTTGTCATCTACATGAGTATATATTTGGGTAGTTGTAATACTGGAATGTCCTAATAAAGTTTGAACAGCTCTAATATCTGCTCATCTTTTGAGTAGTGTGGTAGCAAAACTATGACGAAGTGTATGGGGAGTTACCTTCTTTTCTATTCATACTAAATTGGCATAATTTCTAACAATTTCTTCTATCGAATTTCTGCTTAAAGCTTCTCATCTACTATTTCCGGATAAACTTATAAATAAATGATCTGAATCATCTGTTCTAGCTTGTAGATAATCTACTAATGCTTCTTTTGCTTTTTTTGTAAGAAAGCTTGCTCTAATTTTGGATCATTTTCATACTACTGAAAACTGTTTATTGTCTGGATTTATTTGGGATCTTTTGATTTGAATTAGTTCTGAAACACGCAGACCTGTACCATAAAGCATCCAAAGTATCGCAGAATCTCTTTTTCTTTTTAAATCGTTTTGTTTTAATAAGAAAGGTGCTTGCATAATTTTTTCTACTTCGTCTTCTAGTAGATAGTTTATTTCTCTATTTGGTATTTTGGATAATTCAAGTTTTTCAGGAGACATACAGTCTATGTCGTTTTTTAGGCAAAATTTCAAAAAAGATCTTATCGCTACGATATGATAATTTATTGTTTTTTTTGATAAATCTAAACTATTGAGATACATTCTATAATCTAAAATATGCATTGCTTTTATTTTTGTTACATCAATATCTCAAATATAATTTATAAATCTATTTAACCATAGACTATAATTTTCCAATGTTTTTGGACTATTGTTTTTTTCATATTCCAAGTAATAAAGAAATTTTTCTACTAGGGACTCTATAGATAAGCTAAATTTAAGATTCTGTTTGTGCTGGTTGTTCATTATCTAATTGTATTGGTTGTGGGTTTAAATCATCTGAGTTTTCCCCTTCTGTAAGTGTATGTAATTTTTGAATATAATTATCAAACTTGCCTATATATTCTTCAACTATGAGCATATTAATTTCTTCACCATTTTCAATGCTATTTAGAAGTCTTTCACTATGATTTTTTATATATAATCAATATTTGATAGCTGTAGTATTGTTGTTTTCTCTTCATCGAATATTAAATCCGTCTCCTAATTGGGCATATTCTTTTAATTGTTCAATAATTGCTTGATTTGAATCCATTTCGTCTTGTATCATAGTATCTATTCCCTCAAAAGGGTTGAAAGCATTGGGATCATCGTTTGCTGAATCATGTACTGAATCTATACCTTGTTCATCATTATTTTCTTCATTTTCTGTTTCTATCAATCAAGCCAAACTATTTGGGTCAATTTCCTCCTTATTTTCTAAGTTTTCATCTACCTCATCTGTTTCTTCCATATCTAAATTTTCCATATTCTCATCTTCATAATCTTCAATATCTACATCATTCCCGTCTCTTATAGCTGTAATTATTTGTCTGATTTCTTCAGGATACATTTTACTAAGGACCATAACTCATCAAACTATTAACAGCAAAATTAAAATAAAAAACTTGATACCAGATCCCTTTTTTTTCTTTTTATTTACAACTTGAACGGGTGGAATTACATTTGTTCATGCTGGAATTTGTTGTTTGGTATCTGTTAAATTCATGCTTTGTTCTATTTGTTTATTTTCTTTTATAACTATTGGTTCAAACTGACTTGACTGTATAATTTGATCAATATTTATAGTTTCATGGTTTGTTGTTGGATTAGATATTATTTCATCTAAATTTAATCACTCATCTTGATTTGTTGTATCTGTCTTTTGGTCTAAATTTCATGAAGTTAAATTGTTATGACTAGTGGTATGCCCTAATGTAGACAGGTCTATATTCCCTGTTTGATTTGAATTTAAAAGATTTTGAACTTGTAAAAACTCATCTTCATTTGGGATATAGCCTGTATTTGTTTGGAATTCTTCTTCTTTATTGGAGGAGATATTAGAATCTTGACTTTCTGGTTCATCTATATTTTGAGTATTTGTGTTTTTAGTAGTTTCTTGATCTTCTGTTGTAGTGTTATTTTCAACTTTTTCTTTAGCAAATGAATCAGATAAGCTATCTAGTTGAACTCATTGTTCAGTATTTTCATTTATTTTATCTTTGAAAACATTGTTTTCTGCTCAAACAAAGGGTAGGTCTAAGTCTTGGCTATCAGAAAGATCTATATTTTCTTTTTGTTTTTGTATATTTTCATTGATATTGTATTGACCCATACTTTCTTCGAATTTTTTATTTTCTTGACTTAATCGATCATTATCAGCTGAATCGCTATTAGTTTCTACTTTTGGACTGTTTATTTCTCATGAATCTGGTGTATCCAATTCCAAATTTTTTGTTTCTTCATCTGTAGTATTTCATTTCTGAATATCATCGGACTGTGAGTTTTCATCTTCCATTTCTCACATATCATCGTTGGCTTTTAAATTTTCGTTTTGTATGTCCAATCAAGTTAAATCTAAATCTATATCTAAAGAATCCAAGATTTCCTCATTATTAGAATTAGTGTTTGCTGGTGTAGTTCATGCTTGATTGTTAGAACTAGGATTTGTGTTTGTTAAGTTTTTTTCAGTAGTCATATTAAAAAAATTAAATTATAAAACCAACTTAATTATAATCACAAATGAAAATAATGCAAATTTTTGACCACTTTTTTAATGAGTTTAGAAAGTTTGTAAAGTTGGAAAGTTTATAAAGTTTGTAAAGTATTAATAACTTTATAACTTGCAACTTTTAACTTTATAAACTATTTACTTGTAACTTTATAACTTGTAAGTAGTTTTATGAATCTTTTCTTCCTAGTACTACTCACCAAATAGAAATTTTTGGATATTTGTGTTTTATTAGCTTTGCTATTTCGTTCATAGTGGCTCCTGTTGTGGTAATATCATCGACTAAAATAAGTGTTTTTGTTTTTTCCAAAAAAGAAAAATCTCATTTAAAAGCAAAAGCATTTTTTAGATTTTGTAATCTTCATGCCCTATCCAAACTAGCTTGAGATTTAGTTTTTTTAGTTTTTTTTAGAAATTGTTTGTATTCCAATCATAATTTTTTGGATAGGTTTTTTGCTAGTAAGTAAGATTGGTTGTATCATTTAACAAAATATCTTCTATGCCAATGGGACGGAATCCCAGAAACAACAACATTTCATTGTACAAGTTTGTTATTTAATTTATTATTTGCGTAAATGGCGATTACTACTCTATCTATCAAAAAATCTACAAGATCTTTTTTGTGATAATATTTTAATTTTAAAATTATTTTTTTTAGAAATCAAGTGTAAGAAAAAGGTATAAGAATTCAGTCCAAAAAAAACTCTTTTGCTGTTTTACAGTCCAAACAAGTTTCATAGTTGTTTGAATATTTATGACAAGATGAACACATTTCTCTATGAGGTTTTAGCTGTTTTTTACAATCTTTACATAAATATTCTCATATTTTTCAGCAATTTATACATTGTTTTGGGAATATTAGATCTAGTATTTTCATGGAGATATGGGATAGTAAATAATGAATAAATATAGATTTTTCAATAAATTTCAAATTAGAAAAAAAGAGCCATAAAGACTCTGATTTATAGGTTAGTTGAGATCCTCCTCGTCCTCTAGGAGAGCTGGGAAGGCTCTCTGTCCTATTTTGTATCCTAAAAACATCATAATCGTCCCCAGCAACATAGTTTGCCAAGTAGGATCGATAATTTTAGGATTTATTGGATTGGGTTTCCCGGCAGTAAACACCATAAACCCAATAATAATTATGCTTGCTCCTATATAAGCACGGAGCTTTTTTTTTGTTTTTTTAGCCATGTTTTTAAATTTTTGTTGACAAAGTTAAGTTTAATTAAATGATTCCAATATTCAAGCGATTTATCATTTATTTCTTCTTGTGTATTTCAGTTTATAATTAAACAAATAATTTTTCCTTGTATTTGTCTAATAAATTCTTATTTTGAATTATAAGTAATGTTTATTTAGCTAATATATTTTTATGAATCTTGAAAAGCTTTTTGGTAGCAAAACAAAAGTAGATATACTTAAATACTTGTTGTTTAGGAGACAATGAGTTTCTATGAGAGCTTTGGAAAGTGAATTGGAATGGACTTTCCCTGCTATCAAAAAACAAGTCGAGTCTCTGGAATCTGCCAACATTATAGAAATTGATAAAAATAGCACAGGTCGATCTATCACTTTAAAAGCGGAAGTTTCTCAATTGTTGAAAGAATTACTATATTTTGGTCTTAAATCAGAATTAATAAATCTTTTTTCTACTTATGAATTTATGATAGAAAAATATTTTTTTGGAAAATGTTTTGGGATAAATTTAGATATGGATTTAGTAGTAATATACAAAAATTTAGAAAAGCCTCAAATCGATAAAATCAAAGAATCTATCAGTGAGATATTTAGATGATATTTTATTGAAATAGTCAATGTTGTATTTATGTCTTTGGATGAATGGAATAAACGCTACAGATTAGCGGATAGATTTGTTTTGGATATTATGAGAACTAGACAAGAGTAACTTAGTTTAAAAGTTAATAAAGTTATGTGTTCTACCACCCGAATGCTGTCTTTGGAATGCTGTCTTTGGGACTGGATTTTCCCTGAGGGTCTAATCAGTAGCTTCCATAACTATTCGATGAAATTGTTCGCAATCTGGAATTGTGCAAGTTTTAGGGGCTGTTTTTTTCTCTAGTTAATTTTCACTTGAAATATAGCTAGCAATCATTAAATATTTCTTTGGAAGTTTTTTTTATTATGCAAAATAAATTTAAAATGATGAAATTTATTTATGATAGTTTGGATACTATCAAAGGATTAAAACATCCTAACAAAAAAATGTATATCAATTTAACTATTTCTATTTTTGCCATGGTAATAGTGGCGTGATTGTATTTTATATTTGCTGATACTATATTTAGTTCAATATATAATTTATTTTATTCTATGGCTTCATAATAGTTAATTGCTTATTATGTTGTTTTATACATTAAAATAAACAAAAAAATGGTTCAAGAACAAAATATTTGAGAGATTAGAAAACAAATACAAGATAATACTTTTAGGTGGTATGTTTTGAGTGTTGTTTCTGGACAAGAACAATTGGTAATAGATAATATGAAAGAAAGAATTCAAAAACAGTGACTCTCCGAAGATGTTGTAGATTATTTGTCTCCAATAGTAAACGAATATTCTATGAGAAAATGAGAAAAAATTACCAAACAAAAAAAACTATATCCAGGTTATGTATTTATAAAATCTAGAATGAATGATAAAATATGGTATATTGTGAGAAATACACCTGGGGTTAGATTGATTGTTTGAGCAGAAACTCGTCCCATCCCGCTTACTGACCAAGAATACGAAGATATGATAAACCATATCAAAAAATCAGAAGAAAGATCTTCTCTTAAAATACCGTACAAAGAATGAGATGTTGTGATGCTCAAATCTTGAGATTTCAAGTGAATGAAATGAAATATAAAAACAATAGATCACGATAAATGAACTGTAGTAGTAAATATTGAAATGCTTGGAAGACTAACCCCGGTAGCTGTAGATGCAGATAAAATTGAATTGATGAGTTAATAAAATTTAAATTTAAATAAAACAAAATGAACGATAATTATCATTTTGAGTCTCAAACTGTTAGATGGGCGGTAATTGTCTTATCTGTTTCATTGCTTTTGGTTTATGTAGTTTTGTATTATGTAAAGTGAGATTTGTGGAAAAAGGATTTAAATACAAGTCAAAACACTTGAGATATTGTAATTAAAGAGATTGAAAATTGATACCCGCCAGAAAACTACTCTACTTGAATAGAAATGGAAACAAACACCTGAATAAATAATCTGGTTGGAAATCAGAATATTACTTGAACAACACAAAGTAGCTATATTTGAATAAATACTACTTGAACAAGTGTTACTGGAACAGTATTACAAGATGATGATATAGAAAACATGATTATATTATCTGGGACTAAAACATACTATGGAGAACTGGATTTTGTGGACAAGATGTGAATATCTTATAGTTATGTTTTGATAGATCAAAAATGAATTTATTATTTGAATATGTGAGGTCATAAATATGATTTCTCTGACATTGCAAGAAAATTAAAGTGAAATTTATATGTAATGAATACTGATCAAGAATTGATAGCAAATTCATTGTTCGGTGATAAAATTACATTTATAAATATACCTGAGTACAAAAATAAAAAAGTTTTGTTTTTGTTGGATATCAACAATCAATCATGGTTGTTAGCTATTGATTATAAGATATACCACCAGGTAAAACCTTATTTAAAATCTTTATTTATTTATTAAAAACGATGGCAAAAGTACAAAGAATTTTGAACTTGGAAGTCGTAGCTGGGAAAGCTCAACCTGCACCTCCACTATGACCTATGTTGTGAGCAAACTGAGTTAATATCGGTCAGTTCACAAAAGAATTTAACGAAAAAACACAGGAGTTGATGCAAAAATTTTGAGGTTTTGATGTGAAAGTAAAATGTAAATTAATCGTTTATGTAGACAGAACTTTTGATTTGGAGATATGAACTCCTGTTACTTCCAATTTAATACTACGAAAGATTAAAGAAAAAAAAGGCTCATGAGAACCAAACAAAAATAGACTAGCTTGAAAATTAACTAGAGCTGATTTAGAGGAAATCTATGAATTAAAAAAGAATGATTTAAATGCTAATGATGTAGAAGCAGGGATTAAAATAATTGCAGGCACTGCTAGAAATATGGGGGTGGAAGTTGAAATGTAGTTTTATAGTCGCTATTCGTTAGTCGTTAGTCTTTAGTCATTAGTCGTTAGTCAGTAGCTAGAAGCTATCGACTATCGACTAGTGACTATTGACTAACGACTAATGTCTAGTGCCTAGCATTTTTGTGGGAGGTTTTTGAACCGCTAATACCACTTTTATAAATTAAATTATTTAAAATGTCTAAAAAAGGAAAAAAGTATTTAGCTTCAACAGCTATGATTATCAAAGGAAAAGCTTATCCTCTAAATGAAGCTGTGGAGTTAGTAAAAAAAACTTCTAATGTAAGATTTGATGCTACTGTGGAGCTATCAGTAAAAACGAATGCTAACCCAAAATTTAATGATCAAATCCTCAGAGGAACAGCTGTATTACCACATGGGACTTGAAAAACCAAAAAAATTGCTGTATTTGTTTTAGATGAAAAATTGGATGAAGCTAAAAAATCTGGAGCTGATATTTATGGATCTACAGATTTGTTGAACAATATTAAAAATGAAAAAATTGATTTTGATATTTTGATTACTACAACAAATAGTATTAGAGAATTGGCACCTGTTGCTAAACAACTTGGACCAAAGGGTTTGATGCCTAGTCCAAAAGCTGGAACTGTTACAAATGATTTGATAAAAACTGTTGAAGAATTTAAAAAATGAAAGATAGAGTTTAAATTAGATAAAACTGGGAATGTTCATGTTCCAGTAGGAAAAGTTTCGTTTACAGAAAATAAATTGGCTGAAAATATTCAAGCAATTTTGGATACAATGGAAGAAAATAAACCAGCTTGAGTAAAAGGGAAATTAATAAAAAAAGTTGTTATTTCTTCCTCAATGTGACCTGGAATTTTGCTTGAATATATTGGAAAATAGTAGTAAAATTTTTAAATAAAATACTATATTCTTTAGACTTTTTCCATATCACGAGCAAAAAATACTAAAAATTGATTTTTTGAGTTTTTTTTAAAATTTTAATTATGCCGAATTTTTTGTATTGTAAAAAAAATCTCCGTATTTAATTAATGGAGATTTTTTTGTTATTATTTATATAAGTTAGTATTGTACTCTATATTTGCTCATTCTTTGTTTTCTAAGTGTGTTGTATAATCAGTTATTAGTCACAATATAAATCGTGAAAACTTAATTATTATGATCATTATTATAGATTTTATTATTATTCACAATGAAATCTTTGAAATACTCTTTTTTTCTGTAAAAAAATTTCGGAAAAATAGTCAGATTCATATTAGAAGTATTATGGCAATTATTATTACAAATTTTGGGGTTAATATGTTTCGGATATTCCATAAAGCTACATCTGCTTCATTTCATCCAAAATAATTTAATAGATTATTTGGATCGATGTTTATGAGTTTCAACATCAGTAAGAAATAAAATCAAAATCAGATAATTATTAGGATGAATAAATTACATGCAATGTTTGTGATGTTTTCTAAAAATTTTTTCATTTTTGTAACTTTTAATATATGAAATTGAAGCTTGTGATCAGATTTGTCGTATGATTTAGAATTTTTTTGCTTTTTGTTTTAACATTCTATATCATAAAATTATTGCTATTAAAGAAAACAGGATGTACAAAAGTAATAATCTTGGAGCTATACTACATAAACTTAGATCTAAATTGAGTGCTAAAAGATTTTTGTTTAGTATGCCAAGTGTTATACAAGTTAAAATAAATCATATAATAAATCATAATGTTATTGAAAGTAATAAGGTTATTATAAATCACATATTTACATCCTTGGTTTTGGCTCATAGTAGTTTTTTTATTTCGATTTCTTCATAAAAGTTATTGAAAAAATGTCTTAATAAATGTTGAGTAAAAGACAATATTATGATTCCCAACATTACCACGATAAAGTAAAAACTAAATTTGATTATATTCATAACTTTTATAATCTTCAAAGATCTGTTTTCTTGTTGAACTAAGGTCGCTCATTTATCTACATCTTTTATGTTTAATATTAGGTCTTTATTTTTTACAATAATATCTTTCATGATATTGTATTCTTGTTGATTGCGGAACATCACATATAATGTGGAGGTTAACGGATTTTCTATCCCAAATTTATCAAAGTTTTTTGTAATGGCTGGAACTCTAGTTTCTAGGTAATTGAAAGCATCTTCTTTGGATGAAAATTCTGCTTTGATTCAATGTCTATTTAGCTCATCTTTTATGCTTAGTATTCTTTTGAAAATATCGTCAGACCCTTTATTTTCTTCATTAATATAAAAATATATTCCTACTTTGCTTGTAACAAATTCTCCTATATTTTCGATTTTTAGACTAAATCCAACAAAGATATTTAATAAGTAGAACAAAAAAGATAAAAAGATAGAGGTAAGAATTATCCTTTTTAAACTTTTTTTTAATATTCTTTGAACATCTCGTGCAACTACAGATTTTGTTTTCATTTTTTATTATTATATTAAATTAAACAGTTTGAAGTTTTACGAATTCTTCAAATAAATCTATTTTAGAATCGTAATAACTAATATCTTTATCCACAGTAACTAACTCGTTGTAGTTTTTGTGATAATGTTTTATCATATTTTTTGCTCTTTGGTATTTATGTTCCAAAATATATATTTCTATCAAATTATAAATTACCTCTGTGTCTTTATTATGTAATGAAAAGGAATCTTCCAGAAAACTAATTCATTTTTCTCTATTTCAATACCAATATTCGCATAATCCATAACATCTAATAATTTCATGATTTTCAGCATTTGTGAGAACTAATGCTTTTTGCAGATAAGATCTCGCCTCTTTCCGATTATTTTTTTCCATTTCCAAAATTCCTTTTATATATAGTCACAAAGGATCTTCATTATTTTTTTTAGAATTCAAAAAATCAATTGCTTTTCAAGCCTTGTTTATTTCTCCTTTTCTATATTGAATATCTGCTATTTGTAATAAAGCATCTTCATCATTTGGATCGTTTACCAATAATCAGTTTGTAATTCTCATTGCCTCATCAAACTTTCAGAGGTCTTTGAGTTCTTCTATTTTATCTATTAAAGATTCAGGGATGTATGCTACCATGTTTGTTTTGGGTTTAGAAATAAATCATTTTGTTAATACAATGATACATTTTTTTAGCATAAAAAACAAATAATTCCATCATCTTTTGAATTTAGTACTTTACTTTCTATGGAAAATGTGTTAAGTTTGTAACTTTTAACTTTATAAACTTTCAACTTTATAACTTGTAACTTTCTATCTTTTTACTCATAAGCTTACTTGGATTTCGTGTTTGTTACTTCATCTTTGAATATTTAATATAACTTGTTTTTCTGGATTATAAGTAAATAGTTCATACAAGAAATTATTATAATCTACCTTTACATTATTTATTCATACAATGATATCATTTATTTGTAATCATGCCTTTTGAGCGTTGGACTCTTCTTCTATTGAAATTATTCTTATTCCAACTGGATTTGATTCATATTTGATACCGATTTCTGGTCTTATTATTTGTCCACTTTGTTTGATGCTAGATAAAGTTTGGTTTATAAACTCTTGATTGATGGGCAAGGAATAAGAGGCTCCATATTCTAAATTATCTATTGCTGTATTTATCCCTATTATTTCTCAATTTAGGTTTATTAATGGTCATCCACTAAATCATGGTTCTATAGCTGTGCTTGTTTTTATAAGTCAAACATAAACATTGTTATTGTCCATTTTAAATTTTTGATTCAATGAGTTTATAATTCATATTTTTGTGATTGTTTCTCAGATATCAGGATCTTTTTTTAAAGCAAAAACTGTTTGTCAGATGGTGTTTTTGTCTTGTATTTTTTTGATTTTGGATGCTGTGAGATAATCCTTTACTTTGATTTTTATAATTGCTAAATCCAATCCATCATCGTATCGTATTTTATCCACTGGGAATTCTTGATTTTGTAAGATTACTTTATACTCAGCGTTTTTATCTTGGACAACATGTTTATTTGTCAAAATATATCAATCATTGGTTAATACTATACCATTTCATTCCAGCTTATTGCTTGTTTCTATGATGCTTTGAGGTCAATTTTCACCGTCCTCTACTATTTCTATGTTTTTTTTGGCATATATCGCTACAATATTTTTGTCTAGTTCTCATAAATTTTTTAATATCGATTCTTCGAATAATTTGAAATCAAAATCTTTTTGATGTTGGGTGATATCCACGATATCTTCTCAGGTAATAATTGATATTTTAGTTTCTAGTTTGCTAATTTTTATCATTAACAGCAATACCAACAAAGTTATTACACTCATTAGCATTGTTAAAATTATTGAACCTATCTTGTTTTTTCACATTTTATATCTTATGAGTATAAAACTAGTTAAAATATAGTATTGTCCCCAAAACTACTCAATATCTCCATCTGAAAATAAGGCATTTCTTTTTTCTTCTGCTTCTCTTTCTGCTTTTTCTCTTGCTTTTCTTTCTTCTTTTCATTTGAAATTTTCTTCTTTTTCTTCCCAAGGTCTGTATATCAATTCTATATCTTTTTTTACAATCTCTTTTAGAGGAGTATCTGGCATATCCAATTTTACATCATTTGAATGTAATGTTTTGAGGCTTCAATCCGTAAATCTGATTCTAATCGCTCATTCCTCTATACTAATACCTCACTCCAATTTACAATCCCCAGTAGCCCAAACATCTCATTTTCTAGCCCTTTTTCGTACTCTCAAATCTTCTAAACTTAGTAATTTAGCTTCTTTTTTGTTATGTACTAATAAAAATGGTTGTTCTTTATGTAAAAACATGTTTGATACTCTATCTCATTCTTGTAAATCAATGGCTTTGACTCATCCAGCAGTTTTTCACATTGCTCTGATATCTGAGGCTGGGAACAGCAATCCTCGTCATTGTTCTGTCACTATAGCTACATTGTCTCCATCAGAAACTGCCAAAACTGCTGCGATTTTTTCTTTTGCTTCCAATTTCATCACGATTGTTGGAAACTTTTTGAATTTTAAGATTAAATCTTTGTTTATTTTTTTAATATTATTATCTTTTGTAAGAAATAATAGGTGTTCGTAGTGATAATGCAAGGTTTTGGCAAAAATTATGTTTCATTTTAGGCCATATTGCTCTTTGAGGTCCAAAGCATTTTTTACCATAGTAAATTGTCATAAATCTTTTAGTCTTTCTACTACTAGTTCCCCCAAATCTGTGATCACTATTAGATTATCTTGATTGTGAGTATAGATCAGCTCTAATGTTTCCTCTGGAATAGCAAGAATTCTGGATTGATACAAAACTCTGACATGATAATCGTTTCCTATTCGCAAAATTACATCTTCTTTTATTTTATCCGCAGCATCTCTGTATGCTTTTAGACTGCTTCAAAGACTATAAACGCCAAGATCGTTGGAAACTTCTGTTTTTCTCTCATCTCCATATTTTTCTTTTATGTAATTTAGCTCCTCTACCACTACTTCATCCAACTTTTCTGAATTGTTTATGATTGATTCTAAATATTCAATTAGTTTAATTTTTTCATCAATTTCGTCGGATATTTTTTGTATTTCCAATCCAACTAAAGATTGTAATCTCATAAGTAGAATGTATTCTGCCTGTTGGTCTGAAAAATCAAACTTTGCCATCAGATTTTCTTTTGCTTCTTGTTTTGTTGCGGACTTTTTGATGGTTTCTATTACTTCATCGATAATATCGATAGCTTTTTTTAGTCATTCCAAAATATGTAACCTATCTCTTGCTTTATCTAATTGATAATTTGATCTACGATAAACTACTTGTCTTCTAAATGTAACAAATTCCATCAAAAGCTCTTTGATATTGAGTGTCCTAGGTTGTAGTCCATTGTCAACTAAAGAAACATTGTTTACATTAAAATTTGATTGTAAATCGGTTGCTTTGTATAATTGGATCAAAATTTGATCTGGATTTATTCATTTTCTAAGTTGTAATACGACTCTAATTTTATTTTTATTTGATTCATCCCTAATATCTACTATTCAATCAATTTTTTTATCTACAACTAATTCACCGATTTTGGATACTAATGTAGATTTATTTACCATATAAGGTATTTCTGTGATTACTATATTTTTTCATGATTTTATTTCTTCTATCTCATGTCTGCCTCTACAAACTATACCTCCTCTACCCTTTGAATAAACTTCTTTGATTCTATTTGGATCAAAAATATATCATCATGTAGGAAAATCTGGTCATTTTACAATTTCCATAATTTCGTCTATAGATACAGAATATTTTATTGTTTTAGTCCCATTTGAATTTGTTGAATCTGGACTCGTTGTGGAATCGATATTTGGAAGCTCTTCATTTTGTGTATTTTCTGTAATATTTTCGTCACTGCTCTGTAAATCTCATTCATCTTGGGAAAGATTTTCATTGTTGTCTATAAAATCGATAGGAACCTCTACTTCTTTTCATTCTTTTTGAATCAGTAGCAAACAAGCATCGATTACTTCGTTTAGGTTGTGTGGAGCTAAGTTTGTAGCCATACCTACAGCAATACCCATTGTCCCATTACATAAGTGGTTTGGGAATTTGGTGGGTAGCATAACGGGTTCTTGCAAAGAACCGTCAAAGTTGTTTCTTCGATCTACGGTATCTTGTTCGATATCGTTTATCATTTCTTCAGCTATTTTTGTCAATCTAGCTTCTGTATACCTCATCGCTGCTGCCCCATCTCCGTCCATACTACCAAAGTTACCTTGTCAATCTACCAAAGGATATCTCATAGACCAAGGTTGAGCAAGACGAACCATGGCTTCATATATCGAACTATCTCCGTGTGGATGGTATTTTCACATCACATCTCATACGATTCTAGCTGATTTTTTGTGTTTTGTATTGTAAAACATTTTCATATCGTACATACCATACAATATTCTTCTAATTACGGGTTTACAACCATCTCTAGTATCTGGTAATGCACGAGAAATAATTACAGACATAGCATAATCTATATAAGATTGTGTAAGGTCTTTTTCTAATGGATATGGAACCACTTTTCATCCAAAAATATTGTCGTTTGTAGCTACAGTCATCTATAAAAAATTAAATTTAAAAAACAAAAAAATATTAATTCGCATGATTGTTTTAATATATAAATTTACTGCTTAATTTCAAGAATATTAATGGATTTGGCTTGACATTTTTTTATGACAATTAACAATGAACAATCCCTAATACTTCGTTCTAAATCAGTCCAAAACCACTTGCTTATCTTAAATCACCCCCCAACCCACTTACTTCTCTTAAATCATCCCAAACCCCTCTTATATTTTAAATCATCCCCCAACCCACTTACTTCTCTTAAATCATCCCCCAACCCCCCTACTTTTAATTCTAAATCACCCCAAACCCCTCTACTTTTAATTCTAAATCACCCCAAACCCCTCTTTGAAAAAGAGGGGCTTCCCCAGTTCTCCCCTACTATTTTCCCCCCTCTTCTTCGAAGAGGGGGTCAGGGGGTGATTTAGAGAAAAAGAGGACTTTCCCAGTTGTCCCCTACTATTTCCCCCTCTTCTTCGAAGAGGGGGATTAAGGGGGTGATTTAAGAAAAAAAAAGGGGGCTCAACACAAGGTTTCCCCCTCTTCTTCGAAGAGGGGGATTAAGGGGGTGATTTAGAGAAAAAGAGGGGCTCAACACAAGGTTTTCCCCCTCTTCTTCGAAGAGGGGGATTAAGGGGGTGATTTATGTTCAAAAAAGGGGGTCAGGGGTGATTTTGAAAAAAAGGGGGTCAGGGGGTGATTTAGAGAAAAAAAGGGGGCAGGGGCTGATTTATGTTCAAAAGGGAAAATTATGGAGCGACATTGATGTACAAGGTACCAACATAATTATCAGGAGCCTGATAAGCTGGGATATTCAATTTCAGAAACGGTTTATCACCAAAAACATTCATCACACATAAAATCGTTTGGAACTGTATTTTTGATGAAATAGTCTACCGGTGCGATATGGATATTTGACCGATTTTGTAGAGAGGTATTTAATCACAGTGTGCTTGGTAGCGTACCACTCAACAAGTCCAAACTATTGTACATAAAGAACAAATTGGATGATGGGATACTAAACGAACTCTCTTGTCAAGAAAGTTGGCTTGAGGCGGATACTGTGATTCTCCATCATGTATTAGCGAGCATATCATGGATTTCTATATAATCGTTGTATTGACCTGTCTTTGTTTCAACAACTTCGGAAACTTGCTGTATTCCAAAATCGAAATCACTCAGCCCAGTAGCAAACAGGTTTGGAATATTTGTATAGATTTTTCTGCTAGCACTCGCTACTTGGTCGTAAATAGATGTTACATATCCAGTATAAGTATAAGTATTATTTCATCATAGGCATGTGTTCAATATCTCAAACAATCGTCTATCAGTAGCGACTTTTCTTAGGTTGGATTTATACAAAAACTGTATCTCTTGTGCAGATAATGCACGATTGTAGATACGGACTTCGTCCAAAATCCCACTGAATACATGGTAAGAGTTATTTTTTCATACCAATAGGTTTGTATTATTGTTTATATTTCATGGGAAGTTCAATGAAATGTTTCTTTTAGTACCATCTTCTATAAAATAGAGATCTCCATTATTTTCTCTGGTAAATCCTATAAGTTTATATCATGACCGCATCCTGATTTGTGTATTATATGCCACACGACTTCCTCATGTTCATAATAAGATGTATATGTTGGGAGGGCCATAAGCATAACCAATAGCCCAACCTGTAGTATTACTAAATGTTCATCATTTACTTATAAGAGATCTAGCTCCTCCAGAAGTATTAGTTTGTGCTCGGAGCATCACAGTAAAAGGTCCTGTCCCAAAGTTCAATGAATCCGCTGTTCAGGCATCAATATATGAGCTTGTTCCATCAAATCTATATGCTCCATTGTGTTTTCATTCTACTGTCCAAACTGCATTATTTACATTAGTTCCTGTATTATTGTATTGGGACATATCTTTGATGATGTTGGTAGTCTCTCCCAATGCTGTAACTCTATCAAAATTGTACATCAGGACTAGTCAGCTATCGTATACACTATAAGCGTTCCCAGCAAAATTATAGCCAAAAGATTTTATGTTTTCTATCTGATCTAGCTGTATTTCTGTGAGGAATCTATTCTTATTCAAGCTAGCATTATCTGCAGGAGTTGTTCAAGTAAAGGATATTAGTGGGTTGGAGATTGTTTGTATTCATTCCCAAAATACAGTGATATTAACATATTTATTTTCGTTATCATAGATTCATATCACGCAAGAATCCGTTCCAAACTGGCCTACATTTGGGGTATAGCTGAGATCATCTCCAGCCACAGAGCATGTTCATTTTGTTCCGTTTGTTGATACTATCGCTGATAAGGAGCCACTTCCACAATTTCATTCTGTAGCATTTGACAAGTTTTTCCAGTTAACTGTTCTAGTGTTCGCTCAAACACTCGTATGACCCGTAAAGTTATTCGCTGTCGGAGCCACATCTGTAAAAGTATAAGTCGCTGTTCTTGTACTTATGTTTGCCAAAGCATCTCTTACATATCAAGTTTTTGTCACTGTTCAAGGCTGTTGAGCTGGTATACTTGTACTTACTGCTGTTGACCAAGTAGTTCCATTAAAGCTATATGGGCTAGTATGTAGTCCAGCACCAGTATCTGAAGCATTGATTATTATCAAGTATCAGTTGGAACATTCTGGTCATGATCTATTGTTGAATGTAAAGCTCGGTCCTTGTTTATCTATCCTTATCTCTGGCGAGGTTTTGGTTGGTTCGACATTTCAGACAAGGTCTACACTACGATAGCTTACATATATTCAAGAACAAGTTGTATTATTTGGGCAAGTAACAGTCAATGTCGTTCAAGTGATATTCGGTGAGCATTGGAATGGAGGTAGGGTGGTTCAGGTGCAATACAAGGTGTAGTGTACTCATGCTCATGTATCTGTTGCATTTAGTGAAACAGGGAAGTCTGTTTTCCTCCAATCGCTATTGATATTATCTGTCGTTGTAGGTGGGATATTATCTACGCCTGCATTATATGATTCAAAGTATGCTCATGCTGGGACAGATTCTGACATATAGCTTCCATTCCAATAATGGAAAGGAATAGCAGAGCTAGTTACATTCTTTATCCTTACCCCACTTTGAGTTTTAGGGATTTTTCAATAGGTGTTGAATAAATGAAAGAAGTAATCTCCCGCATTTGTAATACTACTAGTATCAAAACTACCTACTGGTAACGATGTTATTGCTCAATTGCGATTGAATTGGTCAAAGAAATAATCCCCTACACTCGTAATATTATTTGTATTAAAACTTCCTGTTGGTAATGAAGTTATTGCTCAATTGCGATTGAATTGGTCAAAGAAATAATCCCCTACACTCGTAATATTATTTGTATTAAAACTTCCTGTTGGTAATGAAGTTAGGGCTCAAAAAGCATTGAAATTATTAAAGACAGCATTTCATACTTCAGTTATCCCACTAATATTAAAACTCCCCTCTGGTAAGGAAGTCAAAGATCAATTGTTATTGAATTGACGGAAAAAGTAATCTCCTATACCTGTGATATTGCTTATATCAAAACTTCCTACCGGTAGCGAAGTTAATGCTCAATTGTAATTGAATTGGTCAAAGAAATAATACCCTACATTCGTAATATTATTTGTATTAAAACTTCCTGTTGGCAAAGATGTTAGGGCTCAATTGGAGTTGAAATAAGAAAAAAAATGATGTCTTGTCGCACCTGTAATATTACTAATATTGAAACTTCCTGTAGGTAGTGAAGTTAGGGCTCAATTGGAGTTGAAATAAGAAAAAAAATAATCTCATGCCACATCTGTAACATTACTTGTATTAAAACTACCCGTAGGCAAAGATGTTAGGGCTCAATTGGAGTTGAAAGCGCGAAAAAAATGATTTCTTACACTTGTAATATTGCTTATATCAAAACTACCTACTGGTAGGGAAGTCAAAGCTCAGTTAGCATTGAATAAAGCAAAAAACCATTCTCACACAGCCCCTGTAATACCACTAGTATCAAAACTACCAACTGGTAAAGATGTTATAGCTCAACCTCGATTAAAATAACGAAAAAATCCAGTCTTAGGGTCAGTAATACCACCTATCTTAAAACTACCTTCTGGTAATGAGGTCAAAGCTCAATATCTATTAAATTCGCCAAAAAAATAATTTCATAACACACTTGTAATGTTACTAGTATCAAAACTTCAGGCTGGTAAAGAACTTAGAGATCAATAATAATTGAATGCCTGAAAAAAAGAATTATTCACTTTTCTAATATTACTTATGTTAAAACTGTTTGCAGGTAAAAGAGCTTAGAGATCAATAAGCATTGAAATAATTAAAAAAAGCAGCTCCTACTGTACCCGTAATACTGCTAGTATCAAAACTTCCTGCTGGCAAGGAGGTTAAGGCTCAATTGGAGTTGAAAGAAGAAAAAAAGGTATTTCCCACACCTGTGATATTGCTTATATCAAAACTTCCTACCGGTAGCGAAGTTAATGCTCAATCGCGATTGAATTGGTTAAAGAAATGATCTCCTACACTTGTAATACTACTAGTATCAAAACTTCCTACTGGTAAGGAAGTCAAAGCTCAACTATTGTTGAATGAAGCAAAAACAGCATTCCCTACACTTGTAATATTCCTTGTATCAAAACTTCATTCCGGTAAGGTTGTTAAAGCTCAATCGTAGTTGAAAAAGGAAAAAAAATCACCTGCGGCATCCGTAATATTGCTTATATTAAAACTACCTGTAGGTAAGGAAGCTAGTGCTCAACCATTGTTGAAACGGTGAAAGAAAGTACTCCCCACACTGTTAATATTGCTTATATCAAAGCTTCCTACTGGTAAGGAAGTTAAAGCTCAGTTATTATTGAAGTATCTGAAAAAACAACTCCACACACCCGTAATATTTCTTGTGTCAAAGCTTCCTACCGGTAAGGAAGTCAAAGCTCAGTTACTATTAAACTCATTGAAGAAATAATCCCTCACAATACCTGTAATACTACTAGTATCAAAACTGCCCGTTGGTAAAGATGTTAAGACTCAATTGGAGTTGAAAGAAGAAAAGAATAAACTTCCTACACTTGTAATACTACTAGTATCAAAACTTCAGGCTGGTAATGAAGTTATAGCTCAACTATTATTGAAAGAGCGAAAAAAATAATTTCCAGGACTACTAGCAGAATTTCCAAATCGACCTGATAGACTTGGCATATAGACTATCTTCACATTATCTACTGTTGTTCAAGATTGGGGTACAAGTGGATCAACGGCTGATGAAAATGTCCATCTGCTTCAAGGGTTGTGTAGTTCCACATAATATGTCCCAGTATTATTATAAGTTTTTGTTAATGTTAATGTAAATGAACCACCCGTACCCACACCCGTACCCACAATAGCAAATGCTCCAGTAGTACCATCTCATCGATCTACTGTATAACTGAAGACATCAAAGTATTTATTGAGAATGAGTGTCTGTCTACCTTTTCATCATACAGTTACTTCCAAGAGGATGTTTCCAGGACTTGTAGGTGTTGGTCAAGTACTACCTGTGTCTGTATTATAGGACTCAAAGTATGATCATGCTGGTACAGATTCTGACATATTGCTTCCATTTCGATAATAGAAAGGAATAGCAGAGCTAGTCACATTCTTTATCCTTACTCCACTTTGAGTTTTAGGAATTCTTCAATAGTAGTTGAACTCCTTAAAAAAATTACTTCCCACCATTGTAATACTACTAGTATCAAAACTTCATTCCGGTAATGATGTTAAAGCTCAATAGAAGTTGAAAAGATAAAAGAAATCCTCCCCCACACGCGTAATACTACTAGTATCAAAACTTCATTCTGGTAATGATGTTAGTGCTCAATATCTGTTGAAAGAAGAAAAAAAATAATCCCCAGGGTTACTAGCAGAATCCCCAAATCGACCCGATAGACTTGGCATATAAAACACCTTCACATCATCCACTGTTGTTCAATCTTTAGGTACAAGTGTAGTACCTGCCGATGAAAATGTCCATCTGCCTCAAGGGTTGTGTAGTTCCACATAGTATGTCCCAGTATTATTATAGGTTTTTGTTAAATAAGTACTCA